>Ga0209935_1004970_pt1 | contig 11673 bp, 10 predicted proteins | sample ThiBio_1000_plan_2_FD_183958 | JGI IMG/M metagenome (GOLD analysis project Ga0209935, IMG submission 183958) | Wastewater bioreactor microbial communities from Cape Town, South Africa - Thiocy_cont_1000_plan (SPAdes) | ecosystem: Engineered > Bioreactor > Thiocyanate-remediating >... | reverse complement strand
ATGAGCTGGTTGGCGTTTTCGGCGACGGCGGTTCCGCAGACGCCTACGCCGACTTTAATTCGGGTGTGATCGGTGGCGGCGCCGACGTATTCGTCGAGTTGTAGCTCGTCGCCCTCAAGGCGATAGATTCCCGACCAGTTGTATTCGGGCAGGGTGTCGAGCAATTCCATCGCCTCCTTACGGAGCGCGGCGCCGGTGTTGGCGGAAGCTTCGATCTGGGCGAGAATGGCGGCGGATTGTTCGGGCGTGATCATGGTCGATTTGAGGACTTAGTCTACGGGGTTTTGGGCGTTGCGGTGGCATGGGTTAGGACCCTCGGGAGAGGGCGGAGAGGGTTGGTGTGCCATAATCTGGCATCGGTGTCTCTTTGGGAGCCCGATTTTCTTATGTGAGCCCCTTCCTCAACTCGTGTTTTTAAGATCCACCCACCGTCGGGACTGGAATCGAGTTGAGACGTTCACTCCCTTTTGAAGTCGTGCAATTTGGCGCGGTTTCCAAGGCTGAATTCCTCAGAACCTATGTCCACTAAAGCTAACCTCCGACAGGAGTGGTTCGGCAATGTGCGTGGCGACCTGCTTTCGGGCACGGTTGTGGCGCTTGCGCTGATTCCTGAAGCCATTGCCTTTTCCCTTATCGCGGGCGTCGATCCGAAGTTAGGGCTTTACGCTTCGTTCGTGATTGCGGTCGTGATCTCGTTTGTCGGTGGTCGTCCGGCGATGATTTCGGCGGCGACGGGCGCGATGGCGCTTTTGATGGTTTCGCTGGTGAAGGACCACGGGATTCAATATCTGTTTGCGGCGGGAATCTTGGCAGGGGCGATCCAGATCGTGCTCGGGCTTTTGAAGCTAGGACGGCTGATGCGATTTGTGCCTCGGCCAGTGATGACGGGGTTCGTGAATGCGCTGGCGATTCTGATCTTCATGGCCCAGCTTCCTCAGTTTGAGGGAGCAGGACCGGCGATGTACTTGATGGTGGCGGCCTCGCTAGCGATTATCTACGGACTTCCGAAGATCACCAAGATCATTCCTTCGCCGTTGGTGGCGATTGCGACGATGACGGCGGTGGCGATCATCTTTAAGATCGACGTGAGAAGGGTTGGCGATATGGGCGCGTTGCCCACCGCATTTCCGAAGGTCGCGATTCCGAACGTGCCGTTGACGGCAGAGACGTTTTCGATCCTCCTCCCCTATTCCATTTCGCTCGCTTTGGTGGGATTGGTGGAATCTCTGTTGACGGCGAATTTGGTGGACGACATGACGGACACCCACAGCGACAAAAACCGAGAGATGCGAGGACAAGGGATCGCGAACATTGTCGCGGCGTTCTTCGGCGGCATGGCGGGATGCGCGATGATCGGCCAGACGGTTATCAATGTGAAGTCGGGCGGGCGGGGGCGGCTCTCGACGTTTGCGGCGGGCGTCTTGCTTCTTTTCTTTATCTTGGTGTTGGGACAGTGGGTTCGACAAATTCCTATGGCGGCCCTGGTGGCGGTGATGTTCATGGTGAGCTTCGGCACCTTTGAGTGGGCGAGCTTGCGGAACGTTCGAAATCTGCCGCTGGGCGAATCGGTGGTGATGGCGGCGACGGTGATCACGGTGATTCAAACTCACGACCTGGCCAAGGGCGTGCTGGTGGGCGTGCTTTTGAGCGCGTTCCTCTTCGTGCGGAAGTTGGCGAAGTTGGTGCAGATCCAGAGCGAGTTGGTGGACGGGGTCAGAACTTACCATGTCCACGGCGCTTTGTTTTTCGTGTCGGTCGGAGGATTCCTCGATGCTCTGAACTATCAGGAAAAGGTGGAACGAGTGGTTTTGGATCTGACGCATTCTCACGTGTGGGATCACTCGGCGGTGGCGGCGATCGATAAGGCGGTGGCACGGTTCCAGAAGCGGGGTGTAGAAGTGGATCTCCAAGGGATGAATGAAGCGAGCGCGGGGATCATTGGTCGGCTGGCGACATTCGATAAAGGCGGGATCGCCGAAAGCTCCCACTAAATTAGAATTGCCCTCATAATTCGGGCATGACCTACGTCGAACTTCTGGATACGCCGCTTGAGCCGGAGTCGCTTCGCCGTCGCTGCGAATCTCCGCTGAAGGGGGGCGTGGTGGTGTTCTGCGGCGAGGTTCGCTCGGTCACCGGCGATGAGACCACGGAGTTCCTTGAATACGAAGCCTACGTTGAGATGGCGGTCAAACAGATGGAGAAGATCGCCGAGGAAGCGGCCAGTCGCTGGGATGCCCATGTGGCGGTTTCTCATCGCACCGGGCGGTTGATTCCGGGAGAAGTCGCGGTGGTCTGTGTGGCCGCTTGCGCGCATCGGGCGGAGGCGTTCGAGTGCTGCCGGTTTTTGATCGACCGGGTGAAGGCGGATGTTCCGATTTGGAAGAAGTAGAGGACCATACAGTTCGGGTTTTCTGGGGGCCAAGTTTAAGATGCCCGGCGGAGAGGAACGCGGGCTGGCTGTGCCACTTCCTCTGCTTCTCCTTTGCCTCTTGTGAGTTTTGATTTTGGAGAAGGGTTGGGAGAACGTTTTTTTTGGGTTGGGATGTGCGGAGAGGAACACGGGCGGGCCGCCCGTGCCACTTCCTCTCCGCTTCTTTTCTTCTTGCTATTTCTTGTTCCTTGAGTTGTTGGCCGGTTTCGCAGCACGTTTAGAGTAATTGTTGCTGCTGTTGTTGTTGGTCCGATTGATCTTGGATTTGGATTTGGGCTAGGTGAGGGGATTTGGTGGGGGCTTCGGCGTAGACGGGGAGGCCGATTTGGCCGATTTCTTCTCGGAGGGCGACGATGGATTTGGGGGTGGGGCGGGTTCGGACTTCGGCGACGAGGGTTTCGCCCGCGTTGCCTCGGTAGATGCCTCGGTTGGGCGGGACGTCATCGTAGTGGCGGCCCACGGCCACGACGACGTAGTTTTCATTGGGAACGCAATTGTGAGTGGGATCGAAACCTACCCAGCCATGAGACGGAGAGTAGATCTCAATCCAGGCGTGGCTTTCGGAGACTTCGTGATCATCGCGCGTGATGTGGAGATAGCCGCTGACGTAGCGGCAGGGGATACCCAGGAGCCGGAGAATTCCGAGGCAGACTTGGGCGAAGTCTTGGCAGACGCCCGCCCTTTTCTCGATGGCCTCATCGGCGGTGGAGCGGTAGGTGGTGACGTTGGGTTGGTAGGTCAGTTCCTTGCCGAGGAGATCTCCGACGGCTTGCACCTTTCGGCCGATGGGCAGCGCGGAGAGGTCTGGGAGGAGCTTGGCGAACTTGAGGAGGGCCTTTGACTTTTGGATGGGGCCACCAAAGGCGAGAAAGTCTCGGACGGGGCCGAGTTCCTCGTTGGGATCGATGAAATCCCGAACGTTTTCGAGCGCGATGCCCGCAGGCTCGGTTTCGACCACGGACCTCGCCACGACTTCGATCTTGTCGTGATATTCGGCGATGCCGAAGTGGTGGACGACATTTCCGAGCCAGTCTCGATAGCGGAAGACCTGCGAGGGGGGGCCGACGGCGAGATAGAAGGAACTAACGGTTTGCCGCTCCGTCATTCGGGGCTCCATGATGAGTTCAATCCACGACTCGCTGATGTAGTCATCGTAGGAGAACTGGATTCGGTGTTCGATATCAAGGAGCATGGTTAGAACGGCTTGGTGGGGGCGGAGATGTATTCGTTGGCGGCGGTCAAAACGGTGAGGGCTTCATCCAGGAATGCGGTCAGGGCTCCGGTTCCCATGATCTCGTTATCTTCGTAGGCGAGCTTGGAATAGAGCCTGCCGAGGACCTTAGTGGCTTCCTTCAGACCGTGGGCAGTCGATGGCAGGCCATTGAGATAGAGGGTCATTCTTCTTACGCCACAGTTCACCGCCCGGGGGGTGCCGGGATCGAAAAGCATGAACCGGAGGACGTTATCCGGCTCGAATCGGGTGCCAAAGCGTTGGCGATAGTTCTCCAACGAGGCCAGGGAGCGCAGAAGGCTGGTCCAGGAGGCGAAGAAGAGCGCAGGGTCACAGGCGTCATCCATGGACTGGAGGTCGGGGAGCTTGGCCTTTAGGACGAAGAGGGTGCGCTGGGTGCGTTCCATCGCCTCGCCTACTTTGAGGTAGTTCCACCCTTGGTCGCGGGTGAGGGTGTGCTCGATGGCGCCGAGCATGGTGAGGATGGCACGGTGGGTTGCGGCGGCGATATCGCTGGCGCGCAGGGCGGATTGGACGCCTTTTTTCCGGTGGGCGGCAAGTTGGCTGTACGCCTCGTTGAGGTTGTATTGAACCTCTCGGGTTAGGGTTTCGCCGATAGAACGGGCGTTCTCCCGAGCGCGGGCGAGAGAACTGATGACGGAAACGGGATTCGACTCATCTAGCAGGTACGAGTTGAAGTAGTCGAGGGTCAGTTCAGGAATCGGCTTGGATTCGTCCCCGATGGGTACGGGAGTCGGGAGACCGGCGGAGACGCAGTTCCACTCGGCGCGAGCCCGGCGTTCGTCGAGATTTTCGAGTTCGAGGGAGAACTCATTGGCGACGTTGAGGAGGCGGGTGGTGTTTTCCGCGCGCTCAATGTATCGACCCATCCAGTAGAGCGAGTTGGCGACTCGCGTGAGCATCATGCCGGGCGATCCTCCAGGACCCATGTGTCTTTGCTTCCGCCGCCTTGGGATGAGTTGACGACGTAGCTGCCCTCGCGAAGGGCAACGCGAGTGAGTCCGCCGGGGAGGATGCGGATCTGTTCTCCGAAGAGGATGAAGGGGCGAAGGTCTACGCGGCGAGGCTGGTAAGAGCGGTCGATATAAGTGGGGTGAGACGAGAGCTCGATCAGCGGTTGAGCAATGAAGCTGGAGGGGTTTGCCTTGACCTTGCGGGCGTAAGCGGCAATTTCTTGCTTGGTCGCCATCGGTCCCATGAGCATGTCATAGCCTCCGGCTCCGCCGGTGGTTTTGACGACGAGCTTATCGAGGTTTTCGATCATGTACTCGTAGTCATCCTGCTTGAAGCCGGTGAAGGTGGTGACTTGCTGGAGGAGGGGCTCTTCGTCCAGATAAAAGCGAATGATCTCGGGGATGTACGCATAGACCGCCTTGTCATCGGCGACCCCGGCCCCGGGTGCATTCGCCAGTGCGACATTGCCCGAGCGATAAGCGTTAATGAGGCCAGGGACGCCGAGGATGCTGTGGCGGTCGAAGGTGAGTGGATCGAGGTAGTCGTCATCGAGTCTTCGATAGATGACGCCCACTCGTTGCTTGCCTTCGATGGTTTTGACAAAGACTTGGTTCTTCTCGACCACGAGGTCGGAGCCCTCGACGAGGGGAATGCCCATTTCTCGAGCGAGGAAGGAGTGCTCGAAGTAGGCAGAGTTGTAGCGGCCCGGGGTGAGGACGACGGGCATGCCGTCTTTGCCCCAACCGGGAGCGGCATGGCCCAAGGTTTTGAGCAGCATCTCCGGGTAGTTGCGAACGGGGCGGACGGCGTATTGGCTAAAGAGTTCCGGGAAGGTGCGCTGGAGGATGTTTCGGTTCTCGACGACGTAGCTGACGCCGCTGGGACAGCGGCAGTTGTCTTCGAGCACGCGGAATGTGCCGTCGCCGTCACGGATGATGTCGGTCCCGACGATGTGGGTGTAGATCTGGCGCGGGGGAACGACGTTTCTGAGTTCTCGGCGATATTCCTTTCGGGAGAGGATGAGTTCCCAGGGGACGATGCCCTGATGGAGCACCTTTTGGTCGGTGTAGACATCCTGGAGGAAAAGGTTGATGGCGGTGACCCGCTGGATCAGACCCCGTTCGAGTTCTTTCCACTCCTCGGCGGTGATGATTCGGGGGACGAAGTCGAAGGGAAAGACCCGCTCTTCGCCGTCTTTGGCGCCGTAAACGTTGAAGGTGATTCCTTGATTCCTGAGGGAGATGTCTTGGAGCATTTCGCGGCGTTTGAGCTCGCGGGGATTCATGGCTCCGAGGCAGTCGACGATGGCGTTGTAGTGTCTTCGAGGGGAAGACGCGGAATCGAACGCTTCATCAAAACCGGAAGGGGAGTTACGCCAATGCATTGCCGGAAAGGAGAAATCGTGTCGGCGGCATCGACGATCCGATCAGTGAGATTAAGATAGCCGGAAGTTAGGGGAATTGCAAGGGTTGGAAGGGACTTCGCGGCTTTGCCGCAGGGACTTCGCACGTCGTGCAGGGACTCGCTTCGCTAGGGACGAGGGACGAGGGACAAGGGACAAGGGACAAGAGGCGAGAGAGGATTTGGGCGGAGATTCGGTAAGGAAGGGTTATGGAGTTTGGGCGGGGGATTCCTTCTGAGGGGTTGCGGGGGGTGGTGAAGCAGTATTTGGATATCTCGACGGAGGTTGAGTTTTCCAATTCTTTGCTGCCCGACACTCGGCTGACGGTGGCGTTTCGGTACCGGGGCCAGGGGTGGATGGGGGAGAGCGGGGTGGTTTTGGCGATGCCTCGGCTGGCGATCTCGGGGATTCGGGAAACGGCGCGGAAGGTGGTGCACTCTCCGGGAGGGCTTTTCATTACTCAATTCACGGAGTTAGGCGCGGCGGCGGTGTTTGGGCTTCCTTTGCATGAGCTTCGGGGATCGTTGGTGGGGTTCGATTCGGTCTTTGGGGCGGTCATCGGTCGGGAGTTGGAAGACCGGCTTTCGGAGGCAGATGGCGTTGGGGGAAGGATCCGGGCGATGGAAGGGTTTTTGGCTTCGCGGCTGGCGGGTTGGGATCAGGATGGGGAAGCGGCGTTAGCGGTGGAGAAGATTCAGGCGGCACGAGGGCAGTTGCGGGTTCGGGAATTGGCGCGGGAGATTGGGTTGAGTCAGAGCGCATTGGAGCGGCGGTTCCGGCAGGCGGTGGGGACCAGTCCCAAGCACTTTGCTTCTTTGGTGCGGATGCAGTACGTGATCGATCAGCACGACCGGGGAAAGAATCTGGGGGATTTGGCTCAGGAGGCGGGGTTTTATGACCAGGCGCATTTTGCCCACGCCTTCAAGGCATTCGCCGGGGAACCGGCAGAAAGTTACTTCCAATCGGCGCATCGCTGGTAGTTCGCCGAATTCTTACAAGCCTTGGCAGCGGGCGCGGCTTCACATTGAAGTCATGGTTTTCGGAACAAAGACTCGCGTTCTTGGGCTGACGCTTTTGGCAGTCCTCACCGTGTTGGCGGCGGCTCGGCAGGTCGCTTCAGCATTGCCGAACCAGAGGAGACACATGAATCAGTACGTTCTTATCTTTCGTCAGCGCCCGGGACAGATTTCGGAGGCCGACCTTGCGGAGCGGGGGAAACTCGTGACGGCTTGGGCCCAGAAGGAGATGGCGGCGGGCCGACAACTGGATCCGCGCATTTTAGATTCTGAGCGGGAAGTGGTGGGCGAGGCTGAAGAGGCAGCGCCGACGGCTTTGCTCTTCATCGATGCCAAGGATATGGCGGAAGCGGTTTCGGTGGCGAAGGCGCATCCGGGCGTGAAGTTCGGGGCTTCGGTGGAGGTTCGGGCTTGGACGTCTCCACTGGCGGCCAAGTAGTTGACGGTGACCCCTCGTTTCCGGTTGGGACGAGGGGTTCTTGTTTGTCATGGTTCTTTTCGGGAGCGGTTCGGTAAACTCTGCGCTTGGCCCTCGGGCCGGCTTCAGGAAGGAAGGATATAAGGATTGGCTAGCGCATATACACCCGGGCTCACCGTCAGCGGCGACATTACTGTGCGACGGGTTCGCCGACTGCCTATTAAGGGCGAAGTTTTGGTCAAGGTTGGAGACGCGGTAACGCCGGATCAGGTTGTTGCTCGTGCCATGCTTCCGGGACCGCTCCAAACGCTGAAGTTGGCGGAGAAGTTGGGCGTGGAGCCCAAAGACGTGTTGTCGATGACCAAGATTAAGGTCGGCGACGCGGTTCAGAAGGATGAGGTGGTTGCAGAGGGCAAAAAGCTCCTTGGCATTTTCAAAGCGCCGACGGCTATCTCCGATTACACCGGCACCATTGAATCGATTTCTGAGGTCACGGGCAACGCGTTGGTTCGTGAGCCGTCCATTCCCGTTGAGATTTCCGCTTACATCCAGGGGCACGTGGCCGATGTGATGGCGGAAGAAGGCGCGATCGTGGAGACACGATGCGCGATGGTCCAGGGCATTTTTGGAGTTGGTGGCGAGCGCAATGGCACGATTCGGGTGGCAGTTGCGGCTCCGACCGAGGTCTTGGACGCTTCTCACATCCAGGACAGCGACGCGGGCAAGATTTTGATTGGCGGCGCGGGGCTGACTTACGACGCGCTGGTGAAGGCGACGAAGGTTGGCGTAAAGGGATTGGTGGCAGGCGGCCTGAAAGATAGCGACCTGACGCAGTTCCTGGGCTACGACATCGGCGTTGCGATTACCGGACAAGAGAACATCTCGCTGACGGTGTTGGTCACGGAAGGCTTTGGCTTCTTGGCGATGGCGGCGCGGACGTTTGAGCTGTTGAAGACCTTGGAAGGCAAGATGGCGAGCATCAACGGGGCGACGCAAATTCGTGCGGGCGTTATTCGACCGGAGATCATCTGCCCGCTGGCCGCCGATGTGGTCGAAGGGACGGTTGCGAAGCAGGCGTTTGAGTTAACGGTCGGCACTCCAATTCGAGTTATTCGCGAGCCTTACTTCGGAAAGCTGGGAACGGTCACCGAGTTGCCGGCGCAGTTGATGGTGGTTGAATCGGGCACTGAGGTTCGTGTTTTGAAGGCGAAGATTGAGGGAGAGGGCGAGGTTCTAGTGCCGCGCGCGAACGTCGAAATCATTGCCACTGGGTCCTAGTTGAGCCTTTTGACGGGCTTGCCACGTAAGTTAATTGTATTAAGGCTAAGGTTTACAATCTCTTAACCTTTATCAGATAGAACTTCAACTAGTCGAGAAGTCCGCATGCGGTTTTCGAAGTAGGGATGGTTCGCCAGCCGTGGATTTTCGACTAGGAATTAGACATGGCGTTGGCTCAACAATTAAGAAGGGAAGGGGAAACCACCTCGATGAAACTGCTGATCGTCGATGATGAACCCACGATTTTAGAGACGGTCGAGACGAAGTTTCGAAAAGAGGGGTTCTCGACCTTCACCGCCGATTCGGCGGAGGAAGGAATGCGCCTGTTCCGACGGATTAAGCCGGACCTGGTGATTCTGGACATTATGCTTCCCCAGCGAAGCGGCTACGATTTCTGCCGGGCCGTCCGGCGCGACAGCCAGACGCCGATCATTTTCATCTCCGCGAAGGCCGATGAGGCGGACCGCATTAAGGGGCTGGAATTGGGGGCCGACGACTACGTGGTCAAACCCTTTAACCTGAGCGAGCTCTCGGCACGCGTGAAGGCGATTTTGCGCCGCGCGACGGGGGAGCCGGTCAAGGAAGTCATTGAGCGAGGCAACATCCGCATCGATCCGCGAAGCCATGAGGCTTGGCTGGATGGAAAGGCGCTGAACCTTTCGCCGAAGGAATTTGCTCTGCTTTATTTCTTGGCGCGGAACGCCGGACAAGTCTTCTCACGAGAGGCCCTTTTGGATCGCGTTTGGGGACGCGATGCCTTTGTTTCGGCCCGTACGGTTGACGTTCACGTCCGGTGGCTACGCACTCGAATTGAACCTGATGCGACCAATCCGACCCGTCTATTGACGGTCCGGGGTGTTGGCTACAAGTTCGTCGGCTAACCGGGTACAACATATCACGCTCATCGTGGAGCGCCCTACGAGGCAGTGGGATCAGAGATGAGCATGAATACGGTAGACGTCACGATTATTGGGGGCGGACCTTGTGGTCTGTTCGCCTCCTTCTATGCCGGGCTGCGCGGCATGTCCGTTCGCATTATCGACTCCCTTCCAGAACTAGGGGGACAGCTAACGGCTCTCTATCCTGAGAAATACGTTTTTGACATGCCGGGCTTTCCCAAGGTGTTGGCGAAAGACCTGGCTCGGGATTTGATTGAGCAGGGCACCCAATTTGAGCCGGAACTCGTTCTGGAAGAGACGGCTCAGTCGATTGAGCAAACCGAGAACGGGTATGTGATTACCACGGCGAGTGGCAAGAGGTTGCCCACCAAGACGGTGATCGTTTCGGCTGGAGCCGGCGCTTTTCAGCCGACGAAACTTGGCGTCGAGCGCGAAGATGAGATGGTGGGAGCGGGCATTCACTACGGAGTCCGCGACAAGTCGGTTTTCAAGGGTAAGCGGCTGGCGATCGTGGGTGGTGGAGACAGCGCCTTTGACTGGTGTCTTAACCTCATGGACACAGCGGATCATATGATGCTGATTCACCGACGAGACGTTTTCCGAGCGCACGAAGACAGCGTGGAAAAGGTCAAAGAGAGTCGAGTGGAAATGAAGCTGTGGTACGCGGTGAAGGAACTTCACGGAAACGGCAGCCTCACCGGGGTTACGGTGGAGAACACCCAGACGAAGGAGACTGAGCACCTGGAATGCGATCACTTGATTGTGAATATCGGGTTTAAGTCTTCGTTAGGTCCCCTAAAGGATTGGGGTTTTGAGATCGTCAAGAATCAGATCGTTGTGAACGATCGCTACGAGACCAACTTGCCGGGCGTGTTTGCGGTGGGCGACGTTTGTTCGTTCGACGGCAAGCTCAAGCTGATCGCCACGGGCGTTGGCGAGGCGGCGACGGCGGTTTGTTTTGCCAAGACTTACTTGGATCCGACGGCGAAACTGTTCCCGGGCCATAGTTCGGACATGGATCTATGATTGTTGGCGAGGATGGTTAATTGGAAGGGGGAGTGGGTGGTCCTACTCCTCTTTTTATTTTTGGTCGTTTTGGGTGGCTGTTGCGTCTGATTTAGCATGTCATCTCCGCGTGTCGCGGCCCTCATCGTCAACGGGAAGTCTCGGCGGGGTCGTGAATGGTTTCCTTTGGTTCGGCAAAAGCTCCTAGACGAAGGGTTTGAACTTGCTTTGACGCATCTCGCCAAGAAACCCCAGACCGTTGGTGGACAGGTGGATGTGGCGATCCGGAAAGGAATTCCTTTAGTTTGCGTGGGAGGTGGAGACGGAACGTTCAGCTCGGTCGCGGGGAAATTCGTCGACACGGATTCTGTGCTTGGAGTCCTGCCGTTGGGGACGGGGAATTCCCTGGCAAGGGATTTGGGGATTAAAGCGGATGTGGACGAGGCTTGTCAGGTGCTGATCGATGGCTTTGAGCAAGACATCGATTTGGGTCTGGTCAATGGACAGCACTTCGTCAATGTGGCGACGGTGGGTTTGACAACTCGAATTGCGGAAGGTTTAGACAACGACGCGAAGAAGCGGTTCGGCCGGGCGGCCTATTTGGTCGCGGTTTTCAAAGCGGTTATCAAGGCAAAGCCATTTCATACTCGCTTGGAATTTGGAGGGGAAGTTCGAGAGTCTGAGTCGATCCAGGTTGTGGTAGGCAGTGGACGATTTCATGCAGGGCCGTTTCCGGTCACTCCTGAGGCTGAGATCACCAGTGGGAAGTTGGCGGGCTACTCGGTGAATAGCGTGGATCGAGCGACTTTATTGCGATATGGTTTGCGATTGTGGGGCGGGCATCACGTGGATATGCCGGAGGTTGAGGAGTTCACGGCGACCCAAGTTAAGCTCTCGACGACTCCGCTGATGAGAATTACGGTGGATGGGGAGACAGGCATGAGGACGCCGGCGACATTCGAGTGTTTGCCCCAGGCGGTGAGAGTCTTGGCAAACCGTTCGGCCAAGCAAGTCTTAG
>Ga0209935_1004968_pt1 | contig 11679 bp, 17 predicted proteins | sample ThiBio_1000_plan_2_FD_183958 | JGI IMG/M metagenome (GOLD analysis project Ga0209935, IMG submission 183958) | Wastewater bioreactor microbial communities from Cape Town, South Africa - Thiocy_cont_1000_plan (SPAdes) | ecosystem: Engineered > Bioreactor > Thiocyanate-remediating >... | reverse complement strand
GGCGTGTGGTGCTTGCGTGGGCAGATCGCTGTTTGGGATGCGAACGCTGATTCGGACCAACCAGTGTACGAGATCAAACCCAGCGAGTCATGCGGTATGAGGAAGTGCTGCGCCCAGCATCTTGATTCGGTGCTCTCACGCAACCGAATGGAGCACGGAGATGAGTGACTGATGTGCCATGCTTGCAGGCATGTGCATGGATACACGGCTCGTGCTGCCAGTCGAGGCGCCAAGCGGATCGCCATCATTGTGGCTGCTGGCGTCGTACGAGAATGGCGAGATTCTCTCGTGGAAGCTCAACACTGAGGCCGTAATCGAGCAGCCAGTGTCGCGGATCGAGGCGCACAAGCTCTTGCCAGGTACGGTGGTGGCCACTAGCGATGGAGAACGTGGCACACGACGTTGACCTCGATGTCGGCCTGGCAGCCATCTGCTTCACCATGAACCGCGAGGGCACGAAAGGCCTGTCTGCAGGAGCGGCCAACTGCTTGTGCTCATGGACCTTTGACCGCACGACTGGCGCGCTGGCGATCGACAAGAGCCTGCCACTGAAGAAGGCAGGAGTGGCGGCCGTGGCTCTCCGAGAGGACGAGCGTATCGCACTCACTGCGGGATGGGACTCGACGTACGCAGGAGCTCGTGTGCCGCCTCGCTCATCCTTCGCATATGATCGTCTCGCTGACTCGCATTTTGTGGCGAGGCAGCGTTCGGATCTGGAACTGGAACAAGCAGAAGCCGCTGGCGATCCTCAAGTACCACACGGAGTCCGTGCAAGCGGCAGCGTTCGCGGCTCGAGGCAGCAACCTGCTCGCGTCGGCCTCAACCAATCGCATCGCCGTGTGGGCAATATACTAGCCAGCCAGCACAGACTCCAACCTCGCAAACCCACATTGCTAGTGTATATAGCGTTAGCAAGTAGTTCGATCATTCCCATCGATATGTCGTCATCAGGATGGAATGGAGCCGGAAGCGGCTAATGATGGCCAGATGTCGTTCGATGATGTCGACGTGGCAGCCACACACGCACACGCGATCATCATTCGCTTCGTTGCCTCGCGCCACTCACACCCATCCACGCACCCATCATGTCCGAAGTATGCAAGATGACGCATATCATGCGTGGCTCGAGCTACGCAATCACTCTCGTGCGTCCTTACTCATCACTCGCGCATACGATATCGCTTCGTGGATCTCGCGCTGACACGAATCGCTCGGCTACAGTTCTTGACGTTCGGCTTCGTGATTGCTACCATCACGCGCGACGTCCAGTCTGCCATGTCGTTCAACGTCTATGTACAGTTCAGCTCGATGCGTTCGACCGACTTTTACGTCACGTCGCCCATGATGATCATGTTCCTGCTGCTGCTGTCGCTCATCACGGCGCTGTGCTCCGTGGCGTCGGGCTTCTTCCAGTTCAAGCATCCGCAAGACAAACGATGGGCGACGTTGGTGCGTGCCTCACTCGCACACGATTGGAGAGTGTGGCGTGTGCGTTATTGGACTCGCTCACGTGATCACTCGCTCACCTGTGCGACATGCAGTTCTTGGTGGCGCTCGTGGGACACGCGATCGTGCTGCATCTCATGTCGTACTATGCCGTGTACAATACCTCGAAGCTCGATGTGCGTTGCTTTGCTCTCGATCCAGCCCGCGACTCGTAGCAGTTCCGATGGCGCATTGTCTCCTGACAGACTCTATGGTCGTCGTGTCGCGTGAGCGTAGTTATCGTACGTTCGCAGCTGGTGGGTCTCTGTCTACTACGGAAGGTGCAACTACAATGGCCGCTACGACTTCAACTCGTGGTCCGACTCATCAGGCGCCTTCTTGACCCTGACGATCTTGGCGTATCTCTCGACCGTACGCAGTGGGCGCGAGACACACACACACATATGCATGCACCAGGTCCAGAGTGTACTGACGCGCCCTTGCGCCATAGATGGTGTCGGCGACCCTTGCCTTCCTGCACGTGACTACGCTCGAGGGTCCATCGATCAAGGAGATTCTGCACCTTGAGCTGACGGGCCTGCTCAACTCGAAGGCCATCGGTGCGTGTGCATTCTCACTTGCTCGCTATCAAACTGTCTATCGCTCGTCACTAAATTGTGCGTGTCGTGATGGTGTAGCTCGCTTGCCTTTGCCTCGATTGTTGGGAGGCACGAGTACGTCGCAGCAATGCGCGGTTGTTGTTGCGGAACAGAATCACACTCGCTGACGCTTGGTGCCTTGTTGTGTCGTATCGTTCCAGTGATCCCGGTCCGGCAGCAGGGCGCTCTCCATTACGTCGAGATCAAGCCAACACAGCGCACGTACCAAAGCCTGGTCGAGACCATCGCAGCCGAGTTCAAGATCCCGGCCTCTGGAATCACTCAGATCCTGCGCGATGGCGACGTGTTGATATCGAACGATGCACAGGTCGCAGGCTTGAACAACAACACGAAGCTCGAGTTCGTTCTCACGCCAGCAAGCTCGTCGTCCTCGTCCTCGTCCTCATCCTCCACTGCGACGCAGCCGATCTCGACCGTGTCGCCGTACTCGACCGAACCACTGCCGAGCGTCACGACCTACACGACCGACACGCCTTCGTTCATGATTGACGACGACGAATAAGCAAGCATCTGTGCCGCGGTTGTTATGCTTGGCCCCACATGTACACTTCCTCGCAGCAATCTAGCGACCATGAAATGCATTCAATCCAATCCAATCATCGATCCAATCATCAATCCAATCATCAATCCAATCATCAATCCAATCATCAATCCAATCATCAATCCAATCATCAATCCAATCATCAATCCAATCATCAATCATCAATTCAATCCAATCACCAAACCCATCGCGAGGGTCGTGGAGTGGGACGGAACAAGGAAGGAATGTCGCTCGGTGCTCTCGAGCGCGGCAATCCTCGCTCTCGCTCTCTCGCACGCAGCACCGTCATGAGCCACCGCAGCGCCGCTGGCCACCACCACCATGGTAGCAACTCGGCACCGCGCGAAGTACGCGTGTTCGTGTCGAGCACCTTTCGCGATATGCAGAACGAGCGCCAGACGCTGATGAACGACGCCTTCCAGCAGCTGCGGCTGTTGTGCGAGCGTCGCGGCGTCGCCTTCTCGGCCGTCGACTTTCGATGGGGCATCACGGACGACGAGACGGCCGATGGACAGGCGCTCGCCATGTGTCTCGCCGAGATCGATCGATGCCGGCCGTACTTTGTCGGCATGCTGGGCGAGCGATATGGCTGGAGTCAGCAGCGATCGAGCGGCAGCGTCGACGAGGCATTGGCGCGCACGTTCGAGGTCGCGAGCGCCAAGTACCCGTGGGTGCGCGGCTTCACCGATCGCAGCATCACGGAGCTCGAGTTCATCTACGGCGCCCTACAGCCGGAGCTCTCCGCGTCGGGTGGCGCCTCGAGCGCTCGAGCGAGTGCCAGCAGCACGACGTCGAACAGCAGCAGCAGCAGCAGTAGCACGAGCTCGCGAGCATTCGTGTACCTGCGCGATCCGCTGTACGTCACCAAGACCTTTGCGCTGGGCTCGCCCGAGCGCCCGGACTTTGAGTCCGAGGGCGACGAGTCGTACCGCAAGCTATCGAACCTCAAGCAACGCGTGCTGCAGTCGTCCAAGTGTGTGGTGCGCGAGGACTACGCCAATCCGCAGCAGCTGTCCGAATGGGTGCTCGAGGACCTGACGCGCGCCATCGAGCAAGACTTCCCGGCTCCGCCCTCGAGCCTGTCGTCATCGAGCGACTCGGTGCTGCTGCTCGCGTCGCCGAGCGTCGATCCGGACGCCTCGTCATCGTCATGGACACACCATGCCACACAGCAATCGAGCGACTTTGTTGGGCGAGCGACATTGCTGCGCCTGCTGACGAGCTTCGTGCACACGGGCAACTCGGCCATCGTCACTCGCTCGATGCCGGCCAGCGCCGCCGCCTCGGCTGCGCCTCCGGCTGCCTCGAACCTCGTCGTGCTCACGGGTGCAGGCGGCATCGGAAAGACGGCATTGCTGTCGCGCTGGCTGTTGTCGCTCCGATCCAGCGCTCCTGCCGCGCTGCCGATCGTGCACTTTGTCGGAGCCGGCACGCCGCACTGCACGAGCGCCAACCACATTGTGCTCAAGATCATGCGCGAGCTCAAGAGCTCCCTGAGCCTCTCGATGCCCTTGCCCGAGCTCTCAGATCCCGAGCTCGTGCAGCAGTTTACGGCGTTGCTGCACTCTGCGCAGACGGCGCTGCTGGCGCGCAAGCAGTTCGTGGTGCTCGTCGTCGATGGCGTCGACCAGCTGAGCTCGCTGGAGGACCGCAACATGCGCTGGCTGCCGCACGATTGGCCTTCGTCGTTCCGCGTCATCCTCTCGGCAGCCGACACGGTGTCACACGGCACACAAGCTGCTGCTGGCGACGACGACGACGATGACGATGAGGAGCCGGCGGCAGGATCGGACGAGGCTCGAGGATCGGGCCGCAAGAGTCGAGCGCTGAAGGCCTTGCTATCGCGCGAGCTTCCCGTGATTGAACTCGGCACATTGGTCGAGGCCGAGCGTGCTCAATTGGTTACGAGCTACCTGGCGTCGCTCTCCAAGAAGCTCGACGCCAATCTCGTGCAGACCTTGGCACGATCGCGCAACACTGGTACACATTCACATTCACATTCGCTCACTGCTCGCATAACTCACTATCACGTGTGCCAACAGGATCGCCACTGTTTCTTCGCGTGGTGCTCGATCAACTGGCACACTATGGCACCTACGACAAGCTCGACCAACAGCTCCGGGCGTTGGTGAATGCACGCTCGATCGCCGAGCTGTACGAGCAGGTGCTGAGCAACTGGGAGAGTGCTCTCGCGGCACGAGGACACGCAACAGCGATCGGCAACGTGCTCAAGGTGCTCTGGTGCTCTCGGTATGGCATCTCGGAGGAGGACCTGTTCGCTGCGTCGGGCGTTGCGCGTGCCGTGTGGATGAGTCTCTTTGCGCTGATTCGCTCGAGCCTCGTGAGCACGCTACCGGGAATGCTGGCGATCGCACATCTGGACCTTCGTTCGGTACGTTGCTCCCACCGATTGCGTGCCGAGTCGCGCGCACCGCACTTCGCACTGACCCTTCTCGTACAACGAACGCCAGGCAATCGCATTGCGATATCTCGCGACCAGTGAGCTCCAACAGCGAGCACACCGCTCGTACGCCTCGTATCTCGCCACACTGCCCAAGCAATCGCCGTTCGTGATCCGGGAGCGACCGTGGGCTCTGTACCAGAGCGGCCCGGCTGCCGCGAATGTCGAGGAGCTGGCGCGAGTCATCTCGGACCTCGAGGTGCTGCCGGTCTTGTTTGCACCTGGCGCGCGCCGAGATCTGTTCCGCTTCTGGGACTGGGTGGTACGTGAGCGTCGAACTCGTGCTGCCATCTCCACGAGCGGCCGCTGACGAGGCCCGCTTGCGTGAGGTGATTGGTAGGAGGCGCACAGCTCCACCACGGCCACGAGTGCCTTCCAGCGCTCGGTACACGAGCTTCAATGCACGGGCCCGAGTGCCTCGACGCTCTCGAGCGTCTTTCATCTGCTCTCGGCGTTCTTTCAAGCTCGAGGGGCGTTCGCGATCGCGATCAACTACGCCAAGCAGGCCCTCTCGCACGACCGCACTCTCCATGGTCGCACGTCCGAGCAAGTCGCCGCCACGACGCTCGAGTTGGCGTCGCTAGCGTGCAGCCAGGGCGAGTTTGCTACGGCGATCCACTTTGCCGACAAGGCTCTCGCGCTGTACGGCGGCGTGGGCGCGAAGTCCGCTGCCTCCAAGGCCAACAAGACCGCCAACAACCACGCCGCACCCAAGGTCATCGAGTGCCTCGTGACCAAGGCTCTCGTGCACAAGAAGCAGGCAGTGTACGGTGAGGCTCGAGCGTTGTACGAGCTCGCCCTCACGCAGGCCGAGGCCTTCTACGGTGCCTCACAGCCCGAGGTGGCGCATCTGCTGTGCCTTGCCGCCGACATTGACCGCAAGACTGGTGCGCTCGGAGTCGCCGAAGCGTACGTGCTGCGACGCAGCTGGGGCACTGTGGTGCGCCACTCACTCACGCAGCTCCAAACTCGATGCACAGTACCTATCGCAAGGCGCTCCGCATCCTCGAAGCCAAGGTTGGCAAGCACCATCCATCGGCGATCGCACTCCTGCGCAGCCTGGGACTCGTGCACAAGAAGCAAGGCCAGTACGCCGAGGCTGAACAAATGTACCGCCAGGCTCTCACGGCCCTTGCCGGCACTCTCGGCAAGTCCAATCCCTCGTACGGCATCCTGCTCTCCGATCTCGCCGACACTTATCGCAAGGTACGTCGAAGGAGGAATGCCTCGGCCGAGTGGGCCGAATTCTCACACCGAGTGCGCCGTCGTTCAGCGCGGAAACCTCGTTGCCGCCGAGAGTGCCTACAAGAAGGCGCTCGAGATCCTTGAGCGAACGCTTGGGCCACTCCACGCCGACGTCAGTGATCCATTGAACAGGTACGAACGCGAGCGAGTCCGAGTACGAGCTCGTCCGAGTGTGTCTCGTCACTGACGTTTGCAAGCTCCGACTGAATCGCAGCTTGGGACTGCTGCTCAAGAAGCGTGGCCAGTATCTCGAGGCGCGACATCTGTACGACCGAGCGATTCGCATCATTGAGAACAGGTTCGGGCGCAGCCATTACAAGTACGCGTTGGTGCTCAGCAACATTGCCGATGTCGATCGCAAGGTACGCGAGTGAGCCATCATCATCGTGTGCATTCGCTCGCCGTAGAGTTGAAGTATTGATTGCCTGTGCCCAGAGTGGACTGTACGCCTCGGCACTGCAACAATACGAGCAATGCCTGCAAATTCTCCAAGCTTGCTTGGGCCCAGACCACGCCGAGGTCGCCGACGTGCTCACGTGCATCGGCTTGGTGCACAAGAAGCTCTCGCGCTACCCGGCAGCGCTCGCAAACTACGAGCGTGCACGCCAGATACTCGAGGCACAACTCGGCAGCAGACACACGAAGCTCGGCGTGCTATTCTACAACATGGCAGATGTGTACCGCAAGCAGCGCGACTACGTCACGGCATGGAAGTTGTACGTGTGCTCGCCCCGATCGCGTGCTCGCTTCGCGTGCCAGACGGAATCTGTTGCTGACCTGCGCCACAATGCTGCTCGGCAGTTGCGAGAACTCGCTCGACATCCTCGAGCACAACCTCGGATCCGAGCATAGCGAGGTGGCCGAGGTGCTCCACTCGATGGCGAAGCTGCACAACGAGCAGCATCAGTACCGCGAGGCAGAGGCCAAGTTCGCACGCGCCATCAGCATCGTCAAGAAGGAGCTCGGCGAGGCGCATCCCAAGATCGGCCTCTACACCAACAGCATCGGCGAGGCCTTCCAGTACCAGAAGCAGTATGCTGCAGCGCGTTCGAGCTACGTGGCAGCGCTCGCCAATCTCAAGCAGAGCCTCGGACCCAAGCACCCCGGTACGATGTCGGCGAGCCTCTTGATGCAAGCGGCGCCATTCGATTGCTGATGCACTCTCTCACTCTCGCACTCACTTGCTTTGGTGCAGAGGTCGCCGACGTCTACACCAACCTGGGAGATTGCTACCTCGAGGAGGGCATGAAGCCACAAGCCGTGCAGGCCTTCAAGGAGGCGTGGAGCATCGTGCGCGTGGCGCTCGGCACCACGCATCCCAAGTTCGCCGCGCTGACTGACGCCATCCAACGAGCTGGCGGCGATGTGTCGTCGCTGCTTGGCAATGCGTCGTCAGCGGCTCACGGCGCGAACCGACGCACTCGTCGGCCGGAGGCGGGACGGCGAGCGCCACAGCCGATGGTTGCGCTGTACGCCATGGGCTGGCTCTAACACTGACTACTGTGCACTCACAATGGCACCCATCACATACCATACGCTGGTGCTGCTTGCTTCATTGTCACTGTTATAGTACATATAAACGCTCGGCTACGCGTGCTTGTCGTAGCCGAGATCACTCGAACGCCGGCCTAACGCTGCGAAGCCGTCCTTCTCGAGGCGCTTGTAATCGACGCGCGGCTGCTCCTTGAGTCGAGGGCTCGCCCGAACGACCGTGGCCGTCTGCTGTGTCACGGTCGTGGCGGCTCTCACCGCCAGCCTTCGCTTCGGACGCGCCTCACCGACGACCAAGCTGCTCGTGGCAGCGCGTCTCATCGTCTCCTCCGGAGGCTCGAATACTGCTGCTGCTGCCGGATCCGGTAGCTCCGGAAGTGGCACTTCTGTCGAGGGCGAGAGCGCGGCAGGACTCGTGCTTGCTGTTTGTGGCGTCAACGAGGGCGACTGCGGAGGTGTCGAGCGAGTCGGCGAAGAGCACGTTGATGACGAGCGAGAGGATGAGGGAGAGTGCGTCGCTGAGCTGGAGGAGCTGCTCGAGCGCTGTGCATTCATGCCTCGCGCTTGGCCAGCAGACGGCGATCGAGACAGTCGAGGCTCGGAAGCGAGCGAGCTCGCGAGCTGGGCGTGGAGCTCGGCATCGCCTGGCACCATGGCCCCGGTGTCCCAGTGAGGGCTTGCAGGTGGCGTTGGGCGTTGCTGTTCCTGCGGCTCGAGCGGCGGCGTTTGGACTGGCGTTGCGGTCGGTATGGCAGCGATCTTCGGAGCCGGCAAGTCCACCTTGTCCGCGAGGAAGAAGAAGTGCCGATACAGCAACACGAACGCCAGCGACACTCCCGTGGTGCAGAGCGCCAACAACGACGGCGGCGCGACGACCGCACTCCTGAACGAAACGTCGCTGAGAGGCACGACGCAGAGATGGCGCGCCAGGTAGTCGACAGCCACCAGGTACAGCCACGCGAGCCGAACGCACTCGAGGCGGATGGCGTTGGCCTGCTGGTCGAGGAAGGTACCGAAGCAGTACAGCGAGTACAGCACGAAAGCCGACAGGTACGCGGCGTAGAGGCTCGAGAAGCCGAACAGCGGGTCGTACACCAAGCGCAAGTACGAGTACGTGAACCACGAAACGGCCGCGAACTGGATCACGAGATACATGCTGCCGATGAGGCTCAGTTGGCGCTGATGAGGCGAGAGCGCCGGCTGCTTGGCGTGAGGCTCTGGCGCGTGGTGTTGTTGCGCCGCCCAGTGCAGCAGGTCGTTCTCTGCTGGCACGCCGAACACAAGCTTGAGCAGTGCGACGAGTGAAGTCGAAGTGCGTGCAGCCTCGGTTGCGAGAGCCACGAAGCGCGAGAACGAGAGCTTGATCGGATTGAAGGTTGTGTCGAACGTGACGCCTGCGAATGGCTGGCACTGCTCATGCTCGTGTTGGTGCTGGTGTGGCTCATGGTATGCGTGTGCTTGTACAGGATCGAACGTTCCAAACAGGCGATCCCAGAGCGACAGCACTCCACCAAAGTGCGTGTTGCGTTGTGCAACTTGATGGCTGTAGTGCATTCGATGATGCGCTGGCGTATGCAGCACGGCGTTCAACGGCGCACCCAGCGATCGTATCTCGAAGCAATTCAACGCAAACTGCATGCCACGAGGCATAGATGGGTCAGCATGGTCGATTCGCTTGCGTCAGCCGGTGGGTGGTGATGCTGCGCACCTGATAGAAGGCGTTGAGATGCACGTGAAGCACGAGCACTGGCGGCGGGATCACGAGCGCCCATGGCACGTAGAACATCCACGAGACCACGTCCTCGATGCACGAGAGTCTGGGCGAGTAGCGCACGCAGCAGCAGTGAGCTCGGGCGTCGAGCGGGCAACATGTGAGCGAGAGCCATGTACCGAAACGCGCTGAAGGCATTGACGGTGGCGCTGGAGTGACGCAGCGCGTGTGCGGCCCACAGAAGGTGCATGCGATGGAGCAATCGATGGAAGCCTTGTCGTACGATGGATCGAGCGAGCCAGATGAGCATGACGCGATTCGATGACGCGATTGGATGACGCGAGGTACCGCACGTACAGTAGTAGGTAAAGTCGACGGCCAAGAAGGTCGCGCTGTGGACGGCCAACCACGACGCCATTGTCTCGTACATGACCGTGTCATCGATGAGTGCGTACGTGTAATAGACGGTAATGTATGGATAGAAGGCGACGCGCGCCAGCAGCTGTCGAAAGATGAGGTACATCAAGGCGCACGAGAGGTTGAGCACGACGTCGGGCAGCGCCAGCGTGCGCGCTCGGCCGGCCCGCAGCCACGAGACGCCCGAGCTCACCAGCGCGAGAGCCACGCAATACGGCAAGCCCATCTCGATGAAGCCGAACCAACGAAAGAGCTCGAGTGACAACGCCATGGCAGGACTTGAGGAGCGAGCGCGAGCAGCATCCCGCGCTGACGAGCGAGACACGAGAGAAGGAGAGAGCGACGAGAGTGACATTGCGCGTGCTGCGGGTAATGTGGTCGCGACCAAAAAGCGCGGGAACCACCCAACCTCACTGAGATCGAGATCGAGAGCATCATGTATTATCATATTGTACACGAACAAGAACGCAAGAGAGAGAGAGGGAGAGAGACAGCATATCTAGGAGCATTGAGGTATTTACAGCGTATCGTCGATTGATATTATACTCTTGCCGATCTAATACAGTACTCCCGAGGTTCGTAGCGAGGTCGACAAGCTCGATGGCGGCGAGGTAGACGAGTGGTCCTCGAGGAAGCGCTGGTATGAGTAGTGTGCCTCTTGCTGCTCGCAGACACACACGCCAGGGTCAGTAATCAGCGCGATCGGCATGGTTGGTTGGTTGGTTGGTTGGTTGGCTCGTTGGTTTGGGATGGTGGTGTACCTCGGCGGGATTGGTTCGCCAGATGAACGACTCGCTGAATCGAATGTACTCGTTTCGCACGAATAAAAAGAACAGGAGCAGCGCCGCAAAGGTGAGAATGTGAATGAGATCGACCCAGCTGACAAAGTTGCCGAGCCAGCTGATGCACTTGGCTGTACCACGAGCGCGTGCAATGTGAGTGCCGTGTCACGCCGCTGCAGCCATTGTGGCACGTACTGTGACCCGATGGATAGAAGGCCTCGCTCCAACCCGAGAGCGGTAGCTCATCCGAGAGATTGCACAGCTCTGCAGCCACCAGCAGCAACTTGCTCTTCCTGCACCAGCGAGCACATCGCTCAACGTGAGCGTTCACGGTCGTGGAGCTGATACTCAGCGTGGCATTCGGATCAGCATTCCGTACAGCGAGAGACCGGCTTCGGTCGGTTGCACCACGAGGTACACGACGAACAGGATCACCGGCACTTGCTGCACGACGTACACGGCAGCGTAGAGATCGCGCAGCACGACGCTCTCGAATGCGACCGTGAGGATGCTGCACGTGACGGCCACGACGTACAGCAGCGCCAGGGCACCTTCGAGCCACCCGAACCAATGTGACTTGAGGTAGATCGAGCGCAGCTCGGGCCCGTGGTCCATGCTCGACACTCCCGGCACGTTGTTCGACAAGCTCGGTGCGCCCATCTCTGCCAGGCCGAGTCGAGCGGCGGTGCGTAAGCGACGAGCGACGCAATGCCGCAGCAGTCCCCGCAGCGGCTGCGCACCTGGTACCGAATCGTGGAACTTGGCGGCGACGTACGGGCCCGTATGAGGGCCTTCGATTGATTGGTAGCTCGAAGACGTCGAGGCCTCGTCGGTGCCGTAGAGGTTGCGGCCGTACGCCTCCAAGGTCGGCAGCAGCGACGGAGCGAGAGGTTGCGTCGGTCCGCTGACGGCGATGTCGCTCCTGT
>Ga0209935_1004966_pt1 | contig 11683 bp, 20 predicted proteins | sample ThiBio_1000_plan_2_FD_183958 | JGI IMG/M metagenome (GOLD analysis project Ga0209935, IMG submission 183958) | Wastewater bioreactor microbial communities from Cape Town, South Africa - Thiocy_cont_1000_plan (SPAdes) | ecosystem: Engineered > Bioreactor > Thiocyanate-remediating >... | reverse complement strand
GAGTGCTGCAGATCGTGCTCAAGTTCATGGTGCTGATCGGCTCGATCTTCGTGGCGTTCGGTACCAACTACTCGTGGCTGCTGCTCGAGCTGCTGTACCAAGGCCGATATGGCACGAGCACCGGCGCTCCGAGCGTGCTCATGTGCTACTGCTTGTTCGTGCTCTTGATCGGAATCAATGGTGCGTGTCTCAATCCCCATGCACGAGTGCGTGGTTTGCGTGCTCACGCTCATGCGAGCAGGAACCTCGGAGGCCTTCGTGCACGCAGCCTCATCGAGCGCCGAGCTCAAGTTCTACAACTGGCTGTTGGTGGCGTTCTCGGCCGCCTACATGGCTGCCTCGTGGTACATGATCCAACTGTGGCACACGAGCGGCCTCGTGCTCGCCAACTGCTTCAACATGGCGCTGCGCATCACGTTCAATCTCGTGTTTATCTCGAGGTTCTTCGCCAAGGCCATGCAGCGCGATCCGGCCAAGGCCAAGAGTGTCGGCCTCTCGTGGCAGCTGCGAGCCATCGTGCCGCCGTGGCCCGTACTGTGCGCGCTCGTCTTGTCGTTTGCGCTCACGTACGCATCCGAGAGGAATCTTTGTACCGAGCAATCGCCCTTGCTGCATCGGGCGGCTCATGTGGCGGTCGGTGTCGCGTGTCTCGGCCTCGTGGTGGCTACCGTCTACCGCAAGGATCGCCAGCTGCTCGACGACATTCGACAGCTGTTCCGCACGCGAAAGACGGCCGACAAGAGCAACTAGGAGCGCGCCACGGTAGTGTGTCAATCAGGCGAGTAATCAATATGTACTACGAGCGAGCGAGCGAGGTACAATGAACGTACCAACAATAGATAGGCAATCACAACAATCGGATCTCGTTCGAGTCGATCAAGAGTACACATGTCTGCAGCATGTCTCGTGTGGATGCCGCGTGTTGGGGCGATCCACCGAGGAGGCCCTAGACGATGTCGTGCTCGAACTCGTGCAGCGTGGTGGCGTGCCACTGGTCGTACCACGCAGCATGGCGCAGCGGCGACTGCACGAGCGCCTCGCTCGTCGAGTGCTCGTCGGCTGTCGTGCTCGACCACCCATGCTCAGAGCCCGACATGTCGGTCGGCGGCGGCGCGAGCCGCTCCGACGGAGTGTGCTGCACCTCGCGGATCATTCGCAGCAGCTCGCGCTGCGCATTGAGCGACGGCAGAATGGCCGTGATGCCGGTGTCGTCCTGCAGCGGTATCGCGACCGCGTGAGGGAAGCTCACCAGCTTGAAGACCAAAAACAAGGTCGCCATGAACACTGACACGGCCCAGTCAACGATCTTGACAAAGAAGAGAATGTCGTCATCGAGCGAGAACGTCAGCAAGAGGCTGCCAGCGCGCATCCGTGTCGATGGCAAGGTCAAGCAGCGTCGATGTGTGGATGCGACACGCCGCGGTAGCCGCTTGCGTTAGCCATCCATCCAGCCATCGAACCATCGAGCCATCGGAGGGCGACGTACAAGGGGAAGATGAACGAGTAGCATGCCATCCCGACGCCGATGGCCTTGAGGAGGTCTCGGAGCGTCAGGCGCGGTCGCTTGATGGCGGCGCCTCGGACGCTGCGCACCGCGACGCAGCTCACGCTCTCCCTGCCCGCCCGCCCAGCCGCCAGTGTTAACAGGCGGACACCGAGCACACATACTCTCTACAGGGCTCTAACCAGCGTACTCGATGGCGTAGAACTTGGGGCATGGCAGGAAGTAGGCGCCGCGCACCGAGGCGGTCCACAGCATGCGCGACGTGAGCACGGTCGTGTCGTAGCCGACCGTCAGCAGCCCGAAGCTCACGGCCGTGGCGCGCCATCGCCGCAGCTCGATCTCTCCCTCGTCGGGCTCGACCGTCAGGTCGCCCTCAAAGGTCCCGAACTGGTCCACGGTCGTGCAGCATCCCGATGGCTCCTCCTCCCCCATGTGCGGCCACGAGAGACAGAGCAGCGACACCGACAGCGACAGCAAGCGAATGACCTCCGCACCACGAAGAGCGCCGCTGTTCTTTGCTCGAAGGCAGCGCCATCGACTCCCTTGCTTGTATCGCAGCCAGCTGGAGCTGACGAGGTGCTTTGCTGCCTCATCGGTGGTGGGGTTTACTGTGGCTTGGTGGAGGTCGGTGGCGTGGAGGCCGCCAGCACCAAGCGCGAAGTCGCGGCGCAGTACAGGTAGGCCCAGGCGGCGCTCGAGTGCCGGTCGTCGGCCGATCGTGGCGTCTCGGAGATACGTATCACGTCCTCGTACATGGTCAGCCGCAGACAAGCGCTGGCTCTGTGCGATAGCGTGTGAGTGTGGCGCACATACAAGAGCGGGGCCGGCCAGCGAGCGTACAGCTGTAGCTTGTCGTCGGTTTGGAGCACCTCGAGCTGCGGTAGAATGTCATCGGCATCGCTACTGTCCTCTGGCTGAGCGACGATCAGGTTCGAGAGCATTCGCGTGCAAGTGGCTGCAAAACTCGCGGGGCAGAGGAGCGTAATGTCCTCTGGAGACAGCTGTTGGATTCCAACGATGCGGCAATGCGCGATGCGTCGTGAGTATCGCATCGCGGTCGGTGCCTTCGCGGTCAGCAGGCAGTGCAGTACCCCGAGAAACGATAGGCATTGCCGTGGAGTGTAGGTGGTGCCCGAGAAGCAGTCGAGGAAGAGGTCCTCTTCGTCAGGCCGAGAAGCTGGATGCTTGGCTAGGAAGTGCCGCGGAGCCGACACCGGCTGGATCGTGATGCCTGCCGGTGGATGCATTGGATGAGCAAGCCAATATCGTGTTCGCTGCCACAGCGAGCGCGACGCTGACGCGTACCGAGTCTACGAGCTATCGCAATGAGAACGATCGATAGTGAGATCGGGATGCCCATTCGGCGCTTGAGCACGTTGTGCAGGAAGCTGTTGGCCGGGTTGTAGTACTCTTCCCTGTTGCCGGTGAAGCCTTCCTCGCGCGTAAAGAAGTCGAAGACGCTCAACACTCGTTGGCGCTCGTTGTCCGCAGGGACCTTGTTCTTATCTGAGGAATGCGTGACATCGAGCGTAGCGGGTTGAGTACGAGTGAGTGCATCGTGCTGGGAGCCGAGTCGCAAGTGCGACGATACCTGCGTAGGCGCGAGCTCGACGTGCAAAGCGATCGAGCTGCCGCAGAATATCCAATCGACTGACGGTCGGAGCAGCCCATTGCATCAAGATCATCGGCCCGTACTCGATCGGCAATGACTCCTGTCACTCAATGTCGTGTTAGGTGCGGCTCGTAGTGCCGCAATGACAGCGCGAGTGCCACACTCAAACGCACTGATCGTGTGCGATAGAACGCCCATTCGCGGCATGCGTGTAGCACTCGAACGCGGCTCCACCACAACTTGCCCATCTGGCTCTCTCGCTTTCGAACAACAAGGTACAAGGGCTCGATGGCATCGACATCGATCTGGTCGAGCTCACTCCAGGCTTTTGCTCTCTGCAGCGGTGATTCGGTGGCAATCAGCCCACAGGCACGCGCTCGAAATGCAGCGAGCAGTCGGTTGCGTACAGTGCTAGTGTGCTGCATGGCATGTATCAGACTCATCACGCGACGGTCGTTTTCGAGTCGCGAGACATATCGGCGATACCAGTCGAAGCTAGAGTGGATCGCGAGGGAGTGAGTGAGTAAGCGAGTGAGGCATTACCGGAGCTCGTAGCGAGGCTTCATACTTGCTGTTGCCATTGCTGGCATCAGTGGCTCCGACGCCGTCGCTGTCGCCAAGCAGCTGCGGTAGTGGCATCGTGGCCACATCCTCGACCATGATATTTTGCTTCTCGAACTCGGCCCAGCGGACCCAACGGCCAAGGGCTCGCCGGCGCCTTGTCGGTTACGGAGAGCGAGCATCAGAGCACGATGCGCCGGAACACCACATGGCGCGCGCGCGCGCGCGTACCACAAGCGAGGGCTCGAGGCCAAATGCAACCAATCACGGCACACTCGCCGAGCACGAGCCAATGTCACGTCGTCCAAATGCTCGAGTCTACGAGCACCAACAAGATCAACTTGATGATTCTCATCGTTGGCAACGGTCATCGACAAGCGACGTACATCATCACCACCACTTCATTCGGCACCACAAGCACGTCAGATTCACTGCTACTCGCTGTACGAAGACTAGCACTACTGTCCCCATCACTCGCAGCAGTCAGTTGTTCATGATGATGATTCATATCCATGGTAGGTGAGCGAAGGTCCATCATGCAGTGGCGAGAAGAGAGAATGCCGAGCAGAGATAGAGGAGGCGACAAGAACAGTGAGAGCAACGGGGCATGGTAGAGAGATTGCGAGCTCTCAGAGCGCACTTTTCGGTGGCGGATTCCGACGGCGGTCGCTCTATTCTCTCCTTCGCTCTCTCGCTCTCTCACGCGCGCTCGCTGCCACGCGCACGCTGCCGGCTCTCGCTCTCGTTCCCAGCAGCATAGGTTACGTCGCCGATCATCGCGGTGGTAGCTACTGAGATACTCCTTCTCCTTCTCCTTCTCCTTCTCTCCTCCAAGGCGCTGTGGTGCTCGGGTGCTCGATAACGATGAGTCAGCTATCGGGGTCCGATAGCATGGACTCGCATTCGTCGCTGTCGATCGCGTTGGATCAACCTGCGCGCACGCCGTCGCCCATGTTGTTTGCGAGCGGCTCGCCGAGCTCCTCCTCGCCGCCTCACTCGCCACCGAATGGCGGCAACGACGGCGACGACAATGCCGGCCAGACAGCAACAGCTCCTGTCTCGAACACCAACGGCTCGAGCGGTCGCGCGCCGGTGCTGACCGACCAGTATGCGCGCCAGTTGGCGCAGCTCGCCGCCTCGCGGCCGCTGGTGCCACCGCCGTCGGACGACTCTGGGCCCGTTGCTCTCATCACTGGCATCACGGGCCAGGACGGCAGCTACCTCACCGAGTTGCTGCTCTCCAAGGGCTACACCGTGCACGGCATCGTGCGTCGCTCGTCGTCGTTCAACACCGGCCGCATCAACCACATCTACAAGGACAAGCATCTCAACGATGTTCGTACGTCGGTCGGCCGGCTGCCGCCGTCGCTGCCGTCGCGTCCTCACACGCTCGCACCATCACAGGCATGATCCTACACTTTGGAGAGATCACCGACACGACTCGCATGGTGCAGATCGTGTCGATGGTGCGGCCGCGAGAGGTGTACCATCTGGCGGCGCAGAGCCACGTCAAGGTGTCGTTCGAGATTGCCGAGTACACGAGCGACGTCACGGGCATCGGCACCGTGCGTGTGCTCGAGGCCATACGTCTCGTCGATCCAACCATACGATTCTACAATGTACGACTCTAGCGACGCTGCCGCTCGCTCGCAATCTCGCAATCTCGCCTGGTTGAGCGCCGCCGCTGCCGCTGACACGGCCGCGTTCGCAGGCGGCCACGAGCGAGCTGTTCGGCAAGGTGTCGCACGTTGGCATCAAGCAGAACGAGGAGACGCCGTTCCATCCGCGCTCGCCGTACGCGACCGCCAAGCTGTTCTCGTACTGGTCGACCATCAACTATCGCGAGGCGTACGGCATCCACGCCTCGAACGGCATCCTGTTCAACCACGAGAGCCCGCGACGCGGCCCGACCTTCGTCACGCGCAAGATCACGCGCGCCATCCCGCGCATCCTCCGCGGCATCCAGCAGTGCTTGTATCTCGGCAACCTCGAGGCGCAGCGCGATTGGGGCCACGCCAAGGAGTACGTCGAGGCCATGTGGCGCATGCTGCAGCAAGACCAAGCCGGCGAGTACGTGATCGCCACCGGAGAGGCTCATTCAGTGCGCGAGTTCGCCGAGCTGGCCTTCGAGTTTGCTGGCATTCCTATACGGTATCGATCCATATGCACACACACACCTGTGCCTGTGCCTGTGCAACGCGGCCGAGTGACACCATATGGATTGTGGCGTGGGGGATTCATTCAGCTGGGAGGGATCGGGCTTGGACGAGGTCGGCATCAACGCCAACACGGGCGCCGTCGTGATCCGTATCGATCAGAACTACTATCGGCCTGCCGAAGTCGATTACCTGTGTGGCGATGCCTCGAAGGCGCTGCGCGATCTTGGCTGGGAGAGCAAGACCACCTTCAGGGTACGTCGTGACTCGTGCGCTGTCGAGCCGCAGCCGTCATGGCTCTCGTTCTCAAACACTCGCGACTGTCGATCCATGGATACATACAGGATCTTGTTCGCGAGATGGTCGAGCATGATATCAAACGAATCGATTGCGGCGACTTTTACAGCTAGCCGTCGCGATACTGTCGCGCGAGCACTCACGCGAGCACGCACACACGAGAGAGCTCCATATTGGCTCCATTGCTTTGTACACTTGTTCAGCTGCTTATTGTTACGTGCTGCTTACTGGCTCGCAAGGTCTTGGTGTCTTGCTTCTGCTGCTTCTGCTTCTGCTGCTTCTGCTGCTGCTACTTGCATCGGTATTAGTGTTGTATTGACTACGATCGTGCGCGTTTTGATCCGAAACATAATGAGTGTAATTCAAGAGAGACCCTTATACACCGACGAGATACTACCTTGATCCAATCCGATCCAATCCGATCGATGAGCTACCTGCCTGATGTGATGGCGAACAACTAGAAATGCCCACCGAGGTGTGAGGCGGGCGCAGTGCCTTGATGCAGGTGTGCTTGTTCGCTCGAGCAGTCGAGAGCGATCGAGCTCTCAGCGCGTGCCAGTCGCCTCGCTGCCCGCCTCCTACAACATCTCTCCATCCATCCATCCATCTATCCCTCCCATTCATCTCAATCGTCTGGTTTGCTGTAGTCTCAATCATCACCGCGTCGTCTCTCTCACCACTCGCACAGCTACTATAATTCCAGTGCTGCTGCGGCATCGATCGACACTCGCGCTCGCAGCGCCGAGTTGTATTTATACCTCACGACGACAACGACGACACACGCTGCTGCTGCTGCTGCTGCTGTGTGACGCCAATCGGTCGGTCGATCTCACTCTACAGTCGTACTTCGATCGTGCCGTCGACATCATACATTGAAGAGAAGTTGACTGCGCTCGGCAAGCACGTCGAGCACGATGCGACCGCGACCAGTGAAGCCAGGCGAACCGGCAGATGCAGCGGCCGTGATCAAGAACATCATCAAGGTGGTCGAGAAGGAGCGCCTCGTGACGCCGATCAAGGTCGCCATCGAGGGCTGCGACACTCCCGTGCTGCCGCGGCAGATGCTACAGCTGCCGCAGGTGGCGGCCGTCGAGGCTCTGAGTCTCGGGCTCAATCGGCTGCAGACCCTCGAAGCCAAGCTGCCTCGTTCGGCGGCCGCCTCCGCCACCTCGACGTCATCGCCGTCGTCGCTGCTGTCGTCCTCCAAGCGAGTAGTGCCTGCAATCGACTCGGTCACGATCACGAGCCCTGACACATGGCAGGGGTCGTCACAGAGTGTGTGCTCTCCGTCGATGGTATCTCTCTGCTCATCGACATCGACCACCAGCACGACGTCAAGCTCGAGCTCGAGTTCGGCGATCAACGGAGGCACGAGTACCAATGGCATTACGCATGGCTCATCGACAAGCAAGAAGTCCTCCTCCTCATCGTCATCATCGTCGTCGTCTTCATCAGCGGCAACAGCAGCAGCAGCATCAGCGACTCGAAGCTCATCGTTGGAGCGTATGGCTCTCGCTACGCCACCAGCGACCGAGAGCACCTCGCTGCTCGTATCGTTCCCACACGTGACCCGCCTCGAGCTCCTCTACAACAATCTCTCGTACACGGCGTTCGAACTCAACCCTCTTGTGGCCATGACCAACCTGCAACACCTCGATCTCGCCAGTAATCCATTGATGCGAGTGCCCGAGTGTGTGTGCTCGTTGGCACAGCTGGCGTCGCTCAATATCCAGAGCACTCGGATCTCGCAGCTTCCCGAGTCGTTCTCACAGCTGCGCAAGCTCAACACCTTGATCCTGAGCAACAACCAGCTACCAGAGTTCCCTCAAGTCTTGGCCGCTCTGCCCAGCTTGACGACGCTTCATCTCTCGAGCAATCGCATCCAACATCTCGATCATGCCATTGGTACACTGGCGCCTATACGTATCCGCAATGGCGACACCGTGCGTCATCTCTGATACATATCAACTCGTGCTGCGCCAATGTAGGTCAAATGCAGAATCTGAAAGAGCTGCATCTATGTTCGTCGGGATTAAGAGAAGGTCTCGAGCACCTGGCATCACTCTCACAGCTCGTCATGGCCAACATTGCTTGCAATGACGTGCGCCAAGTGCCAGAAACAGGTACCAACCTCTTGTGCTCTTAAGCGCTTACTTGGACGTGGCTATTGAGAGCTTTTCGCCTGATTCAATTCGATGCGATTCGGTGCAACTGAATAGTGAAGCACATGATCCGCCTGCGGACACTCGATCTCTCCTTCAATCTCATCGAAACAGTCGATCCCAACTTGTTGATCGAGCTCGGTGGCAACGAGCTGCGTACCTTGAATCTCAATGGCAATCCAGTGCACATCATTCTCGAGGAACGCATTGTTGATGAACAATCGGCAGCAGCGCCACACTGCAGCAGCACTGACGATGCTGTTGCTACGAGTATCGATCCTGGATCGTTGGCAGCCGACACAGCAGCAACAACAACGACAGCAACAACAACTCCACCAACTCCACCAGAAGGAGATGAGCCGAACCTTTCAATCGAGCAATGCAACGACGTTCCAGAGGTTACTTCGAATGACTCGATACCAACGGCAGTACCACCACCACCACAAGAAACAGAACACAATGCCACGGCTGACACGGCGACTGATACGATCGATGCGACGTCACTCAATGGCTCGAGCGCGTTTCCGACATCGCCATCCAATCCAAGCGTTGACGAACAAGCACTCGAGCCGCCACACGACGAACCTGCTCTAGAAGCCACCGCCACCAATACGACTCACTCCAAGTCGTCACCGGCTTCTCTACCGGCCTTGCCGGAGGCGTCTGTACAGATTGTCGAAGTTCAGCGTCGAGGTTCAACAGGGAGCGCCAGCTCTCCGATCCGGCTGCCCAAGGATGCCATCTCCTACAACCTCTCCGTCTCTAGGCCCGAGCAACTCACGCTGCCGTCGCTCATTGTCGATCGCCTGTACCTCGGGTATCGACTCGGTTGTTGTGAGTGGATGGCTTGGTCGCTGGCTGTGAGCTTATACCACTGTTTTTTGCGCGTCCGTCGTGTTGTTGGTTTGCAGATGCCAAATGTCGGCACGCAATCGTCTCTGGATGCAAAGTGTCGGTATCACGTCGGTTGTGACGGTTGCAGATGGCATTGAGCCCGTGTACCCAACCACGTTTGCGTACATGGTGATCCGGCTGTGGGACGTGCCGTCGGCCAACATCTATCAGCACTTTCCGGCCGCGCTACAGTTCATTCGCGCGGCGCATGATCGTGGCGAGTCGGTGCTCGTGCATTGGTGCGTCTGCTCTATGCGCCATCGTGTCTCGGTGCCGAGCGCGCGTCACTCACACTCGTACAGCCACCAAGGAATCTCGCGAAGTGCGTCGGTCGTGCTGGCATACTTGATCGCCTACCACAAGATGACACTCGGAGACGCGTTTGCGCATGTCCGAGCCGCACGTCCCGTCATCTGTCCCAATATTGGTACGAGGCTTCCCGTGGCACGGCAGGGTGCGATCGAAGCCTGATGTGACGCGAGTCTTACTCTCGGATGGCACGGCAGGGTTCACGAAACAACTACTCAAGTGGGAACGACACGTGAAACGCAGTAATACCGACCGGTGTCATGTCATGTAACGGCAACAATCACGATCGCGCGCAAGAGAGAGAGCATGCAACGAGGCTGACGAACAGCTTGTAATATAGTGGCAATGTGTACGCTACATAACGAGCGACGAGAGAGCGGAGCGAAAGACACAGTACAAGCATGCAGGAGGTGACGCAAGGAGAAGAAGAAGGGCGCTGTTGTGACCGCAAGAGTGAGTAGCACGAGTAGCACGGGCATACAAGAGAGAGAGAGAGGCTTCTTAGGCGCTAGCCTCCTCGGGTGCGGTGGTGGTGGTGCTGGTGGCAGCGGCATCATCAGCAGCAGCAGCAGGAGCAGGAGTAGCAGCACCAGCGTTGTTGGGGTTGCCGTGACGCAGCGTTCGCTTCCACTCTTCGTAGTTCCACTCGATCTGAAGACGACCACCGAACTTGGCATCGAGGTGCTCGAGGTCAAAGTAGTCCTCCATGGTCTCTTGAAGCTCGGACTTCTTGTAGAAGTTGACCTTGCCTTGCGTGATGGGGTCGATGAAGCCCTTGACGGCCTTCCAGATCATTTGGAAGACTGCCGGCGAGTTGATCAAGAACACCTTGCCGAGCGTCTCAGGATAGTAGGCCTGGAAGGTCTTGATGAACTCGATCGAGCACTTGATGGCCGGCTGGATTTGGTTCGATTTCTGGAACGAGCAACAGCAACAGCCAGAGAGAGAGAGAGAGAGAGCACAGCAGCAGCACCAAGATACGAGGTTAACAACGGGTTGGGTGGAGTCTCGTCATCAGGCGGCACACGTACGAAGTCGCGATCGGTAAAGTCGAAGAACCAAACGGACTTCTCGGTGGCATAGCGGGCAGAGTCGGCACGCGCGGCAATCTCCTCGAGCAAGAACACCATGTGCTTGAAGCGCACGTCGTCGAACGGCGTCTTGTCGAGCGCCGTCTTAAAGTACACGATCGGACGACCGAGCATGTCCTTGGCGTCGGTGACGATGAACTTGCCCGACTCGGCCTCGCGCTCGACGTCGTCGATCGTGATCGACAAGGGCTTGAACTGTAGGTCAAGCGCAGTGTGAGTGAGAGCGAGAGTGGCTGCCAGGCGCGATGCCACGAGAACCGCGAACCTCGGAGCGCCACTTGAGCGTGTCATCGAGCTGCTTGAAGGCATCGTCGACCACCCAGTTACGAGCCTTGAGGAAGCGCAAGTAGGTGTTGTCGGTGAGCCAGTTGCGGATCGACTCGTCATACGCACGCTGCTCAGGTAATCGTACGCCAGTATCATGTGTGAGTATCGACGAGTGGTACCAATGTGAGAGAGAGAGAGAGAGAGCACGGTACCTCTTCGACCACGGCCTGCGTGCGAGCCTTGAGCTCCTGGTACTTGGTGAGCTCCTCGGGAAGGAGCGACGCAAACGGATCCCAGACGCCCTGCTCGCGCACGATAGACAGAGCCAGAGACAGAGCCACAACGAGTGGGTGTTAGCTTGCAGGCCAACACGACGACGGCGACGGCGACGACGGCATCGTGCGGGGGCGCGTACATTGACGAACACGGGCGGTACTGTGCCCTCCATGGTGTAGCGCACCGAGCGGAACCAATCCTCCTTCTCCTCGGGCGTCGAGCACTCGAACTCGAACTCCTTCTTGGGCGTGATGAAGCGCCACTTGACTGCATTGGTGGCGGTTGTAGCCACAGAGAGAGAGAGAGAGACGTCAGGGTCGGCAACGAGGAGGTAGGCGGCGCTCTTTGGCGTACCGGGATCGGCAGTCGGCGGCACACGGAACTCGGCCTTCAACTTCATCAAGTAGATGAGCTTGTACTTCTACAGGGTCGCTCAGGCAGCATCGACGACGGAGATCGAGAGCGCGTTCGGAGCGTCGTGAGCCACGAGCGAGCGCGAGAGGCGGGAGGTGTCAGAGCAGCGAGCGTACGTCGTCGGCAGGCGCCTCGGTCAA
>Ga0209935_1004965_pt1 | contig 11686 bp, 11 predicted proteins | sample ThiBio_1000_plan_2_FD_183958 | JGI IMG/M metagenome (GOLD analysis project Ga0209935, IMG submission 183958) | Wastewater bioreactor microbial communities from Cape Town, South Africa - Thiocy_cont_1000_plan (SPAdes) | ecosystem: Engineered > Bioreactor > Thiocyanate-remediating >... | reverse complement strand
AACACTGGCTTCATCTGGTTAGTGGTCACTGGCATAACAAACATTGATCGTTGTCCTGCTGATACTCAACTACCTACATGGTTGATTGTCTTTGGTGCTGTTGGAATTGGTATGAGTGTGATCATATTTCTGTTGGTATGTAATATAGAATTCATTGAGTTATTTTCTGAAAAATTTTCATCTATTATCTATCTTATAGATGATTTGTTGGTTATGTTGTGATAAAGGCTACTGCTTGCGAGTAGTTGGTTTTATAATCCTGCTTTTCTTCATTTTTTTTGGTATTTGGTCGATTCTGGTATAGTTATGCTCAAATTTTAAATCTTTATTTTATTAATTACCTACTATTCTCATATATATAGGGATATTTTCGTGTTGGTAGGCTTCCTGACAACCTTCCGTAAGAAAATTTTATAGACTATAAGTAGAATTCTATGAAGTCGTACAAAATTTCCTAGGAACAGATTGGTTAAATTAAGTCAGTACTACACGTAAATTCGAAATTTGACAGTAACTTACGCATATTTTATAAATAAAATTTTAATTATATGAGATTCGAGATCCTATTTGAGATCTTATAAAACTTCAACATTCTGCAGTTCCCGATTGTGACCCATAGATGCCCGTTAATAATAATAAACCAACGATATTTCTGAGATTTGTGGGAATTTCCCTTCTATTTGTTTTGTAATTCTTTTATTTCCATACGAAGATTTTCCCGGATTTGTAACCAGCGAAAAATCATTAGTGTAAGTTAGCTTCAATTTTTGAGTTTACGCCATATGGAGCTGACTTTATTTGACCGAACAGATTCATCCTGTAAGATTCTGTGATAAGATGAATTGTTTTTCATGATTTTCTCTAAGATTTCATAAATTAATAGTCTATAATCATACAAGGAAAAAAAAGCTTTATGAATGAAGTCCACTGTTTCCTCCTTGTTACTGATTATTATATAATTTGTCAATGTGAAAATTAATCTTGATTGTTTAGATGCGAGAAAACTGTGAAAGCTTCAGTTAAATACACGGCGATACCATTGGCTATCTTGTTTGTGGGCGCAATTTGCATTTGGAGTTGGCGTTGTCAGAATGGCTATTGTGATTCCTGTGACGATTGCTGTTCCTGTTGCTGTTGCTGTTGCTGTGACGATTCCTGTGATGATTTATGCCGTGACGATCGCGACCGCTGTGCGAGTTTTTGCCGTAACGGTAACGGTGGCGGCGGTGGCAGCGATAGTGGCGATTGGGTTCGTGGCGGTGGTTGGGGCGGCGGCGGTGCTAATGGTGGCGGTGGTTGGGGCGGCGGCGGTGCTAATGGTGGCGGTGGTTGGGGCCGCGGCGGTGCTAACGGTGGCGGTGGTTGGGGCGGCGGCGGTGCTAATGGTGGTGATGATTGGAGCCGCGGTAGTGCTAACGGTGGCGGCGTAGAGTCCGACAGGATTATCCCGAATCCTGGCCCCGGTCACGTCGAGAACGTGGTTACTATCCCGCGCGAGTCTCGTAGAAATCGGGATCATCCCGAACCCCGAATTCTGACCCCAGTCACGTGGAAATCGAGATCCGTTGCGGAGTAGAATAAACTGATCGGGAAAACCCTTTTGAGAGCTCTACTTATTACATAATATTTAAATATAACTTTGTATTTACTTAAAAATCAATATAATGTAGCACAAAAAACTATAAAAAAAATAATACGATTGAAGATGAACAACTTCTATTCAATCTTTGAGTTCATCTTCATTGTCTGATAGAGATTTATCGATAGATTTTCGTTTTCGACTCTCTCTTCGTTTCTCATCCAATTGTTTCAACGAGTAAAGATTTTTTTCTACGAAAAAGCATCCTATTTAACTTTTTAGAAACAAATCGAGTGCGTTTGTCGGTCATCACCATTTTCGAATTTGAAAACAATCTTTCCACCTCTGTATTCGAAGCGGGTATCGACAAGACCTTTCGTGCAACTGCATGAACATTCGGAAAAATGATTCATGTATTTTGCCCAATACTATATTATTGAAGTTTTCTATTTATAAAACTTCTTTTATTAACATACTACTATCATCTTCGGTTTTATCATCAACTGAAATAAATTAATTCACACGAATAAAACAGACAATTGTCAATAAAATGTTCAAGGATTTGTGCCATTTGAATCGTCTTAAATGTCTTTTGTTTTTGATTGTGGATATCATCGTGACTTATTGATCTGATTGATCAAGATGATCCTGTTGAGTTAATTGTGTTTGCCATTTGATTTGTTTTGTGCGTCATCCGTTGGTTCTCTTTCTTTTCGTTTCTTTTTTTTAATTTGCTCTTTCATTGTTGAATGTGATAGATAAGGAGTGTTGGAAGAGTTAACATTATCATACTACATATTATCATAATAAAATAAAGAGAAACAACGAAGCTCTCTGATATACAGTAGAATGCAAAAAAAATTGCCGCTTCATACATGAGAGTTTTCAATCATTATCTTCTCAATACAGCGACAGATTTTTCTAAGATTTTTGTCAGTAGTCAAGTATACGGTAGAGAATATAATGTGCCAGAAATTTCTCACAAAGCATAATTATACCGGCTGACAGACACGATGATACTATTATCATTCATGCATTTCGAGTACCATTTAGTCAGATTACAATATTGATGCTAGAGAACTAGTTGAGTTGCCAAAATCGTGCTTTTAGGGAAGATTTGTATTCAAACTATGTAACAAAGTTTCAATTAGTTTCTAATAAAATCGATTCTAGCGGCATATTGACATTTATCGTGTATAGGAGGATTTGTACTACTGGGAATCTACCCGATGTGTAGCCATTTTTTCAATAACAACTGCTACTAGAAGCTTGAAACTTTCAGAGAAAATAGATACAGACCTATGAATGCAATTTTGCTTACAATAGGCAGCTGATAAAACATTTCTTAATATGGACGTGAGAATCACAGTTCAATGGACTGACATTCATCTAATTTCTTACCGGATCATCCGGTCGAGCTGAAAGTTCGCCTGTAAAAATAATATTCAAGAACACACTATTAGGAGACATTACTTGACCATCAATGTAATTTTCAGAGGATGATCTATTGTAAATGCATGGATAAAATGTGTATAAGCTATTTGAAATATCGGACGCAACTTACGTTTCTATTTATTTTTATCCTACAGGAAAGATAGATAAACAATCAACTATTATATACGTATACTCCCTCATCTGTGCATTACATACAAAAAAAACTTTCAATATCCATCATGTTTATATATAGAATTTTGTTAAAGACTAACGGCAATTTTTTTTGCACTCTACTGTATATAAAGTGGTCCAAGCATATGGTTGTTAAGAAACAAAATTTCGCATTATAATGCTCTACCAAATATATATCTTTCTATTTCTGTTATTTTCTCTGTCATGCGTTCAATCAGAAGATCACTTAAAATGTACGCAATGTAGATTTACGTACAGCTTTACACAATCATTCAGCGTTCCTGATAATTGTCCACTGATAGATGCTACCGACACCGGCTGTTATGTATCTCTTGACTTTAGCTTTGATCAACAACAATACACTGTTAATTTTGGTAAAAAAGCCGGGGTTGAGCCGACGGGTTCCAAGAATCTTTCTGTTTCATTGACTTTCTATCAAAGTGGTTTGTTCAAATTCTATTACTCTATTCAGTACAGATGCAGTTATAGGGATGATTGTACACGAGATTTGGCCAAATACGAAGTAGCACAATTATTAAAACGACAAATTAATTATACTGCAATTATAACTGAAACTAGACCATTAGTTTTAGGTCCTCCATTGACACCCGGTAATCCAAGTCTTAGCTGTTATAATGGAGTACGTCCGGGAACATGTGCTGCATCACCCACACTTAGTGGTATTTGTGCTATATTGGATAACATGTGGGACAAGACTACAAGAATAACGTGTGATTATTATACACTTTATTTAGGTCCAAGGATCAAGATATATCAATCATTTGAACGAAATATAACTACATTTAATATTTATTGTACTCAGCAGCTATGTAATACAAATAGAACATTACAAACAGTGAAAGGAATAATGTTCAAATATGGCGTTACAACGACACCGGATGGACTATTGAATGATTCACAATTAATTATATCAACTTCATTTCTTATGATCGTTATGTTATTATTTGTAATTTTTAATTCAGAATAAATAATTGTCTCTCTTCAAATTATATTTTTATTTAACTAAAAATAGGAGTCAGTCGTGATTTCGATTTCCGCTAAATCTCGATCTTAAAAGGATGAATATCACAACTCGTACGGATCGATGTGGGTTTCATCCCATTTACCTGTATAGATAACGAACAGATAAATATTCTTCTTCGTAGGTAGAAATTCAGAATGAAAATAAACCCAGTAGGAGATACCACAGGCCTCAATTGTGTGTAAATTAAAGAGAGATCTCCATGAACTCTCATCATCTACAAGAACTCTTTTCGAAGTATTTACTTTAGAAATTAGTGATCTAGTGAAAAATATTTACAGATTTTTTCAAGGATTTGCCTCATCCGGGTTCAGATAATTCCAAACTGCTCATACACTACTATACAGTGTTCTCCATTGGCAACACGCATTCGACAATCCAAGAGCTAATAATTTCGATGTAGATGAAAGAAGCCATCTAATAACTCGTTGCATTTGTGCTTATTCACAGTATGAAAAGAATTTTTTTAATGAAAGGCAGCAAAAGTTCTTCGAATGTTGAAATTTCATAAGCGTAGAAAACGATCACGACACTATTCATCATCGAATATAATTCATATTCGAGTTAAATCTCAAAATAATATCTCAACTATTAGTAAAACACCTCAATCATTCAGCTCATCTTCTCAACGAATTTCTCCGTCTTCACTTAAACCAGTCGAATTGTTGGATAATAAAGTATGTTCAACTAATTAATAACGAAACATGCATTTAATAGTTTTTGTTTCAGAATGTTACAAATAATCATCATCGAGTTTTACAAACAAAAAAGAATAGAAAATATTCAAGACGACGGATGATTAACTCATTGATAATTGGTTTTATTTTGATGGTAATATTGACAATTATTATTCTTATTCCATTTTTAATCAAAAAAGAGAAAACAAAAATCAGTAAGATCTTTTGTCAGATAACTATATTCATTTTTCGAAATATATGCATTCAGACAAGTCTGCCATACTCAGATGGAATTCCGAAGGTGTCACTGTTGCTGGTGTGAACAGTACAAATGGATCTGCAGCGAATCTACTGTATTACCCTTTTGATCTTGTTGTTGATTGGTCATATACATTGTTCGTTGCTGATCGAAATAACAATCGAATACAAAAGTTTTCGAGAGGAAGTTCAAATGCAAGAACTGTTGCTGGAAGAGCTGATGGAGTAGCTGGTTCAACAGATACAACTTTTAAGGAGCCGACTTCTCTTCTAGTCGATGATGATGGTAACATCCATATTTCCGACGTGAACAACCATCGTGTTATGTTCTGGAAGAAAGATGCAGTACAAGGTACTAGAGTAGCTGGTAATGGCGTTGCTGGTAGTTCGGACAATCAATTAATTAATCCTGTTGGTCTGGCATATGATTATCGATCAAATTCGCTTTTCATAGCAGACTATGGTAATTCTAGAGTTATGCAATATTTATACAATAGTTCGACTGGAATTCGAGTTGCTGGAAACGATACATGTGGTACAAGTACAATCCAATTGTGTCGACCTCATGGGTTGTTCTTTGAACAATCATCAAATAGTTTACTGATTGCAAATTCTGGCGCATATAATATTGTTCGATGGGTTTTGAATGACACACAATGGTCAATTGTTGTTGGTAGTAGTGGAGGAACTAGTGGAATCTCACCTTCAACGTTTGGCTATCCTACTGATGTGATGCTTGATCCAATGGGTAACATTTATGTTGCAGATCGATCTAATCATCGTATTCAATTCTTCATGGCTGGTCAATTAAATGCTACAACGATTGCAGGTCAAACTGGCATGATTGGTAGCAGTGCAACATTGCTGTCTTCTCCTATCGCAATGACATTTGATAATCAGCTGAATTTATATGTAGCAGACTGGTACAATTATCGAATTCAAAAATTTTCACGTTATTAGCTACTCTTAACTATTGTACGTATTTTGCAAAATTATTTATGCTTGAAAATGAATTTTTTTTGTCTAAAAATATTGATATATCGGCTTAAACGCGCGTAACGCGATGATGCATTTTTATGGGATCAGTTTTACTCTCTTTTTTTCCATCTTCGTCGTTCTCAGCTAATCGATACATATTGGGTTTTGAACATCCCTGTGAAAGGTGTTTAGATCGCAGAATTGATTGATGCTAGTCAAGTCTCTTTATGTGCAAAGACATGCTGCAAATCCTCAAATCGGTATCGTCAAGACAGTGAAATTTTGTTTTTCCGCTACATACATGTCCAATTTGAAAATTGAATTCAATTGAAATTACATTTTTCAATTGAAATTATATTCTTCAATTGAAATTTCAACTTTCAACTTTCAATTTTCAATTGAAGAGGGTGAGGGCGTCTCTTTGTAAATGGAGGGCATATTACCAAAATGTGGGTGAGGGCGTCTCTTTGTGAACGTAGAAAATGGAAAATTGAAATTTGAAACTTGAAAATTCAACTGAAGATATCTGAAGACATAAAATTGAAACTTGAAACTTGAAATTTGAAAATTCAATTGAAGATATCTGAAGACATAAAATTGAAACTTGAAACTTGAAATTTGAAAATTCAACTGAAGCTAAAGTTGAAAGTTGAAACTTGAAAATTGAAAATTGAAATTTCAATTGAATTCAACTTTCAAATCGGACACTACTGGCTTATCATCAACCAAGAGATGATTTTGAAATGATTTCATCAATTATGCTTGAAATTATTCAACAACGTTGTGAAAAAATCGGCGAACGTATTGAATGCATTTATAAATTTTCTCGAAAATGCAACCTTTTATAATATTTTTCATTCTATTACTTCTATTTCAGATTAAAAACATATACGAACAATGATAAGAAATGAACGTCGAAAAATAAACAAACGTAAACGAAATATATTAAAATCAATCAGTTCAATTTCAATTCATCGACAACCATTAATAAAAAAACTAAAGAAACAAAATACACAAATTACTTCAACAATAACAAGAACAGTAGCAAATAATAGTTATTATAGACAGCCGAAGTATTTGAAATGGTCAACATTTATGTTATTTTGATTATTAAAACAAATGTTCAATTATTTATTTAAGAAAAAATCCCATAAATCATTTATACGAACAAGATTAAATCTATTAGATCAACAGTATTTCTCGGAACTTCACCTACTACTATGGAAATCTTATCTAAAGATAGGCCTTGAACAACATCATTGGCCAGTAAATATTCTATAAAATAAATCACTCTAATCTCTCTATTAATAGGATGATCTAATGAGATTGGCTAAAACAAATAATTTTATTCTATGCCATGAATTTCTAATTGATTATATTCAATCTATCAAATGGAATATTGAATTGTGTATCAAGAAATTATCTGAACAAATTGAACTAAATCCTTTCGATGAAATATCATTCGAAAATATTGATCAAAGCTTAAAAATATTTGTGGATCTTCAACGAAGCTATTTGTTAAAAAGTAAATACAATCAATTGAACAAATTTAAAGTAAATATTGAAAATAATCAAGTACTAAAAGATATGACTACATATTATATACTTGTTTACCATCAAATAATAATCCTTTAGAACGTATTCAAATTCAAAATCAACATTTTAAAATTATACAAGAAGCTAAACGTCAATGGTTAAATTTATCAATGTCTATATATGAACTAGAATTACAAACATATGAACAAAAATATCAAGAGACATTGAACGAATTGAAATTACAAAATGAATTATGTTTCAGCCAAATCAATGAATATATGATAAAACGAACTAAAGAATTAAAACAACAGGTTATCAATAAAATGCCTGCCTATCGACGTAAACTGCTTCGAAATTATCAACGATCATCATCAAAACAAACTACAATTTGCCATATCACCAGAACCATATCTTGATTTATTATCAAATCCTTTCAATAAACATGAATGGCATTATCTTTCACTTGGTAAATGTTTTGTAAATATATGAATAATACTATTTTTTGTTGTTGTTGACTAGGTCCGTCTTATATCCGAGTCAATCAAAGTGCTATTCGTTCTCAAAAACAACAAGAAATCGAAATACAACATGAACATGATGATATTCATGGTAAAGTGAAAAAACAACTTGTCGAATATCCACCATATATATCAACAGGAAATGTCATTTTTCAAATGTATTCCAATGAATTACTTGTTTATCTTCAACAAGCATATTTTACACCATTATCTTTCAAAGATCATATTTAAGCTAGACAACAAGCTAATATATCTGCATCAATGAAACAAATGCGTATATACAACTGAATACGAATCCATTCGATGAAATTCTCAATAAAGTTATTCAATTACTTAATCAACTACGATCGAAAAGATTCATTTTAAAATGGCAATATGATCAAATGATGCCAGATCCAAAACAAACTCAATTGCCACATTTATATTTCAATCCGAAAACACATAAAAATGATATACCACTACGACCAATTATTAGTTCTTTACATTCAGCAACAACTAAAATATCCAAATTTTTGGATAGTATCATACGACCTATATTTGATGCTAAATGTCGACAAACAACTATCATTGATGGCATTTCATTAATTCAAGATCTTCAAAAATATCAACAATTGCATCGTCTAAAACTAACAACACTATTTTGTACATTTGACATCTCTAATCTATATACGGTACTACCACAAAATGAATCATTAAACATTTTAATGGAATTTTTACATGTACACGGTTATCGAAAAGTCAAAGGTGTACCATTAGATGCAATCTGAAAATTAGCTTCAATCGTTATTAAAGAAAATGTTTTTGTTTATGATAAGAAATACTTTAAACAAATTCTTGGTGGTGCCATGGGTTCATCATTTACATTAACATTAGCAAATATATTTATGTGGAAATGGCAACGTGAATTAGTTCGTATTCAAGATATAACTGGTGAATACTTTGGTCGGTATGTATATCATATATTATTAGTGAACAAAATATAATCCATTTTTCTTTTTCTCTATTTTGATTATAGATATATTGATGATATCTTTCTGAAACCATCAGCTGAACCATACATTCTTCCATTTCTATCCGATCATCATCCACACGTCTTTCGAAATACTATACAAACTGTTCTATCTCGAGCTGTTCGATATTCATCAACAATTGAAATATTTCAAAAGGAAAGACGATGCATTAAATTAATGTTATTATACAATGGGTATGTGATGCATATATATATATTAATTTTAACAAGCTAAATTATTTGTTTAGTTATCCATCTACATTTATCGATAAACAATTTGAACTTTTTTTCTCTAAATATAAAATATATTGCACCTTGGTCATTCACACCATATATTTTTACAGAAGATCAATTCAATGTAATTCATCAAGATTTATCGGAACATATGACACCTCGTCAATCACAAGTCGCATTTAGTGCAGCTAAAGCTGATTTGGATAATGATCAAACAGATCATGAACAAGCTACAACAACAGTCACAAAAATCTAATCGTCATCATCATTGTCGTCTTCAAACAAACTATTTATTCATTATAAATATGAAAAACGTTTCCGCTCGTTTAAGAGAGACATACATCAAATTCATAATCGAGTTATACCCAGACATTTAGCATTAGATCTTCGACTAATTGTTGGCACATGTAATCGATGCAATGCAAAGAATGAATTAATACGTAAGAAACCAAAACAATGGCTATTAAAAGATCAGACAAGCAGAAACAAACGAAAATATTTAAATTTTCTCGGTAAGTTCAACACAATATAATTCTAACGTATTTCATAGTTTGTTTGATTAAAGATCGACAACGAAATCTACATAATATCGATCAATCCAATTGAAACTTTAATGTAACAAGAGAATATTAAAACATCTATACGACAAAATGAAGAAACAACAATATTCTAACTAATTACTTCTTTTTATTCACATATCCGTATCAAAATGTTTAAAAAGTGAGTCAATATACTAATTCTCATATATGATCTTTTCTTATCAATAAATAAACACAAATAATAAATAAAATCATCAAAAATATTCACCATTTTATGAAATCAATCTATTTCGTTTTAGATAAAATATACTACCTGAAACAGCAACAACAATTGAATGGAAATCGGCAATTATTTCACGGACGGGGTCATGGCGAGCTGTCCTGTACTCACAACTACCTAGTAAATTATTTACTACTGCAATTTTTGATTGAAAATTGGCAAATTTATTTGTTTGCGTTTTCATTCAACATTTGCAGCAAAGTAAATGTCATTTATTTAATTTTAAATGACTATTAAGCCATCTGATGAGTCCCTTTAGCAAGGACGAAACCGGTCATGGCAAGCTGTACCTCACCCTCACGCTCAACACCCTCAACCCTCAACCCTTGTACACATAAGACACCGGGCAATACATTACAACTCATAATTTGTTTATTTCCAAACAACATATCGAAACACAGAAAAATTCGAATTTCAAGATAAATGTGGTCTTCTTCTATTTGATATCCATTAACAAGATTAAACCACACACTATCAACTTGTCTATATCTCGAATTTTAAGACATATGCAAAGTATAAACGACTCGTCTCAATGTCTCATTTTTTTAAAAAATGGTCTGTGTTTCATATGTACTTGTATATATATTCCCTCGACTGTAAGGAGGGTCATATGAGAAAAATTCGTTTGTTTGTTTGTTTGTCTGTCTGTTTGCATCGGGGTCAAAAGAACATCGATTTAAGAACTCACTTATAGTGACCAATGATGGTTGGGACTTGGTCGGACCTTGGGTAATCGGGGTCAGGGAGTCCGAATTTGAGTACAAATCGGGTTCAAAGGTCAAAAAAACATTGGTTTTAGAAACTCATAATAGTGCCCAATGATGATTGGAACTTAGTTGGACCCTAGGTTTTCGAGGTCAGGGAGTCCGAATATGAGTCATTCGTGAGGTCAAAGGTAAAAAAAAACATCGGTTTAAGAAGTACCTGATCGTGACCAATGACCATTCAAACTTAGTCGGACCTTAGGTTTTCGAGGTCAGGGAGTCCGAATATGAGTCATTCTTGGGTTCAAAGGTCAAAAAAACATCTGTTGAAAAAACTCGTAATACTGACCAATGATGGTTAGAACTTGGTCGAACCTTGGGTAATCGAGGTCAGGGAGTCTGAATTTGAGTACAAATCGAGTTGAAAGGTCAAAAAAACATCGATTTAAGAAGCCACTAATAGTGGTCAATGATGATGGAAAGTTGGTCTGACCCCAGATAATCGAAGTCGGAGAATTTGGAATTTGAGTATAAATCGGGTTCAGAGGTCAAAATAACATCGACTTTAGTAACTCCTAATAGATGACAAATGATAGTTGGAACTTAATGGTACTCTGGATAATCCAGATCGGCGAGTTTGAATTGATAGGTAGATATTCAAAATTTTCAACTGAGTATTTTTGGAAACTGACGATTTTTCAAAATT
>Ga0209935_1004964_pt1 | contig 11687 bp, 6 predicted proteins | sample ThiBio_1000_plan_2_FD_183958 | JGI IMG/M metagenome (GOLD analysis project Ga0209935, IMG submission 183958) | Wastewater bioreactor microbial communities from Cape Town, South Africa - Thiocy_cont_1000_plan (SPAdes) | ecosystem: Engineered > Bioreactor > Thiocyanate-remediating >... | reverse complement strand
TATCGAGGAATACGTGTCTGTTCCGATATCAATGACTTCGATAGAGAACGTTTAACAATTGAAATGACTTTACTCTTCAATGGCTATCCACCAAGATTTATCGCTCATCATTTCAAACGATTTTTTCTACAACATAATGCTATATCAATCATCTACAGCTATAAATTGTTGGTCTGCAACTATGGTAACGCCTGTCATGGTATACACCAGTGGAATTCAAAGACGGGAAATCCGGATCGTGGTTGTTCCTTATTAAAGCCTCACCCTCAATGTCATCAAAAATTTTATACGAATCCGATATAATGATAGGTATAAGAACTGTTCAAAAGAGTGTGATCAGTCTTTATTAGATCATAGAAGATTCTTTAAAAAAAACATCATACCATGATTCATTATTAAAATCTTATTTTATCATATATGATCATATATGATCTTACCTATTAAAAGGCGAATAGGAAAAGCGGCAGGTGCTCTAGCTTCTTTAAAAGATATATGAAACAGCAAAAAGATGAAGAGAAAAAACAAGTTAAAAATCGTAACAACTTGTGTATTCGACGTTCTACTATATGCATCAGATATTTGGACTCTAAAAGAAGCTGAGCAGAAAAAACTATTAGCATTCGAAATGAAATGCTATCGACCGATTCAATCTAGTTGTCGTTTATGATTTCAAACCACAGGATAACCTCTTGATTGAAATTATTTAAATTCATCGTGAATAATAGGAAATAGTATATGATTAGTTGAGCTTTGTACTAGACGTTATTTACTTATTTATATTCATACGATTCTCCACAAATAATTCACTTAGTTTCGAAATTACAAATTATTGTTCGTTATATTAAACGGAAATCGATATTTATAATAGGATTCATCATCCATATATATAAGTTTAGTTTGACATGTTTTCGAATTGTATGATAAAATTTCGGTAGCTTTTATAAAATCTTTACTCACATGTTCAGCATAAATTAAGTCAATTGAACAGTAAACGCCGCCTAAAATCATTGCTGTCAGAACGACTTGATCGTGTCCTTCGATATCGCTTTTCATCATAACTTTTGTGGTGGAGTCTTTCGAATATTTTCGCTCAAGTACATTTGTACGAAACCAAGAAACCATGTCAATACTTGGCACTGTAACAGGTTTCATCCTAGCATTCGATCGATTTTCCAATGTTGCACCCAATTGATTTGTTTTAATATTTCTCGGCTGAGTGTAAAACGTTAGATTAGCTGAAACTATACTAACAGCTGTTGACGTAAAAATCTTCACACGCCACTTACGTTTTAAGCAATACTGTTCGAATTCTTTTAAATAACTATCATGAAACGGATTAGCTTCAAAACCAATTGAGCACACTTCATTTGAATGGTTACCGAAAATTTTTCTAAAAAGTGGCAGAATTTGTGCTCCAGGAAATAAATTTGGTTCATATAATTTTCGTATTTGTATACCGATATTAGTTCCCATATCGATATAAATATATTGACAGTTATCAAGGAAACGTCCATCAACTATTTTTTTCGACTGATTTAAGTCGATTGTAGAAGAGGGGCGTGTTATTATTTGCAAAAGGAAAAAACAAGTTGCGGCTATATTTATCACAAAAATTAATAGAATCCATATTTTATTTGAAGAAGCATATAAATAAATATGATCCAGGGAGTTAAAAAGCTTAACATAGAAATTCAATCTCATTACAATCTGAAAAAAACAAGTGCTGAAACAGAGACATGGATAAATTACATCAGTGAGTAATCTTAGACTCCGACAGACACTATAAGAATCCTAAAAATCCGATGAAATTAAAGTATCTGATAGTTCATAAGAATACTCACCATTTCGAAGCATTTTGTAGGGCTTTGTACGTTCACTAGTCATCATTCTCACTTCGGTAAATATTCCATGATATCGAGCCTGTCACATCATCGCATTCAAGTCCTCAAGCGTCAGCAGGTTTTATAGGTGCCATTCTTTAGAAGTATAAAAGAATCCGATGCACTCGAATAGAGCTGTTAACTGTATCCTATTTCGACATTTCACACCCGAAAAATTTTTACGCCCCCGGTGATAGATTTTAGATGTTATTTCACAATTCAAGCGTTACTTATGCGAAATGAACAGCAGTGGCTGAAATCCTTGGGATCCGAAATCCAAGGAATCTAAGGATCTAAAAAATGTGAAGGACTCCAGCGATGTCAAGGACAAGTAGCTGCCTAATTCGATTTCAAAAACAAGTCAAATTTTGTAAAACTTCGAGATCTTCAAAGATTTTTACTTCTCACCCCATGTATGCGATTAGGGTGAAATTGCGACGTAATTACACTACAAAAATCGTAATTACGCGTAATTGCGGCGCAAAATCGTATTTACACCGAAAGGTTATCTCAGGAACCAATATATTGTTGCCTATGAAAAAATTCTTCACATGTTTCCAAAAAACTAAGGAAAGTTACGAAATATGTTTATCAGTTAGTCATGCGTTTATTTCAACAATTTTCAGAGTGAAGAGCTATCCCGAATATTTTCTCTGAAAATGCTGAGCAGTAGAATCGAACACTGGAACCATGGATTAGAAGATCTATAAATATAACCATTGAACTAAACTTACTATTCTATCACTCAAAATTAATTCGTATATAAAACAAAATAAGTCAAAAATGTTCATTTAACAGAGAGCACTTGTTAACGATTAACAGAGGTAGGACAAGTACAAGTACATAAAGTACAAGTACAAATACTTGTACTTGTTTGAATATACTTGTACTTGGCTTCAAATACTTGTACTTGAATCTGTCTACATAATAAGAGTTGCTATTCTCATAAATATAAAACGTTTATCCAACTGCTAGGTACTAATCCGACCACACGACAAAAAGTACCTAATTATAGTTATATATTCCCAAAAACAACAATTTTGCTCGCTTAACTGAAAAATATTCCTAAAAAAGAACACTTTTGTTGTGTTATGAGAATATTTTGGAACAACCGCACGAAAACGTTTCGTTTGTAGGAACGACAACTCAGGTGTCTGGAAAAGGTTAAGTACAAGTATTTCAATCCAAGTACAAGTATAAGTACAAGTACTTTCAAGCAAGTACAAGTACAAAAAGTACAAGTACCTGTACTTGCGTCCTAGCTCTGACCATTAATGGTCAGAAGATGGTTGAATCTAATGTTTTCGGGGTCAGGGAGTCTGAATCTGAGGTCAAATTTGGGGTCAAAGGTTAAGAAAACATGAACGCAAGTATACAGGTATCCTACGATATTTAAGGACTCCAACTAAGTCCATATACAGGTAGCCAGATATGAAGAATTCAAATCTGTTGTTAGATTTGCCTGTTTCAAGCTGAATTTTTTGAATAAATAGGTGGGTATTTGTATTTTGCACAAAGTAACGGTTTTCTACCAAATTTCACCGCAGATAACGGAGGGTGGTAAATCTGAATTCCTGATTAAATTTTTAAAACTTGAAATTATATCTCTCATTCGTATTTTTCTCCTTCCATACAAGTCTTTTTCTGATTTTTTACTAAAACTTTGGAACAAAATCTATTTCTAAAACTGAGAAGACTGATGAAATATCCATACAGAAATCCTGTTTTAGTTAGCTATTGACAATAAGTTCAACCGAAAAAATTCATTAGTGTGAATTGATGAATAGTTTTCTCTAGTTAGCTCGACATGGAGATAAAAACTGGAATCAGTCTATCTGGTCGAATTTCTATTGGTTGTGACAATTACGGCGCAATTATGCGTAATTGCGGCATAATTTGTCCATTACGCTAAATGCCTAAAGAAGAGTGGACATGGGACTCAAAGGACGGAGACACATAAGCTATGCAAAATGGGCGCATGAGCTTTTTTTTTCGAATTTAGCGTTCAATCTTTCTGGGAATGTTAAATAAGTGTTTATGAAGTAAATTCAAGCGTAAGTATGCATATTGGAGGTCAGTTTGGGGTTAAAATCTCTCTAAAGATTATGTAGATTTTATATGGTATCAGAGTCACTCCTACTGGTTCAATGTTTGATCGAAATGAACACTTTTTTAAAAAGATTCAAAGCTCAATTAACAACCATTAGAAAGAGCATTTAATTCTGCATCTTTTCATATATAGACCATTTTTTTCCAAAACAAATTAGGGTCGTCTTACCTTTGTATCGAACATGATTTTTTTCCATATTATTTCAAATATTTTAACGTATTTTAGCATCTTTTTTTGCGTGATCCCAGTTCATTTATATACCATTTGATAGGGCAAATAAAGTGTTACAAAGTGGTATATTTTTTATTTAATTTCAGGTTGGTCCCGGTACTCAAAAATATCAAAAACTATCGGAAATTGGCAAAATACTCACTTTTTTGCCTAATGTTAACGTAATTTCGCACTATTATATTCAATTTTAATCGAGATAAGTAACATATTCGAACTCAGCGTAAAACGTTGAATTGATTTGTACCCTTTTTCAGTGTATCAGAGAACTTTTATTTTTTCCCTAAAATCTAGCCGTGGTCCCCCACAGGGATGGGTCAAAAATGAAAACTCTTTGAAAACTCATTTTATTTGCGAAATCAATAATTTTATTACATGTTAGTAACTACTGAGATGTTTTTGCGTAATACTCAATGTTCAGAATGTAATTTTGATGAATTTGCATTTTTGACTCATCAGTGTGGGGGACCACGACTGGATTTTTAGGGAAAAAATAAAACTTCTCTGCTACATTGAAAAAAGGTATAAATCAATTCAACTTTTTACGCTGAGTTCGAATATGTCACTTATCTCGATTAAAATTGAATTTAGTGGTGTAAAATGACCTCAACATTAGGCAAAAAAAGTAATTATTTTGCCAATTTCCGATAGTTTTTGATATTTTTGAGTACCGGGACCAACCTAAAATTAAATAAAAAATATACCAGTTTGTAGCACTTTATTTGCCCTATCAAATGGTATATAAATGAACTGGGATCACGCAAAAAAAGGTACCAAAATACGTTAAAATGTTTGAAATAATATGGAAAAAAAAGTATTCCATCAAAAGATAGGGTCATGAACGGCTATAAAAATTTTCAGAAAATAACAACCTTTATATGAAAAGATGCAGAATTAAATGCTCTTTCTAATGGTTGTTAATTGAGCTTTGAATCTTTTTAAAAAAGTGTCCGTTTCAAGCAAATACTGGACCCCTACATATAGTATGTTTATCTCCAAAAACCTATACAATATTTAGAGAGATTTTCACTTCAAAATGACCTTCAATAGTCATAATAATGCTCGAATTTACTTCATAAACACTTATTTAACATTCCCAGAAAGATTGAACGCTAAATTCGAAAAAAAAGCTCATGCGCCCATTTTGCATAGCTTATGTCCCCCCGTCCTTTCGCAGTCGAATTTATCCCAGTTATAATCGGCCTTCATTCACAGTTTGGTACTATGCCCACTGTTCACTAATATATATAGCTGCTATAAATTCGAACTAGAACTGAAAAAATAAAATTTCGTTTTGGTTTGTAGTAGCTTTCCGGTAAAGTATCAATTAGTTTCTGATTGTTACTTCTAGTTGTGGTCTGAATTATATTCGGAGCCGAATGAGGCATCTCATGGAAAAATCACTACTTTCGTAAAATATAGATCTTCTATTGAGTATTACGTAGTTTTATACACTGAAATCTCTCATAGTGAATACTCTCTTAGGTGGACATCTCTCATAGTGGACAGTAATTGAAACTAACAGAATAATTTATGAGGAATACAAGCAAACACAAAGTGTAACTTTGGTAATGTTTAATGATTAATAAAAGAAAGAGAGAAAAGAATCATTTCTCTTCTTAAATCGACGGAATATCGAGAAGAAAACAAGAGTGACGTGGCCTTATTTATTATATCTCGTTTGTTTTGTCTGTCTCATCAAAAGACATTACCCGGGCAGACAATATTTGTCAAAAACGCGAGTACACGGCACAAAAAAGCGAAGAGTTGTGCAGAAAGTGGACGTTTTACGGTTCTAGTTGCGGTTCTCGATTGAAGGAAGAAAACGCCCACTTTTTACACTTTTCATGCGTTTATCCAAGTTTATCAGCGTTTTTACTCGAAAAACGCATGTACACATATTCAAAAAGACAAAAAAAGTGAGCGCTTTCTTAATGCTCAAGAAATTTAATCTCAATAGCAACCAAGTTTCTCGAATATAAAAAGTAGATACACTTTGTTGTCCTTTTTGAATACGTGTACATGCGTTTTTCGAGTAAAAACGCTGATAAACTTGGATAAACGCATGAAAAGTGTAAAAAGTGGGCGTTTTCTTCCTTCAATCGAGAACCGCAACTAGAACCGTAAAACGTCCACTTTCTGCACAACTCTTCGCTTTTTTGTGCCGTGTACTCGCGTTTTTGACAAATATTGTCTGCCCGGGTAACATTGGAAGAAAAAATCTCATTGATCACGGACAATCAAAATAGCAATGATTTATAAACTCGTCAGATATACAGCTGATAAATTTCAAATATCAAAAAGTAGTACTACCAACATTCTTCTTCAAAGTGAAGAATTGTTGGATGATTAGTCTTCAAATTCCAATAGACTCTTATGCGTAAACTCAAAAGCGATAGTGGACAATTAATTGATGAAGTTGTGTTGAAATAGTTCACTCAACAACGTGCTAAACAAATTTGAATGGGATTTTTAAAAAGATTACATTCACTTCTATAAGATGGACACCTCTTCATAGTAGACACTTTTAACAAGTTCAAATGGTGTCCACTACAGAGAGGTTTCACTGTACAAGATTCATGCGGATCTCTTATATATGGTGGAGTTACCATTTAGGCAGGGTGCACTCTCTGACACATACAGGGTTTACTCTCTAAGACACTGTGAAGATGTTCTTGTTCTTAAAAAGTCTGCATACGAATATGAAATAACATATTTCTTATAAGACATGATCCTGTCGACGTTCAGATATTTGACAACAGCTCTGATGTTTATGGTATATGTGATATCAGTATCACTATTTCAAAGATTCATGAAAAATAAGAATGACTGTGGCAATATTTCGTGAGTATTTCAATGATTTACTTAATAATAAAACAGAAAGAGGAAATTTAAAGAAAAAAACAAATACAATAGAGAAGATAACGGGTGTTCCATAAAGAATGGCCACTTTTTGTGAAGTGATTTTTGAGCTCATAGGGTCCTTTAGTGACGTCTTTTTTGGACTTGTTTTATTCGTTTTTTCATTCTTTACAAGAATATGCTAATGGTTTATTTCAAATAATTTCCGTTGTTTTTTGACAAGCGATACAAGCGATAGGCCCAACATCGACAACTTTCCAGAACTACTGGTTTTCGTATTCGCTTAATAGCGTGTTTTAGTTCATTAATTAAAGTCGTTTTTGATTCAACTTTATTCCACTTGATTTGCTGATCAAATTCATCCCATATGGAATAATCTAACGAGTTAAGATCGGGTGAGTTTGGTGGTCAATGGTCTTTGTCTATGAATAACGGGAAATTGGTTGGACATCATTCTTGTGTTCCAGCATGAGTATGGGGCTTTGCCCCATCTTGCTGATAGCACCATTCGTTGTCGAACACGTTGTTGTCGTATTCTGAAGCCAGTGGAAGCATTTCATTGATATATCGTTGATGATCAACTGAATGACACCATTTTTTACCGTTCATCCGGTTTTTCACCTTTTGAATCGTTCCTTTTGCCCGGATAATACGCGGGCGACCCGATGAATACGATAAGTTGATAGAGCCCATATCGTTGAGCACCTCGCACCACCGCCGAACGGTCCGAGAACTGACAGAGCCGTTTAAATCTCGAAAAATTTTTGTTGTCGATTCACCTTTTTGGCATTTGGAAAGTACGAGTCTCCGAAGGTCTTCACTCTTCGTCATGGAAAACGCTTTTTTTAAAATTTTATTCGAAAACCATGTCCGGCATTTTTTTAGAGAGAAAAAAGACGAATAAAACAAGCCCGAAAAAGAGCTCACTAAAGGAAGCTATGAATTCAAAAATCACTTCACAAAACGTGGCCATTCTTTATGGAACACCCGTTACTTGAAAGCGTTTATGCTCGACTTGTAGTGTAGCCTCCGATTCAGGTGATGAATCTGGATGAGTTTCTTCTGTCGGACTCTTCAACGAAGGCGTATATGTTGATTGTTGTTGTTGTGGTTTGACTGTTGAGCTTCGTTTTAGACTTTTAATATGGTCACATCCGAGAGATAGAATATGTTTGTAAAAATTCGATACCTCAATCTTGTTATTATTTTTTGCTAACGACATTAATTTTGTACAATTGCATTTAATATTTCCTTGCACATTTAAATTTTCGTCCAGTTCTAGATTTAAAGTGAAATCAACATTTTCTTTAAGATTAAACTTGTGTATATTGAAAGGTTCTTGATTGTCTGAACACTATTTGCTGATCAATTTTTGAACATGTGCTCTATGTTCACTAAGAGGAAGATTATTTGCGGTTGTTGGACGAGTTTCCGTTGAAGCGTTTGTAGTTGACTCATGCATAAATGTCAGATTATTATTTGGCATTTCTTGGAAACGTTTTCTTCGCTTCATTTTTGATTGAGCTAATTGTTCACCGGGCTTTTGTTTTAAAGCTTATTTTAAGGAGCGAATTCCCTCAATAACACCGGGTCGAGTTAAAAATTTTTTTATTCTTCAATTTAAAACATAATTTACTTTTGATTTTTTCCAATTCCTCATCATCAATATCGTGATTGAAGATATCAAGAGGATCTTCAATGGTTAAAAACGAAGATGTTGTTCGAATAGACATTTTTTTAAGAGATCACCTTCTGCATCTCCGAGAACATTTCTAATAAATTCATCAAAATCATAACCGGATACTGGCAACACTGAGTTAGGTAGACAGTGAACATAGTAAGAAGTCATCATATGGCAATCTTCTAAAATTAAATTATTGCAAACGATGAGAATCCTTTTAGGAATGAAAATTAGTATGTTTCTTGCTTATTTTTCTTTAAAAATTCTGTGATCTAAGATGAAAAAAACAAAGTATTCTTTTCTTTGACTTATATATCAATCGACTGATTTGTTAATACAATTCGCCAATAAATTATATGGAGTCATCTGATTGGTTTTTTTCTATGCATACGATTATTCCTTTCCAGATTCTTGTTTTAACAATAAAGTTGATAAATTTTCAATCACTTAAGTACAGGGGATAGACATTTATTAGGAAAATAAGGACTTCATGGGGAATTTGATTTTGCGGCAAATTCAAAATTATCGAAAGAATTTCAGCAAAATCGTCGCAATTATGTTACTATAGAAGTATAAAAATAATTACACCGTATTTTTAAATTAATATAGAAGTCTAGCGGAATGGGGAATAGGGGAATAATAGAGTAATGATTTGGCCATATTACATTATCATAGCGTATATTGTGAGATCAATTATTCTATCGTCTTGGATAAGAATTAAATCAAGCCAAGGTGGGAAAGTACGAATTGCTGGAATTCGGAATTCTTTTGAAATCCATAGACATCTGAAAATCCCCCTATTCCATTATTCCCCTATTCCACAATTCCTCTATTCCACAATTCCACAATTCCCCTATTCCATTATTCCCCTATTCCACAATTCCCCTATTCCCCTATTCCCCTATTCCCCTATTCCACTCAAGTCTTGCATAACATATATAATTAGTACTTTTGTAATAAATTCATTTTATTTTTGTCAAAATGATTTTGTAGCAAAATCGTATCCCCCAGCATATGTAATTACTAGGGTCCCCATAAGACCCTGGAAAAAAATGATGTTTCGAGCTCAAAATCAGGAAATCTTTGGCGGATCGGGTCCACCTTCGAAATCGATCGAGATATTTATGAGAATAAACTTTACGAAAAATTTCAAGTCGATCAGAGTTTCCGTTCGGAAATTATCATGTAAACGAGCGGACAACCAGTCACACTGACCGATTCTATAGTGTACTCTACACTTTTTTGAGTACACAACAAAGACAGATCACAATATCACCATGTTGGGAGAGAGCGTTAAGATGAACACATCTACACAAACAAATTCCAATGTAACAAAAGAAAAGACTATTGGAGCATCAATACATTTAAAAAACTTATCCAAGGTCATCCGTGTACTGTCATGTACGGTCGTGTACTTTCATGTACTGCTATGTACTGCGGTATGTATTATCCTCAGAACTAAGACCAAAATGCAGCAGAGTACATGACAGTACATGCGAGTACATAGATGTTATTCTAAGCAGAGGTAGGACAAGTACAAGTACACAAAGTACAAGTATTTGTACTTGTACTTGCTTAAATGTACTTGTACTTATACTTGTACTTGACTTGAAATACTTGTACTTGAATCTGTCTACGTAATAAGAGTTGCTATTCTCATAAATATAAAACTTTTATCCAACTGCTAAACAATAATCCGACCACGCGACAAAAAGTACCCAATTATAGTTATACATTTCCAAAAACAGAACAATTTTGCTTCCTTAACTGAAACATATTCCTAAAATAGGAACTCTTCTGTTCTGTTATGAGAATATTTTGGAAGAACCGTATGAAAACGTTCTGTTTGTAGGAGCGACAACTTCAGGTATCTAGAAAAGGTCAAGTACAAATACGTTCAAGCAAGTACAGGTACAAAAAGTACAAGTACTTGTACTTACGTCCTAGCTCTGATTCTAAGTTCTGGGGACAGTACGTGACTTGGTCGAAATGCATAGAGTCATGCACATTTAATGTTGAACTGTCAGTACAAATCGTACTCGTACTTGGGCAGCCGTCTCTGTGCAGGCCAAGAAAGACAAAAGGTTCGACTAGAGTACATTATTTCATATCTAGGTTGATTTCTCATGGAATTGTATATTTATTTCCATTTTTTTCTCAAAAAGTACGATCTATAAAGGTTTCAACTTACTCTAGGACTACGTACAATAAAAACACTAATATTGACAGAGATCGGCAATTTTTGAGTGTGCCTAATACTTGATCAATGATTTCTTTCGCATGATAATGAAGCAGTAAAACAAATATTTTTTATAGTTGGAAAGCACTTTTAATGCTATGTAAAACTAATTATGCAGGAGTTTATTTGATTAATAACTGTTAACAGAAATCAAGACAAAACTAGAAGCACTCGATATGTATGGTCCTTTTATGTAATAGCGGTGTACGAATGTCTATCATTTACCCAGAATCGTGGATCCCAGAATTGATCCCAGAATTGCGTCCCGATTTCGGGATTCTTCAATAATTATTTTTAACATGGATGACGAATCTGGGATTTTAATTCTGGGATTTTTTAATTCTGGGATTTTAATTCCGGGATTTTTCAATTCTGGGATTTTTTAGAAAATACAGGTAACATACCTTGATTGAATATCATGTATTTCATATTCTGGTTACCTGAATTTATTTTCAATCCATGATCATTCATATTCGATTGTCATTTACCCAGAATTTATCCAAAAATCAAAATTATATCTGATTAATTGTCATTTATCGCAAAATTTTATCTTTGATATATAGTCAACCACGATTTACTACGAATGTGACTTCCAGAATTGATCTTTAAATCATATTCACATTTAAATGTGAATATGATTTAAAGATCAATTCTGGAAGTCACATTCGTAGTAAATCGTGGTTGACT
>Ga0209935_1004963_pt1 | contig 11687 bp, 8 predicted proteins | sample ThiBio_1000_plan_2_FD_183958 | JGI IMG/M metagenome (GOLD analysis project Ga0209935, IMG submission 183958) | Wastewater bioreactor microbial communities from Cape Town, South Africa - Thiocy_cont_1000_plan (SPAdes) | ecosystem: Engineered > Bioreactor > Thiocyanate-remediating >... | reverse complement strand
TTTGCTGCCCTCGAATCCATGGCTGTGAATCCAACGAGCTTGCGAACCAAGAGCCGTGTACTGTTGCTGCAACGCTCGGTGCTGCTGTGTGGCGCTCGTCCAGTCACCGAGCCACCAAAGGGAGAGACTGAATGCGGTAAGCCGGATCAGCGCAGCTCCCTTCCAGCGTCTGGGAAAGATTGACAAGCCGCCGGCACAACAGGGCTTGGTGTCGATAGCGTGGAGAGCAGCAGCGTGGGCAGCCGCGGCCGTGGCATTGGCGGCCGCGGCATTGGCGGCAGCGGCCGCGGCACTGGCGGCAGCGTTGGTTGCAGCACTAGCGGCGTCGGCGGCCGCGGCAGCGGCTTTGGCGGCAGCGTCATTGGCGGTAGCGTTGGCAGCCGCTGCCATCGACTCGTGGATGCCGAGGCCGACCAAGGTCAACAGGCTGCCCCAACCAAGAGTCCCAAGAGCCAAGTCCCAGTTGCGATTCCTTGTAGCTTCGCTCTCGTGATGGCTAGCCTTCTCGTCACAGTCGGCTATCGCATCGGTCACGTCTTTTACGGTCGGGGGCCATTCCTTTGGCTTACTGGCGGCGGGGGAGGACATGCTTGGCGAGATACGCGTTGCGGGGAGGCAGCCAAACAATACAGAGCGCTGTCCAACAAGTCCAACAAGTCCGCCTCGAATGGCGCCAGTTTCGTGATGGTTTACTGCGTAGGACAACATGGTATACTTGGCATTTGTATGATTGTATTGGCGTATATGTAAAGGTTGGGATACATCGTCAAGGCTATCAATGTGCGCGGCGTGTGAGGTGGTGGACTCTCACGAGAACCAGTACACAGCATTCAACAGCCATCGTTGCCCACGTGAGAGCGCTGGCTTCGTTGGCTCACATTTTGGATCTGCGCGTAGCTCCTTGAATCGTTGCCTCGCGCTATACTTGGCTTGCTCGTGAATACAACCACCAGCAGTGTTGACCTTGATCGATTCCTCGGCCTTATCTCGCGCGGCACAGAACGCTCTCCACTCGGCAAGGATCGCTTCGCGCTCCTCGCGAGACAGCGCCGCCGCCACGTCGCTTGGTTTGCCCTTCTCGTCGACCCATTTCTCGGGAACTCGCGGAATCAGAAATCTCGCGCGACGGGCGAGCACGTTGTACTTTTTACCTGCCTCGAGGTGCTGAGTCGACGCGCTACCCCATCCGACATTGCTCGCCAAACCGAACGAGAGCACCGACACCGTGAACGCCACCGAGCCGAGCTTGCTGTTGCCGAACAGGCCCTGCCGCACGGCGGCTGCAAGATTCGTGTTGGGCCCGAAGGCGGCGGCGATCGATCCGGTGCCCAAGAGAGACCCCAAGGTACCGAGACCCTTGAAGAAGCTGTCGAGCACGTTGTCGAGGCTCGCCATCGACAGGTGGTTGCCCGCAGACGCTTGGCACCGAAACGCAGCATCGCGAACCTCCTCGCGCGTCGGGAGGAAGAGATTGACGTTACCAGAGTCCCCCATTGATCGAAGAGCTTCTCGTTGTATCCTTGGTAGTGATGGGCAGGGCAGGTATGCAAGAGATGGGATTGGATTGATCGATTTTATCGAAGGACCCGAACAACAATCACGAGCGTAATCAACAAAGCAGAGGAGCTCAAGGAGTTTTGCTGTCGTCGTTGCCAGCAAATCGCCACCAAATCGTCCACCAATCACCAGCAGCAGCGACGACCACGAGCACCACCACGAGCTTCTTCTCGTGTTGTTGCTTCTTCTCGTTCTTCGTCGCGAGAGCCTCTCCTCCTCCTCGCGCCTTGACGACAGTATGGATGAGGGTTTAGCAGATAACGAGCTTTGGGCTTGCGCCGAGGCTCTCCAAGGCTCTACCACCAGACTGCGACACACGCTGAATGTTTACCTGAGCTCGCTGCCAACCACGATCAGCAACTACCTCGGTAACACGAAGATCAATGGCGTCGAGTTTACGTGGACGTGTGCGCCTGTTCTTGCCGGTGGAGCTGGGCGCGATGTTGCTCTTGCTGACAAGGCCAATGACCTCGATATCGTTGTTGTTCTCAAGCCATCGGTCAAAGGCTACACCGTCACGACCACCTACAATCCCGCCCTGTCGCAGTGTGCGATACATTTGCAACCCTCGAGCCGTCGCGAGAAGGCCTTTTCGATTGCTATTGGCAATGGGACTCTCGAGACGATCTGGCAGGCCTTCCGTCGGAGCATCCAAGACTTTGCTGCCACGTACAAGCACATTCTCGGTATCAAGGAGGCTCCCGATCACCCGCTTGTTTCGTTCAACGCGAAGAAGAATTGCCAGATGCGATGCTCCTTCACGCTTGGCGAGATTCCAGTTGACGTGCTCCCTGCCTTTGAAACGCAAGCTGGAGTGCACTTGGTGCTCCTTCGTGAGCTGGAAGGTGGCGCCAATGTCAGGGAGTCGTTCTCGACACTGGCGGCCGCTCGGCTGGCTGCGCTGCCTGACAAGGGCCGACATATGATCTGCGCCCTCAAGTACATCAAGTACAAGTATAAGTTCGATGTACCAAGCTGCTTGTTTGAGGCCTTGGTCATTGAAGTGTTTGAGACGAACGACTGGATTGGTCTTTCGGACACCCAGCAAGCAAGCATCCATTTTCAGGACGCTTGGCGACAATGCTGGGAGCGGCTGACGCTGCCCAAACCACCACCGATCGCTGCTCCAGCAGCATCGGTTCAAAGGGAGAACCTGCTCACCAAGGTCGGAGAGAAAGAGCCTCGCCTTCTCGCTCGAGCAGCTGATTTTGCAGCTTTGGATGAAGAGCAGTTGTTGGCGGAGTTCCCTGCTCCTGCTCCTGCCACTGGTGAGGCAACCACCACTTCTACCACCACTGAGGCAGCCACCACTCCCACTACTGCCACCGCCACTGGGGCAGCCACTACCGCTACCACTCAGGCAGCCACCGCCACTACCACCACTGAGGCAGCCACTACCGCTACCACTCAGGCAGCCACCACTTCTACCACCAGTGAGGCAACTGCGGGTGGCTTCTCACTCCGCCAATGGCTTGCTTCAATCAAGCTCTCAGAGTACTCGGACCTCCTCATCACCAATGGCTTCGGCGATGATGACTGGGAAACGATTGCGGGCCTTACAAAGGAAGATTTGACCGAGGTGGGCATCACGTTGGTGGGCCATCGCAACAAGCTACTGCGCGAGGCCGAGAAGCTCAGGGCCACCTACTCTGGAGCCTCCACATCGACCGGCAGCACTGAGTGATCATCTCAGTGTAGCAACCTCCAATCTCCCTCCCTTCATTAAACCAATCAAAACCACTCAATCGTGATTTGCTTGCTTTGAGAGAGAGAGAGAGAGAGAGACGCGATAACAACATGCACACCGACAGAGAGGCCTTCTACCATTACTTCAAGTACCGCAAAGTGCCCACCGCTACGGCTGCGGCTCCAACCACGATCCACGGAGCCCATTGGACCAACTGCGCGAGGATTCCGTTCTTCTCGGGAGATGACGGGTGATGAGACCAAGGACATGGCGGAGCTGTCGCTGCTCCTTCGAGGCTCGTGCGCTCTCGCACGATGCTGTCCCATTCCTTTTGCCGTGCCTTGGCCATCTCGTCTGTGGACCACAACCACACAAAGCACCTTCAGTGTGAGTTGGAGTGGAGATGACATCGCACACGACGTCGCATCGCGAGAGATACCATCAGTGTTGTCAAGGTCCACTTCGATGTTCTTGGCGCGACGAGCAAGCACGCGGAGCTTGTTGTGAAGCTCGAGCTGCTTCTTGGCCGCGGTGCGCCAGTCACCAAGGTACCAAACCGTGAGAGAAACGACCGACAGTGGAAGGAGGACATGCTTCCACTCTGCGAGTGCGGTGGTGTCGGCTGGGAGGAGCTTGGCAGCCAGCGATCCCGCGCACGAGCAGATGCTCAGCACGCCAAGCACGGTGTCGCAAGCGCGATTGAATCCCGAGCGCCACCAATACGACTCGGCTGCCTTGGTGCATTCGGCAGACAGGGCGATGGTCAAGCATTCATCGAGCAACGACTGCTCGTCGATCGACGAGAGAGCCTCGCCGACACGAGTGAGTTCCTCCTTGTCGATGAGTGACAAGAGATCCACATCTTCCTCCAACGATAAAATCGTAGCCGAGATTGGTCTCCAAGACAAGATTCGGTCCCAACAAAGACGCCATGCGTCAATGAACGTGATCGATGCCAATTGAACCTCATCAAGATCTCCGATCCAGCCTTGTTTCACGAACACTTCCAACACAACACTCTCGAACAACGATCCTGGAACATTCACGCGATGAACAACCTTCACAACGTGCTTCAATGCACAGATCAAGTGCTTGGCCTTGTCGGGAAGAGATGCAATGCGCCTCGCTCCAAGGTGCGAGAACGACTTGACGATGTTCGAGCCATCGGGCTTGCAGCTTCGAAGCAACACCGAGAGCTCATCGTCACCGGTCTGGAGGGCAGGGAGAACGTCGACTTGAGTAGGTCCGAGCGAGAACGAGGCCTTCATCTGTCCAGCAGGATCGTCTTCGAACGTGGCCCATTGGCGTGGCTGGATCTCGGGGATCTCGAGGATTGAATGAGACTGCTCAGTGAACTTCTTGACTGATGCCACGAAAGCTTGCCAGATCTTCGCGAGCAAGTCGTTATCGATGACAACTCGAATCGGCTCGGATGGCGACGGAGACTTGGATGTCGATGAGGGCTTGGGGGTAAACACAAGAGAGCACGTGGATGCTTCGAGATCGACACTCACAGAGTATCCAGCGGAACGAGGCTCGAGTACCACAAGAGCATAGAGATCGGTGATGCTTGTGGCTGTCTTGGCGCTTCCTCCAAGCAATATCTCGCAATCCCATTTGATTGAAACGTCTGCAATCTTGATCGGGTCAACACGCTGTATCGCCGCGGCCACCGCAGCACGCACGCCGTAAAGTCGGCGCGTTGGAGCGTATAGCTCTTGAGCGCGTGCCCACAACGCCGCGTTCCTTTCCGTAATGGTCGTGGCCGGGGTGGTAGCCATTCCTTCACTCACAAAGAACAAGCAAAGGATACGAGCGAGCGCTCACCACAAAGAGGGAGCACGTGTGGTGTTGGTGTTGCGTGGGACGAGCAAACAAACGACAAGTACCGCGACGCAAGCAACGTGAGCTGTCCAACATTCCCCCCTCCTCTGGCTGCCTTACCGACTGTCGATCCGTGTAGCAACCTCCAATCTCCCTCCCTTCATTAAACCAATCAAAACCACTCAATGATGGTGATGCTTGCTTTGTGTGTGTGTGTGAGAGAGAGAGAGAGAGACGCGATAACAACATGAACACCGACAGAGAGGCCTTCTAGCAATACTTCAAGTACCAAGCCACTGCTCCGACTCCAACCATGATCCACGGAGCCCATTGGACCAACTGCGTGAGGATTCCGTTCTTCTCGGGAGACGACGGGTGATGAGACCAAGGACATGGCGGAGCTGTCGCTGCTCCTTCGAGGCTCGTGCGCTCTCGCACGATGCTGTCCCATTCCTTTTGCCGTGCCTCGGCTGTGGAGCAACGACCACAACCATACAAAGCACCTTCAGTGTGAGTTGGAGTGGAGATGACATCGCACACGACGTCGCATCGCGAGAGATACCATCAGTGTTGCCAAGAGCCGTTTCGATGTTCTTGGCGCGACGAGCAAGCACGCGGAGCTTGTTGTGAAGCTCGAGCTGCTTCTTGGCCGCGGTGCTCCAGTCACCAAGGTACCAAACCGTGAGAGAAACGACCGACAGTGGAAGGAGGACATGCTTCCACTCTGCGAGTGCGGTGGTGTCGGCTGGGAGGAGCGTGGCAGCCAGCGATCCCGCGCACGAGCAGATGCTCAGCACGCCAAGCACGGTGTCGCAAGCGCGATTGAATCCCGAGCGCCACCAATACGACTCGGCTGCCTTGGTGCATTCGGTGTACATTTGGCATGCGCTCACACTGCTCCAATGAGATACAGTCGGATGGTCGGTGTGAGGCTTGGGCTGGCCGGCGAGGGTCTTGTACGGGCGAGTCTTGGATTGTGCTTCTGTGCCGCTCCGCACGAGCGGGCGATAAGCCTTGGGCCCTCCCGAACCACTGGTGCTCGACGTGGAGGTGGATGGTTTTGGTGACGGCTTTGGTGGCTGATCCTCTTCATTGGCGGGGTTTGTATCCATGCTAGACTCTGCCAAGTACAGCTGCTGATCACCTGCATTGTCCGGGTCACCCGTGGAGGCTGACGCCATGATTGCGGGTTGGGTCGCCATGTTGGAGAGGTGCGATGGCGAAGAGATGAATGAAGATTTTGATCGATAGCTGGCGCATGTTCGATCGTGGTTGTTGAACGCAGTATGCGTCCAACAAAGCCTAGGCTCCGCGATTGTTGTTGCGATATCTCGACCGCAAACGAACAAGCCAGCGATGGGGTTCTACTGCTGTATTACATTGAGAGATCACAAACAACGGGACTAGATATCATCTACTGGGTGGTGGATCCTGTGCAGTTCAAGAGCCAGCCAGACGCAGAACGCACTGCCATACGCTCTTGTCCTGTGAGCATATCTGCACCTCTCTCGCTCGCTACCGCTCTACGAGAACCAGAACACGGCCTTCAACAACAACGATTGACCCCACGAGAAGTCGGGATACGTGGGCTCGCCTTCTCCCTTCTTTCGCAGCTCCTTGTAGTGTTGCCTGGCTCGATACTTGGCGTCCTCGTGGATGCAGCCGCCGCCCGAGTTGACCGTGATGTCGAGCTCGGCATCATCGCGCTCCTTGCAGATCGCTTGCCACTCTTGCAGCACGGCGCTCTCGACGTCACCAAAGTCCTCCTTTTCCCAGTCGTCGGGGAGGTTTTCCATCAATAGCCTCGCGCGGCGAGCCACAATGTTGTACCTCTTGCCGGCCCTGAGGTGTTGCTGCGAGGCCGCTCCCCACGCAAGCTTCCACGCGACGCCGAACGACAGCACCGACACGGTCATGGCGACCGAGCCGAGCCAGTGTTCTCCAAAGAGCGCCTTGCGAAGCACATCCATCATCTCAAGATTCGTCTTGTGCTCGGCGGTGAGCACGCCGCCGAGCACGCCCGTGAACACGAGCGAGCCCAGCACTCCGACGCCGTTGAACGTGCAGTCGAGCACGTTGTCGAGGCTCGCCATTGTCAAGTGGTTGTTGGCCGACACTTGGCATCGATACGCGACATCGCGCACTTGCTCGCGCGTTGGAAGGAAGATGAGTGGCATGGTCTGCGAGAGAGTCGATTGTCGATTGTCGCGCGAGAGCAGGAGTGATGGACAGTGGCACTTTGTACGACAGGGCGGTACGACAAATATGTTGCTCGATGTCTTGGGAGCGAGTCACGCAGGGCTCGGGATTCTCGCCGCAATGCCGTGCGCTTGGCGTGGAGTGGCGCAACTCACGCAGGTATCAGTGTGCGTGAAGGCAGGCGACGAACAGAACGTGTGGCGCGAGGAGCTAAAGGAGTTTGCTGTCGTCCTTGCCAGCAAATCGCCACCAAATCGTCCACCAATCACCAGCAGCAGCGACGACCACGAGCACCACCACGAGCTTCTTCTCGTGTTGTTGCTTCTTCTCGTTCTTCGTCGCGAGAGCCTCTCCTCCTCTTCGTGTCTTTGCGTGTGCGCACCTCCATATCTCCATCAAGTGTTGCGTCGTTGTTGTCGCTGGAGGTGTCTGTCCCACGCACATCGACATCGTGCCCCTTCTCCCAATCACCCAAACCTCTCTCTGTGTTGGTCTTGATACGTTGAGCTTGCTTGCGCCGAGCAGCCTCGAGTTATTCAGTGTGGATGGCGAAGGCTGACGCCGAGCTTTGGGGATTGGCCAAGGAGCACCAAGCCTCGACCGCCCTTGCTCGCAGCCAGTTCTTTGGCGCCAACATCGATGGATTGTGCGATGGCTTTGCTCAGGGGCTCGATGGCATCCACTGGTTCGGCCTCAACTTGACGTGGTCGTGTGAGTTCTTCTTTGGAGGCAGCACTGGCAACAACGTCGCTGCGGCTCAACCAGGAGGCGAGTTCAACGACCTCGATCTCCTTCTCGTCATGACTCCCACTTCCTCGGACCCAAACACCAAGGTTTCAGTTGGTCTCCAACGAGGATCAGGATCCAGGTTCAACAAGTGTTGTTTGGATGAGACGTCGTCCGGCGCCCTCACGCGTCATGTTCTCGATGATGCCGCTCTTGGAGATGTGTGGGAGGCCTTCCACGATGCAGTGGCCGAGTTCATCAACTATCGAGGATTCCTCGAGAAGGACATTGAGTTCAAGGACGATGGCACAGCAAGGCAGATGCGATGCTCGTTCACGATCAACGACATTCCCATCGATGTGCTGCCTGCCCTCAAGACCAGCGACATTCACTTGGTTCTTCGTCGCAAAGTTGCTGATGATGGCTCGAACATTGTTCGCTCGTTCGGTATCATGACAGCGAGGCAGATTGGCGGTCTCCATCCCAAGGCATCGTGGATGATCTGTGTGTTGAAGCACATTGCCAAGATCGTCCATCGCATTGATGCTCCAGGATGTTTGTTCGAGGCCGTTGTTCTCAAGATCTTTGGCAAGAACGGCTGGATCAAAGGACAGGCTGATGGGGCGATCAGGTTCTCTCAATCGTGGCATGATTGTTGGGAGATGATTGGAAGTGCCGAGTCGATCTCACCTCCAGGAGCAGCAGCAGATGAAGGAGAGAATCTCTTTTCTCGAATGGGAGACAACGAACGTCGATTGCGAGATCTTGCTCGAGCAATGGCATCTCTCGACCCCAAAGATCTGAAGGACGTCGTCCGAGACGTCGATATGGCTCGATCAATTGTTGCCAAGTCTCAATCGCCGACATCGACCTCTTCGTCTTCCTCGTCGTCGTTGAGCGAGAGAGCTGTTCATTTGAATGCCCCAGCGCAAGAAAATCAGGCTGCTGGTTCGAGTGCTCCTCAGTCTCAACCACCTCCCACTGCTTCCGCCTCGATGGCTTCAACATCGTCCAGTGGTGCGGCCGCCTCGATGGCTTCAGCAGAGGTCTTTCCTCGGAAGCCTGCAAAGCAGCGATCCCTGACGGAAGAGAATTCAGCAATGTGGGACCGAGCCCAACAGCTGCGAGCGCCCACCCACCCGCTACTCGCCAGACTCGAGACAGAGCTTCAAGATATCAAGACCAGCGTGGCTGCCCAGCTCAACAAGCGCGTGAACTTTGGAGGCCAGGTCTCTTGGACTTGCGATTTCTACCTTGGTGGTAGTGCGAGCCATAACGTTGTGACCTCCTCGGCCAAGGCCAACGATCTCGATGTTCTGGTCATTCTCAAGCCCTCTGGCGCTGAGCTTGAGCTCGATCAGTACACGTGCTCGTTGTCGAACGCTGGCGCGAAGATTCCGATCGATGATACCAGGTTGGAACTGTTCTGGCAGGCCTTTTCGCAAGGCATGGTGTTGTTCACCAATCAATACCAAGGCGCTCTCCAGTTGCGGCAGTTCCAACTCGCCGGACAAACGTCGTTCGTCGCGTACGAGCTCGATCGCGATCGTCAAATGCGATGCACGATCGAGCTCGAGGGCTCCAACACATCGGTCGATCTGCTTCCTGCCTTTGAGACTTCCACTGGACTGCATCTGATCTTGCGTCGCCAAGTTGGCGAGATGTTCGCGGATCCGGTCTACGCGAACATTGTCAAGTCGTTCTCGAAGCTGGCTGCGCGACGTATTGCCCATCTCCCGGACAAAGGTCGCTTGATGATTTGCGCCATGAAACACGTGAAGGCTGTGCGCAAGCTCAAAGTGCCGAGCTGCTTGTTCGAGGCCGTTGTGCTTGACTACTTTGACAAGAATAACTTGATCGGCTTGGAGGAGGGCGACTTGGCGATTTGGGGACTGCCTTTCATCACAATCTGGGAGAATTGTTGGCATCGTATCGCTTCTTGGGAGCCGATCGCAGCACCAGGAGCGGCACTCAGAGATGAGAACTTGTTCGAATCCATCGAGAGGAAGAGCTTGCAAACTGCTCAGCAGTTGCGAACGCTTGCCAGGCACTTGGAGTGGCTCGATGACGCTGCAGTTGTGGCACTTGGCTTGACGCTTCCCAACAAGCCCAGGGCTGAACAAGACGAGCTGGCTCTGTTGGAGGAGCTCAACAAAAGGCCAGTGCACTCTTCGGAGCACAAGGCTGTCGAGGCGGTGGTTGTGCCCGCTCCAGTCGAGGAGGCTCCGTTCGTGTTGTCAGAATGGCTGAATGGGCTTGGATTGCCGCATTACCTCGACGCCTTCGTGGAGAACGGCTTGGTCACGCCAGAGGAGATAGCGCCGCTCACAGCCGACGAGCTCAAGGATATTGGTGTGACTAAGTTAGCCGATCGCAGGAAGCTCCTCGCGGCGGCAGCCAAACTCATCCCCAAGTGAACCTCTCCCACAACCACCACAACCAGCCTCTGCACTCCACAACGCAACACAATGCAATACAACGATACTTACGAATACCACCAAAGAAACGATGCCATCGTTGTTCTTCAATCAGATGATGTGGGGCGGTAGAGGGAGAGACAGCGCAAGCCTCGAGTGCACTATCGAACATTCCACGTGGAACATTCCTTGGCGCCTCGGAATGTTCCACGTGGAATGAAAAGGGCGATGGTTCCAGCTCGAGAGAGACTCTTGTGTTGTGTTGTACGCGCGTTGGGGGCTGCAGGCATCGATCGTGCTTGGTGTGTGATGGCTCGATCTTTGCATTGCGCGATCATGGCTGCGATGGTTGTGATGATGGTTCTGCTGCTGCAGGTACATATGAGGCGCCCGCCATCTGCTGATGCTGTTCTTCTTCTTCACATCTCACAGCGATACACAACCAATCGATTGATCCATCGCCACAAGTAGATCTCCACACCAGCGCCATCAACTTTGGCGTCATCGTCCTCTCGAAAGACTGTGCGACTGCAAGATGGCGATCCAATCCAAACCACACGACAAGGTCGCGGGCTTGCACAGACGTCGTTCTGCGATCAGGCGTGCGCGGCTCCGATCACGTGGGACCAACCAGGTACTCCGAGGTCGCTCTCGAGTGATCGCTCTCGCTCTCGTGCAAGCTCCTGCGTGGGCCTCTCACATGATGCGAGATGGTGGCGGATGGACTCGTGCAGAATGGGCATGCAGCTTCAACAATACCGATCAGTTGAACTCGATGTGCACGACCGAGACCGTGTACGCGTGTCAGATCGGATGGCTCCGACTCGGTTGGCAGTATCCTGGACAATGCGGATGTCCGAGTTTCTGCAGCAATGCCACAGCTCGAGGAGTGTGCGTCGATCGGAGTTGCCACTGCTACCCGGGATACCAAGGCTTCGATTGCAGCAATGGTGACGCCCCAACAACAAGAGCCACAACCCCAACCTACTCGACGAGGAGCCTTATTCAATGCGTGATGCTCGTGATGATGATACAGTGAAATGCTCGGTTCAGAACTGCTCGTTCGCTGGGCGCTGTGGCACTGTGGCGGGATATCAGACCTGCATCTGTGACAGCTCGAGGACTCTCGACGACTGCTCCGGCAAGACCACCACGCTATCACCGATCAACCAAACCTTCCCCGACACACAGTACACGTCTTGGGACAAGTACGGCAACGATCATCCAATCTTCAACGATTCGACGATCGCGCAGATTCGCATCGAGATGAACGTATG
>Ga0209935_1004962_pt1 | contig 11688 bp, 7 predicted proteins | sample ThiBio_1000_plan_2_FD_183958 | JGI IMG/M metagenome (GOLD analysis project Ga0209935, IMG submission 183958) | Wastewater bioreactor microbial communities from Cape Town, South Africa - Thiocy_cont_1000_plan (SPAdes) | ecosystem: Engineered > Bioreactor > Thiocyanate-remediating >... | reverse complement strand
ATGCACTTTTTCTCGAATGATTTCATTTAATAAAATTAGATTTTTTTATTTACAACTTTGTCTCAATAAATTATCCATCTTAAAAACTTTCTTTATCATTTAAGATTGTAATAAACTTCCGAAATTACTCACGCAAAACATGAACAAACAATGTATTTTCTGCACCATGTCGTGTGCAAGTTATTCCTGTTTCCAATGCAGTCAAATGAATCGTGGCGTTAAATTTTCTCGGTTACTTCAACTTTTAGGTAAAAGTTCTGAAAGTATCGTATACCACGATGAAATCGCTTCTGTTGTCCAGCGAATTAAACAAGTAATTTTTTTAAAATTATTTAAAACTAATGAAACTCTATTGATATAGATTGAATCCCTCATGACATCAGTCCCATTTTATCCGATTCGTGTTTTCGATGAAACAAAACATGAAGTAGATGTTGTCGCTATGGAATATGTTCAAAAAGCGACGGATGACGTACGTCATCTTATTCCAGTCAATGTTAGTAGTGATGGAAATTGCCTCTATCAGTCTATGGTTCTTCTCATCGATAATCCATTAATAACAGTAATTGAATTACGAGGTATGTCAATTCTTTTTTGTAATAATATCGTTAAATTATTTTTTAGTTCGAACTATCGTCGAACTTGTAACAAATGAAAATTATTATCATACCACGTACTCACAATATGCTGGAAATATTGATGAGGCTGTCAATTTAGAAGATTCTAATAAAGAACTGAGGAATATACATCTTTTTCTTAATGACCGTCAGTAACATATTCTAGATATATAATTCTTTCTGGATATAGCTATTTTTACAGGATGAGTTTTGAAAGGGGGAACTAAAAAGAAATAACACCTGAAGTATGAATGAGATTCAGTCGAAGGTCAAATGAGTCGCATCGACGAAATTAAACTCTGCGTTATTTTAAACAAAATTTTTTTTTACAAAAGCACACAATTTTTTTCTTTTTATTTTGATATAAAATTAATTGTTGAGAAGCAAGAGTTGAGACCACCGAATTAGTTTGTCTTATATTCAAGAGATAAATTAATTTGTTTGCAAATAGAAATCCTTATCTAAACTTGGTGAGATCTTTTTACCAACAAAACGGTAAGTTTGCAAATAGAAATCCTTATCTAAACTCGGTGAGATATTTTTTGCCAACAAAACGGTAAGTTTACAAATAAAAATCCTTATCTAAGCTTGGTAGAGTCCTTTTTTTCAGTTTTAATTAGTCTTTTTATCTTTGCTTGTTTTATTGAACAACATTTATTCCATGTCTACGCTCAATTTTTATTAATTCTCACATCTTCATGATCTTGTGTGTATTTTCAAAAACTGCAAAGCATAAGGTACAATGAACCGTTTGATTGTTTGAAAAAAACAATTATAAACCATTTTTGAAATATATGTACACCAAAGCATATTTTAACGAATTGAAAGCGAGTCTTTTCAGATTTTAAACCAACAACTTAAGTTACTGTTATCATTTTCGCAAAAAAGTTTGAGCTTCCCCTATTCTGAACTCGCTCCACCACCTGTGATAATGAGAAGATACTTCTGCGTTTTCAGTCGAGGGTTAAGTGAGTGGAAACGACGAACGTTACTTGTATTTTTTGTGCATTGCCGTGTTACAATCGCGCAATACTTAACGTGGGCTTGATTTTTACAGGTAGAAGAAAAAGGAATGTCGTAAGCGAATGTGCTCTAGGAAGAAAAAGAACCACGTGCATTTTTTTGCTGGTCATCGAATTCTTACGCTTGTTTTCTTCGTCTGATTTCTGCTAGTGAACTTTCACTAAAGAATTGTCAACAAATACATTGAAAGCAGCAGAAGCGATCTCAGGCAGCGTGGACTTAATCTGTTGAATTCCTGACACAAAGAATTTCAGCAACTCTCCTCAACAAATTAAAAATTACTTAAAGTGCAAGAATATCTCTATCGAAAGTTTGGCAGAATATTTGTACCAACAAAACAGTAAGTTCTCAAACCAAAATCCCTATTGAGGTTGGGTGGGTGAGGGTATTCTGATATTGAGGCGGAAGAAGATCTTGAGGACGAAATTCTGTTTTTGAAAGTCGATATTTTCGGACGTCTTTATTTTTTCTTTTTTGTGTCTGTCATTATTCGCACCACAATAACGGTTTGCATAGGGTTTTATAGAAAGCTGAACGACAGTGCTTGAAAACAGACTGACTCGACTGAATAAAACTAAAAACTATTGTGACAGCGAAAAAGTGTGTTTCTAATCTATCCCACGCGTTATGTTGTTTATCAAACAAAATCAACCTATACATAATACGAAGTCCTTCTGTCTTTTAGTTAAATCAACTGAGTTTCTCATCTACAAGAACAGTGCTAAGATGATTGAAAATCCATTGTCAAGTTCAGAGTCTCATCTTCTGCATGCTTTATATTCAAACAAGACTAATAAAGAAGATTTTACTTTAATATGGCTCGATAAAACATTGGATAAAGACGTAAATGATTCTAGACAAATATCGAAACTTTGCCAAGCTGTTGATGATCTCAAAACCTATGTCGATTTAAATGAATGTGAAAATTATATTCGATCACATGAAAATGAAAACATTATTTTCGTCGTATCTGGAACTTATGGACAAGTTATTGTGCCAAATATTCATGATTTGAAGCAGATAAAACGCATTTATGTATTTTGCCTCAATAAAGCCAGCCATATTGAATGGGCGAAAAACTATATAAAAGTAAACAACAGCGTCTTTACACAAACTGAACAACTCTTCGAGTCACTCAAACCGTACATTCGTCAATATCAACAAAATCTATTGGTTCAAAAGTCAATAGTCGATATTACAAATAAGACAGCTGACTTCAAATGGGCACGACTTCTCATTGATACATTGATTCTATTGCCACCAGAGCCAGAAGCAAAACTTGAAATGATTCGAACATTGGAAAAAAACTACTATGATAACCAAGCTCAGCTAAAGTTTATTAACGAATTCGCTAAAAACGAAAAAAATGAAAGTGCAGTGACGTGGTATACAAAAGAAGGATGTATTTATAAAATCGTAAACCGCGTATTTCGTGAAGAGCAAATAGATGAAATATATAATTATCGTGCATTTGTAAAAGAATTATCAGAACAAATAAATCAACTTTACATAGAGCAGATAAATTTATATCGTGACTGGGGCATCCCTGAAATTACAGTCCACCGTGGTGTAGGTCTAGCAAATCATGATATAGAGATCTTAAAATCAAACATGGGCCAACTCATTTCTTTCAACGGATTCGTGTCGACAAGCCCAGATGAAGGACTTGCATTAAGTTTTCTACATGGGCAATACGGAAGTGCTGATTTAATGCCTGTTCTATTCGCTTATAAAATCGCTATAGACGTTGACACAATAGCCTTTGCTGAGATAACACAGATTAGTGCCATGAACGAAGGTAGAGAAGTTCTTTTTAACCCTGGTGCAATATTTAAAATTGAACAAGTGGAATATAAGAATGAACAAAATATGTGGCAAGTGACGTTATCATTATGTGAAAAAAATTTTATGGTCGGACAGCACTATATACAAGTACCGATGTTAAAGTCAAGTTCGACAGATAACTTGCTTCTTTTCGGATCCTTATTAATAGATGCAGGACAACACAGTAAAGCCGAAATTTTTCTAAGAAAAAAATTAGTTCAATCCACAGATTTCACTGAAGAGACATTACAGTCAACTTGTGCCAAATTCTCCCTCTGGGGAACTCTCCAAAGCAAAAAAGGAGATTACACAGGTGCTCTCGAAAATTACCAAAAGGAACTTGAACTTCTAATGCAAACTTCACCAGCAAACTATTTAGACATTAGTGCGAGCTACAATGATATCGCTCTAGTATATAAAGACAAAGGAGATTATGACAATGCACTTCTCTACTATCAAGCAGCACTCTATATTTCGACCAAAACTTGCTCTGAAAGCTATCGACATACTGCAGAAAGCTACCACAATATTGGATCACTGTATGGACGTAAAGGTGACTATGATAATGCACTCCACTATTTACAAAAAGCACTTCATATTCACCAACAGACTCTATCTGAAAATCATCCAGCTATTGCAATATGCTATAATAATATTGGGTCGATGTATCAAGAAAAAGGTAACTACGACTTGGCACTTGAGTATTTTGAACAGGCGCTCAATATTTTGAAACAAAACCTACCTGAAAATCATCCTGATATTGCATTGAGTTGCAATAATATTGGATTAGTATATCAAGACAAAGGTAATTATTATCTGGCGCTAGAGTATTTCAAAAAGGCTCTCAACATTTTCAAAAATAGCCATTCTGAAAACCATCCGAATATAGCATTGAGCTGCAATAGTATTGGATCATTGTATAAAAAGAGCGGTGACTATGGCCTCGCATTAGAGTATTTCAATAGAGCGCTTCATATTTTGAAGCGTAGTCTACCTGAAAAGCATCCAGATATTGCAACGAGCTACAATAATATTGGATTAGTGCATCAAGCCAATGGTGATTACGATAAAGCACTTGAATGTTATAAAAAGGCACTAGATATTAGGGGGGAAAGCCTACCCAAAGAGCATCCAGATATTGCAGGAAGTTATAATAACATTGGATTATTGTATGAAGAGAGCGGTGACTATGGCCTCGCATTAGAGTATTTCAATAGAGCGCTCCATATTTTGAAGCGTAGTCTACCTGAAAAGCATCCAGATATTGCAACCAGCTACAATAATATTGGATTAGTATATCAAGCCAATGGTGATTATGATAATGCACTTGAATGTTACAAAAAGGCACTAGAGATTAGGGGGAAAAGTCTGCCCGAAGAGCATCCAGATATTGCAGGAAGTTATAATAACATCGGATTAGTATATGAAAATAAAGGGTGCTACAATCGGGCACTTTTATGCTACAAAAATGCGTTCAATATTCTTAGACGAAGCCTACCTGAAAATCATCCAGATATAGCGACAAGCTGCAATAACATTGGACTTGTGTACCAAAAGATAGGTGACTACGATGATGCACTAGACTATTTTAAAAAAGCAGATATGATTTACAAGAAAATTCTTCCTGAAAAGCATCCAAATATTGCAACGTGCTACAATAATATTGGACTAGTCTTAAAACAGAAAGGTGACTACAATCAAGCACTTAAATATTATGAGAAGTCATTAGATATTTTGAAAAAAAGTTTACGCGAAAACCATCCACATATTGCAGCAAGCTACAATAACATTGGATCAGTGTACCAAAATAAAGGTGATTATGACCTCGCAATTAAGTATTACAAAAAGACGCTTCATATTTTGGAACTAATCCTACCTGAAAATCACCCAAATATTGCGACCAGCTACAATAATATTGGATTAGTATATCAAGCTAAGAGTAACTATGATGACGCACTGTACTATTTTAAAAAAGCACTAGATAAAAGGGAAAAAAGTCTGCCTGAAGAGCATCCAGATATCGCAGCAAGCTATCATAATATTGGATTAGCTTTTAAAAAGAAAGATGACTACGATCAAGCGCTTGTATATTACAACAAAGCGCTCAATATTTTGCAACGAAGCCTACCTGAAAATCATCCAGACATTGCGACGAGCTACAATAATATGGGTTCGCTATACCAAACCAAGGGTGACCCTGAAAAGGCACTTGGATATTATGAAAAGGCAATCAACATTTGGAAACACAGTCTGCCTGAAACGCATCCACATTTTGCAACTATCTACAACAATATTGGATTGATACTTAAGCATAAAGGTGATTATGATAATGCTTTTCAGTATTTACAGAAGTCAATGGATATTTCGAAACAAAGTTTGTCTGAAAAGCATCCAGACATAGCAACTAGCTACAATAACATTGGATTTGTGTATCAAAAGAAAGGTGACTATAATAGTGCAATCCACTGTTTGAAGAAAGCACTCGATATTCATCAACAAATTTTGCCTGAAAAGCATCCGGATATTGCAAGAGACTATCATAACATTGGCTTACTGTTTGAAGACAAAGGTGATAATGAGAAAGCGCTTGGGTATCACAAAAAAGCACTTCATATATGGAAAGAAGTTGTGCCTGAAAGTCATCCAGATTTAATATCTATTTATAATTGTATTGGAAATATCTATTGTGAGAGAGAAGATTATCAAAATGGATTATTTTATTATAAACAGGCAATCATTAGTGCGAATCAAATGACATCCGAAGATATAGGAAATATCGTGTTGCTCTGCTTTTCTACTGGAGAACGTTACATTCAGGAATGTAAATATGACTGTGCATTGTTACACTGGGGTGCAGGAATTTGTATCTTGAAGGAAGCGCTGCCGAAAAATCATCCGACAATGATATTTTGTTACCTCTGTATCGCAATAATCGTATATTTCCGATCTAATCGAGATGTGTGAAAAAAGATGAACGTACATAGATTACTGTTAGATGGAGGCAATACTGTTAATATCGGATGTTCTCGTTGACATTTTTTAAGGTATTTTTTATAATGGACGTTTGCCTAATTACTCACGATCTTTTAAAATACATCATATTCTTTATGGCTTTGTTTATAGCTGATGCATTCTTTACAGAATCTCTCGAGAATGCGAGCAATGTAAAAACAGGAATCCTACTGAAGTTTTAAGGTTTAATCTACACGGCTTGTCCAAACGTAACGCTGTTACGCTTTTGACGCATTATTATTCAATTATATTGGCCGTTTTACAAGATAGAGAGCTCGTTCAGATGTCATTCGATACAACTCATGTTGCTACACATACGATATAAAAATCAGAATCTTTCAATTCGAACTCTAGTAACTAGAGTAATTTTACTCGTGCGTAACGCTGTTACATAAAAGGACCCTCATTGTCGAATGATCTTCCTTTCTTGCTCATTTTCTCTGAATCTAGCTGTGCAAATAAATTTCGATTTTGCCAATTTTGTAGAGAATTAAAAGGGCTTTCTAACCATAAAAAAAGTTTTCTCCTAACTTTTCTCTGTGCGGGTAAATATTGAAAAAACGAACGTAACGCTGTTACGCATTTTTTTCAAAAATTAAAACCAACTTTTGATCATGGCATATTTCTTTCGAATAAGTTGTTTTACGCGTCAAATGAATATTTTGATCGAATTGCAACACTTCTAGTGAAACTAATTTCTATAATCATCTATTAGAGGTCTATAAAATTCTCTAAATATTATTACTGTTTAGTGTATAGTTGTGCTATGAATTGAATACTTACGCCGGAGACTCTTAGCCACTAGATCATTGGAAAATGCTCCAGAAATCTAATGTTGATCCAGCTCGGGACGAAGACCCGGTCTCCACGAAGCTGGGTAATTTTTTTTTTGTTTTTTTTTCGACATTTTTTCTCTCTTGTTTATGTTTTCATTTTAGAAAGTCTTATATAGATATCTTTTTTCGCAAAATTCATTCGAAAGTTTGTGAATCAAATTGACAGAACTTCAGTAAAACAATATCTTTCTAAGATTTATCGAACACCACGTCTTTTCGCATAAATAAAATAATATGATCAAAATATAAACAACAACTATCTAAGAACATTTAGGAATATTTTACAATTTTTTTCGGATCACATATAGAAAAGTTTCGAAATTCCAACGTATTTTTATTTATTACTTTAACTAAATGCATTTTCTGTGTTTCTGGAACAGTTTTTGTATTTTTAAAAATATTTTCAAGTGTATTTTGCGATTTTTGAATAGCGTCTTCAGTAATTTCAACAAGAAATATTTTATTAGTTTTTTTCTTTGCAATTTGAATAAAGTCATCGGCTGTTCGGCATGCTTCTCCTGCTAATATAGCAGACCACACAAGCCGTTTCACAGTTCCTCCTATTCCATCGACAACACCTTTTCCATGAGATGTAGCAAAAAAATTCCAACTTAACTGAATGTTATGTTCACTAGCAATTTCAATCAAATTACGAAAGTGAAATCGCTGTTTGAACTGAGACGCAGCCCCATCCGAAAAACAATCTACTTCTTTGATATTAGGTAAAGCTGTCTTTACGTGACTTAAAATAATTTTTAAGCCTGCATCGATAACAAATTTGTCATGGCTCACATTTAATGATGGTAAAGCGAATGAAAAATTTTGTTTTTTTTGACCATACAAAGGCAGTAAAGATGCTCAATGGCGCCGAGGCCCAATGAGCTGTTTGTATCTCGTCTTGTTCTTTCATATTAAAATTCTCGGCAAAATCTACCTGTAGTAGAACTTTCTCTTCGGTAACATTTTCTTTCAGATGTTCAAAGTAGTTTGACTGTTGTCGTTTGATATAAACATGAATCAAAAAGTGCTCAACTTTGGATTCTAACAACAACACAGCTTCAGTAATTTTTCCTGAAAATTCCTTCTTCACTGATCGTCCACTTTCATTTGTCCATTGTGACCAAGTAATTTGGATACTATGGTCCGAAATATTATTGTGAATATTTTTTTTAAAATCTTCACAGTTCAAACAACGACTAAACATACAGTCTACGTTATTCGTATCACAAACTAAACTATTTCCAAACATTTCCAATGAAGAACAATGATTTTAACAGCAAACAAACATTTTCATGATATATACACAAACAATTCCGGTGAGCTAAAGCAGCTTTTAGAATAACAAATGGAGGTCGTAGCTCAGCAAAGAACGAACGACTTACAGTCATTCCTTGATTTTCCTCAATAAATAATTCGTAATTTTCACGTAAACTATTGAACAAAATTCTTTTTTGATAAGTTATTTTACTACCATCATTCTGTTTAACAACAATTGTGTCTCTTTTACCGGGTAATTGATACGAGACATCATCTCGGATGTAGAAATTGTAGATATGGTCTTTTATTTTATCGCTAATTTGAAGTGAGCTACGTTCATGTGTGCGTTTTGGAATTAAACCAACACTTTGGGCAAGATGTTCGATAATAGCCGTTTTTTTATTTTCACATTGTGGAAGTGAAGAATTTACTTTTTTTAATACTTTACCGAATGATTGTCGACTTTTAAAACAATTAGTAGTAGGTGTATTATTTAAGGCCTGTTTTTTTTTGTCACGATATTTTTGTTGGCGAAGTTTATTTTTGTTTCGAAATTCAGCTAAACTGGGCCCTGACAATTTTGTTCGGATTGAATTGTTTCGAATACGACTTTTTGCTTTTGTTTCTTCGTGTTTAACTTTATTTTTCTTTAATTTTTCGCGATACTTTTTCATTCTTTCAGCATTTGTCATCGCCATAATTAGGATAAAATAATAAAAAAACAAGTACTCACCCTGTTTGTATAAATCGAGAATATGATCAGAGAGAGGAGTAAATGGGAGAGAAGAGTAAGTGGGAGAGAAGAGGATACAGAAAAAGAAATCGATAACGTTTTTTTAAAAATAGATAGAATTGAATTTCTTCTTTCAGTTGTTTACATATATACAGTATATGTATCGACAGCGGACGGCATCAACAGAGAAAGGAAAGAAAAAATTCTATTTACATAGAATCGACGAAAAACTTGTATATAACGTGAATTTGAACGGATATTTATCTTTTCTCGACAAATTGAACATTTCTTTATTCATTTTGAACGCATTGACCTTATAACAAAAATATGAGAATATGATTAAATTCAGAATTCGATTTTGATTCGAATGTGTACACGTCTTTCTCATGAAATTAAATTGGAAATCGGATCGTCAGAAGCCAACAAATTGTTTTGTTAAAAATCACGCTGTATAATAGAAAAACTACATCTGACTTTAGTTTCGTGAATAATGTACTTATAATGCTTGAAAAATCGAACTTCTTGCCTTGAAACACAAACACACGATAATATCAATAACCAAGTTTTCGTAACAGCGTTACGCTGATATATTTAAACGTGTTCTTTTCAAGAAAAACAAAATAGTCCATTATATTCGCCTTAAAAAGTTAGCAATAGTCCTATACTTTCCTTATCAAAATTCCATATATGATTGTTCTAGATTTTAAAATGGCTTCTTTTCGTAACGCTGTTACGAGAAAATTGATTAAATATTGTTTTGGCTGTATCTTAGATTAAGAAAATTGAACGCAGCCAATGTTTATATGGTAAGACAGAGTACGCTTGCTAGTATAAACAGATATGATAGCAGTCGTTCTAAACTTAATGCTTAGGTACAAAGTAGAGTTTGCATTGCAACACAAAAAGCGACTAAATATCAGTGCTCAAAGTATCGCTCGCGACGAAGCTTGGGAATTTTGAACAAGGCAACTTTTCTTATAACAAAATACGTTTTCCTACACTTTCGAGTATCCTCTACAACACGCGATGGTGAGTGAAACCAAAATCAGAAAAAAAAACTTGGTCACTGAAGTGTCGCGTTACGTGGACAAGCCGTATGGAAAGAAAACAGAAAAAACGTTGATTACGTTAATACGCTTTAACGATTGATACGTATTTCAATCCCTATTCAATCCAAACACGTAGAAAAAAACCTTGGCTTATGATGCATTCATTTTTTAAGCAGGGAGTGAGCGATAAGTTATATTTTTTTATGTCGAGTACAATGTAAGTACATTGATGTACTTATATTGCTGCTTTCTAACTTGCTCAGTCATTCATAAAACAATACATAATGCATGAATCGTTATTTTTTTTCGAGAGAGAAAAAATATTCGCTTATCGGGTACAACTTTTCCCTAAGGCCGAAAGAGATAAACTATATTTTTCTCTCTCCGCACCAACTTGTATATAAGACAAGACGATAATGTGTAAATGTATACATACATTCACTCCTCAACGTCTTTTCTTATTTACACTTGTTATTAAGCATACAATATTACGATGGAAAAAGGCAAAATAATGGCTTATTTTCTCATTGGAGCATTATTGGTAGTATACTGTCATGCGCGTCCAATGGACGAAGATGAAGATGAAGAATTTAATGACATGATGGACGAGCAACGAGCTGCCAAAAGACTTCTCGAGTATTTACTCGATGCAAAACGTGCTTGTAGTCGTAGTGATTATTATTGTAGTACTCATAATGATTGTTGTAATAAGCATTGTAATTATCGTATTGGTCGTTGTCGATGAGAAAGCTGGTCAGTAAAGTCGAAGGACAAATTTCCGATTAAAGCCTTCTAATGATTAATTTTTTTCTTTTCTAGGTATCATTACATATTCAAATTTTAATCAAACATCATTATCATTCCTTAGTTTCCAATAATTTTCAAAAACATTCATTCATTTTAGTCCAACTCCTTTTTTTTTATAGCACTCATAGATCTTTTTTAACTATCTTTTCTCATGCTAGTTTCCTTTTTTTTATTCAAATAAAAGATACTTAGGGCAATCCAAAAGTAGTGAGGGAGGTGCCTTATTCCATGAAAGAGTCGTACAAAATTTTCTTTTTTTATCAAAAGATAGAGTGTCTTTCGCTCTATCCTTGCATACTACTTGATCACTATTTAACGGTAGTTAATCGATGTGAAACTAGCACGACGAAGCAAAAATTTGCATAAAACTTTTTTCAGAAGTATCCCAGGTCGAAGCGGGGGGGTCGGATCCTGTCGGATGGGTTTCAAATTCTGTGTAACACCGATGACCGGATCTGGTCGTTTGGTGCCGTCGGATTCCGACGCTTTCCGATGTTTTCCTTTTATATCCGCAGGTTGGATTCGACCGG
>Ga0209935_1004961_pt1 | contig 11689 bp, 15 predicted proteins | sample ThiBio_1000_plan_2_FD_183958 | JGI IMG/M metagenome (GOLD analysis project Ga0209935, IMG submission 183958) | Wastewater bioreactor microbial communities from Cape Town, South Africa - Thiocy_cont_1000_plan (SPAdes) | ecosystem: Engineered > Bioreactor > Thiocyanate-remediating >... | reverse complement strand
ATGAAGATCAAGAAGAGGCTCGTGTGAGTGAGGGAGTGGTTGGTTGAGGGAGGGAGGTGCTGTTCTTTGTTCCTTCATCGATTGGTTCTTGTTGCTTCTTGTTGCTCGTTGCTTGCTTGCTTGCTTGCTTGCTTGCTTGCTTGCTTGGTGTCTCTCTCGTGTCTCGTGTCTCGTGAGTGAGAGCTTCAAATCTTCATCTCTTTGGTTTGAGCAGTTTGGAGCTTGGATCATCTCTTTGTCGTTGTGAGAGAGAGAGATTGAATTGGAAGAGATGGAAGACGATACTCTTGATCGTGATGCTCGAATCAAGCTCTCGATCGGCACCAAGGAACATGGCAGTGCTGATGGCCAGTTCGGCCTTTCTCGTGGCTTGGCATTCGACCATCATCGAGGTCTCTTGCTCGTCGCCGATTCTAGCAATCATCGAGTGCAAGTATTCTCGTGTGATGATGAAGATGATGATGGCTCGTTCGTGTCCAAGCTCGGCGAGGAAGGCGACCAACCAGGCCAGTTCTACCATCCAAATGGCGTTGCGATCGATCACGATCATGATCGCATCCTCATCGTTGATAGCTTCAATAATCGAGTACAATCATGGTCATTGAGCGAGCAATCGTTCTTGTCGTGCATCGGCCATCGTGGATCACGAGATCTCAAGTTCTACTGTCCTCGAGGCATTGCAATCGACAAGCATCATCGTCGCATCATCATCGTCGATACCGGCGACGATCGATTGGTGTTCTTGTCGTCGATCGATCTCTCGCTCTTGTTCAAGATCGGCAAGCAAGGATCTCAGCCTGGCGAGTTCTTTCGTCCAACAGGCATTGCGATCGATGATGATCGACATCGAATCATCGTCGTTGATACCGATAATCATCGAGTGCAAGTATTGTCGTCGATCGATGGCTCGTTCTTGTCCGATTTCGGCTCCCAAGGCAATCAGTCAGGCCAGTTCAAGTTTCCTCGAGGAGTGTGCATCGACAATCAAGGTCGAATCATCGTCGCCGACCAGAACAACTATCGATTGCAATCATTCACTCACGAAGGCCATCACATCTCATCCTTCGATTGTGGCTCCGAGATGCCATTGGCAGTTGCGTTCGACGAGCATCGAGGTCTCATCGCCTTCACGGCAGGCAATCGAGTGCATGTGATTGGAGCCAATCAATGGCTTGCCGACACGTTCACATGGCGACCAGATCGTCATCGATATGCACCATCATGGATGAAGCAAGCCATCTTGACGATGACGATGATTCGATCGCTGGTCGATGAGCGTTCGGCGATGTCGATGATTCCGAACGAGCTGCTGTTCGAGATCTTCTCGTGGCTTTGATGATGATACTCTTCTTTGTAGTGATGATGAATCTCTCGATATATATCAAGGGGTCAATCTCTCTATCTATCAATCTAGCATGAATACCATCAGATCCGCTACAGTCTGAGGAAAGCGGTGACGAGCTCGAAGACACTGGATTTTAGTACCGCGTAAGCCTACGACGCGCTATCATTGGCTTGTCGTCCTCGTCGCTCGCTCTCTCTCTCTCTCTCGCTCGGTCTAACTCGCTCTACGCTACGATGGTGACCTTCTCGTCGACCTCGATCACTCCTCGTGGATGGGATGAGTTCTTGGATACCAAGCGCTTCAATCTGCCGACGGCAGCCAACGTGGTCGATCGCGTGCACGGCAACATCGATCGCTTCCAAGGCAACTACCTCGCCGTCGTGGCCTTCGTGCTGGCGCTCGCCTCGTACGTTGTGCCATCGACACGATCGATGCATGGCGCGGTTATACGCTAGCGTCGTTGTAGCTGCTCTGGCGCATCGCTCGAGCCACGAGGGAGAGAGAGACTGCAAGATATCGCGCGCCATCGACCTCGCTCGCTCGCTCGCTAACGATCAATCGCTCGTGTGCGTTCGCGCCCTCGCGCACTCTGCAGGCTGATGGACCGCTCGCTGCTGATAGTGGTTGGCGTTGCTGCCGGCTCGTTCATCGCAAACTTTGTGACGCGGGAGACGCCGATCGTGATTTCGACCTTCCGCGTGACGCCGATGCATCGCTATCTGGCGTGCGTCCTTGGTGCGTGTTGGCGAGAGAGAGAGAGCGCGAGAGCGTTAGTGCGCCTGCGAACTCGACGATGGTGACTAACGAGCTACTCGTATAACAGTGAGTATGCTGGCGGTCTACTTTACTGAGACATTGGCTGATTTGGTACGTGATTGATTGATTGATTGATTGATTGATTGATTGATTGATTGATTGATTGATTGATTGATTGATTGATTGATTGATTGATTGATTGATTGATTGATTGATTGATTGATTGATTGATTGATTGATTGATTCGATGTAGATCTGGGTATTGAGCATCGGCATCGTGCTGAGTGTGGCGCATGCTGCCGCCAGGGACATCACGCCAGTGCGCCCTGCTGCGGTCGTTGAGCAAGCCGTCAACAGCGCGATGGATGACATCAAGTACGCCAACGACGCGCAGCGCCGCTCGTGCTCTCGTGCTCACTCGCGCAACGTGTAGGTACCAAGCCGAGAAGGCTATCAACTCGCTCAAGAACAAGTAGAGCTGCCCGCTCTTCGGTTGGTTGCATCGGCGTGTGCCTCGAGCAATGTCAATACAGCAGAACAACGACACTACCAAAACACCTTCAGATGTGTGGTGGCTTTACTACAACTACAACAACAACAACTACGAGCACTATCTTGTTATGCTGGCAGTGGGCGCGACGATCGACATTGCAGCATCGACCTCTGGAATCTCGCCCGATGCCACGGCAGCGCGATACTCCCTCGTCAGCTCGAGCCAGCGGCGTTCGTCGCTAATCACTTGCAGCTCTGCGCCATAGTCGAGGAGCGCGTGTGTGAGTATGCTGGCGAGCGAGTGTCGAACCACCGACAGCACGGCCAGACGTACGCTGCGGAACGAGGCGGCAGGCACTGTCAAAGTCTCGCTGCGCCTCATGGACGCGACCGGCCTCGAGGTGCGTCAGGCCTCGTTCGACCAAGCCATGCACGTAGGTCGGATCGAGCTGCAGACAAGCCGAGAAGTCGGCGATCGCGTCCTCGAGGCGCTGTTGGCTGCGATGAGCGAGCGCGCGAAAGTAGTAGAGCGGCGCATCGACGACGCGCTGACGCGCCATCGCCGTGCGCAGCAGCGCGAGTGCAGCATCGAGGTCGGTCTCGATCGCGTGCTGGTCGGCGAGATGGTTGGTGCGTCGCACGACCTGCATGCGCCGTCGTACGCGGGCGCGGTAGATGCGAGCAAACGCCGAGCCGGCGTGTGCTTCGAGCGCTTGATCGAGGTCCGAGAGTGCCTCGTCGAACATGCCGAGTGCCGCGTACGAGTTGGCACGAGCCGAGTATCCGCTCGCGAGCAACATGGCGGCATTCGAGGTCCGAGGTTCGGGCGAGTGTCGTTCGATTGCTACAACACGAGTACACGCGAGAGTGAGTGAGTGTGAGAGTGAGGATCTCGGGCGCATGAGTGTTGTTGCTACCATACCTTCCGTGAGGTCGCGAATGGCGTCGTGATGGAGATTGATGCGAGCGTAGGTGTTGCCTCGAGCGTAGTACAGCCGCTCGCTCGGCGCGACCTCGAGAGCGATCGTGTACTCCTCGATGGCCTCCTTGTGTCGATTCATGAGTCGCAGCACGTTACCGCGCTCGGCGATCGCCTCGGTGAACGAGGGCGAGATGGCGAGCGCGTTCGAGTACGACGCCAAGGCCGCCTCGTAGTTGTTCATGCGCACCAGCACGCACGCTCGCGCATAGTGCGTCGTGACGTCGAATCGATCGATGCGCAGCGCCGTGTCGTACGCATCGACCGCCATCTGGTATTGGCCCAGCTGCACGTGGGCGTTGGCGGCGCGAAAGTAACACAGCGAGCTCGTGGGCTCGAGCATCAGCGCCATATGCAAGATCGCCAGCGCCTCGTGAGGTCGCGAGAGTCGCAGCAACGAAGCCGCGCACCAATCGAGCACCGTCGCGTTGGTGGGCTCGAGCTTGCGCGCCTGACACAACGACCGAAGCGCATCGGTGTATCGCTGAGCGTGATAGAGCGTCATGCCACTCGTGAGGAGAGGCAACATGGCATCGTGTGGTGTAGTCATTCGGTGGTGTGAGCGAGAGGCAGCGAGCAATACAATGGTTGGTTGAGAGGGAGAGAGAGTTGAGTTGAGAGATGAGGTGGCGGTACACACTTCGCAATCGCGCGAGATATTTCGATCTCGATATCGATATCGAATCCTTCTCGGCGGGATCTTACGTGGCTAGCTCCGTGCATTCGATCGGGATCCAAGACCTCTCCTGAACTGCCCACTGACGCACTGTTCTTGGACCGTTTGAGAGCACCATATCCTCGAATCCCTCACTCACTCACTCACTCACTCCTGCCCGTTGTATTGGATCCGCACCAGGAAGGAGTTGGCGCATTCGCTTCGTTGCCTCGCATCCTCAACCTCATCAACAACCACACCCTTGTCTCTCTCTCTCTCTCACCCTCACTCACTCCCTAGCTCTCGTGCTAGCCTCACGTCGTGAGGTGATGGAGATACTTTCGCGATGTTCCGGCTGCTCGTTCGAGAGACGCCAAGGAACCGCGTGGCATGATTGTCTCTCGTGTCGACGCAACGCGACACTCGATCGCGCGGCGTCGATCTTCCAGCTGTGCGCCTCGTGCTTCCGCAGCGCGGCCGAGCGCCACTACGAGGGCCATGTGTTCGCCATCATTCCAGCTGCGTTGACCGAATCGTATCTCACGGCACTTCCTGCCAACGCCTTCCGTAGGTCACGATCTAGAGTGTGAGTTTCGCTCGAGATCGGTATTGATTCGATGGTTGGATGATGGCGCCATCAATCTAGATTACCACCATGGACAACTGCCAGCGCAAGTATGCACACGATGCTTAGGCACTCGGAACTCGTTCTACAAGTGTCTGCAGTGCGACGTGGTCGAGTGTCCGCACTGCTACAGCAGGAACCTCGCGCCCGAGCACGCGGCCTCGCATCTGATGGTGCAACTGCAGCCGAGCAAGTACGGCATCTTCTACACCGAGGGCGACCGCGTCGATCCCGATTGTCCGTTCGACGTGGCGCTCGCAGACTCGTTCAAGGACGACGATCAGTACCTGCTGCCGAACGAGCAGCCGGCCTCGAGCCACAGGCGATGTATCAATGATGCCATCGTGCCGCCTAATGCGCAGAGCGCGTACGCCTCGTTGTTGACTGCTCCCGCTCCGACCAACGATGCCAGCGGTTCAGCAGCAGCAACAGCAACAGCAACAGGGACAGGGACAGGGACAGGTGCTGCAGCAGGGGCGTACAGTAACGTACCAGCGAGCGCCGCGACTCCGTACGCTCTGCTTTCGGAAGCCGATGAGCTGTCGGACGCTGCGTCGGCCATACCGGCCGCGGCGTACGGCACTCTCGCGAGTCGCAGCTTCGTCGGAGTGTTGGATAGCGCCGCCGAGCTCGGAGGCTACGCCAGCATCACCAAGCTGCACGACGAACCAGCGGCATTCGGCTACGGCGCTGCTGCCACGAGCACCAACACGACCACGACCATTGCTGCCATCTCGGCCACGGGCTACACGTCGCTGGCTGACTCTCCGCCGCTGCCCAATGACGACAAGCCTGCGGCTGACAACGCATACGGTTCGTTGGCCAAGGCGCCACCGGTCGGTGCCGGTGCGTATGGGTCGTTGTCGGCCGTGGTGCCAGCAGCAGCCGGAGCGTATGGATCGCTGTCGAATGCCCCCGCCGCCGACGCGGCCTCGAGCACGCCCGAGAGCGGCTCGTACAACGCCCAAGCAGCAGCCAACCAGCAGGCGAGCTCGTACGGCTCGTTGACCGCGGCGCCGCATCAAGTTGAGCCAAGCAACAGCAGCAACGCCACGAGCAGCAACGCCTATGGGCATTCGCTCTCAAGCCAGCCGATCGATGCTGGCAACGCGTACCTGCCGACCCTCGGCACCGCCGGCAACCTCGGTGCCTCGGCCTATTCGGCCTCGCTCGCGGCACCGGTTGCCACCACGGCCATGGCCATCAACTCGGCGATTGCTGGGAGCTCGAGCGGCACCGGCAGCGGCAGCGTCAACTGGAACGAGCTCTTCCAACAGGTAGCCGAGACGCCAGCCACGACGCTCGAGGCCAAGATCGATAAGTGGCACCGCTTGCTGGCGCTCTCGGAGCGCTTCGAGAGCGTCGCCACGGCGATCGGCAAGCAGATCATCGCCGAACGGAACCTGCCTCTCGACAAGCAAACCATCAAGCCGATCAATGTCGGTGGCACGGCCGGTGGCGAGAAGTTCCTCTCGAATGGTGTCTTCTTCAAGGTTCGCAAGACGGACAATCAGCCAACGAGACAATCAGCCAACGAGCCGATGAGAGAGCCAACGAGCCAATGAGAGAGCGCACTAACTCACTCATCTGTGACTACACGTGTGTAGTTTGCTATCGATATGTCGGGCTTGTATGGCGGTGAGGCGCTGGCACAAAAGGCCGCCTCGCTCGAGCTCAAAGGTCTCAGGTCGTACCTCGAGTTCATCGACGCCGAGAATGAGCATCGCCTGCATGTGCCGCTCATGATCCTCATCGATTACTGGGGCTATCGCGTCATCGCCACGTCGGTGTTGCCGATCGGCTCCGGCACGCTGTGCTACGGCAGCTCGGATGCCGGTGCCACGGTACACAACGAATCGCCCGAGCTCAACGCCATCATGGAGCGCGCGGCGCGCTTCATCGGCATGAAGGGTCACGTGGTGGGCTTCACGCAGCCGAAGCTCATCCACGGACCGTGCGACATTGAAGGCCATCTTGGCCGCGATGGCAAGTACTACGTGCTCGACACGGCGCGGCTCTACTGTCCCGAGAGTCCATCGCGCTTCTTCATGGCTCTTCGCTTGCCAGCTGATGCCTTCCGACGTTCATCCGTATGATGGCTAGCGCCCTTCCTCACTCACTCTCTCTCTCTGGTGCTCTATTGACTGATTTGAATGAGTTGTAACTCATGATAGCCATGGACTATTCACGATCCATCGCCACCGACGGACCTTGGAGAGTTGGAGCTCCCGATCGTCAATTGGGAGCGAAGTGTCGAGCAGATACTCGGCGGCGCCTTCGAGTCGACACCGTTCGACAGCGGCTTCATTCTCCATCGCGCAGCAGGACCGACGGCCAAGAATGTCAATCGGCGAGCGAGTTGCTTGGCTGGCAAGCTGATCTATGGTGATGCGTTGGCGATTCCTGAAGGCTTCAAAGGCAAGCGACTGTACAACCTCTTGCGTCCCGAGGTATGCGCATCACTCAATCTCACTCACTCGGATAACTAACTCACTCATCTATGATATCCTGGATATCCTGTATGTAGTTCTTGAAACAACTCGATAAACCTCTCTCGAGTGACTGCTTTACGGGCTTCGGTCGACATGACTTTGCGATCCACCACGAGGAGGCACGGCAAGCTACGCGACACCTGGTCGAGGTCGTGATTCCGAGCTTTATTCGTAAGCTCGAGGCGCACGAGTTCCTGCCGGTTCATAGCCACCAGTTGACGCAAGCGATGCACCAGCACGGCATCAACATGCGCTACCTGGGCGTGATTCGTGCCGGCGCCAAGGACCCGATGCTTCGCGGCTTGACGGCGGTCGAGATGATCACGCGCTCGGCCAAGTCGGTCATTCGGCAGCGCATGCGCAAGTGCGAGAGCGACTTTGCGCTGCGCCAGGTGCTGGTCGATCACTTTAATCTGGTGCTCGGCAAGTCGCAGCCGTCCAAGATCTACTGGAACCTCATGATCAAGGTGCATCTGCTCGAAAAGTACGGCGCCTACAACGTGCCGATCTGGACGCAGGAGGAGGCGCGCGATCTGCAGTCCTACGTGTCGCGCATCGCGCTCTTCAAGACGCTGCAGGCGCAGCTGGGCGTGCGCTTCCATCCGCACACTGACGACGTGATCGAGGTCGTGCAGAACGCGCCCTCGGACACGGTCGGCGTCGAGCTGCAGTTCCCGTTGCATGTCGAGGACGTTCTCGAGATTACGGTGCGCTGCAAGCGTCTGTGCGAGAGCACGACGCTCGTGGCGCTCTATCAGCAGAAGCTGGCTGACATCGCCAAGGTGCCGCTGGAGCAAGCGCCGGTCGTCGTGACTCACGGTCGCCGCAACAACGACGACGACGACGAGCAAGTCTTTATGCGACAGCTGCAAGTGGTGCAAGAGCAACGCCAACGAACGAGTGCCTTGTTCGGCGCGAGCAGCGGACACACGTTGGCGCTCGATGTGCAGCTCGCGTGGATGTGGTTCGAGTTCGCATCGCGCGACGAGCAGCTCGCGACGCGCCACCAAGCAGACGTCGAACGCGCCTTCGAGGATCTGAACACCGCCATGGCTTCGGCGTCGCGAGTGCCGCTCGAAGTGCTGGTGGGAGCGAGCTATCTTCAGGGAGTCGCGAGCGAGAGCAAGGGCCAATGGCTGCGCGCCGAGAGCTACTACCTGCGCTCGATCCGCGAGCTGCAACGCCTCACGGGCGGACGCAACGTGCGCGACGTCATTGGGCCAATGCTGCGCGAGGCCGCCGTGCGGCATCAGTGTCGCTCGCTGCGCGAGCTCCGACTCGAGCCCGACGAGATGCAAGAGATTGAGCGTCGAGCTCGAACGCTCGAGGCCACGCATCGCACGATGCGCCAGCGCGGCGATTGGTACAACGAGCGCCAAGAGTCGCAGCAGGTCGATTACCACGCCAAGGCCGGTCATCCGTTCGCCATGGTGGTGTTGAATCGACTCGTGGGTCTCTTGTGCACTCGTGGTCGTGCCAACGGCACCGTGGCGATCGTGGCAGCACTCGAGTTCTATCGCTTGTGGAAGCGCTACTTTGTACCAGCTCCCGATCATGTGTTCCAACGAGTGTTTGGTTCTTCTACACCAGTAGCTCTCACGTACGTGACGTGCCACACACACACCACACGTGAACTGGTTGATTGAGGTTGTTGATTGACTCTTGAATCTAGGGTTGCACGGAGTGTATTGAATGACATGCCTGCCGGGTTGTACTCGAATCGAGAGCGTGATGCGACCGAGTATGCGTTGCAGAATTGGTTGCGACAAGTGTACATGTTCCAGAACATGAGCGACCTGAGCTCGAGTCCGATCGTCGTCAACGTGGCCGTGACCGAGGCCATCGAGTCGGGCGATGCCGGAGCCGAACCGATCCTGCCATTGAACGGCGCCGTGATTTCGCTCGAGCGTTACGAGTATGCGATCAGCGAGCAGCAGCCGATCGACGTCGTGTTTGCGACGGCGAACGTCAGCAATCGCTCGCTGAAGCTCTCGCTCTTTGCCGTGCCGACCGAGCTCGACCTCCAACGAATCGACAATGGATTCGTGGCGAACTCGACCGCGCTGGCGTCGCTCGACGTCGAACGACGTCAGCAGTACTTTGAGGGCTCGTTCGCGTCGAGCATCGTGCAGCAATCGGGCGCCTACGTCGTGTTGGCACTCGACGAACACAACAATATCATTGCCACGAGCGCCGTGGTGCGAGTCTTCCACGCGGCCGAGCAACCGCGATCGTGTGCCGTCTCGTTGCACAACACGCAGCTGCACTTTGCGTGCGTGCCGTTCTGCATCGCCAATCCAACTCGCCGTGTGGCAGCCATCTCAGCCGGTGTGAGTAACACGCATCCATTCTACATGCTGCTCACCTCGGACGGTGCAGTGTACTCGTGGGCTGATGGTCAAAATGCTCATGGTGAACTTGGACGTATGTACTTGCAAGCACTCTCGCCGTCAATCCATCGATCAGTCCATTCACCAACACAATTTCAATGGCATTGTTGTGATTGTGTAGATGGCGATCTTGCACGTCGAAGCCATCCAACGCTTGTGACAGCCTTGTCTGGTCGTACTAGTATGTGAACATTACGCCCAATGTCGGGAGTGGGCGTGAGTTGTTTACATTTGCGTGTCTGTCTGTGTGTGTGATACTCGGGGCGTAGTTGTAAAGGTTACGTGCTCGAACGGTGGCGGCTTCTCATTGGCTCTTTCGGATCGTGGCGACGTGTACTCGTGGGGCTACGGTCAACCACGCGCACTCGGTCACGGATCGGACAACTCGCTCGCCACACCGCGAGTCATTCAATCGCTGGAAGGAAAGCGTATCCGTGATATCGGAGTGGGCACCAACTTTTCGATGGCACTCACGTTTGAAGGCGAGGTGTACGTGTGGGGCACCATGGGCTACGCGCTTGGTCTCGGCGATTGTGGCCACGATCCAGAGCTCTATCCACGCTTGAACCATCTCCTCGCTGTACGGTTACTATTCCTCCTGCTCTGGCGCCGCCAGGAGCTTTGGGCTCATATGAATCATGGATGGCATTGAGAAACACACAGGGTATTGCCATCACTTGGCTTGGCGTCGGATCTCGTCATGCAGCTGCCGTCTCGGACATTGGCGACGTGTACGTGTGGGGTGAGTACATGGCCAACAACCACTACCAATCGATCTCGAATGTGCCACGTGTCGCACGAACCTTGCGACCCTATCACGCCGTATCGGTTGCTTGCGGTGAGCGAGTGACGTTCGTGAGCACGGCGTGTGGTCGTGTGTTCTCATTCGGTGGCAACGCCAAGGGAGCACTTGGCACACCCGATTGCTCGCCTGTAGTTCCGGCCTACATTCCGAATGCTGATGATGTGCGTCTTGTGCCGAGTCTACCACCATTGTGGCTCCGAACTGACTCATCTCTCATGTCTCTCTCGGTTATTCTAGAATGGATTATCATCGTTGCACGAGTTGACGGAACTTCGAGCGACAGCAACACGTCGATTGTCGTCGATTGTGACCTCGGGTGATGCGGCTGCCGCTGTCATGACTGACGGCACGCTGTATCGATGGGGCAACTACATGGCGATACCGACCGTGGTTCGTACCGATGGCCGCGTTCGAGCAGCACAATGTAGCGACCGCCACACGTTCATCATGTTCGCCGATGAGAACGACGTGATCCCGGCGCTGCCCGAGGTTCCCACACCTCTGCGACACAAGCGACGCCACGCGCGCCAGATTCCCGTCTCACTGACGATCGAGAACGAGCCGCGTGCTCCGTCGCTGGAGCCGCACGAGCAAGGATGCCGATTCATCGTGCTACCGCTGAGCACGCTGTTGGTGCGCTTGAGGCGGCCGTTGAGCGAGGCCATCTCGGACTACGACATGGTGCAGTGGTTGAACGTGGCGCACGGCACCACGCGCAACGAGTCGGCCGTGCGGACGCAGGCTCCCGACACGGTGCTCGAGATCACGGTTCCCGACTCGGAGGGCTTGTATCGCTTGAGCTACCTGGCTCGAAAGGAGAACTCGAAGGAGTACGAGCGGCTGGCCGAGACGGAGCTGATCGAGATCTCCAAGTTTGGCGACGAGCGTATGAGACTCAAGGTCTTGCACCCTCGCATCGGCGGTGATGGTCAATACTGCGTGGTACGACTCACACTCTCCAAGCAAGCTGGCACGCGAAAGAAATATCGCTCTAACTGCACATACGCGTGTGTGTGTGTGTGTGTGTGTGTGTGTGTGTGTGTGTGTGTGTGTGTGTGTGTGTGTGTGTGTGTGTGTGTGTGTGTGTGTGTGTGTGTGTGAGTGAGTGTGTGTGTGTGTGTGTGTGTGTGTGTGGGTGTGTGTGTGTGTG
>Ga0209935_1004960_pt1 | contig 11694 bp, 6 predicted proteins | sample ThiBio_1000_plan_2_FD_183958 | JGI IMG/M metagenome (GOLD analysis project Ga0209935, IMG submission 183958) | Wastewater bioreactor microbial communities from Cape Town, South Africa - Thiocy_cont_1000_plan (SPAdes) | ecosystem: Engineered > Bioreactor > Thiocyanate-remediating >... | reverse complement strand
CCATCGTCCATCACGTACTGACGCACTGAGCCTGTGCCACGACATCAGCATCGCTACATAGTGGGTAGTGTTTGCTACATTCCGAGAGCGTGCAGTTGGAGCAGGTCGTGACGATGAAGGTCGAGTTGACCGGCAGACACTGCCCCGTGCGCGGCGCGCAGCAGCTACACGCGCACGTCGAGTTGGTTTGTAGGAACTTGGGCTTGTCGAACAAGCTCCTCGCCGCGACGGGCTCACCCATGCACAAGATCGTCATCATCGTCATCAACAACATCGATGTCGTCAATGACGCGACCACCACCGCCAACGAAGATGGCAGCGCGCGTTGTCGTGTGGATGCTGCCATTGCTGTTGCTGCTGCTGTTCGTATCCTCGGCGAATGAAGCCACTGCTTGAATGTGTAAGGACGTTAGATGTCGGTGGTGAGGATGTTGATGATGAGGATGATTGCGACGGTGATGAGGGAGAGCTTGAGGGTGACTACAATCGAAGGCAGCGTGTTGTTGGCAGTACGTGGTGTTGGAGCGACTGATCGATGTTGATCGATGTTGATCGATGTTGATCGATGTTGATCGATGTTGATCGGGCGAACGAGGCAATTTCATCAAGTACCAGAAGCCTGATCGCAGCATGCATGATCGGCGACGGCTTCGTAGTGTAGTGGCTATCACACAAGACTCTGAATCTTGTAACCCGAGTTCGAATCTCGGCGAGGCCTGTATTGGGGTACGCCCCACTCTTTTTTGCTTCTCTCCCTTCCTCACCTACAACAACGACATGTTCCACGAGGGAGGTTCTCTAGTTTTGTTGGGGTTTATGGTTACACAGTCGGTATGAACACACTACATAAAAGGGGAGAGAGAGAGAGAGAGAGAGAGAGAGATGAGGATGACAACAATCTAGCATCTATTAACGATGCAGGCGCGTACAAGCGCGCGTTGGCCGCTTGTTGGGTTGAGTGTCGATATCGCTCGGACTCGGTTCCTCCGAGGAAGATGGCCGTGCTCTTTTGCGAGTTGGCTTCGCGCTGGCCTTCTGTTGTTTCTGCTTTCGAGGCGATTCGAGTTCTGTATAAAGTGCCTGAATCGAGGATCCGATGTCATCGTGTGGCTCGAAGCGACCTTGCATTACAGCAAGTTCCTCAAGTACCGTCGCCAGCTCTGCTCGCCTTACGTCAGCAACAGGTATAACGAACACGAGAGAGAGAGAGAGAGAGAGAGAGAGAATGTGAATGTAGATTTGTGGTGGACATACGCTGAGGGATATTCAAGAGTGCTACTTCGAGGTCCGAGCGGCCTTGATCGATGAGACCCAATGCAAGGCGAACGAGTGAACGTTCGATCAAGGCGTCGACGAAAGACGCTTCCGTTGATAGGACCAGGTCAAGATCCGATGCTGCTTGAGCAAGAAGTGATTGTCGAGAGAGATCTCCGTCCTTTGCTGTTGGCGGTATTGGTGAAGGCGGCAAGGTCGACGAAGGTTGACTGAGCGCAAGCTCGCGAAGACATTGTGCTCTCAATACTCGCAATCGACTCGCTTGGGGCGATACCTCGATCTTGGCCGAGAGATGCTTTCGGGCGGCAGAGAGGTGAGAGCACGCTGCCTCGAGCTCTTGTTTACGGGAGCAGCACCTTCCCATACCCAGCCAACCCATAGCATTCGTATTGTCAAGAGACGTCATCTCGCGAAAGACTCGAAGCGCTTGATCGAGCTGGCCTTGCCTCATGTGCACGAGTCCTAGCGTGTAGTGCAGCTTTAGACGCGTAGGTTCGAGCGCAATAGCTCGAGTCAAGTCCCGTTGTGCTTCATCGAGTTGATGCAGTGCCACGAATACGAGGCCTCGACGACCAAGCGCCTGACCATTGTCGGGCTCGAGTGCGAGTGCTTGAGTGAGATCTTGCAGCGCTGGCGCAAGTTGGTTCAAGTGCTGGTGTGCGAGGCTTCGAGAGCAAAGCGCCGAGGCATTCTTGGAGTCGAGAAGGAGGCTTTGATTCAAGTCTCGAAGCGCCAAGTCGATCTTGCGCTGTTTGAGTAACACGACGCCTCGGTAGCCGATCGCTCGCGCGTGCTTGGGCTCAAGAGCAATGGCATGATCGAGGTCGTCGAGCGCTCGGTCGAGTAGATTCTGCGTCGGGTCGAGGAGCAGCCTCCGCTGTTTCATCCACACGATAGCTCGATGGTATAGTGCGCCAGCATGCTTTGCATCGAGCGCAATCACTTGCGACAAGTCTTGAAGCGCCCGATCGAGCTCATTCTGCTGCTCGAGCACCACTCCTCGACGATAGAGTGCATCGACGTGCTTGGGCTCGAGCACGATCACTCGATTAAAGTCTCTCGCTGCCATCGGGAGCTGGCGTTGCTTCTTGTACACGAGGCCGCGATTGAATATGGCCGCCACATTGTCCGGCTCCAGCATCGCGGCACGATTAAAGTTCTGCAGCGCGAGTTCGAGGTTCTGTTGCTTCATGAACACAAACGCGCGTTGCAAGAATGCATTGACGTTCTTCGAGTCGAGAATGATGGTTCGATTGAGGTCCTGCAGCGCCTGCTCGAGATTGCCTCGCTGTAACTCTATGACACCTCGGTGATACAGTGCATTGGCGTGCTTGGCGTTACACTCGATCGCTTGCGACAGATCCTCGAGTGCCCTCTCGAACTCGAGCCGCTCCTTAAAGATGAGTCCGCGGTTGTAGAGCGCATTGGTGTGCTTGGGATTGAGCTTGATCGCTTGCGAGAGATCCTCGAGCGCCTGATCGACCTTGCCCTGCTTGATGAGTATCGTGCCACGATTCGAGAAGGCCACTACGTTGTTGGGATCGAGTGCGATCACCTGTGAGTAGTCCTCGAGTGCCTGATCGAGCCTCTCTTGCTTCATTAGCAATCTCGCCCGATTCGTGAGTGCGTTGGTGTGCTTCGGGTTGAGTTCGATCGCTTGCGAGAGATCCTTGAGTGCTTGATCGACTTGGTTCTGCTTCATCAAGATCACTGCTCGATTGTTAAGCGCAAAAACATGCTTGGGGTCGAGTTCGATGGCCCGCGAAAAATCTTGTAGTGCTTGGTCGGCCTTGTTCTGCTTCTCGTACACGAGTCCTCGTCGAAAGTGACCATCAGCATTGTCGGGAGTCAGCGCGAGCAGTTGTGAGAGGTCGCTCAGTGCTTGATCGAGACTATTCGTTTTGATGGCAACCAGGCCTCGGTGGTAGAGTGCATCGGTATGCTTGGGATCGAGCTCGAGAACTTGCGAGAGCTCCTTCAGTGCTTGATCGAGGTTGCTCTGCTTGATAGATGCAAGAGATTGTTGAAAGAGTCGATCAATGTTGGTTCTTCGAACGAGTGAGGCGTCCGCTTGGAGCGCAGCTGGCGATGCGTGACGTTGACCATTATCGATGCGAACCATTCTCGTTGGCGTATCCTTGTTGGCACTCTGCCTGGTGTTGGTGTTGGTGCTGGTGTTGGTGCTGGTGCTGGTGCTGGTGCTGGTGCTGGTGCTGGTGCTGGTGCTGGTGCTGGTGCTGGTGCTGGTGCTGGTGCTGGTGCTGGTGCTGGTGCTGGTGGCGCTACGTTGACCAACCCGCTCGTCCTCGTCATCATCTACCATGATCACGATAGGACGTACTGGGCGCTGTGGTGAGGGCGCTTGTCCTCGTCGGTCACTTGGATTCAAACCAGCGAGATCGATCGAAATGACAGGACGAGCAGGATCACTCGTACTGACTCGCTGAGCGAGCTTGGGTGATTGACCAGTTGGAATGATTGGTTGAGTAGGCTTGGGTGGTTGACCAGTTGAATTGAGTCGCTGAGCGGGCTTGGGTGATTGACCAGTTGAACGGATTGGTTGAGTAGGCTTGGGTGATTGACCAGTTGAACGGATTGGTTGGGTAGGCTTGGGTGATTGACCAGTTGAACTGATTACCTGAGCGGGCTTGGGTGATTGACCAGTTGAACTTACTGGTTGAGTAGGCTTGGGTGATTGACCAGTTGAACTGATTGGTTGAGTAGGCTTGGGTGATTGACTAGTTGAACGGATTGGTTGAGTAGGCTTGGGTGATTGACCAGTTGAACTGATTACCTGAGCGGGCTTGGGTGATTGACCAGTTGAACTTACTGGTTGAGTAGGCTTGGGTGATTGACCAGTTGAACTGATTGGTTGAGTAGGCTTGGGTGATTGACTAGTTGAACTGATTGGTTGAGTAGGCTTGGGTGATTGACCAGTTGAACTGATTGGTTGAGTAGGCTTGGGTGATTGACTAGTTGAACTGATTGGTTGGGTAGGCTTGGGTGATTGACCAGTTGAACTGATTACCTGAGCGGCTTCGAGTGGTTGGCCCTCAATCTTTCCCTTGATACGATTCCAATGCTGAAGCGCATCGCGATAGTTGGGAGTGCGTTGGATGATGCGAGTGAGGTCCGAGATTGCTTCTTGGAGCTTGTTCTGGTCCTCGAATATGAGAGCTCGTTGGTACAGCGCACCGAGGTGGTCGGGGTTTTCCACGATGGCTTCACTCAAGTCTGCGAGAGCGAGCGCGGGGAACTGCATCTTGTAGTACGCCGTTCCCCGAAGGTGGAGCGCGTTCGAGCTGAGGCGCTGGAGCTTGAGGATGCGATTGGCAATGACAAGAGATTCCTGCAGATTGTCGCGGTCGAGTAGGAAGAGTCCCTGCTGGTAGAGGAGGTCGACGTTGTTGGGAGAGATTCCCAGCCCAGTCTCAAAGTCTCTGCCCGCACGCGTGGGCTGATTCTGATCCCTGAGTAGGAGAGCTCGATAAAGGTACAAGGTCGATTGCGTGGGATAGAGTGAGACTGCTTGATCAAACTCTCGTAGTGCTTGGTCGAGATTGCCTTGCTTGTGGTACAGTCGACCACGAGCGCATAGGAGATTGCCGTGGAGCAAAGGTGAGGGATTGAGTTTGTAGGCTTGCGCGAGATCCGAGAGAGCTTGATCGAGTTGGTCTTGCTCCGTGAGCACGCGCGCTCTGGCTTGGAACGCGGTCACCATCCTGGGATCGAGTGTGATGGCAGTCGAGAGGTCTTGGATGGCATGTTGAAAGTCGCGGAGCCTCTCGTACACGAGAGCACGTTCCAACAGAACGGTGGTATTGGCGCGGTCGAGAGCAATGAGTCGCGAGTAGTATTCGAGCGCGAGTTGGAGCCTGCCTCGCTTTGCGTAGTCCTTGGCGTGGCGGAGGAGTCCATCGCGATCAAGGAGAGTGAGCTGCTTCTGGCGGTCTTTCTCTTGTTCGGACAAGGTGAGAGCTCGATTCGAGATGGCCTCTGTGTAGTTGGAATCGAGCCTGATAGCATGGTCAAAGTCTTGGCGCGCTTGGTCGAACATGCGTCGTTTGAGGTACACGAGGCCTCGGTGGTTGTACAAGGATGCTTGAGAGTATTTGAGTTCGATGGCGCGATCAAAGTCTTGGAGTGCTTGGGCGAGCTTGTCTTGCTTCACAGAGATGAGAGCTTGACGGTAGACTGCATCAAAATTCTTGGGGTTGAATGAGACGACTGTTTTGAGGTCTTGCGATGCCTGCTGGAGGTTGCCTTGCTTCTCAGACATGAGAGCTCGACGGTAGAGTGCGTCGCGATAGTTGGGAGTGCGTTGGATGATGCGAGTGAGGTCCGAGATTGCTTCTTGGAGCTTGTTCTGCTCCTCGAATATGAGAGCTCGTTGGTACAGCGCACCGAGGTGGTTGGGAGTTTGCACGATGGCTTGATTCAAGTCTGAGAGAGCGAGCGCGGGGAACTGCATCTTGTAGTAAACTGCTCCGCGAAGGTGGAGCGCGTTCGAGCTGAGGCGCTGGAGCTCGAGGATGCGATTGGCAATGACAAGAGATTCTTGCGGCTTGCCGCGGTCGAGTAGGAAGAGTCCCCGTTGGTAGAGGAGGTCGACGTTGTTGGGAGAGATTCCCAGCCCAGTCTCAAAGTCTCTGCCCGCACGCGTGGGTTGACGCCGATCCCTGAGTAGGAGAGCTCGATAAAGGTACAAGGTCGATTGCGTGGGATAGAGTGAGACTGCTTGGTTGAGCTCTCGTAGTGCTCGATCGAGATTGCCTTGCTTGTGGTACAGTCGACCACGAGCGCAGAGGAGATTGGCGTGGAGCAAAGGTGAGGGATTGAGTATGAGTGCTCGCGTGAGATGCAAGAGAGCTTGATCGAGTTGGTCTTGCTCCATGAGCACGCAGAATCTGTCCTGGAACACGTCCGAGGTCGTGGGCTCGAGTGTGATGGCAGTCGAGAGGTCTTGGATGGCATGTTGAAAGTCGCGGAGCCTCGCATATACGAGAGCACGCTCGTACACTATGGTGGCGTTGGTGGTGTCGAGAGCAATGAGTCGCGAGTAGTATTCGAGCGCGAGTTGGAGCTTGCCTCCCGTGGCGTGCTCCTTGGCGTGGTGGTGGAGTGTAGCGCGTTCCAAGAGTGCGGCATTGTGCTTCTGGCGGTCTTTCTCTTGTTCGGACAAGGCGAGAGCTCGATTCGAGATGGCCTCCGAGTACTTGGGATTGAGCGCGACGGCATGGTCAAAGTCTTGGAGTGCTTGGTCGAACATGCGTCGTTTGAGGTACACGAGGCCTCGGTTGTTGTACACGGAGGGTTGAGAGCATTTGAGTTCGATGGCGCGGTCAAAGTCTTGGAGCGCTTGGTCGAGCTTGTCTTGCTTGAGGAACACGAGGCCTCGGTAGTTGTACACGGAGGGTTGAGTGAAGTTGAGTTCGATGGCACGTTCAAAGTCTTGGAGCGCTTGCACGAGCTTGCCTTGCTTCGTGAGCATGACGGCACGGTTGTACAGCATGTCTGGCTTGCCGGGCTCGACCTCGATGGCGGTCGAGAGGTCAGCGATGGCTTGGTCGAGCAGGCCTCGCTGCATGAGCAAGACGGCACGGTTGTTGAGCGCGTCAATGTGCTTGGGGTTGATTTCGAGCGCGCGAGAGAACTCTTGGATTGCTTGATCCATGATCTTTTGCTGTTCGAACACGAAGCCGCGATGAAAGTGTGCGTCGGCGTGAGTGGGCTTGAGCGAGAGCACTTGGTCGAGATCTCGAAGCGCGAGTTGGTAGGAGCCCTTCTTGATGAGGACGAGGGCACGAGTGTACACGGCGTCGACGTTGGCGGGATGGAGCGAGAGTGCTCGATCGAGGCATTCGATCGCTTGGTCGAGCTTGGTTTGCTTCTTGAGCACGAGCGCTCGGTCGATGTGAACCGACACGTTGGTGGAGTCGAGCACGAGAGCACGATCGAGATCGAATAGAGCTTGATCGAGCTTCTTTTGTTTCTTGAGCACCGAGGCTCGCATGACGTAGGCCGGCACGTTGGCGGAATCGAGAGACAGCACTTGGGTGAGATCCGACGCTGCTTGGTCGAGCTGTTGCTGCTTCATGTACACGACAGCTCGATTGTAATAGGCGGCGGCGTGGCGAGGTGCGAGCTCGATGGCTCGCGCAAAGTCTTGGAGCGCTCGATCGAGTTGGTCGCTGGCGTCGTAGAGGAGACCACGATTCATGAAGGCCGAGGCGTTGAGCGAGTCGAGCTCGATGGCACGCGAGAGGTCCTGCAATGCTGGAGCGAGCTTTTGCTGCTTGTTGAACACGAGCGCTCGGTTGATGAGGCCAGCGACGCGGTTGGCGGTGTCGGCCGAGGGTTGGTCGACGACTTGCGAAAAGTCGCTCAACGCCTCGTCGAGCTTGTTCTGTTGCATCAACACGAGGCCACGATTGACGAGCGCCGCCGAGAGAGTGTGATCGAGTACGAGCGCCTGATCAAAGTCCGCGATGGCACGATCGAGCTTCGACTGGCCCTTGAACACGAGGCCACGATTGACGAAGGCGGCCGCGAGCGTCGGGTCGAGCACGATGGCTTGCGAAAAGTCTCGAAGCGCAAGCTCGAGCCGGAGCAGCTTCTTGTGCACGAGGCCGCGATTGTTGAAGGCCGAAGCATTGGTGGGATTGAGCACGATGGCTTGCGTGTAGTCCTCGAATGCGCGCGAGAGCTCGCCCTTGTCCTCGAGCATCATGCCGCGGTGATAGAAGGCGGCTTCGTTCGTGGGGTCGAGCGCGAGAGTCGACGTCAGGTCCGCGATCACGTCCTCTCGCCGGTAACCGGGTGTGCGGAGGTTCGCGATCGCGCGATAAAAGTACGCCTTGCTGCGCTTGGAATCGAGCGAGATGGCGGTCGAAAAATCAGTCATGGCACGCGAGTGGTCGTTCTGCTTCATGTACACGAGCCCGCGACTCACGAACGCGTCAGCATCGTGCGAGTCGAGCGCGATCGAGAGATCGAGGTCTTGCAGCGCCTGTGCGAGCTTGTTCTGTCGCTCGAACACCGAGCCACGATACGCGAGAGCCAACGAGTTGGAAGGATTGAGTGCGAGAGCGCGTGAGAACTCGATCTCGGCATGATCGAGCTGATGTTGCTGAACGAATGCAACGCCACGATCGACATGTGCCTCCGATTCCGTACACCCTTCCATCGTGCGCTCGACCGCCGAATGATGGTCGGCGAGATACTGAAAGTCTTTGTCGTGCTGTGTTTGTTGTTGCTGCTGTTCTCTTGACTGAATACCTGTTGTGGTGGTGGTGGTAGTATTGCAGTCCATAACCATCATTATCTGAGAGCCGCGAGAGAGAGAGAGAGAGAGAGAGAGAGAGAGAGAGATAGATAGATTGATTGATTGATTGATTGATAGATTGATTGATTGATTGATTGATTGATTGATTGATTGATTGATTGATTGATTGATTGATTGATTGATTGATTGATTGATTGATACAAGCGGTTACAGGTGGCTATGGGGTGTGGTGTGGTATGAGCGAAGGAGACGAACAGCGCGCGACGAAGCACCGAAACACCGAACCACCGAAACACCGAAACACCGAAACACCGAAACACCGAAACACCGCGTCTCGCCCTATCTCCCCTGTCTCGTCGCCTTACGCGCCACTTCTCCCCTTCCCTCTCGCGCGCACCATCTCCATGGCGTATGACGCACAACAATGGACCTATCATGGCGTTGGGCACCGCAACGACAAGTTGATATCGTTCTTGAGCGAGAGTTGCCCTCTGGACACCCTTCCTGACGCCGGATCTTCCACGACGACGACGTACTTTGATGCCGATGCGCTCGTGCGGTGCGTGTTCTTCTCGTTACGCGCTGTCGTCGTCGTGCGCCCGCTGACATTGTGCGACCGCAACGATATGGCAGACATCTCTCACTTGGTGAGCCTGTCGGCGGCGATGACTACGAGCAACGTACTCCCGACCATGCTGACTCGCACAAGTTCGGCCCATTCTCGGCATGTACGTTTGTATGGTCCTCCTCGCTCGCCTGCCCGAGAGATCTCGCGATCTTTACACACGCACAATACCTCGGTCGTAGTTCCTCCGCCAGTTGCGGAACTCCGAAGCTGGGTACAAAGCCAAGCAAGCGGACAGTCAATATCCAAGGACTTCAATGCGTTTGAGGAGTTTATCTCGCTTTGCTGCGACGGTGGTTACCTGCTTGAGTTTGCTGCAGAGTGTCTTAACAGTACGTCGGTGGCAGCCGCGATTAGTCTATGTAGTGTGTGCATATGGTGAGGGTTAACGTCGTTCTTCTCACCTTCGATTGCGCAGTTACGCCGGCCGACTGGGTCGCCAAACAGGTGCTCCCTGATCCTACGTCGTCAGATTGGAGACACGAGCACTCCGTCATCTGGTGCGCCCAGCTACCGCTCGGCGATAGGCAAAAGCAGGCGTTGCTTGAGAGATTGCTTTCCTTCGGCATGTTGCCTTCCACCATCGACAACGCCTTCGCGGCCAAATCTCAGACGGCTTCCATTGTCCGTCAAGCCTATAACGCCCTGCTTTTGCGGCAAGGCAATGTCGGTATGCCGTCAGCTGCCAGTTGCTTGTGGTCGCAATGTATGTGTTATCTCACGCCGCGGCGATTCGTGCAGCAAACACAACAATGGCCACCGGATTTGAGGTTCCGTTTCAAGGCGGCTCGGTTGACTTGGTTGGCGCATTCCGCGAGTATCTCCTCACCCGCCTCAAGACGCTCATCACGCTGTTTCAGTCTTCTGGCTACGGCAAGGTAAGTATTTCTCTCTCTCTCGCTCTCTCTCTCTCTCTCTCTTTCTCTATCTCTCTCTCTCTCTCTCTCTCACTCTCTCACCCAACACACGACATATGCTCGAGAGTAGAGTCGCTTGTTCTGTGAAGTTGCGAGGAGAACAAATTCCGACCCTGCCCATGCCAACGTGTACTTCATGATGTGGTGTCTGCGACCAGCCCACCAAGACGATGTCCATCCGCGTCGAACATCCTACTTTGCCGATCAGTTGACCACCGGCACACATGCATCGAGTGGCAATGCGGTTCCACACTTGAGCGAGCTCTTCCAGAGAGTGAGGCGAGTGGCTCAGTACCTCCGCACTTCGCCCGACATTGCAAATCCTCGAGAGCTCTTCTGGTCATTGGCCCCACTCGATGGCACTCCTGCTTCTCCTGAATCGTTCGGGTGGTACGCAGAGCGTGCTCGCAAAGTGGCCATACCGAACGATCTCTCTGTGGTGGTGTGCTTGGACGAGGCGTCGGCACTCTTGGCCGTGAGCTCCGATCATGTGGGTGGGTACCTTCGAGCCGTTCGAGAAGCTGCCACCAATGTCGGCATCACGCTCGTTCTCTCGGACACGCACTCAAAGATCACCAACTTCATTCCACCGTCGGCAAGCCGCATGGCCAGCAGCACGTCATTGGCAGGATCAAATGGGCCGCCATTGCCGTGGATCACGTTCAACGTGTTTGACTTGAACCATCAGTCGCGACTCTCCCTCTCCGCCGCCCTCAATGAGGCCTCTGATGAGACGTCTGATGCGTTTCAACCGCATTGCACTCTGCAACTTGGCCGCCCTTTGTGGTATGCACTCGTTGCTCAGGGCAAGCCGCTCGCCCAAGTGCGCCGTACGGCAGCCATGAAGCTGCTTTGCAACAACTCGGTTGAGCTGCCGAGTACGCTCTCGGTTTCTCAGGCCTTGGCGCTGATGAGCTCTCGCGTGGTACTCCACACCGCACGCAGCTTCGACCAATCGACGGCAGTCGCATCGCACATGGCAACGTGCATCAGCATCTCGAACGATCGACGCGAGATACACGCTCGCTACTTCTCGGAGCCGATTCTCGCCGACGCGGCGGCGTTTGTCATGAGGCAACCCGACCGACTTGTTCAAGTCCTCGAGCAGATGGCGACGCTGTGGAGCAAGGCTGACACCAGCCAAGGCCAACGAGGCGAGGCCACATTCCAACTCTTGGCATGCTTGATCAAGGACACGCTCGTGATGGCCCACGCGACCGACCAAAGAACGGCGGAGATTCTGTTCACCGCTGAAGTATCAGCGCGTGAATTCCTGTACACTCTCACCGAGGGTTGCATTAATGCGCGGTTGGCAGGTACCAGCTTGCTGCCGACTCAGTGGCACATTGGGTTGAGCCTTGCAGCCCATCTCTCACTCACACGCTTCTCTTTCTTCTCCAGCCGATGGCTGGGATGTGCCGTGGCAGGAAGCTACAGTCTCGTTCACGCACTTTGACTCGTTTGACTCCCCAGAAGTCGCATGTGACGAGAGCTTGTTGAAGAAGCTGTACATGAGAGCTGCTGCGTTGGTGTATCGTGCCGGAACACCAGGTGGCCGAGACATCATCATTATCCCGGTGCGATTCCCACCG
>Ga0209935_1004959_pt1 | contig 11694 bp, 11 predicted proteins | sample ThiBio_1000_plan_2_FD_183958 | JGI IMG/M metagenome (GOLD analysis project Ga0209935, IMG submission 183958) | Wastewater bioreactor microbial communities from Cape Town, South Africa - Thiocy_cont_1000_plan (SPAdes) | ecosystem: Engineered > Bioreactor > Thiocyanate-remediating >... | reverse complement strand
AATCCAATCCAATCCAATCCAATCCAATCCAATCCAATCCAATCCAATCCAATCCAATCCAATCCAATCCAATCCAATCCAATCCAATCCAATCCAATCCAATCCAATCCAATCCAATCCAACCCAACCCAACCCAATCCAATCCAATCCAATCCAATCCAATCCAATCCAATCCAATCCAATCCAATCCAAACCACTGACTCTGATGAATTGCCTGCTTGCTCAGAACCCATTCGTCGCCGCTTTGTGCGTGAAGGAGAAACGCTGCGAATGGTACACTCGGATCCGCCAGAGAACTGGGACACGTCCAAGTACGCGTCGTTCGTTGGGCCGCGCCAATCCTCCACTCTCGCTAACGCCATAGGCGCGTCACTAGATTCGTGCCAGCTCCCGTGAAGCAGGGCACGTTGATCATCTTCCATGGCGCACTGGCCCACTTTAGCTACCCCAACAAATCGAGCGCCTCGCGACACGCGTTGACTCTCCACATGGTCGATTCGGAAGCTGCTTGGTCCAAGGACAACTGGTGCGCGCAATGCCACGCTCACCAGCCTAGCCATCGCTCGTTACTGAGAGTTACTGCTGGCTTGATTGATTGATAGGTTGCAACCGACGCCAGAGTATCCGTTCCCGACCTTCACCTAACCATCCATCCAAGCCAATCCAATTCAATCCACTCATTCATGTACAGCAAGGCAATCTTGAACGAGAATCACCAACACCAACGCCACTGACTTGCGGTTCACCATCTATGATTGTGATTTATACTCGGATGTCGCTCTCGCTCGCTCTCACTCACACGCTCTTCTCGTTCGCGTGCATTACAAAACACTCACGGCAGTCAAACGATCCTTGATCTTGCCGGCAATACGGTCGAGCACATCGTTCTTGGCCTCGTCGATCTTGGCGAGCTCGTCTAGTAGCAGAGTCAGGTTCTTGGACTCTTTGCGAATGTCCTCGATGCGCGAGCTCTGCAAGTACTGCCACAGCAGCAACACCATGTTTTCGACGACATCTGCCATTGGCCAACCAGGTCAGCACAAGCCGCCAGCCCTTCCAATCCCAGTCGAAGAAACAACGTAACGTACATAGCAGTGTCGAGATCTCAATGTTCGCCAGGCGAGCCAGCTCGGTCGTCATCAAATGAGCCAATCGGCGTTGTTGTTGTGGATTGGTCTCATCAACCAGCAACCGCGATTGCTCAGCAAGCTAATCCATCCATCCATCAAACAGTGAGTGTGTATCACACAACGAGCTCACGTCATGCTCGAGTGACGTACCTCCTTGACCTGCTCTGGGCCGAGCTTGTGGATTTGAGTGCCGCGAATCTGTGCGGCAATCGTACGCGCAGCTTGTAGTTGCGGCAGACAGTCTCGCTTGAGGTAGCCGAGAATGTCGACCGAGGAGGTCTCGGCGCGTCCTCGCGTCGTGCTGACGGGCGGGCCAAAGAGATACAGCGTGTCGGAGATGTGCAGCTGGTGTTGCAGCGTCACGCGGTTGCGACAGTAGGCCGTAATGTTGAAGACGATCTCGACGGCGATCAGCTTGGCTTCGTAGCGGAAGCGCGTCGGCTGCAGGAACGGCCCGAGGAACGACGGGAACTGCGTCTCGTCCTGCATGCGCTCGAGGTCCGACACGGCGTGCACGGCCGGCATGTAGTGGCGCTCGGACGTGTACTTGGCCAGCAGGCGCTGGAGCAGCGAGTTGAACTTGGCGCTCTTGGACTTGAGCACGGCGTCCATGTCGTTGTAGAACGAGATGCGGTGGAAGATGGCGGTCACGAGGCGCAGCTCGTGCAGCGACTCGAGCGTCAGGAACGGGCTGCGGTTCTTGAGGATGGTCGACATGAGCTGGCTGTGGCGCTGGATGAAGCTCAGCACCTCCTTGGCGACGCCCTCGCCGTCCTTGAGCGAGGTCAGGATCGCGACCACGACGCGCAGAATCGGCAGCCAGATCTGGTAGTAGTACTGCAGGCGCTCGAGCCACGAGCCGTGGTCCACCGGCGACTCCTCGGGCCGTTGATCGATCACCTCGAGGTTCGCCAGGCGCACCAAGAATCCCTCCTCGACTGTATGCCACAGGAGCACGGTCTCGTGAGTTGCATGCAGTTGTGGTATGTGCTCGATCGAGATCACACGTACCTAATCGACGAGCGCCATTGGTCGTGGCAGCAATGTGCAACAGAACCGACATCTTGCTCTCGTACACGAACAAGCGATTGAGAGACGACGAGCCGTTGCGCACGAGCAACTCCTGCAGCAGCGAGTCCTCTTGGCGCAACTCGTCGATCAGCTGCCGCAAGAAGCCCTTGGCTCCCAGCAGCCGAATCCAGTGCTGCTTGTGGAGGTCGTCGTAGCCGAGCAGCGTATCGAGCGTCGCCAGTGCCAAGCTGCAAGCCAGACAGCGCGGCGTGACTTGTGAGTGGTGGGCCGCGTGGCAGTGGCATCGCGAGAAGGCTGCGTACCAGCGGAGGTTATCACGGCTGTTGGCGGCATCGGTGCACAATGCCTCGACCAGTCGCTCGCTCTGTGCGCTCAACTGCGCCATGCAGCGCGTGCGAAGGTAGAGCTGCTGCGAGGCTTGCTTCTCGCTCTCCCAGCCCAACGACTCCTCGACGCTCTCGCGCAAGCCGGCGCCAGTGGTGCCATCGTCGGCCTCGTACGCTTGGGCGCCGTCGACGGCGACAGCTCCGCCAGCCACCAAGGTCGCCGCCTCCTGTTGCGGTTGCGTGTGGCGCAAGTAGTAGATCAGCGTGCCGTACAGGTCGCCGCGCATCTCTTGCGTCGTTCCGTTGCGAAACAGCGCCCGCAGCAGGTGCTCGAGAATCGTCTGCAGCTCGTCGACTGGCAGGTAGTCTGCTCACGCCCAAGCCACCCGATGCAACGTTAGTCGCCACGCTACTCGATCGCAAGAACAACACCATCGACGCACCACTCTCGGCAAGAGACGCGCCATCGCCGCTGGCGTGTTGTCGCGTCTCCTTCAGCGTGGCCATGATGCGCAGTACCAAGCTGGCGATCGAACGAGCCAGCTGAATGTGCGTCGAGGTCTGCGCGATGAAGCGCAACAGCGCCTCGAGCAGCTCGTACGCCACGCGTTCGTTCTGGCTCACGCTCTCGAAGCACTCGCCGAGCGCCACGGCCACGACGTTCTGCCAGCCCGACAGCATAGCGAGCTTGGCCGAGACGACCTCGGCGTAGCGGTTGCGCTCGAGCAGCGCCTCCTCCAAGCGCTGAATGTCCTCATCGCGAATCGACGGGTCGTAGGTCTGCTGCATCAACAGGAAGCGATGCAGCGTGGGAATGTCGATCAGGTGCTGCGAGTCATTGTAGCGGAATGGCTCCAGGTTCAAGCCAGGGAAGGCCGACAGGTATGCGTCGAGCTGCGGCGGCTTGCCCTCTGGAAAGTCGATGGCCTCCAGCAACTCGATGATCTTCTTACGATTTCGAGTTTCCTACACCGAGCAACACAATCAGTACGAGCCCTTCACAAATGCACGTTTCTCGACCAATGAAACATACAATGACGCCCGAGAAGGCGTTCGAGAAGCCACCACCATTACCGCCAGTGAACGGGAAGCCGGCTCCGGTGGCCATGTTTGATGCTTGGTTTTGTGCACCCACCGACGAACCGAAGGCGGCAGCAGTATCAGTCGAGGCGGCAAAGAGGAACTTGAGCAGCTCGGTGCGCATGTACTGCTCCGAGTGCGCCGTCACGTGCAGCTCGAGCGCCACCGTGTGCAGCAGCCAGGCGCGCTGGCGCAGCTCGAACACCACGTCGCGCATCATCTGGTCGCGTGCGAGGCGCGCCAGCTGCGCGTGGCCTGCGGCACGTGGATCGCCGCCGCCGCCACCTCCGCCGTGCAGCAGACCTCGCGAGAGTGCGAGGGCCGTGTGGTCGAGCGCCTGCGTGGCAACAAGCGAGCCCGAGAAGAGCGACAGCTGGTGCGAGAAGAAGGGAAACTCCTGCTGGCTCGTGCGCAGGAAGCGCAGGATGGTGCTCGAGGAGCGCGGGTCGTAGCAGAGGTCGTGCACGAAGCGGTAGCACATTTCGCACAGGCGCGGGTGGCGTCGTGCAAACGAGGCGTTCGCCAGCTGCGTGAGGATGACCTGCAGGCAGCGCGGCGACACGAGGCCCGAGTCGAGGCGGCCGCGCTTCTCGGTCTGGTTGAGGTTGAGGCCCAGCAGAAAGTGCGTCAAGTTCGGCTCCTTGCTCGCGAGGTTCACCTGCAGCAGCGTCATGATGGCCTCGCGCAGCGTCGGCGGTTGCGAGAAGTAGCCCTCCTCCTGGCGCATGACGAGCTCGGGCGCCGGTGGCGCGAGGAACGGCGAGCCGGGCGACATGGGCGGAATGTAGATGGGAGCGACCTCGGTGGCGAGCTGCTTGGCAAAGCCCTCGCGCAACTGCAGGCGCAGCTCTTGCGGCTTGCACAGCAACGTGACCTTGTCTTGCACCGGGTGCAGCAGCGTCAAGACTTCGACGGCCGCGAGACAGATCTCATGGTTGTGGCGGTAGGAGATGAGCGAAGCGACATTTGTGATCGATTCGCCATTTTGGAGCAAGGTATATGTCAAGTGTCTGCGGGAGATCAGAGACTGTTAGATCAGAGAGACACACGAGCCGAGCGGGAGTGGAGACATACGTTCGTGTTGGTGGTCTAGCCTTTTGATCAGACTCCATCTCGAATGTGAGGAGGTGCTTGAGAATACGCAACGCCAGGAGTGCGGCTTCCTCGCGCTCACGTGACCGAACCACGAGCGACAACTCATCCTCGTCCTCCTCGATGACGACGCGTGCCAGCTCTCGAATGATGCTCAGCACCAGGTACAGCAACTGCGAGCGGTTGGCGAGGAACCAACCAATGAGCTCGGCGCGGCACGAGCGCACTCGCTCGGCCTCGGTCTCCATGCCGTCTTCGTCGAGCGTGCGGCCGCCAGCGAGACGGTCGAGCTCGCCGAACTCCTGCTGGTCGTCCTCGGACAGCAGCAGGTGCACGATGCGCAGCGTCGAGACGGCGACCTCCCACTTGTCGTTCGGCGCCTTGTAGGTGCGCACGTCGTACTTGAGGAACACCTCCTTGACGAACTCGAGGTACGGCAAGAAGCCGCCCGAGCGCCTGTCCTGGCCGAGTCTGCGCACGACGTCGTTGTTGCTGCCGCCGAGCGTCGAGCGCAGCAGCTGGTACAAAAAGTGCAAGAACGCCGTCGATTGCGGATACTCGCCCTGAGGAGCCTCGGTGCGATTGAGCTCGACCAGTATGTCCTGCGTCGTCTCGTCGCGGTTGTTGGTTTGCAGTACTTGGCAATATTCCAAAAGTTGCCACAACTGCCGATTGCCCGTGCCCGCCAACAACGAGTGAGAAACGACTGGTGTCGAGATGCGATGCAAGCAGTGATGCCACGTACATCAGCAAGAACCAGTTGTGGAGATCGAGCAAATGCCGTCAAGGTAATCAAGGTCTGCGATACGTGAGTGGGGAATTGTTGAGAATGGAGTGATAGCCAACATACCAGCGACTTGAGCATCGGCGGAACGGGACACGCTAACAAGCGGAAGAGCGAGATCAAAAAGTCCTGTCACAAGACCACAGCACGATTGATACATCAGTGGGGAGAAAACGAGCAAGCAAGCAAGCAATGAATGGGAGGACATACTCGAAGCGCCAATCGCGAGTCGGGCAGGTTCGCCAGAATACGCGAGAGCAGCAACAAGATGACACCCACTCGCTTCTGCTCGCGACCAAGCTCCTCCTCTCGCTGGCGCTGCTGCTCCTTTTGCATACTTGCACTGCCAAGGCGGTTCGTGAGTACGAAAGAGCAAGGGAACGAGCGAGCAGCGCGGCTGACGGTACCTTGGCTTCGTGCCACCAAAGCCATACACGTTGCCGAAGCCCTGTTGCGTGTACGCATCGGGCTCGTAGCGCTGAATGTGCTCCTCGATCTCGCGCAGAAACTGCTTGCGATTGATGATGCTGCTGCCGGACTTTTCCGAGTCCAGCCGCGCAAACACCCAGCGACTGCCGTCTTCCGACGAGGCCTTCGCCGCGAGCAGGTGCAGATACGGCACGAAGAATGGGCTTTCGGTCGAGCCTGCATTGCCAGCCTCGTGGATCAGTACTTTCACTCGGCGATGCGCTGCTGGCGGTGGTGATGCGGTGCACGTACTGAAGCTGCCAGCGAGCTGGAAGAACGGCTGCAGCTCGATCTCGCGGAGACCGATCTCGGGCTTGAGCTCCAGCAGCGCGGCGATGAAGAGCACCATGTTCTCAAAGTGCGGTCGCACTTGCTCGGGCGTCTTGCCAATGTTCATGTCGGTCAACAGGCCTTGGTCGCGGCGTTGCTTCTGCGCATTCCACTGGTGCAGCTGGCGGTACCGATCCTCCTCGCTGTTCTTGAGGCTTCGAATCTGTCGACCATCGTTGAGTCAAACGCGCATCGGCATCGAGTTGGAGGCGTGGGTGGATGCGTTGCACGAACCTCAGAATGAATGAAACAGTTGACAAAGTCCTGCTGGAACGTGTCGAGCACCGCCATGTAGACCGTAAAGTTCTCCTCGTCCTGCAGGAAGGCTTGCGAGCACACAATGTGGCGCAAGAAGGCGAACGGGTCCTGCGTGCCCGAGAGCGAGCGAGCGAACAAGCGCGAGGCGAGCTTGAGGAACTCGGAGTTCTCCTCGTGCAGAGACCTGGCGCCCAGCGTTCTCACGAACGAGGCGCACAGCGTCGCGAATACGATGTCGACCACGCTTTCGAATTGTGCTGTCACGTGACAGAGGGAAGGGTGGAGGGAGACGTGAGTGGGTGGAGGGAGCAGGGGAAAGCAGCTTGACGTACTGTGAGTCCATTGCGGTTCTTCAAGCAGCGACTTGGCGACCGTGATTGGCGATGGGCAGTTGTACAACAACGGCACCAAGGCGAACACAAGCGTGTAGCAGACCTGCAGCACCAGAGTCGTGTGAGCGGCGAGAGCGGACGTCTGGCGAGTGACCTTTGCGCGTTGATACCTGAAACAGCGAGTTGTCGGTCTCGGCATCGTAGACATGCGGTCGGCGGCCATGCTGCTGCATGACGAGTTGCTGTTGCTGCTGTTGCTGCTGCTGTTGTAGTTGCTGCTGCTGTTGTGCAGCGTTCGCCAGCAGAGGCGCAGTCTGACGGTTCAACTCGGTCGAGCAGGTCTTGAGCACCTTGATGAGCAGCGGCACGTAGCGATCGACGGCATACGTGGGACGTTGCTCGTAGAAGATGTAGAACAAGCAGCGAGCCAAGCGATTGATCTCGAGCTGCGTGCGACCGACGCTACCGCGGCCAATGTCGAGTGGATGTTGTTGTTGATGTTGCTGACGCAGTTGCTCGATGAGTTTCTTGGTCGTGCCATGCAGCAGATGTCATCATCGAGTGGAGAGCATTGTCGTCGTCAGCTCGACAAACTCACAAACGCACATTCACCATAGAGGCGAGAGCGAGATCGCAAGTACCTCGATCGATGCAGCAATGTTATCAGCGAGGTTCTCGGATATCAGTCTCGTCGTGAAGGTCGTGATCACCGAGTGAATGGCGCTATCTTGAACATCCAAGCATCGTCGAGCCTACACGCACACAACAACGCAATGCGCCTTCAGTTCGGTTGCTGCTGCTCTCGTGACTGCAGTTGTACGAGACATACTCGGAACAAGCGCAGCAGGCTCTCCAGCGTCAGACGTCGATCGGTGAAGAAGATGTTGACTGCTGTTTGTTCCTCGTCGTATGCGTCCTATCAAAGACCGACAGCATCAGCGCAGGTTCATCGAGTCGAATCGAATCGAGCGTACTTGGCGACCTCGAGCGGCCTGCAACAACTCCCAGCATTGCAGTTGATCCAACGTGAGGAAGTCACTCAGTGCTCGAACTCGCTCTTGGTCCTGCTCGTTGCAGAGTGACGCTACTTGCTTGCGCGAGTCCTCGCTCGGTGCCTACGTGAGTGCGCGTGTTGATCGAATCAGATCGATGCAATGAGAGATCGCCTCGATGCAACCACTTGCAACAACGACCACATCAACCAACCTTGACCGCCAACGGGTTGATCAACAGCGGCAGGTGTGCCATGAGGATCTGGTTGAAGAAGCGAGGCGACGACTCGGACGCCGCATCGATCAGCGCCTCGTCGATGGCCTGCAGCAGCGCCGCCGGGTTCGGCTCGACCTTGCCCGACCTCATACTGGCCGCCGCCGCAGCCGCCGCAGCAGCAGCCGTCCCACCAGCGCTACCCGTTATATCGAAGCCACCTCCAGCGATGCTCATTGTGGTGGTGGTGGCCTCACGAGTACGCGAGCGAGATCGACGTGTGAACGAGAGAAGGAGAGCGAGAGACTGAGGCCTTTCGCTCTTTCGCTGTTTCGGTACTTTCGCTCGATCTGGGGTATTGAAACCTTAATTCCGGGGTATGTTTAATACGCTGCCAGCGATCTAGTGCGTTTCCATTCCTTCGCTCTCTCTCGCTCTCGCCACACATCATCGATTCATCGCTCTCGCCCTCCCTCACCTGCGCATCTGCGTGACCATACGTGATATCAATCGTTGGCAGTGGTTGCTGTTGTGACGTAGCATCAAGCGGGACGTGTGGATCTCCTTGAAGATGACCAAGCCAGCAGGAATGAGCTTGCTTTGGTTGGCTGTGACGATTGGCTTGCTCGCTTGTGCTGCTGGTGCGCTCGGTGACTCGGATGCCTCGAGTGCACAGCATGGCAACGGCACCACAGTGGCAGCCACGAAGCACCAGGTGCTGTTCGTGCACCAGTTCTCGTCGTGGAGCCATTGCGTACCGATGGTGGCGTATGGGCGCGAGCTGCTGCGTCGCGGCTATTCAGTGGCGTTCGCGGCCTTCGACGCTCACGTGGCGCGCCTCAACAAGGAGAAGGCGTCCGACGAGTCGATCGCCGCCATGGAGGCGATCTCGCTCGGCTCGGACCCGAACATGGTCGAGTTCTTCCATCGCCACGGCACGCTGCTGCTGCACCTGACGCCGCACTCGATGGCCGTCACACTGGGCGGCATCTTTGAGCTGGCTTGGGAGCAGCAGTTCGTCGGGCTGTCGCGAGCCGTGGCAGCGCGGCGGCCGTCGCTGATGGTGTGCGACATCTTTGCCGAGGCGTGCATGGACGTGGCGCGCACGAACTCGATCGAGTACGTCGTGCTGCATCCGTCGTCGGTCGAGCACTTTGACATCGACAATCCGTGGTACATTCCGTTCTGGACGCTGCCGCCGAGGGCCGAGTTCGGCCGACAATCGACGTGGGAGCGCTTCATGTCGAGCGTCGTGCTGCCACTGCAGTGGCGCTGGTCGATCGCGCAGACCGATGCGCGCAAGAACGCCATCCGCGCGCGCTATCGCGTGCAGCCGTCGCGCCATCTCGAGCTGCTGCACGGCCGCCGGCTGCTGGTCGAGGACCCGTGGACGCTGTCGCACCCGCGCGCCGTTCCACCGTCGCTGCACATCAGCGGGCCGACCGGCAAGTTCGGCGGCTCGGTGGACGCGCTGCCGAGCTCACTCCGACAGCGGCTCGACCGCGCGCTCGCGCAGGGCCGCAAAGTCGTGCTGGTGGCGATGGGCAGCCAGTCGCGCATGCAGCCGGCGTGGGTGAAGGCCATCGTCGAGGGTCTGGCGCACGAGCCACTGCGCGCACACGCCGACGACAATCCGGACGCGCTGCCGCCGCTGGTCGTGTTCTCGACCGCCGGCTCCGAGGCCTCGATCTTCCCGCCCGACTCGGAGACCTGCATCGCCATGGCGTGGCTGCCGCAGCGGCACCTGCTGGCACACCCGGCCACGGCGTTGTTCGTGTCGCACGGCGGACAAGCGTCGGTGTTCGAGGCCATCTACAACGAGGTACCGCTGCTGCTGCTGCCGCTCTTTGGCGACCAGCCGCGCAACGCCGGCGTGCTGCGCGACAAGCACCTCGCGCTCACGCTCGACAAGGCCTCGCTGACGGCCGACGACGTGCGCGACAAGGCGCGCGAGCTCGTGCGCTCGCCGTCCGTGTACTCGGAGGCACGACGCACGTTCGGCAAGCTCTTTCGCCTGCGCAACCAGCACGCAGCAGCCTCGGGCGCCAACCTGCTCGAGGAGGCGCTGCACGTCGGCTCCAAGCACCTGATCGCCGTCGACACGACGCTGCCCGTGTGGTACCTGTACAATCTCGACGTCTGGGCGGCGTTGGTCGTCGTAACGTCAGTGAGTTGGGTGGTATTGCTGTGGGTCGGTCGTTTATTGTTCGGTGCTCTACGACGACGACAGCCGCCACCGAAGCGAAATGTCAAGTCAGAGTAGAACGAGGTTAGTGCGACGTGATTGGTGATTGGTGATTGGATTGGATTGGATCTAGGGAGGGTAACGAGAACCAGTACAGATACTACAGTACTGATTCCAGAGAACTCCCATTGGATAGATGAGATGAGATTGGATTGGATGAGAGAGCTGGTATCGAAGGCATCAACATATCTACATTCATCAACATATGTGCTGTTATCGAGCAATTCAAGTCTATACAAGGGCGCTAACCTGCAACAGATGCATCACTGTGATGTTGCTGCAGTAGCGTTATTGTTGTTGTTGTTGTCATCGGTTGGTGGCAGCGATGGCGGGCGCAGCCAAGGCACCAAGATCGTGGCCTTGCCATCGATCACGCGCTCGTGCAGGTGATTGGTGCACACGGTCGAGAGCGTCACCATCCAAGGTCGGTTCTCTCCGAAGCCGAGCACCTTGACCGTGGCCGTTACGGTGTCGCCGATGAAGACTGGACGTACGAAACGGATCTGCTGGCCGACGTAGACCGCGCCTGGCCCAGGCAGCTTGGTGCCGATGACGGCGCTGATGAGCCCGAGACACAGGATGCCGTGCACGATCGGCTTGCCGAACGAGGTCGTTCGAGCAAAGTCGGCGTCGAAATGTAACGGGTTGGTGTCTGCGGACAAGGCAGCAAAGGCTGAGACGTCGTCTTGTGAGAAGGACTTGGTGAGCGTGGCGGCATCACCGACGTTCAACGGCGGATGCGGTTGGTGGTGGTTGTTGTGGTTGTTGTGCGATTGTGGTTGCGTGGTTAGCTGGCGGTGAGATGGAGACGTGGCGAGGCGTAGCAAGCAGCCAGGAGTGACTGATCGAAGGACGAGGAGAGAGGAGATACGAGCCATGATGAGAGCACGAGAGAGGCGTGAGCGAGAGCGAGCAATGAAACGAATGAAGGAGTGCGACAGAACAATTTGAGGCTTTGATGCATTGAACGAATTGCTTGGGCTTGGGGGGAGGTGGTACAGTGGGAGATCGTTTGCAGGAACACCCCAGGTGTGATAGACGACGAGAAGACGAGCAGATGAGGAGGGAGCAGTAGTAGTAGCAGGAGGAGAAATGAGATAGAGCGAGAGAGATATCTTGGGGGTCATTGAGGAGTAGTAGCAACAACAGGTTGGAGTGAGAAAATCGGTGTGGTGATACGATCGCTGTGCTGGCGACAACGACCACGAGATCGAGAGCAGTAGTGTCGAGTAGATTGATGAAGCAGGAGCTCGAGAGCCACGAGAGAGCCACGTGAGAGTGGGCGTCTCTAGATCTCAAAGTTCTTGTTGTCCTCCTCCTCGGCATCGAGGTGCACGAGCAGGAACAACGAGAGCAAGGTGCCGACGATGCAACCGATGAAGGGACCGATCCAATAGACCTCGTGATTCGA
>Ga0209935_1004958_pt1 | contig 11694 bp, 13 predicted proteins | sample ThiBio_1000_plan_2_FD_183958 | JGI IMG/M metagenome (GOLD analysis project Ga0209935, IMG submission 183958) | Wastewater bioreactor microbial communities from Cape Town, South Africa - Thiocy_cont_1000_plan (SPAdes) | ecosystem: Engineered > Bioreactor > Thiocyanate-remediating >... | reverse complement strand
TTTTTTTTTTTTTTTTTTTTTAAATTTATTGGTGCTCATGGGGTTACATCTTATGGAGAGTGTGCCAACTTCACTCTGCTGAGCTCGTCAGATGTGGTTAACTGGAGCACCTTGCTTCTGGCGTCGTTCGGTAGGGGACCTCCATGTGTTTCCTTATTGAAGAGTTTCCAAATCGCCCACAATGTAATGAGTGTTTTGTCTTTGGTGTGTGGAGATAGGAAGTCTGAAAGCGGGGTTGTGTGGTGTAGTGTAGATACTATAGGGCATGTTGAAAAGAGGTGGAGGGTGTTGAGTGGCGCTTGATGACAGAAAGGGCAGTGAGTATGAAGATGGAGGTGCAAAGTTTTGTGAAGCAATCTCCAGCTGAATGAGAGGATAGCGGGACGAAGTTTGAAGCGGTGGACAGTGTTGAAAAGGGCAACGATGTCGGTTCTATGTGCGTGAAAAGTTCGAGCTTGTGCGGTGGAGAGTGGGAGATGTTGAGATTGATGTATGGATGTGATGGTCTTCTTGAGAATGTGGATGGGAGGTGGTGTGGAGGGCACTGATGTGATAGATATATATTTACCAGTGCGGATTGGGGCGCCTGCCTTGTTAGTCTTAACTGCTCTGTACGGCAGGAGGTGGAGCAGTGCCGGGAGAGCAGAAGCTGGGACTTTCCAAGGGGGCTTGAGGTGTTGGATCAAGGTTGGATTGTTGGTGCGGAGAGAGTTGGGGAACCAGTGAGGTTGATTGGATAGGTTTAAACGCAGGGTTGAAGTGCGGATGTGGACGCAAAGGCGTTGTATGTGTAAGGCGAGGTGAAAAGGCTGGAGGCGGAAGTGGAAGCCAGGGTGGGATAGCTTGTTGTCGGAGAATGGAGCTCGAGGGTTTTGTCCCGGATGGTATTCAGATGAAGAGGAAAGGAACCATCGTTCGACTAAGAGGTAGTCGGTTAAGTTGCTGCATGTTGCTATGGTTAGCCTGTAGAATAACTTCGGTCTAACGTAGCTGGACAGTATAGACATTCGTCCTGCCAGTGATAGAGGGAGTTTCTTGATCCTCTGCAAGGTTTCAATGCACTCATCTATCAATGTCGGAGGGAGAAGAAGAGTACCAGTGGAGGAGATGAAAAAGCCGAGATATCGTCGTGGACTGCGACAACTGGGGAAAGGTGAGTTGGCAGTGGGTGAGCGTGTGATGAACGATTTCTCAGCATTCAGTCTGGCTCCCGATGATGTTTCGTATATTGCAAGGGATTGATGGATGACTTGGAGTGTGTCAGATGTGGCGACAATGGCCAGGTCGTCACAGTGAGATTGATTGCCCACTCCATGATCTTCTAGCAGCCTGAGCAGTGGTTCAATTGACAGGATGAACAAAATGGGAGCAAGAGGATCTCCCTGCCGCACTCCTGAACGAGTGCGGAATGTGCGAGAGAGTCTGTTGTTGACGATGACTCTCCCTCTGCTGTCCTGATGTATAGCTAGAAGCAGGGTAGCCAGTGCCGTAGGGAATCCCGAGATGGTGAGGCAGTTGGATAGCCACTCGTGAGAAACTCGATCATATGCCTTCCGCTGTCTACAAGGAGCGGGAAGCTATTCGGTGTATTTTTGATCATGTGGGAGAAACGGAGAGTTAGTAGTTTTCTAACCTATAAATGGAGTTTTCTAAATTTCATATGCGTTTAAAATCATGTTAGTTATTTTTAATAAATTTCTAATAGTTTGACTATCATTTTTGTGTTTTTGGTAAGTTACTTCTCAATTTTTTCACCGCCAAAGGGGTTTACATAAGTTGAGGAGGAAACTGGAAACACAAGTTACAAAAGAAAAGTGTTTAGTGGTGCATATGCGTACAAGTTCAATAAAGTGAGTGTCACGCGGGTGGTTTCACTACTAGTCTCGATGAGCCACCGCGGCAGCTCGAAGACGCGCGTCGTAATAACACACGTAGGCGACACAGGTATCCAGTGTTAACAGGTATCTCATCCGGATGTGCGATTTACAGAAGTTCACCAACCAGGGGATGAAACCTCGATGTGGGTCACTACTCGTAGTCGTGTGTGATCCAGAGTAGAAGTCCAATGTGGAGAAGAAGAAGGATGCGACCATGAGGAAAGACTTGCCCCGTGCGTACAGACAGTACACCTGCGACGTGCTCATCCATGGGTATCCCAGTAAGGCAGTCATGTGACATGCACCAGACAGGACCAGCAGGAGGTAAGCAAATGAGTTACCGGTAGCATACACCTGGTACGCCAAGACAAGGGAGGTCACTGTGAAAACGGCAACCGTGATGACCTTACACCTGTTGTTACGCATGGTTGCCAAACTTTCTCCCGCAACGATTTTTGCTGGTTACCACGTTAAAAAAAAAAACCCGGGTCTATTGCAACATAGATGGGGCCAATCAGCTTTCAAAGGGTAAAACCTGCCAATTTTCTTCGTGTGGCGAATTAAAACGTACTTCCAAGTGTGGAGTAGCGAGAGCGGCGAGTTGCGTGTGCAAACAGCTAGCGATACTGCAGCCTATTTTAGTTGGTTCAGCTACCCTTTTCTTACTTCCTCTAGCGATCCCGAGCATTCTTCTGTTGCACAGAGTGCTGCATTACGGCTGGCGGTACAACAACAGCGCCGCAAAAATATTTGTGAAAACGAAAAATATCGCAGGATACACCACCATTAGAATTTTTGCTCTGATTTTTGTTGATTCCATTGATTATGTATGGTCCCATCTACTCAAATTCTGTGTCATAGAGGACCCAGAGCTACCCTCTGTCTTCGTGAAGTGACATTGTTGACAAGGAACTCGCGGAGCGCATCATGCGGACTCGAACGTCTCTCGGTGTCTTCTTGCTTTCCTATTGAACCAGTTGGCATACACCTTATTGCGCACCAATTTACTTAATTAAAACATTTAAATTTAAATTTTGAGGAGATTCCATTATTGTTTTTTTGATACTTCTTTATTTTAGTTTTTATTTCTTTTTTTTTATTGTTTTTTTGGCTAAATTTAAGTATTGAAAATATTTTTACAAAGTTTCAAATAAGTTCTTTGATTTTTTCACTAATAAACTATAAGTACTTATATTGTATAATGTATACATATTTGCTTAGTAGGTAAAAAGGAGTTGGAATAAGGGTCTTACATTTATATTTTTGTAGATACTTATGTGTACATTGCACAATTGAATCATTTAGTAAATAAAATCCATATTCATTGTACAGAGTTTTCCCTATGTGAGATTGGGATTAAGTTTACTTTCCGGCATGAGAATAAAAAAAGAAAACCAAAAAAAAAAAAAAGTCTTACTACCTCAACAGCTGCAAGAAAAGAGAGCCAAGAGGATCGCTGTCAAATTGGTGTTGACTTCCAGTGCTAGACGATTACCGAGACAACGAAAGCCGAAGATGGTGAGCAGAAGACTTCTCCATATTCGCTACATCTTGCCGCAGAGGAACTCAAAGGGAACTCGTCATCCTTCCCTTCTATGTCATCACCCTCTCCTTCGTTCTCACCATCATGTCAACATTGACTGCATCCGTTGCAAGGGAAGCAAGCGGCTCGAAGATATTGGAGGAAGCAATATCGAGTCCTGAAGGGGGCAGATGGTGGAAGCTATCAGTGCTGAATTCCATGCGCTGAAGAGCTCTAGGACAGTTGCGCTTGCAAGTTACCTCCTGGCCGAAACCGATTGGGTGCAAATGGGTTTTCAAACAAAAGTACAATGCAAATGATAGCAAGGTACGGAAGAATGCTCGTCTTACCGCGGGCGAGGACCAGCAGGTATCAGACGATCACTCACTGGTTACCTCTTCATACGTGCTGGTGGACCTATCAGCTGGCGAACACGCGTCATACGTGCTGATAACCAAGGTGCCATCGCTCTTTCCGGGAATCCCTGCAGGCATGAACGAAACTTCGATATCCGGCAGCAATTCATTTGAAAGAAGGTACAATCAGGCGAAGTCATTCTCCGTTATTGTCCAACGACAGAGATGATCGCCAAACTCCTCACCAAGACACTCCTGCGAGTTAAATTCGAGAAGTTCAGGCGGAGGCAGGCATTATGAAATTACAATCAAAGGTAACCTTACCTTGTTAACTTTGAGTGAGGGAGTGCTACTGTATATCGTCACCTAGTGACGTTGATTCTATTATAGTCTACATTCACCGTTGAACCTTACATTAAACTGCCCTTCTTTTCTCCCCTCCTCGCTATCGCTGTACTCCGCTCCCTAGTATCTTCCGGTTCTACACTACTCCATTCTCTGCTTTTATCTTAATGAAGTATACCGCAAAGTGCTATCAAACAACAACAGGGCTGACAGCTGTTCTTCAATGCCTGTTCTTTTTTAGCCAGAAGCAGATAAACCTTGGTACTCTCCGTTCAACACCCCTGTCCTTCGGAGTTGAACTTTCCAGATGTGTTTTCGCCTCGATTCAGAGAGTTTAAATAGTGTATTTCAATTCCATTCCAGTGAGGATCTTTATTGTTGCTTTTGCGACCCAGGACTGCAAAATTAGCACTTTTGCAGCTTTTAACGCCACTGTGATTATCTATCACTTCCATCACGGATTCCAGATCGAACGATGGAGACACGGACTGATGATCTTGAGGTTTCCTCCCTGTAGTTCAATCCAAGCTCATAGCGACTTTGAAAAAATTAAAAACTTCTCCCATCTTGACACCTGGATGTGATAGTACCCTGTGGTAGTGGGAAGGACTCTCACTGGGTCCGTTGTTGTTCCACGTCACTTGTGAGGCGTTCCTTTCGAACTCACTGATAGCCGTGGAATGAAAGACTTTCCCGCCAGAGAGGCTTGCAGCACAAATACTGAAATATCTCCATGTAGGATAAGCTGCCATCAACCTCACCTAAATGCCGATACCATAGGTCAGAAAAAGGGGGACAGACTTCGCTATGTCTAAATGGGGAAGTTTTTTTGTACTGGCTGTTTCATTCAAAGATTAAAAAAAAAAAACAAACACCAACATGTAGATGCAGTTCATCTAAGAGGGAAATCTACCACCGCACTAAGAAGAATGCCGCGACATCAAGGAGAGGAAGGGTTGCAAAAAAAAAAAAAAAAAAAAAATTCCCACAAGGAATGGATGACCAGCAACAAAGCACAGCCAAGTCAAAAATTCAAATGGAACTTTGCACGCCATCGATGTGAATTTCATCTGTCAGCTGAATGGACTTGGTCCATCAGGTCTAGCAGATATGCCACGATGGCGGTGTAGCCTTGTGCGGCAGCCTTTTGTGCGCTCATCAGCGTCAGCATCAGGATGTGATCCGATTTCGTCTTCTCCTTGGCCCTCTCCTCCTCTTTCAGGAGCCATTTCAGCACCTCGAGGTGGCCCCCTTTGGCCGCACCGAGCCAGATGCGACGCTCGTTCCAAGGGCATCGACTCTCCTTCAACCACTGCAACAACCCGAGGTGGCCACCCCTTGCTGCGGCTGCGCTCATGTTTTCCGTGAGGGGGCATTTATTCTCCAGCACCCATCGCAGCAAGGAAGCCCTCCCATATCGTGCTGCGATATAGCCAAAATCCACGAGCACCGTGTGTTTTTGTTGTTGTAGTAGTAGTTGTGATTGACGGACTTTCAAAGGTAACGAAAGAAAGGCAAGATAGCCCCGACCTTTGGTGGGGGATGGCAGGAGGGACCTCCACCACGTGCACACTGACCTGCACACCACCGCCGTCAGAATGCCCTCGAGGAGGGGGACGTTGTCACTTGTTGCTTCCTGCAACAGCTTGTGCACGAGTTCGAGGGGCAGTGTGCTTTCATCCCAACTCCAATCCACTCGGGGCTGCTTGCAAGTATTTGACTGAAGTTCGGACAACGACGACAGCCTCCTTTTCCTGTTTTCCATCTTGTATTTTTTCCCCGAAACACTGCGTTTCTGCCTCGGATCAATTTAGCTGATGACGTCAGCAAGGTTATTGTTTTTTTTTTTTTGCGCGAACGCACAGGAACAATGTTGTTTTATTCCGCTCGGTGCTACACAATGGACACCACAACCGCAACGTTGAAGATAGGGGAAAGGATGAAGAGGAAGACCGCATGCCCCTCATTTCCAATTTCACTGTCACATTTGAATGCCTCACTTTTATTTTTCAATTAATCAAATGCAATATAACATAATAGATATAACATATTAAAATTTGCTCTCCAACTATTGAGTGCATTGCTCATGAGTTGTCAGTTGTTCATGTGCAAGGTAAGTCTTGCCCTCTAAAAAAAAAAAAAAAAAGAAAGGACATAGTTTCTAAGCTGTTGCAACAACATCCATTGAGGTGTTGTGAAGAAGGGGAATAAAGAAGAGAAAAAGAGGAAAATGTTTTATGAATTGATTGATCTTGTTACGCGGAAGAGGACTCTCTTACTGGTACTTTGGGGTTGTTGGCAGTGCTTGGCTGCATTCCTTCTTGTTTCTCTGCATACGACGAACTGTCCTCGAAATCATTTAAATCTGCTCCCACCCGATCCTCGGTTCCAGCGTCTTCCATGAAGAAGGGGTCAGTGGAGCCACTGTGTCCCAATTGCTGTTTATCGCCTTCGACAGGTATTTGCTCTTCTCCTTCCTGTTCGTCATCGCGATCATCGTCTGCATCTGAGGGGCACAGTTGTGTATCCGATTTTGCGCTCTTGGTTCGTGGCAGGCTGCTGCGTTCGTCTTCCTTCTCCAGAAACCTTTTGGTGCAGCGAAGCTTGGTCTGTTGTCGGTCATCTTTGTCCTTGCTTTGCGTGCGTCTGCCTGTTTTGGCTCCAATTTCCCCCTGTCGAAATGCTATCCCTCGGTGGACCACAGCAAGGACAACGCATCCTTCAAAGCCTTCAAGGACAGGTTTATCGAGGTCGAGCTGACTCAACAAGGCAACCAGTTCAATGTGTCTGATAAGGATGAGGATGGCAGACGAGAGGGAGGAAAAACACAAAAAACAAAATAACATAAAAAAGGAATTGTTTATCAGTGTACTCACCCTCACTAGAATAAATAGCGACAGAATGCTTCAATATTACTAGCTTTCGCCGCTGATAAACTATACTTCTTTGTTTCGTCATAGCTGCCCAGTGATACAAGTTCTCGCACGTCGGCAGAGGGAGAGGGATTCCTTGCGTTGCGTAGAGAAGTTGGGGGACCGATATGAAACGCCGAAACAGTTTGGCATGGTTGACACCCATCGTCTTGATTTTGTTCCACTATCGCTTTGGCTGTTGAATGCATCTACGTGTAGCTCCGAGCCCATGTGGTGTCTTGAAGTCGATCACTTCACCATCACCAAAACGAGCGATTCTGATAACGGCATAAATGATGCTAACTCCCGCCAAACAGACTAGTTGTTTGCGTTTGCTTGAGTTAGAATAAATAGCTTTTGGTGTTGCTCAGATGGTGTACCTTTCATAAGCGGTTCATTCAGAACCAACTCGGTCAACACATGATCATATTGGCAACAGGCCCATTACCAAAATGGGGCTACGTGATGCATAAGAGGCCTTCGGGAAACACTTCCAGTGCATCACCTTGTTCCGAGAATACACCCCAAGGATGACAGCTTCGCCCCATCGATGAATACCAGGAGGTCACAGCATCCAGTTCCTCCATGAGTGTGGCGAGTTCAGGTGATTGCATACAGCTACCCATTACTATAGTCTCTGCTTAGGTTACTAACTAACCTTTCCCTGTCGTCGCCGAAGTTGGTCGAGAGGGAAGCCCTGTTGGAGTAACTACGGTAGCCACATCCACCACAACTGTGGTGGCCACCCTTTTGTGTCGTTGGGGTGTGCGTTTCACTTATTCCTACAGGTTATGACCCACCGCGGGTTCGATTCCAGGGGATCCATGAGGTCTTTTTTGTCTTGCTGTGCCGCAGTTTCGGGTGGTATACCATCAATTTTGCTAACGCGCAAGCACTTGTGATTCATGGGATCGGATAATGGCCGCAGCGAGTTCTGGTTCTCCTTTTGTGTTGGGCTGTAGTGGTTGCTGGAAGTGGGTTGAGTGCTGGCATCTTTTATCATCACGAGCCTTCCCATCTGTTTTTGTGGATCCAGGATTTGGCTTCTCACAACAGCTTCAAGGGCAGAGATCGTTTCTTTGGCCTCTTCCACTTGCCCCCTCTTCGCCTTGAGGTTCTGGGTTCTTTTTTTCTTGTTGGCAGGAGAGCAGGTTCTCCTTTGACGTTTTCGTTTCCCTTGCCTGGAGGACATTACTGCACAAGAAAGGTGCGAGAAACAGGCTATGGCGTTCGCACCCACTATCAGTAAACTGGTCAGGCGCTACTTCAAGACCCGCTTCCCTCGACCATAGCTGAGTACAGTGGTGTTGAGAAAGAATAATGTGCTTTCTTCGCCCCCATTTCTCTATACGCACGTGCATCCTTCCTGCTCCGGTTTTTTTTTTTTCGTCGTTCCGCAAGAAAATAAACATACTTTTGCAACACTCTGTGGGGTTAACTGTCCTGGCGTCAGTGGCCAAACCTGTGGGTTACCATACCTATTACTTATGAATTTCCTGTGGTCACAATAAATATTCTGGGCAAGAAAAAACTTGCCAGCGATTCCGCTGAAAACCGCCAAAAAAAAAACGCAAAGCCATGCATGCAGGTTGCTTTCGTTCTGTTCTGTTCCCTATCTACCACTACAAGAACCTTTTGCGGGTCGAATCTCGCCAGCCATAGGACAAACAGCTTACTCTTATGGTATTTGTTATCCTTTTTTTTTTTTTTTTTTTTAAATTTGTTCTACTAACGTTCATTCTTTTAGCTATTATTCCAACGCGAACGCAGTTTTCCTATGGGGATGGGAGCTTTGAGAACGTCTTTCAGAAAGAGGGAAAATTTTGGGTCGATAGAACCGGTTTTATTCCCTTATTAGAAGCCCTTGATGCGAAGGCCATTGTCTCCTTGAGGCCTCGGCGGATTGGGAAAACTCTGTTTAAAGATACGCTTGCGCATTACTATGACGTAGCGCAAAAGGATCGGTTCAAGGAGCTCTTCAGTCACTTGGAGATAGGAAAGGCCCCAACCCCGCTCGCCAACACCTTCTACGTCCTTCCACTGACCTTTGCTGGCCTCAAAACCGACACGGTTGAAGAATTCAAGAGGAGCTTGAACGATGAACTGAACATCTTCAAGGCGCGGTACGACCGTTTTTCTTTTGAAAAGGACGAACAGAATGCACTCGACACTTTTGCGCGTCTTGTTGGAGAAGTTAAAACTAAAAAGGGGAAGGTAAAAAGAAAAACACTCTCCGTATTACTAGTCCATTCTAATCTTTTTCGTAACGATGTATATAGCTTTTCGTGCCTATTGACGAGTACGATGTGAGCATCAACAAGGCTCTTGGCAACTCGTCCTTTGTAGCGGCCCTTCAAGTTCCCGAAAACCGAAACCCTCTCCAGCTGATGGAGAACATGTATGCCGAGTTCTTCAGCAAGCTCAAGACCGCTTACGATGAGAACGTTGCGCGGTGCTTCATCACGGGAGTGACTCCCCTTGCTCTCAACGAGTTCACGAGCGGATTTAACATTGCCACACACATCATGGGCGTTCTGGAATTCGCCCCGCTCTACGGGTTCACCGAACCAGACGTTAAGAATGGACTCACAAGGCCCAAACTGTCGGAAACGGTGGTCACAAGGATCATCGAATCTTGGAGGCGGGATCACAACGGCTACTACTTTGACCCACGACAGAAGGTGGCGCTCTACAATCCGATGCGAGTGCTCCACGGACTTTGTCAACTCGAACAGGTCCTCCAGGTCGATCCTCCATCGTCTACACTTCAACCCGAGGAGGCCATAGACCAACTGCTGAGCCGTATCCCAGATGACAACAACTCGATGCCTTCCGAAACGACCCTGAGGGCCATCGCATACAACCCCAATGCTTCGCTCGTGATCGCAGATGCCCTGTCCTCTGACACCGCCGAACTGGATTGCGGAGGTGGAGTGAAGGGGCAGTTTCGTTTGTCGCACATGAACGAGCTCGCAACGGATCGCAAGCCGTTGCTCTCCTTCATATTCTACACCGGGGCATTGACTCACGTTCCTTCGACCGCCGTGAGACTCAAGCGCGCTCTTCGCATCCCCAACAATGTTGCTCTCGCATGGAGTTCGCGAAGGAACTGGAGCAAATGATCGGTCTCAAAGAGGGTGGTTATGACAGCTTGCGCGAAGCCATCATCACGATGCTGGACACCAAAAAGATCGACTCATTTTGTGAAGCCGTCTCCAAATACCTGTTGGGTGGACTTGCTGGACGGGATGTACTTGGTGGAGAAGATCCTTTTGCACAAGGTAAAAAACCAAGTTCGATCCTGTGTTTGATAATGAGCTAACCCTCAAGTTTTTAGCTGTCTATGATGCACTGGCACTTGCTCGCCGTCCTACAGATAGTGTGCACAAGGAGTACAAAGTGGATTCGATGGCTCGGGCTTCAAAAGCGAATGGATTAGCAATGGACGTTGTTTACATTCAATCAACCTCCTATGTGAAACAACCACAACAGGTAAATTCTCTCTGTAGTGCATGAGTGATATGGAAAACCTTATCTCCTACCTACAACAAACAGTATTACTGTCTCTCCTTCAAGAATATCCGAGTGCAAGCGTTGGAATTGGCAAAAACCGAGGATTCTTGGGAGAAGCTGTGCGAGATCTCCCGTCGCGAGCTTGATGATGAGACAAAAGTGAGCGATGATGATATCCTTGGCCTGCCCCTCAATGTTGCCTTCATGAAGCAATACAAGAGAGGCGACACCGTGAAGGCTGTTTTGGAAAAGGCTGTCCAGGAGGCATGGAGCACGCACCTTCCTCCTTTGCAGAAGGAGATCGGCCAGGCCAACGTTCATTGTTGGGTGTTGGTGAGGGTTGGCACCAGAAGGATTATTTGGAAGCAAGTCACTGTTTGAATGTTTAGAAAAGAAATTATGTGGGTCTTGTACGAATTTTTTTTTTTTTTTGGCGAATGAAGTTTATGGCCCCAAGGGCAACAACAAAGAATGGGTACCCAAGGCCGCCGGCTTCTGTGTTATTTAGGTCCGTTGTCCTACATAGGAGGAAAGCGAGGTATCGATAGAATGATGGAAAATGAAAAACGAAGGACTCTTGCCCCTGAATTTCCTTCCTAAACGGAAAATCCTGAAAAGCTGGTCAATGTGAGTGATCTCATTGTTGCCATCGACATGATGAACAGCACACACCCGCCTTGAAATCGTCAACCAGTTGGCGCATCTCCACTAGAAACTTTTTGGGGTTACTGCATATTAAGCTATCTCTCTCACCTCCGCACACCAATATGACTTGGCATCACGCTTGCACGTGCTGCCATCAAGATGTGCCACATTTCAAAGCACATCAATAGCTGGCTTTGAAACCTGAAAAGAAAACCACCAGAACCTTCCCATAAACGGCTGATTATTAATCTCTCGCTTTTTGTCCCCAAAAACCCGGTTTTTCGGTGTTAGTACGAAAGGAAAGAGTGTACCGACCTTTCCCAAAGTGAGCCAACCTACTTCATGGGGAGCCTATTCGGGAGGTACCTTTGAAAATCCAAGAACAAGGAAAAGGAGTTTTGCTCCCCGTCGCCTTGTAAAATAGAACTGAGCTAGTATTTGCGCAAAGTGTTGCTTCCCCATACAGATTTTACACAGCATCCTTTGTATGTTAGGGCTGTACCCACAAAAACCAAAAAAAAAAA
>Ga0209935_1004954_pt1 | contig 11699 bp, 9 predicted proteins | sample ThiBio_1000_plan_2_FD_183958 | JGI IMG/M metagenome (GOLD analysis project Ga0209935, IMG submission 183958) | Wastewater bioreactor microbial communities from Cape Town, South Africa - Thiocy_cont_1000_plan (SPAdes) | ecosystem: Engineered > Bioreactor > Thiocyanate-remediating >... | reverse complement strand
CATTATACTAACACGGAAGTGTTTTCCTACGTTGCGAAGAAAGTCCAATACCTTGTAATCCTTGTAAAAATCTGCGTTGTTGATGACTTCGATCTCTGATATGTCAACACCCTGTGGAGGCTCCACACGCTTGAATTGTTCAATACATTCTCGTAATCCTTGCACATTTCGGTCCAACTCCGTAGTGTCGAGAAGAGGTCGTTCGGTGCTCCTTCCACTGGGATCACCAATCAATCCCGTCGCACCTCCGATCTAGTAAAGGGAATTTGTTTGGAATACGTATTGGCACAAGGGCATTTTACGCACTAGAAAGATTGGACGATGTCCAGCTCGTTGGAAATGGAGCAACGCCATAATTGTCACGAGATTGCCCACATGCAGACTATCGGCCGTAGGATCAAACCCAGCATAAACTCCCTTCTTCCCTTCTGCAAAAATTTCTGCCAGCTTTGGGGAGGTTTGCTGGTGTACTAGCCCTCGCTCCGCCAAAAATGTCACCACATCGGTTTTCTTTTCAGTGTGGCAGTATCTTTTGCGTGTATCTACGCAAAAATTAAGATCATTAATCTAGAGTGCACGAAATTGCGAAATAAAATACCTTTGTATGAAGAGGCGAAAGTTTGTGAGCGCAAGACGTTCTTGCGAGTCTGTCCCAAGTTTAAAAAAGTGGACATCTGACTCTTCTGGGATACTTGTATTCCACAGGGAAGACATGCTGTAACTTGGCTGGAGCGAAGAGAACCTAGGAGGAAATAATGTAAAAATATGGAAAAATTATTGCAAATACAAGCAATATTTCCCCAGATTTTGCAAAAAAAAAAATTGCTGCACTTTGGAGGTCCATTTGGGATGACGTACTTTGAGAGAATGGCGAAGCCGACCGGCAGGCAAAGGCGGAGCTGCGTGCGCTTCTCCTCATGGCTTCGAAGAAAAACAAAGCCGTCTTTAACAAGAGCACAGGCCAAAGGTCCGAAACTCCGAGACCCGAAAAGACGAGCGAAGAAGTCCAATAGACTTGAGACTCGAGACTTCTTCAGCACAGGAAGCCCCACGTTCGCAGCTTCCATTGATGTGCGACCTTGTGCACATCATTTGGAGTTGAAATATCGTAACCCCAAAGCAAAATGGAAGAGGGCATGGTCGTCGTTTGCAGCGATGAAGAATTGCACAAGGCTGTGAAGGAAAACAGAAAATCCGACATTCTTAAGATGTTGAACAAGGATCCTGCTCTTGTGAACGCCTTCGATAAGCACCAGCAGTCTCCCTTACACATCGCCTGTTCGAGAGGGTACAAGGATCTCGTTCTGCTGTTCATTCAACGAAATGCGAACATACATATTTTGGATAAGAATAATTGGTCTCCTTTGCATTGGTGCGTATGATTCAGTCGTTTGTGAACAAGAATTTACTTAGTTTCTCAGCGCCGCGAACAATGGGTTCTTGGAGGTTTGCAAAATTCTGCTAGAACGAGGCGCTGATGCTAGGATCCCCACGGATGCTGGCACAACTGTTCTTCACTATCTTGTTCGCCACGATTGTCCCGATACCTCATTGCTCAAGTAAATACATCAACACGGGCAAACATAATTTACCTTCATTTTTGTTACAGGGAAGTAATTTATTTGATATTGGAGCGAGGGGGTGATGTTGATTGTCAAAACAAGTACGGGGAAACTGCTCTTCATCAGGCTGTCATGAGAGGCAAATTGCAAAACGTAACGATTTTGCTTGAGTTGCACGCGGGTGTTGATTTGACAAATCGGTACTACTTCCCAGTTCAATTGTGAATTATATCTGACACCTTGTTTAATACAGGGACGGTGAAACAGGCCTACATTTTGCGGCCCGCACTGGATTTGTGGAGATAGCCAAATTAATGTTGAACGCCGGTGCAGATCCCCAGATTCGAGGAGATTATGGAGATTGTATCAACGTAGCGGTGAGCTCAAACCAGACCGAAATGATAGATCTCTTGACAAGTACGTTTTCTTATTCTTGATGTTATGTTGACACTGAGTGTATTTCCTCCCTGTCCCCTGTTACTTCTACTTTTTAATCTTGTAGAACATCTCGAAGCTCAATCGAAGAAGAAGAGGACTACCGTGCCTTTGGGGTCGGAACCCACCCTCGGACACAAAGATAAAATGCAAATGATAGGGCCGAAGGGTCTACCACCCAGAAGTGTACGCTTCCCACCTTTCTTACGATATGGAGTGGAGTGGAGTGCAGTGGAGGTAGTGGGTGTTGTGTGTCTAACTTGGCGTCTTCCTACAATGTAGCGAAGATTTCGTCATATTGCAGGCCTTCTGTGTAGGAACCTCATCCATCCGGACGGGATCGAGGTGGCATCCTCTCAAAAGCTTCTTCATGCATACTACGCGCTACATGAAAAATGTACGTTTCTCTGTCCTTTTTATTTCCTTTTTTGTATAGCATAGCCTTACGTGCTTAACTTGTAGCGGATGAGCCTCCCTTTTACATAAGTGAGGTTGCTAAATGTACATTGGTAAGAATCTATTCCTGAAGAGTATTATTTTACTAACACCTCCCCCCAAACAGAATCCTACCTGGAGAAATATTCTTAGGGAAAACTTTTTTGATAAGGAGTTTCAACCAGGCCAATGTTATCGTATGTCTCATCCTTCTCTTCTTACCCGCTTCATATTCTAACTCGCTTTCGTTTTTTCTTTCTAAGAATTTTTTGTCAAAGTATGGAATTGTAATACACCGGATGGCAACCCCATCCTCGTTTTTGAACAGCCCCTCGATCTCAATAATCTCGGCTATGTTGGACCTGGGGTTTGACCTTCCTCCTTCCCTTCCCTTTTTTGTTCTTTATGGACAGAAGACTTATCCATTTTTGTAATCAATTAGATACTACTCTATTCGGCACTACCCCGAAACACGCTGGTGTTTCAGCTACATGATGGCTTATATGTTTTAGAGGAAACCATCTATGCAATAGTACCCCCATTTCCTTCCTATATTAGGAAAACCAAAAGCAGCTATTAACTCTTTTTAAACAGAAGGGGTTTCTTCTCCCCAAGCCTTCCCCGCTTGTGGGGAGAGGCTCTCGATCGGGATCCATTCGGACGAAAACTTGTTCGTTCCAGGAAATTGTCAAGTATGTTTTTTTCGATTCATATATTTATGAGCCTTAGGCTTGAACGTGCTAATTTTTCCTTTTTAACAACCAAAAAAAAGGTTAATAAATGTAAAAAATCAACTGCAAGAACTCCAAGATAGGGAGAAGGCGTTGAGGTCAACTATTGAACGAAAACATAACAAGCGGATGAGATATTTAGAACTGGTATGTTCCCCTTCGTCCCCTTTATTCTTCTTAAAACATCGTTCATCAGTTAAGCAAACGGGACGCATTGAGGCTACATAAGGAAACATTGCAAGCAGAATATGATGAATGGCAACAAGAACTAAAAGAAGGCACTGAAAAGGTAAAGCTTAAAACATTTCTTAACTAGGAAAATAATAATAACATAAATTATTTATTTTAATAGGTGAAGGAAGAGAGGGCGACCTTGATACCTCGCGCACGTGCGGTATGCCAGGCACAGATGCAGCTCCTTGAAGCAAAGACAAAATTAGGTGAAGATCAAAAATTATTAGAATTGGACAAGTAAGTTATTTCCCCCTCCTCTCCCGATTGGTTCGATCATCTCATCTCCGTTGATCTTATTTGTTGAAATGACAATGCAACATAGATCAATGTTGGAAGCGATCACTATGGCATTAGAGAAGCGGCGATGGACTTTAATTTCTCAGTTGTTGGAGGTTTATCCCATTCATATATCAGAGGATTCGCGCACATACGCGATATGGTAAGGAGCCTACACAAATTACTCATTTTTGGTAATTTTTATGTTTGGCCTCACAGTGGGATGAAATTGCCCAACTCTGAATTTGTGGGGTGTGAAGAGGAGGAGGTGGCTACTGCATTGGGGAGTGTGTGCCATGTTGTACAGCTTATATCTAAGTACCTCGGGGTAAGGCATCCTTTTTATAGATGCCTTTTCATCAGCATCTTAATATGGAAATTACTTTGATTAGGTTCCTCTGAGGTATCCTATGACGCCGATGTGTTCTCGCTCACATATTGAAGATGAGATTTCCCTTCAACTTGGGGCAGCAGTGTAAGTATTCACCTCTCTCTATCTCTCTCTCTCTCTCTCTCTCTCTCTCTCTCTCTCTCTCTCTGATTTTAGTTATTTAGGCGATATCCATTGTATCCTCGCGGGGTTCCTTTCTTCAAATTTGAAGTGGGTGTATTTTTGTTAAATAAGAATATAGAACAGGTACTGCCCCTACGCCACCCATACCACACACCACACCAAACCACACCACACAACACCACACAACACAACACCGCCACATCCTGTCCATGCTTACTTATGCACTCCTCTTTTTTCCTTTTTTTTAGTTATTGAATTCAAGAGGATGGGATGTCATCACGTTGAAGCACACCCTACCCAATTTACAAAATTTGGTTGCCAAGGGACAGTTCATGCTCGATGTGTCTCCTACGGGACGTGGTCGTCAACCTGCGCTTCTTCGAGCTCAGAGCGAGACAATTAATGCCCCTTCAAACAATCGTACGCTGAGTCCTACCTCGCGAAGTGAGTATTTATTCTTCATCTCACCCTCTCTTCCCTCTTTCTCCTTTCCTCTTGCGCTCTGCCTCTCTCTCTCTCTCTCTCTCTCTCTCTCTCTCTCTCTCTGTGTCTGGATCTCTCTCTCTGTATCTCTCTCTTTTTTTCTACGTTATCTCATTTGCCGTCAAGGTTTAACTATGCGGCCAACAACGGGTAACTCTCCGGGCGATCATAGGCGTAGGTCCATATCAGAAGACTAACAGGGTCGCATCTGGTTCTAATAAAACCGCGATTGAGAATTTTGTGCTTTTCCAAGTGCAATACTACTCCAATAGTTTTCCTTGTAATTATTCCATTCTTGTATTCTATTCAATCGCGTCCTGGCAAGATGGTCGTGACATTTCATCTCTCCCTATTTGGCCTTCTGCCTCCTCTTTGTGGGCAGGGAACCCACGTAGGCTATTGATCTAGAACCTGATCTGGTTTTTTCTGTCGGCCTCAACGCCACCAACGGAGTGGCGGTGGATGAGGTTAACCGGGTTTTGTATGTTGCGGATAGCGGTAACCAGAGAGTTCTGCTTTATCCTAATATCGATAGCTTAACAGCCACCTCGATTCCCAACGCCATTTTCGGACAACTGAGCCATTTTCCTAACGCAAGGAGGTTTTGCAAGCGATTTCATCTCTAGCATACACAACGAAATGCAAAGTCCTGTCGGAGTGACTGTGGATGGCCAGACAGTATGGGTTGCGGATTATGGTCCGAAGGTGAGCGCTTTTTCACCTCTACAACACTCACAGAATCGACAACCTAATCTCACCTCGGGCGTTACAACATTCACGCTCAAAGGCGGCACCATGACGACCGTCCCATTGCATTTGATTGGCTTTGGAGTCACGCATGAACGGGTCAACTTGGTATCCTCAATCTCTGGCGATGCATGTGATCTGGCCAGATTTCCCGCAGTTCAACTCCGTGTTTATCTGTGATCCGGACTTTTCGGTCACTTTGGTTGGAGGAAGTGGATGTTCTGGGGGATCCTCGTGATTCCCCTCGCCAGTGGTGTGCTTGATTGCTGTAGCAGTTGCAGGTGTGGAGAAAAGCGCGATCTGGCTAAAGCCTAAAGAAAAAATTGTCAAACAACATCAAGAATTTCTAAGACAGAGAAGTTGCTGTTGCTCTGGCTGTGATGGCACCATTAATAAACAAGGAGGCCAAATATCTGGACCACAGTGCTGCCGAGAAAGGGAAGATATTTTTTGGTGTCTTTTTTGTTTTTTAAAAGAAACGAAGGGCAAATTATGCAAACTATTTCAACGGTATGGAGGCGCAAGGAGAAGCGAAACCTACAGATAGTTTCGTCGTTACCGTATGTACTTAAGCCATATGCCTTTCTGTGACCTTATTTTTTGGGTTCGCGCTATAGCGTGTGAATGTGGGGTACGCGCCTCAAGATATCGACACACACAATCACGAGAAAATTCGGGTAATTGTTGTGAGCGATACCCACAATCTGGCGTCAGTGGTGAGTTTTACATCGCTGTGCGCACAAGTAACACCCTAACCGACTTAGATCCCATTGCCAGCTGGCGATTTGTTATTGCATGCGGGTGATATGACGCAGCGATGTAAGAAGAAAGAATTGAAGGCTTTCAATAATTGGCTTGGGGAACAAACACACATACGACACAAGATTGTGATCGCAGGGAATCATGAAAAGCAATCTGAACTTTTGAAACCGATTTTAACGAATTGTATCGTTTTGGAAGATGAGCGGATTAAAGTTCTCGGCTTGCATATCTATGGGACTACATGGAAAGCGGATTGGTCGAAGATACCCGAAGGCCTTCACATCCTTCTCGCCCACTCGCCTCCAAGTAAGGATCTCGCCTTTGTTATTTAATTTTTGAGACATTAGCTTCTTAATCACCTTGATCTAGGCGGCCAAGCAGATGTAATTTATTCGGGGAAGAAGGTGGGATCGGATTCCCTTGCGCGAGCAATTGAAAGGACAAGGCCACAACTGCACATATTTGGACACAACCATCGTATCTTCTTCCTCCTTCTACTTCGACTTCATATTTTATTTTCTTCTCAACTCAATCCATACAAGAGGGCTATGGAGTGACTCAGGATGAACATACGGTATATATAAATGCGGCGACATGTGTGGGGAAACCCAGCGTGTGTATGGAACGGCGACCTGCTATGTATTTGGAGCTCATACCTTCTTGTAAAGTGGACACTACCATCAAAGCGACAATTGATGAAGTGATTTCCCACTCACGATGCTCATCGTCCCCAACTGTAATAAAATGAACCTCTTTCCTTCAAGTATGGCCTTCAACCGTTCCGAAGGATGTCAAAGGAATACCAACCCAAAAGAGGGAAGCTTTGGCTGAGTGGTTGTTTAGAGAGGCAGATCTGCAGGTACCCTGACCAACATCAAAAATAAACAATAGACTTTGACCGAGAAGATGTCGAGCAAGACCGACTATGTGTGAAGAACTTGTATGTTCTCTATCGTGAAGGGAACATCCCAAGATAGAGAGCTTAGCGGAGGACATGGAAACAAACGTTTGCAGCGAGCACGACGCTTCCATTTCAGGGTGGAAAGTATTCAAGGGCAAGGACGGATTCCTTGAGATGTTGAATACCCTTGTAAACGGGAGCGCCGAGTGCGGAGTGCCCGTCATTGAAGATCGGCTTTTAAAACGGCGATGAAGGGCTTGCGCTCGGCTCAGTGTCCTTTACAAGAAAGTCGAATGGCAACAGCGTCTCCATCCCTTTCATTCATCGCTGGCTATTTCATAGTGAAGGAAAGTGCTCTCATATGTGGGGTATGTCGATGCTCATGCTTGGGCGAGGATTTTTGTCTGTTAAGTATCTCAGGTAAACCCGCCTCGTCGAAAGGCGATACCTAAATAAAGATAGCGCCCCGTTCTCGTTTCCTGTCCTTGAGGACTAAATACGAGAAAAATGGCAGTGAAGCGACTGCAGCAGGAGTTGAAGAATATCCAAGACGACCCTCCTTCCAATATTTCCTGCGGACCCACTGGGGATGACCTATTCAGTTGGACAGGCACCATCATTGGACCGGTATGGGATCAATCGTAATCTTAACTTTTCAATTGTTTTTTGATTACGATCAATTTAAAAAGAATGGTTCTCCGTACCAAGGGGGAGTATTTTTTCTTTCAATTAAATTCCCATCAGATTATCCTTTCAAACCTCCGGTAAATTCATCCCTTCTTGTAATTGCAATGCACCAACGCATCCTTGCAGCGCATTAAATTCAGCACGAAAGTTTATCACCCGAACATCAACATCAATGGAGACCTGTGCTGTTGTTCTCTTGGCATTTTGGTGAAGTAAGGCCACTTGTTTAATCTAATGCAAATAATTCAGGGAGATGCATGGTCGCCCGCAATAACAACTTCAAGAGGTACGGGCGCGTTGTGTTAGTTTAATACATAATCTTTTTCCATTCACTTGCAGTAATGATAGCTGTATATAACTTGCTTGACGAGCCCACAAGTACCCTATTAATAATTCTCAAGATTTGCACAACCTAATCAAGTGATAGCTTCAGGATGTGGGGACGAAACCGTGCTCAAATGCTTCAAATTGGATCCTGAACGGTACTGGGCTACTGCCTTGCAGTGGACGAACAAGTACGGTACGTTTGGAGTGTTTTTGGTTCGCTCTTTTACCGCTCACTCTTCTCTCACACAGCGATGTAGTACACTTTTTGGTTATTCAAGGGGGAGGTTGTCAATGTCGTACCTCTTGTGTTAACCGCCATTGCAAGCTGCCCAACATCGCGCACCTGTTGTAGAATAGAATAAGAGTGTGTTTGAATTCCTCCGAGCTTAGTCTGAATTTCCAAGAACCTGCGAAAGAAGAAAGAAGCCGACGATGGCAGCAAAGCGGCTGCAGAGAGAGTTGCAACTCGTTCAAGAGAGCCCTCCTGCATACTTTTCTTGTTGCCCGTTAGGCGAAGACCTTTTTCGTTGGGGAGGTACAATGTTGGGACCGGTATGCTGATTGCGCTTGCGGAGATTCGATTTCTTGCTAACAACAGCACAGGACGGTTCGCCTTATCAAGGAGGAGTTTTCCACTTTGACATTACATTTCCTAAAGACTATCCATTCAAGCCACCGGTAATACACGATATGCCGTTGCTCATTATGAAAGATAATAAGGCTAATTAAGTTCGATTTTAGAAAGTGCAGCTTAGGACGAAAATTTATCACCCAAATATCAATAGCAAAGGGAACATATGTACCTGTGTCTTCGGAATTCTGGTAAGCGCTCAGTTTACGCACATCACTAACAAATCTCGAATGATTTGGCAAATAGGGCGATATGTGGTCGCCAGCGCTAACAATAGGCAAAGGTATAGTTGTCTTATCCTCTTCCACACCTTCATGCCCTTATCCACGTAGTGCTGGAATCCCTTCATCAACTACTCGATGAACCATCACGTAAGTTATCTGAACTCGATATTCCATCATACGTATTTTGAGCGATATGTAGCTTCGGAATGTGCAGACCCTGCAGCGGTGAGGTTATTCAAGATGGATCCCGAACGGTACTGGAATAACGCCTTAGAATGTACTCGGCGCTATGGTGAGTATCTTTGCGGGAGCGCTTCTTTGTATTGACTCTAGATCCAGCGACTCCGGAGTGATCCTGACGCAACCTATGATGTATGTATGAATGTGATTGTGTGTTAGAAGAACATATACCGTCTCTTTAGGGACGTGTACAGTGATCAGACAAAAGGTTCAAACCAGGGTACCAAGAAAGGACTTAGGCAAAGGAAAACCAATCTTGCCCGATTTCACAACAACCTTCTTGGAATTTAATTTAATTTTCGCATTCAAGAGAAGGTGCTGCGGGCGAGCAAACATGCCAGTCGCCACGCGGCGGTTGTGCACAACCCTTCTGGTGCTTTTCGTGTGCACTACTTTGTTGAGTGTTATGAGGCTTCTTACATCAGAAACTCTCTTCGCGCAATACAAAGAAGAAACGACCCGGCTAAAACACCTACATCTCAAAGATGGCGAAACTACAAATCATGCATTTGCAGGATTCACCAAAGAAGAAGAAGACAAGAACAAGGAGATGCGGATGAAGCTTGGGTTCTTGAAAGACGAGGAGACCTATTTAGATGAGGAAGATGATGACGAAGGCGAACCTGGCGCCGGATCGGTACGAGGGATGAAGGAGGCGCTGGAGTTTTTAAGCAAGAAGGATAGCGGGGCGATACTTGTCACTGGGTGTATGGGTCAAATCGGTTTCCCACTCACGCGGGCACTCCTTAACGGAGGATACGAGGGCGCTGGAGATGGAGGGCGGCGAGTGATTTGCCTAGATCTCTTCCCTTGGTCTCGCGTAATCGAGGGCTATCCTAGCAGATTACACAATCTCTTTGGACACTCAGCCGCAACAGATACTCAACGATACACTGCACAAGGACCGTGGACGGTCAAGCAGTTTAAATATTTTCAAGGCGACGTGCGAGATTCTGCGGGGATTTTGAAAGAAGTATTTGCGCTCAAGGGGGAGTGGAAGATAAACGGAGTCATCCATCTTGCGTCTTATTCTCAGGTACCTACTCGCAGACACACCGCTTACTCCCCCTCTCTCGGAAACACCCTTGCTAAATTAAAGTTTCTGTTCCCTAGGAATTAAAATGCGAGACAGTGCAAAAGTACTGCAGGAAGATCATCGTGGAAGGGACGCGCAACATCCTCCATCACATTCTAGGAACCTCACCTGCCCCCTGGCTAATTCATGGCTCCTCTACACAGGTTTCTTTCCCTCCTCCCTTGTTTCGTTTTATAAATTTTTGTTTTTCAGGTTTTCCAAGAAAGTGATCAACCAGTGAACGAGGAAGGAGCCAAGGATCCGGCCTCCTATGTCGGCCTCTTCAAGTTGGATGCAGAAAACCTGCTCGAAAGCGCAGCGGCAGACTGCGACGACCTTAAGAGTGGCTCGCCAAGTCTCAACGCCATCATCCTACGCTTCCCTGTCGACGTTTATTCTTCGGAAGATGCTGATGTGGGCTTCTCTTCGGGTACCATAGCTTCTATGGTGCATAACGCGATTCGCGGGATGCCTCTCCCCGTTGCGGGTGTCGAGACTTATTTGAACCTCATACATGTTGACGACGCCATTCAAAGCATCGCCGCTGCTGCATCGTTTCTTGAAAGAGGTAAGAGAGAACGAAAAACGACAAAGAAAAAAAAAAGAAACAGAAGAGAGCGAGAAAAAGAAAAAGACAAAACAAGAAGAAAAAAAAAAGGACTAGAAAAAGAAAAGATATTGAAAGAGAAACAGAAAAGATAGGAAAAAGAAACAGAAATTATGAGAATGAGAGCACAAGCGAACTAGAGAACGAGAAGGAGAAAAGAAAAAGAAAAAAGAAAAAAGAAAAAGAAAAAGCAAAGAGAAAAGAGCGAATCACCAAATTTACAATTTTCATGTTTAGGACATGGGAAGTGCTTGGGTGTACATAGCTTCAATATCGGAAGCAGGAAGGCGCTATCGCAGATGAGAATAACGAAGGAAATTTTGTTCGAGACAGAGTCTACATCGAAGATTTTGCTATTGCCCGCTCAACCTTCAGCTTTTGTTCGTCTAGAGTTGAACACAACCAAAGCCGCTTCGATTCTGGGTTTCTCTCAACAGGTACGTTTTTTCATGTTGTTATTTCTTCGAAAGATATTTTTTTCGATAATATGATAATTGAATGCCTATTTGTGTAGGTGCCATGGAAAAGAGGACTCAAACGATATCTTGCGGGGATACATAAGAGTACCCTCAAATACTTAGAGGATAGGATTAACATCTTTTGTAATAACAATACCTCAGCTGCATTTCCCAAACTCAAAGAACGGTATGTACATTATTCCCTTTTGTGATATGTTATTTATTTATTTAATTCCTTTTTTGTGAACAAATAAGGTATGACAATCTGCAAAATCTATGGAAATCTCGTGCAGAATCTACAATGTGTGAGGCCACCTTCAAACTCGGAGGGATGGACGGACTCCGTGCGAAAGAAATGGACACCCCAATT
>Ga0209935_1004953_pt1 | contig 11704 bp, 15 predicted proteins | sample ThiBio_1000_plan_2_FD_183958 | JGI IMG/M metagenome (GOLD analysis project Ga0209935, IMG submission 183958) | Wastewater bioreactor microbial communities from Cape Town, South Africa - Thiocy_cont_1000_plan (SPAdes) | ecosystem: Engineered > Bioreactor > Thiocyanate-remediating >... | reverse complement strand
CGTAACAGAATATTTTAGAGGAAAGAAAGACTTTTTAGTGAGAAAGATAGAATAAAATATATTGGAGGGGGGAGAATGAGGTAACTCTAACGTTGTATAATTTAGGCGGTTGAAATCCTCGATTATCTCTGCCGCGTCGCTCCCTCCTGCAGCCTGCATCAACATGTCCCATCCTCTGGCATCATAAGTTCCAAACTGGCGACTACTTTACAGTTACATTGCCACCTAAGAGCTAACACACATATTATAGTTAGTAATTCACGTTTTTTTTTTTTTAATTGATGAGAGAAGACATACCTGGTAGTGTTGCAGGGAAGCTTCGTATCATATCCCTAAAGAGCCCTCCAAAGGGCAAAAACAGCGGATTTCTTTGCCCGATAAAATTTGGCGTAAAGCTGCTAAGAGCGCTCCGGTCGATCCCCCAAAGGCGCCATCCCACGAATGAAAGGCTCGGACATAGGTATCCTGTTTTCGTTCTCAGATATTAATAATCGAAAAAAGGAGGAAAAATAAGGCGTAAATCGGAATTACCTTCCACGTTTGGTCGACAAAGTTATTCAGGAAGGAGACGAAATAGGGTCCTCCCATGCTGAGAGATACAAAGGTGACTGGCATGTTCCCATTTATCTCGTAGGTCTGTTCGATGAGGCGTTTCAATTGAGGCCATTCAAAGCGATTCTCCAATCATAGGGCGCTGCCCTAAGGTTTTTTCCTTTTAGGAAAAAGGGGTTAACCAACGAATGAACTCAATTGAGTTGAATTGAAGTACCGACTCGATAGCCCATCCCTTGTAATATAGTGACAAGATCGTTCCAAATTGGCACTTGGTTATAGAAATTATAGAAATTGTATAAAGGCCCATCGGGTGACAAAATCTCTTTAAAGAAGCTTGTCTTCTCAGTGATAGGCGGTGGCGGTTCTATGCTCGATCCTATCACCGCCATAAGACAGCAAAGGGTAGCGGTCACAACCAGCCGCTCCTTTGCTTCCATGTCGGGGCGAAGAGAATATTCTACTTCGAACTCCTTTTGCCGCGGAGCGAAGCACCTTCTGTATTAGGAAAGCTAGGGTCAGGTCGCAGAAAGGAAAAAGTAATTGTCCGAGCGAGAATGCCTACCTTGATAAGCTGAGAGGGAAACCTTCATACGATGTCGAAGGAGGCAAGAAGGAATAGATGATCGGAGGCGAAAAGTTCTTCTCCCATGTAATCCAAGGTCTTGGATACCAAGTCCTTTAGGTGGTGAGATACTAGATAATAATACACGCTGGTTCCCAACCCAAACAACACCAACACCGCCCACCATAAAGGCTTCCACACCTTGCGTCTGTCGACAATTCCAAGGGTGGCCCCCCTCCCCCCTCGACTTGGTGCGCAGCAATTGGTTGTTGCCAGGCAACCCGAAATCAGAAGACCCCCATGAAGGCAGAAGGCGACAAGGCCAGACCACCATGATAGCAGATAAGCCTCTGCGCTTCCTATGATGTGTTCTCTCCATACCTTCTTGAATCGCTTCCATAGTGTCGCCGCATAATACTCTCTCTTGTACTCCACCCCATACCCACGCAGACTCACCCCCGTCTCCTTCCATCGCCTCTCCTTCCTCCCTGGGTTGCTAATCAAGATGCGGTCTGGCCGACTGTGTTGTATCAGCGTGAGTGTCGAGGGTGTGTTTGGTTGCGTACCTCTCTAACCCAGGCCAAGGCATCAAGGAGAAAGTGTAGCCGTTTCTTTCGGCCTTTTGAGGTTCGGGTATTGAAGAGTGTCCATAATGCCATTGTTCCCATACGTCGTAGAAGGCTTGAGGTTGTCGCTCATGGAAGGATAAAGCATTCTTTAGCTTTTGAGTTCGAAGAAAGGCATGATGTTCCGCCATCTGCGGACTGTCCTTAGCTATTCCTATAACCTTGCGCATGTTTTGATCGCATGTAGAAGGATGAGCGTTCTGATCCAAAATGAGATCCAATGCATACTCGCTGTCGTTGTAGGCGTTGAAGTCGCCGAGGATTACTTGAGGATTCTCGCTGCCTGTAGCTGTCCTTTGCTTAATCAGATCGACGAGTTCGGCGGCATTCTGGCACTGACAAAATCTGCAAGAGATTTAATTTAAAATGTTTTAGTTCCAACTTTATCTTGATACAAACCTATCATACGAGAAATGCACACAATAGACATCAACGTCACCGTAAGCAGAGCCGACTTGGATTGTAGCTGATAAATACAACAGTTAAGCTCATAATGCGCATTAAATTTTTACCATATAGCACGATCCTGTTGTTTGTATCAGCACAATTCGGCTTTCGGGCCATGACATGATACCCCGATAAGCGAATAGGATATCTGCTCAGTAATGCAAGTCCTTCTTTCTCTCCCTTCTCATTCACATTCGCTACCTTTGAACAAAAATTAATCTCAATTCATAAAATGATCGCGTACGTACGTGATGGAGGTGATATGGGTACTCGGGAAGAAAAGAACGAATAAACTCGACTTGATTCACGCCTTCGCTACGAATCTCTTGTAACGCTACAAAGTCTGGCAATTCCCTTTTTATCTATTTTGCACATCTGAGCGCCAGGATGGGTAGCAGTGCGGGGAACGAACCAAGGAAGCTATGAATTGCATGCGCAGTTCCCAGTGGAACATGAAATTCCAGATGTTGTACGTCCCCACCTTAATCCCTTTGGTAGTTCCTGTTAGATCTATGTGATTTGTCCTTTCGACTTTACCTTTGGTGTCGCGAGAGGTATCATCAGTAAGTAGGAAGGCTAGAAGGAAGGAGTTAAGAAGAAGGACCAACAGAACACCCAATATCACTCGTTTACTGCGCAAAGCGGAGAGCAAACGCAGGAGCATGCGTCCCGTGTGTTCTGTCGCCTTTCTTTTACTGGAAACCAATTTGTTCTCATGGGGAACACGCAAGCTGGGCGCTGCTTGTTGTAGCTACTCGTGAAAAAGCAATATTTCTATATCCCTGCTATACTGGACCCCTGTAGTTCGCTATTAATTCACGTTCACTGGTTGATACCACGTATAGTCCAACCGGTTAGTCTCTTTCTATGATTGGCATAGCCGGAACAGCATTTGTGCCTAAACTGTTATTGCTCTCCCTTTCTTGCGGCGAACTGGAAAGTTCTTCGCCCCGAACTCTTGATAAAGTTTTCTGAGGATCGGCACCCGAAAGGGGCTACGACTTCTCTGTCAGAGGAAAATACCAAATTTTGTTTTGAGACTTTCCGATTTCATTTGACTTGCCGTTGCTGTCTGCGACAAGCACCACACTCCGCACCTGGCCCTAACATGAAGAGTTATCTGCTCTTCTTGGCTATCATAGGATTCTGTTGTGCGGTGACTGCTTTCAATCCAAGGGCGTTGCCGAAGCCCAACCAATCCGATATGATGAGAACTCTCATCGACAAAGGACCGTTTTCCAAATGGCTCAGCTACAAGAGCCAAATTACGAAGGCTGATATCCAACAGGTTACTTCTTACCTGACATCCAAGCACTCAAACTTGCCGTCTCCCAGATTACCACCCACGCCCGCAGATCTGATCCGGCCTCGCTCACCCCCGTTATAATCATCCCATCTTTAGTCGGAAGTGTTTTGACCGCCACCTTGAAGGATTTCAACAGTGGATACTTTTATTGTCCGAAGACGTGGAACGATCCCTTCTACATCTGGCTCGATAACACCGATGGGTTTTTGTTTTATGTCAACTGTTGGTTCGAACACATGACACTTCAATTTGATCCCCATACCAACGTATCCTCAAGTGCTCCCGGTATCCCTCCCAACTTCCCCAAATCCCCTTCTACTAGTTGTTCTTTCCGGTTTAGCTCGAAACCTTCCGCATTTTTTTCCTTGTTCTTTTCGCTTGCTTTTTCCGTTCTCTCCCGCAAATGAAAAACGCCTAACTGGTTCGTTCCCCCAAACAGGAGTGAATGTAGATATCAAGGACTACGGCGGAGTGCAAGGGGTTGACTACATGGATCCCGGCCGAACTATAGGATTGTGGAATGATACTATTGCCGTCCTGACCTCTCTTGGTTATGAAATTGGTAAATACTTCCCACTTCTCCCCCCCCCCTCTCAACAAATGGTAACCAATCGTTTAAATGGAAACAGGCAAGAATATCAGAGCCGCACCGTTTGATTGGAGAAGGGGTCCGCTTGAGTTCATCAAATACGATTTCCCTCGCCTCAAACAATTAGTGGAGGATACCTACGCAGCTAACGACAATATGCCCATTGCGTTTGTATCCCTGAGCATGGGAGGACCATATTTCTTATCCTTCTTGAATAACGCAGTTTCTCAAGAATGGAAGGTACCGTGTATCACCATTTCTCTTCCCCCCCCCCCAAAGCTCTTTGCCTTAATTGAAAGTAATTACTCTCAATTCTTCATAAAGGATAAATATGTGCATTCTTATACTTCTTGGGATGGCGCATTTGGAGGATCAACCGAGTCGATCTTGGGACTCACCAACTCGAACTTCTTATCGAATTATATCAGTCCCCTTTTGGCTCCTTTTGGAACTACCTTCCTTACCATGATGCAAAGCTTCCCTTCTTTCTTGTGGATGTTCCCTTTGCAAGAGGTACTTGTTCTCTTTATTCTTTGTTTATTTATTTCCTCCCCCCTTGCATGTCTAATCCCTTCCTTTAGTATCTCGCTAAAGACAATGTGACAATCAACACAGGCCTCTATGGAAGCTTCAACACTTCCACCTGGTACAATATGCTTGTGGCCGCGAAGGCACCAAATCTTGCGCAGCAGTGGGCCAACTTCGAGTACCTCAACTTGACTCGGGTAAATGAAAATAGTGTGTAACTCACTATGGAGCGAACTCAATTTCTATTCATTTAGTTCCAAGCACCTGGAGTTCGCACCTATTGCGTGTTTGGATACGGTGTCCCCACTCTTCGCAGCTACACCTTGGCGTCTGACTTCAATTCCCAGCACAACGCAACTTTAGCTGGTAGGCTCCTTCTCGCCCTAACTTTACTTCTTTAACTATTTTACGCAGATGGAGACATGACTGTGCTTATTAACGGGCTGGATATCTGTACGAAGTTCCAACCGCAGCAATCGAAGCCGATGACTTCGTTCCCTGTAAAGGGGATGGTACATGGTTCTTCGGTCCACGACAAGAAAGTGATTGCCTACTTTGTGAAGAGCCTCTTCTCGTAAGAATAAAAGCTCTACCTTTGTGACCTATGACTGCCTTTTCTAAGAAGAAAAGAGAAAGAAGGATGACAAAGCGACGATGAGGAACACCCTCCGAAAGTCGGTCTCTCATCAGAACGCGAGACGGTTCTTTAACGAATTTGGTCCGCTGCTAAACGTGAAAGAGGTTTGCGCTTCAATTTTCTCTTTTTTTTTCCGCGATTATTCACTTGAAGCGGCGATTCACTAGTTGAAGGACTGGTATGGGATCACTCCCCAACAGGTTGCAGCTCATCGTGGAGGAGAAGCCACTTTAGCCAGATTTGGTGGTTCGCTGCCCACAGCGCTTGGGGTCGCATATCCAGAATTCGAATGGAATCGCAGGCGTTTTACTGCCCATCAACGCAGAGCAAGAGATAATCAGAATCTCCTTGCTTTACTCGCGAAAGCAGAACAAAAACTAGGCATCAAGCAGGTTAGTTTTGCATCATTTGTGATCAAGGCTGAAAATATATTGTAATCGTACACAGATTGAGGATTGGTACTCTGTGACTTTGACAGATTTACAATCGCAAGCTATAGGCTGGCCATCGAGGATACGGAGAACTCAGCTAATACAACTACTGTCAGAGAAATACCCTAATCATCAATGGGAGAAATTGAATCTCCTTCGCGGGCGTTATGGCCAGCAAAACAGATTGCGTCGATTAGTCGAAACAATCTTCAAAGTACGCCTACCTTCTTCGCCCTCCAACACGCAGTGTATTGACAGGGGTCAACATTAGGATGTAGATATACTAGTTAACGCAAGGAAAGAAGCCAACATCGTTCATCCCGAAACAGGCAAATATTTGGAGTTGGACGTGTACATACCCTCGCTACACCTAGCCTTCGAATACATGGTATCCCTCTTGCCCTCTTCTGGTTGTTGCATCCTGATCTTATTTCCCTTGTTTTATTGGAAAAAGGATATTTATCACTACAAAACGGTGGATAATGTGTATATACCCTTGGAGACGATACAGAAACTCGATGCACTCAAGGTCCAACTTGCCTCCGAAAGAGGGATCACACTCATAATCATACCCCATTGGTGGGACGGCAAAGAGGCGAGGTACTCTCAACCTCTCCCCTCATATACATATACACAACAGGGTACTCATCCTCCTAATGGCAGCTTGAGGGCAACAATACACAAATACCGGCCGGAGTTGTTGCCACGAGGAGAAGGGGACCCGATACCTGAGGGACTCACCCCTGAGGCCTTGAAGGCCTCCAATCCAAAATACTTTGTTGAAGACATAGGAGAACCCACGAGTGCATGTTTTTTCCTTCGCACACCAAACGATCCCGCCAACTGGTATATTCCCTAGTCTTCCCCCCCCCCCACCCAACAACTCTCCTCTTACCGTTCCTTTGAATAGGTGGATGTTTGAAAAATATGATGGAGTTAGAGCATTCTGGAATCCCTTGAAGAAAGCATTCTTCTCTCGCTTTGGAAACAAGTTGATGATACCCGATAAAGTTGTAGCTGCGATGCCCTCCGCTATGTTTCTCGATGGCGAATTATGGTACACTGAAAGCTACTCTATATTATCATCTTATTGAATGAATATAAATAGGTTCGGACGACAGAATTTCGAAGAAGCGTCAAAAGTGGCACGGAAAACAGAGACAATCGATTGGGATAAATTCAAATACATGGTATTCGACATACCCAACCACCACGGCACCTACAAAGATCGATATTCCCTCTTAGGTAGTATATTTCATATCTCTTTTCTATTGATTACTAAAAATAACAACAGAAACAAAATTAGGCAACGTAGGCTCTCCTTTTCTTGAAGTCGCACCCAAGATAATCTGTAACGATGAGCAACACCTCGAGTCCTTTTTTCAAGATATCATAGATGAAGGGGGCGAAGGTGTCATATTGCGTGACCCCAATTGCCCCTTAGTGCCTGGGCGTTCTCCAGGATTCTTGAAGCACAAAGTAACCAACAACCTCCCCCAACCTAATTGCTAAACTTCCCCCCTTCATATCTATTAGAAATATCGAGACGCAGAGGCTAAAGTTGTCAGGACAACAGCTCCGCATGAATGGGAATGCAAACTGTAAGCGCTATCACCTTATTTATTGTATCCTTAACTTTCCCTTTTCCGTGAATTTCTAAGACCCAATGGCATATCATTTATCGCTGGACCAGGAACCAGCGAGTTTCTCAAACGGTATTCCCCTAAGCCAGGGGATATAGTGAGCTTCAAGCATAGTGGGTATTTCCTTGGCAGCAAACAGCCCAAGTATCCTTCTCTCTATCGCGTGAGGACCGACATAGCATGGGAGCATGTCATCCAGAGCTGGAAAGACAACAAAGTAACCCCCAGTGAGTACCCAACTGCTTTCGAGCACTACCTCCAGTCTAACTACCAATGATATTTCAAAAATAGTTCTCCCCATGAGAAAGCTAAAAGAAGTGAAAAGGCCAATCAACTATTGGCAACAAATAGAAAATAGGAAAGATTTCTTCCTCAAATTCGCGGCCGATAATGGATTTGATCCTTACATCGCCTCGAATTGGGCATCGCGGAAAAAACAATTATTGGCATACAAGAATGGAGCATTGTCTATACTGAAGCGATACAACGGCAATCTGAGGAGAGCTCTAAAGGATACCTTTTCGAATCTTACCTTCAAAGGTTTGTAAGTTTGACTATTTTCATTTATGGTAACAAGTCAAAACACACATAGAGGGTGCAAAGCCTTCGAAATATTGGTCGAACACAGAAAACAGAAAACGATTCTTCCAAGAACTAGCGCAGTCCTTGGGATTCGCAGAGAATCTGTTGAATATCGACAATTGGAAAATGGTATCTAATCGGCACATCCTTGCCCGCGAGGTACACACCCTGAATATTTCCTTCCTCCTATTTACAAGATGTAACAAACAAGGGGGGTTCAACGTTGCTGTCTCGGTATGGCACCTTGTTGAAAGCTTTGAAAGCTACTTTCTCCGAATTGGTTAATGTAGATGGTATAGTCCTCCCTCTCCTTCTCTTCTCCCTCTTTAACGCTTTTATTGCCTCCCTCCAGATAGGATTCTTGGAGGGTCAAGGAAGCCTGATGCCTCAACAGCCCAATTCGGACATTGGGCGAAAAACGATAACGTTCGAAAGTTCTTGGAGGAAGTTGCAGAGGAACAAGGATTTGATCCTTACCAATCAAGGAACTGGGATCAAGTCAAGATAACCTCCATTGTCGCAAAGAAGGTTCAACAAACAGCTTTTTATTTATTGAGTCGCTGATGCGGAGACTTACAACTTTGTTGGTTCAGGGAGGTGCTTCAATCTTGAAGAGATACAAGAGGAATATCAAGCTTGCTGCCCAGGATTCCTTTGGCTCGTTGCTTAGCGAACCACCATCAGGGATTCAACCTCTTACCCTGCAATAAAACGCTTGCCGTATTAAAACAACTGCCTTTTCTATTTGCACGCGCTTTTTCCTTCCTCGAAAAAGGTCAACTAGCGAGGAAACGGAAGTGAGCCAGCATGTCGGGGTTGGGCTTTGAAGTACTGAAAGGCGTAGGAGGCATGGGTGCTGATGCTGTGTCAAAGAAGTTTGACAGTCTAACCGAAAGTTTCGGGGAGAGTTTGGCAGGGGATAAGAAACACAAGGAACAGTGCGTATTCATATCGCTATGATTTGAATTTTCAAATATCGACACTCTTCACCCCATTCAGAATGAGAAACGAGAAAAGGCTAAAGGAGGAAGAAGCGGCCAGAATCAAACGTGTAGAAGAGCTAGAGAAACGAAGACGACAAAATCAAGAGAAAGCCGACAAGATACGAAGCAAATACGGAATCGGACACGAAGCTAAGCAAAAATATTCTCGTACGAATTTGTTAATCCAACTCCAGCACACCTAATAGTTTTATAGGGGACAGAAGAAAGAGTCTTGAGTTGGATAGCAAGGGTAGCTATTGCTACGATTGCAACATAATGTGAGAAATTCAATGAGGTTAGGCAAGGTGTATTTATTTTGATGAATGAAGTTACCTATACAGTTACAAAAGATATCGATTAGGAATCGGGATGCATGGGGCAAACCCTCGCTCCAGATTTCTTAAACCACCCACGGATACACTCCGTGTGGTACACGCACAAACATTCAAGCCAACGCACCTCCGCCCCTACGCAAAGAAGGTTTAGCTGAGAAAAGGAAGTCTAGTCACTGTACCAGCATTAAACTCTTCGAAACAGATGCTACACTCCTTATCTTTAATCTTCCTATCTAGCACCACAGAATCAGGCCTTTGCCCAGCGTCGCGTCGTTCTTCTTCTTCAAATGGAGGCACAGGTTCTGTTGACTCTGTGCCAGACACTCGGTTTCGTTGTACCACCAACATTTGTTGCAGCGCTTGTAGTTCCCCTAATATTGCGATAGGAGCAGTAGTTACAGTTGCTGTACTGGCTTGTGGTAGCGGGTTGTTGAAGATGACTGGCCGTGTTGTAACCGTTGGTTTAAGGACAGGAGCAGCCACAGGTACAGAGCTGAGGGCAAGGGAACTGGCGCTTGTGAACCCATCGGAAGACTTGTGGAAGAAATCTCGGGGAGACCCCATGCTGCCATCTTCTTCGTCTTTGTCAAGAACGTCAGCAGATGGCAGAGGTGGAAAGAAAAAATGCATACCCTCTTCCTCTTCTTCATCGTAGTCCTCCTCCTCCGTACCCATGCTGCTATCGTCTAGGGCTAGAACAGAGGCTGTGAGGATTATGCCTGAGGGTAGGCAGGGAGGGACTTACGAGGCATTTTAGGTGGCGGTGCCCTCTTTTGCTCCTCCTCATTGAGAAACTTAATAGACAAGCACTCATCGATGTGTCGATTAATAACCAACTCTGACGCCGATGCGATAGGAGCTGAACAGATAGGACAAGTAACAACGGTTTCCATAACCGCTTCCTTCTCTTCCTTCTCTGCGGGTATATTAATCTCCGTAAACGCAACTTCTTTCTCAAACTCATCCAAACTCAAATCTATGGTAGGTCGAGTTTCCTGTGTTTATCGTTAAGAATGATTGGTCATCACACCCTACCTTCTCAAGCTCTTTCGTTTCTATTGCTGACTTTATAGCGGGCTTAGATGGTTCATCTTCAAGAAGCGGTAGTGGAGGTGTAGAAATTGATGATTTTACTTTCTTCTTGCTGCTTGGATGAGCTTGCTGCATAACAGCGTTACACAAAAATGGATGACATAACTTATGTTTCTTTAATACGCACCTTCGCCTCTGCTTTACGTTTTAAACTACCACTTTTACCTAAGTGATGGTGAGACTAATAAATCTCTGGCTTAGAGACAAAGAATTACCCAAATTGCTCGTTGCCAAATCTTTATCACGGAGAGAAACTGCCGCCGCCGTGGCATCATGCATCTTTTTTCTGTGTTCCTCAAGAGATTGTCGTCTATGACTTATTCTAACATGGCAAACGGGACATACACTAGTCATTTGGGGCACAACATGCAACTTGCCCCAGCCCTCCTGTCCACGCCGGCACGAGGTGAAATCTTACGCAAGGCTTTGCTTTTTTTCTTCGAAACATTTGGGCCAAGTAATGAATGAAGAAGGCTGTCATTCGTGGGCAACACCCGCCTGCGCCAGGGTTTCTTGCAAGAACACGCACGGTAATCTGGACTACGAAATGGTAAAGCGAACGAATTACGGATTTAGCCTTTATTCCCTTTGCACTGGAAAGTACGATTGAATAACAGAAGGAATAATCTTTCTTCCTTTTAACTTACTTGCTGTACCCTTACCAGGCCCGCGTGAAGACATGCTGGAGTTGTATGTTACTGGCGGCAATCAAAAAGGGAAAGGTTCTGCTTTCTTTTCAAGGAAAAGTCCCTTCGCCCAAGTGCCCTTTCGCGCAGGAAGGTTGTTTGTTCCTCTGGCTTAAACTACCATGGGACAAGATACGTCCAAGTTTGCAATAGCTATTGCAAATAAGGTATTATAATATCAGTGGCGCATTTACATATGATTTTGTTAATTCTCAACCACAGGATGGTGTAGAATTAGCTCATCTCTTAGAAGGGAAGAGTGCGCGCATCAACACGGCTACAAACTCTGAAGGACAGACACCTCTACATCTAGCGGTGGAACTTGATGCTCCTGAATGCGTCCGCGTATGTTTGGAACATGGCGCTGAGGTAAGAACGGGTTGATTAGTGATCACAACATTAACGGCAAACAGGTGAATTGTAGAGATAAGGACGGATGGACACCGCTTCACCTGGCCGCATTATTTGATAAAACGCGCTGCGCGGCCGAGCTGCTTAAAGACGCCTCTGTAGATAAAGACGTAGTAAATACAAATGGATGGACGCCGCTACATGTTGCCGCTTGGCGAGGGAACAAGGCCACCGTTGAGCTGCTCGTTGGTACCGTTATCACGAAGCTTTTTTTTTACCCTTTACTGATATCCTATCTAGAAAAGGGAGCCGATATGCGATTGAAGAATAATGATCAGGTCTCTCCCTCAC
>Ga0209935_1004950_pt1 | contig 11708 bp, 17 predicted proteins | sample ThiBio_1000_plan_2_FD_183958 | JGI IMG/M metagenome (GOLD analysis project Ga0209935, IMG submission 183958) | Wastewater bioreactor microbial communities from Cape Town, South Africa - Thiocy_cont_1000_plan (SPAdes) | ecosystem: Engineered > Bioreactor > Thiocyanate-remediating >... | reverse complement strand
TGGTTGTCGATGGTCTTGTTCTCCCAAAACGCGGGACAGGTGCCGGTGATGATTTTATCTACGCTGTGGAAAAGCTTCTGCCCGTTAAACAGGATGATATCACCCGAGTCCAGACGGACCTGTTTTGGGGGGGGGGGAGGGTAAGAAATGAGCTTGGTTTTGAGGGGCAACTAACTGCATACCTGAGTTTGGCGGTCATTGTGGGATCCCTTCATTGAGGGTCCAAACGAAAAGAGGATGGAGTTTCCGATCGTCAAGCTGAGTACCCATCCCATTACTCCGTCCTGGTGTGAGTGGAGAGAACCATTGCCAGGATATAACAGCGCTGTCAATGCTTCTGGGTTGTAGTCCGACGGGCATCGGAAGTCCTCTGATATCTCTGCCTCATCTTCCGCCAAGAGGTTGCCCTCCTTCTCAAGCTGTCGGCGGTAGGTGGCTGCTCTATCGAACATCATTTTGCCAAACTCTAACAGCTCGGTTGGTTTGACCTTCTTATCAGCTGCGGTACCTACTGGCAAAACATTGTTGAAAAAAGGAGAGTTAGGTTGGATCTACGTCCAAGTAGCAGTAGTAGTAGGTAGGAAGGTTACCAGCCCAGCCATAAGAGAGGAATGTTGCTGGATGTGGGGAAGATCTCCAAGAGTGGCCCCGCTGCAGTTGTCTAAGAGTTGCAAAACCTTGTTTCTGCGCCGCCGAGGTATCAGAGACCAGCTTGTAAACTCCAATCTGCTCATCCTGATTAAGGCAGCCCTTGAAGAGGATAACCCCATAGGGAAGCGGTACGATAGAGCCTTGCTTATCGCCCTTTCTCTCATCCCTCAGGTCCGACCCTCCGCGGTTCTTCCCTGCCGCTTCTTCTTCCTCTTGAAGCTGCATGGCCAAGGCAAAGCTGGCATCCTCCTCTGCTGTTGAACCCGAGGGATCCTGGTTCATCTTCGTGTAGGAGGAAGGCTTTGGGGGTAGCGTTATTGTGGACGTCTTGGCGGCTGATGGGGTAGTTTCGCTTTCATTCAGGTGCATGGCCAAGGCGAGGCTGGCATCTTCTGCTTCATTTACGCTTTCCTCACGCCACAGAATATCAATCGCGCGGGAATAGACCTCCTCATCTTCTTCCTCCTTTGCCTCGTCTTTCCCTTCTCGATCCTTTTCTCCTCCTTCTTGAAAGTTGCGATGGTTGAGCCAGAAATCTAGGGCGGCTTCCTTTCGAGCTGAGAGGTCAGCACCCTTTGAGCGTCGTAGGGCGGTTATCGCCTCCTCAAGCGACATTCCGTAACTAGAGACCATCTCTTTCGCGGCTTCTTCTACCTCCTTCTTTTCTTTGTCATTTGCTTCCTTACCCATCTCTTTGGCTCGGCGTAAAGCGTCGAGTATCTTCTCTTCCGCCAGATGCGGGAAAACGGCTTTTATGGGTTGCCACCTTTGTCGCTTCAAATCCCTATTCATGTCGATTGAGTCCCTCTCTTCATCGGGTAGTTGCCTCTTCTTCGCGTCCATTGTCCTGTTGCCTACTCAGAGGATAAAAACAAGCAGCGAAATATTGGGTTTTACCAGGAAAAAATTTAAATTGGTAGGAGATAAGGCCGCCGCGACGATGGATAATGGAGCAGGAAACGTTCTACCTCCCGAGGTACTGCTTAGGATCTTTAAAGACTTGCCAGTCAAAGATTTAGTTCACTCGTCGAGGGTACGCCAAGGGTTTTATTCGCGAAAATGTTATAATGTTGCCCTAGGTATGTCATGCGTGGAACGGCCCAGCGGCGGATAGTTTCTTGTCTCAGGACAAGTTCATATTGATTCCTCCACAAGCCATCACCGCTCCTCCTTCCGATTTAACCTATGAAGACGCGAAGCTTGCCATTTGGCTCAAACCTGCCCCTGGGCGTCGTTGAATATTCTCAGTTTTGAGCCCTACTTTTATCGCAAGTTTAAGCCCTATCATACGGACTCCCACCACCTCAATTATCTAAACCCCATCAACTACCTTCGTGTCGCGCATTGCTTCTTTCTTCATCCGTATTGGTTCTGGTTCTATTCACGCACGCGTAAAGACAGGTACTACGTTTTTTTTATTGAAAAAACTGAACTCAATTGCCTTTCCCCCCCCCCCCAAAAACAGCAAGCTCCCTGCGGGCACAAATGTTTCCTCTCAGAATCAAGAGATCGCGTTCATGCTCTCGGTGGTATTGCTATTGTTGAGCATGTTGCCATGGGTTGAGCTCTGGGTTGGGTCGCATTTCGGGTGGATTGACAGGATGCTACCCTATGGGGCAGGAGAGCCCTGGCCTTGATTTCAAGTCATCGCTGCATGTGGGGCCCGGTGATTCCCCTGAGTACCCTCATGGGCTTCTTGCAAGACGGCGATCGCGTGTTCGGCAACATCTCAGGGACAGAACGCCAGCTCGCAGTAAGCCTATTTGGGATCATGGTGTGCGTGGCTGTGGCGCTATTCCATGTCATGCTTCCCTTCTTCATGCTCTTCTTGATTGCCACAATAATGGGTACTTATTTATTTATTCATTTCGATCGTTGCTTATCTGGTAATTTTTTCTTTCAGTTTCCATTCAGGAAAGCATTTTCGACTCCCCACCATATGAATCAGATAAGCGCTACAATAGCCACAAGAAGGTGTTGGTTGTCCCTGCTGTTCATGAGTTCTGTCATCTTCTGTAATGCTGTGTTGATCTTCCGAATGGTGCCTGGTAAGACTCGCTTGTATTTAAATACAAAATTTATGTGTTGTTTTATTTAAGTACAAAAAAACCTTTCAAATATGACCAGGAAGAGAATTCAACAACGGTTTGATCCGTTCCATAATGTTACTCAAGGAAGGTGCGTTTAAGAACGACGCGTTGTTCACTTGACGCAGTCGTGAGAGGAAGTAGGAGAGATGTTCGGCGTCTTGCATTTTCTCGAAATATTCCAAGATGGGCGCGACGAAGGCGGGGAAGAGGGCCATGTACATAAATATGGGGTGGTCCATCAGGTCGAAGAACTTGAAGGCCGCGGTCTCTGCAGAGGTGTAGTCTTCCGCTCGCATGCCTAGGCTAACCTCAACCGTACATAACAGGAGGTCGAAGGTGAGTCTCTGCGAGCGCTTAAAGAGGTGCCTAGCCTGCTCCCATCGCTCACTCAAGCGAGCCAGATACCGATACTGATACTCCAATTCGTTGGGATTGTCCGTTGAGGCCGTCAGGGCCATTAGGAGTGTCATGTCGACAATAATATCCAGAAGGAGGCATGCCAGGCCCTCCGCAAGCGAGTCGTTGATGATGGGGACGGCGGGGATCATGGATGTTGTTGTGGAGGCGAGTGTTGGGGGTGATGCTGAGGCTGAGGGGAAACTGTGCGAATGAGGAGGTGCGGGGGCTGGAGGAATCTGTTGAGGCGTGTCCTTAGCGCGCACCATTTTGTTGTAGTACTTCCGCAGATCACTCGCAGAGTATGTAGGGGAAAGTAGAGCCAGCGTGACTAGTCGAGGATATACAGGGTTCTTGAGGTTGCCCAGTTGTTCGCATATCGATACACCCAGTGTGGCATAGTAGGTAGCTTTAGTAGGATGAATCTTGGATTAGAGAAGATTTCTTTGAGTTATAAAATACCCGCCTTGCTGTGGCATCGAAAGGCTGGAACAAACGTACGCCATTACCATCAATCCGTTTGCCACATGGTAATCGGTTTGATCCATTAACCCGGCCACTTGATCTCTGGCCTGCCAAAAAAATTCCTCCGATGTAGCTTTATCTTGCAAATGATTTGCGCCTGATAGAGGGATACAAGTTAAATTCAGCTTGATAATTAATAATCAAACATACCTATACAAATTGCAAGCGAGATGTTGAAAGCCAGGGGTGACGGGTACGCGAAGGATTCTCCAGAACGCAAAAACCATTCGACATTTTCGTCATCCGTGATGGCAGAGTGAACAGGGTAGGAAACCACCTCTGAAAAGAGGGAGATATATTTCCGTGCTCTGCCGTGCTGATACAATTGCGTGTTGAGATTCCACACAGACGACCGTGTTTCAATTTCAATTTGCGTTTGATCCACATGCGTCCGAGTTAATTCAATCAGAGCCTCATTGAGAGCTTTGTATTCTTCACTCATCTCAACCTCATGCATTTCTTCCTCTTCAGCTTTCTTTCGTTTAAGCTCCTCCGCCATATGTACATCAATACGTTGGATGGTGAAGTTGTTCGAAGAGAGATGCGAAGACAGCGACATGAGCAGCTCGTGTATTTCGTTTTTGGAGGCTCGATCATCTTCTTGGGCTTCTTCTTTTGGGTGGGGTTCTCTGTTCCTTGCTGCTTGCGGCCGCGTGAAAGAAGGCTTCTTCCGCTTAAGATATTGTAGGCCCGAGCCCAGAGGAGGTAGGTTCGGGTCATCCTCGTTCATTGTGAAGGCACCCTTCGCCACCTCTCGAGACGGAGGAACCACAGGCAACGAGGATTGCTTGTTTGGGTGTGCACAGGATCTCATCAGCAAGGTCAAGGTTACACGTTCCTCGAATTTTACCTTTGCATTGCCTTCGCAGGTACTGTCCTGACCCCAGGGGCGGAAGAACTCAGGAGGCTAAGACGAGGAGGGAATATCTTATCTTCCAGGTCTTTCTAACAACCACAGATAAGCTCGAGACGTCAGAATCTTTACAATTTGTACCACAAATCGCATTGGCAGGCAGATCGCTTGCCTGTTGACTATCTGGAGCGAATCTGGGAAATAGAGTTGATTCTTGGAATGTGGAACGTGAGTTGGGTTTAGGGTATTGGCAAAACGCCCTTGTGTCCCTTAGGGAATACCTGTATGATTTAATTTTAAAGTTCATTACCTTAATAACTTAATAAATTTAGTTTCCTTCTGACGTTATCCGTATTCTGCTGCCGGCCATGGAAGAAGACACTGGTGCCGAACTCGTGTGGCGTTGCATGACTCTGCCAGAACAGCTGAGGGAGAAAGGGTTTGATGATAATATGGCACTGTTTACTACGCAGGGCCTTTTGTTTTTCCTTCAGAACCGCCCCAGTAGGATAGGTAAATACGCTCTTTGGCGGGTGATTTTTTTCCTCATGTCCTGAATAGCGGAGGAAGAGTGCTTGTGGCGCTTAGCATACGTGGACGAGGCTGTGAGGCTCCTTGAGCTTTTGGGCTGGGAGAGGCGTATAGTGGATGATGTTGCTTGCTTTGACCGCGTGCAAGCGCCTGAGAAAGAAAATGACATCATAGAGATCTTGCACGAACAATCTTCTCTTCTCATGGAATCTATTTCGCCTGAGCGGGTACGTGTTATACCTTGCATAAATATGGCTAAAGTATCATATATACAGCACTACGACAGAAGTAACAACTTACAACCCAGTGAGACTTGGTTCTCTCGGTTGCAAACCATAATCCGTGGGCGACCGGTTGAGGGTAAAAACTTGGTGGCATTCCTGCGCACAGTTGTTGACAAGCTGATGTTGATGAACAAGGACGAGCGGATGATTTATGGTAAATTCTTCTTACAAATACCACATTTGTACTAAAATCTATGCTAGTTGCCACTCTCCTTCCAACTCGCTATATACCAGATTACATAGGGGTGGGGCACCTTGACTTACCGAATCGATTTGTGTTCCATCCCTCTCTACAACCGTCCAAAGAGTATCTTGAAAACAAATGGATGCAACTACAACAAGGGAAATGGAAAGTGGACAACTTTTCTGACGATTGGTCATCCTACGATGTGGTGCCTGGGTTAAAGCGATACCTAAAACATTTCTCGGATTTCATCGCTCTGGGCCATCAACGACAGGTTCAATCGCGTATACCCCGCCCACCCCTCGACTCATTAAGCATGCATGTAGGAACGTTTGCAGCAAAGCCAACTTGAGTTGGAAAAATTGAAAGACAGATCTATCCACTTGAGGGAGTATTTCTTCCCGTTTAATCCTGAAAGTAATGGACAGTGGGCGCAAGTGCTTTTGGACAGATACCCTACAACGGTAATTCCTCCCACGTACAGCCTCAATACTGAGTTGTTTGGAAAAAGATGGCAGTCTACATTACCGTCAGCAGGTACCTCAGTGCCCCTACCTTCGTGTACGCCGCTGAGGTTTGCACGCAATGCGCACAACATGAGAGTAATGATGCAAGGTAGGAGTATCTGGGTACAGTACATAAATTTTTACAGGTTTTTATAACAGCCTTCGCACCCTGTTGCGTTTGCAAGGGATATGCCTCTACCTGCTGGGCCAAGATACACTGGGCGAGTGTGTAGCGCGTTGCAACATCGCTGGTGAATTCGACGCGCTTGAGTTGGAGGCAACTACAAGGCATGCGGTACTGGCCATTGAACTCGCAAAGGTTGTACAGCAACCCTCTTTGTTAATCTCGGGACAGTACCACCTGCAACAGAACCTGATGAAGAGAGGAGAGATGGGTGTCATCGAGGTCCAAGAGGAGATCCTTAACCTAGCGAAAGAGCAAGGAACTGGCCAGATGGCTATGTTGAGCGTGTTGAAAGCCGATCTGGCCTATGCATACAAGATCATCGGGGACCAAAAGCAGGCGACGAGAAGGCAGAAAGAAGCAGTGGCCGCGTTGAAGGGAGAAATGCGGGCAAACCCGCCCGTCCCCCAGCTGCTGCACTTCATCGCGAAGCTGTGCGAGGATTTCTTGAATCAAGGCAGATTGAAGAAAGCCAAGCGCTGGCTTCAACGCGGACTTAGTCTTTGCGAAAGGGCAGGAGCCGAAGGAGTGGAGGAAAGGGAGGTCTATTTTGCGATTTACTGGAGCTTCTGGGCAACTTTTTACGGTAAGAAATGGGAGAAGGCCATGAAGGCTACCCAACGAAAGAAGGCACAGGAGCGGCTGAGGGAGAGGGTGCGCCTACACGAAGGGAAGCTGCTTGACAGCCCGGGGTGCACCGTTCTCCAGCGATACAACTTGATGGTTGGCAGACGAGACAGGGCGCAGGAGAAGAACCGATTCGCAAAACAGATTAAAAGGACTCATCAGATAAGAACTCTCGCGATCGAACTCAATCTCACTCATCGTGTTGCCCAGAGCTACGCCTACGAAGCCTTTTATCGATTCGCCAACCTTTCCCCGAAAAGCGACGAGGTAGCACCGATATTGGAACTGTGTGTCAAGGCAAAGGCGATCTATGACCAGCTCTGGGCGGGGATGATTCACGATCAACACAAGCTATGGCAACTCGAGCAGGAGTTGGAGGCACACCAGATTCATCAGGGCGCGCTACTGCGGCAGAAAGGGGGAGCCATTCCTGCCATTGAGGTCTCCGAGGGGGTGCGAGCGAGAGCACTGGTAGAGTACCTCAGCATATCCTCGGAGGGTCTTCCTCAGCAAAAGCTCTTCTCAGCATCCAACCTGACAGATATCGTAAGAAGACGGCAGGTGACAGTCATCGAGTTCTCTGTCATCGGTCACCCCGTCCTGAATATTGTGGCATGGCTTGTAACTCCGGATGGGCTGTTCTATGCCAGGAGCAGCCAGATACAAGACGCGGCTCTCAAGGAGCTGCTTAAATTTGGGGTCCACAATACCAACAGCAGCCTCAAAAGGAACATGGAACCTGAAGACGGAGAGAAAGAAGCGGAGGAATCAACAAGAATCTCCTCTGCCACAAAACGCAAACTTCGAGAGCTATACGATTTGCTGATAAAGCCGTTGAAAATGGGGTCATCCGCTCAGCAAGTGACTGACAAGCTTGTGATCGTGCCACAGGGAATCCTCTTCTACGTTCCATGGGCAGCGCTGTTGGATGAAACGGAGAAACCCCTTGTCTCTCGCTTCGAGGTATCTGTTGTCCCATCCATCGTCTCGATGCACCTTCTATCCCTACGCCAGACCGGCTACCAGAAAGGAGGAACCGAAGAAGACACGCGGGCGAGTGTCGTGGTCGGCAACCCCACCATGCCGCAGTTTGAGGGAGTAAGGCTGCCTCGCCTTCCGGGCGCAGAGGAGGAGGCCATTGAGGTGGCGGAGCAATTGAAATCGACTTACCTGACTGGCGATCGAGCCACCAAAGCCGCGGTGAAGCGAAGGATGGTGGACGCACCGATCACACATTTTGCTACCCACAGCGTTCAAGCGCTCCCCGACTCGGAGTACCTTTCCGGTGCGATCGCATTGGCCCCGGACTTCGATGCAGAAGGGAAGGACGATGGCTGGGCCTACGCAAGCGACATCAACACATGGACTACTCACGCGCGCCTTGTAGTGTTAAGCTGTTGTCAAACTGGCCAAGGACAACTACAGGTACTATATTCTATTAGCTCATGACCTAGTCCTCTTACAATTTCTTCCTATAAGGCTGCGGGTGCGGCAGGACTGTCGAGGGCATTTTTGCTGGCGGGCGCTTCGAGTGTTGTGGTGTCGTTGTGGCCTGTCGAAGACGAGGGTACTCGTAAGCTGATGAAACTATTTTATTCCCATCTGCTTGAGGAGAGCGAGGAAACGGTAGGGGGAGAAACGAGACCCACAATCAAATGGAAGCTATCCAGCTGTGCAGCGTTGCAGCGCGCGATGCTAGAAATGATCAATGAGGGTTGGCCGCCAGAGGTGTGGGCAAGCTTTATTGTTATTGGCGTGTAACTCTAGGTATTCGGAAGGTGGCGGTTTTGCCGTAATTGTTGATTAAATCACAAGCCCGCGAAAGTAACAGCAGATGGTGTTTCTTCACGTAATAGATAAAAACCAACCAAGATACACCTCCACATTTTACTCCAATTTAAAATCTCCGCTTCTTGCAACTTTAATTTGCAAGATCATAAAATAAAAAGTACTGAACAAAAACGGTCTTCTGCAACAGCAAACGGATCAAAAAATGGGTGTGGCGCGGATGGACGATGAACTCTGCGGGGGTATGGAGGAGAATGACTTCAGAGGAGGTCTAGTGTGGGTATTGTCCTGCTGTAACTTCTTCCCGGTGGTTGCTGTGTCCGGAGGCCATGACTCGGTTCCCATTCCAACCTGCTACGTTTGCGGCTGCTATTGGTGTGGAACTCAATTGACAGGCCCTGGCTCCTGCATCGCGTGTTGCCTTTTGCTGCCCTGCTACCTCACCTTTGGTTTGTGGGGTATGCTAATCCGAATAATCTGTTGTCGAGAATCGAAAGAGTGTTGTTTCGACTATGCAGTGGACTACCACGGAGGATGTTGCTAGGAACGAACAACAAAAGGGGGGGGTAACTTTTCATGAGACAAACATCAACCCCCTCCCAACTGATCCGGAAGATATTCGAAATATGTGTTGATATTTAAAACTAAATAAATACGTAGTTACGCCTTGCCTTCCTGTTAAGCAGTTAGCAAAATGGCCAGAGAGATTGAGAATGATTAAGATATCAACCTGAACGTCAACAAAATAGTTGGTGACCTCAGCGGTAACAGAAGAGCTCAATCGCTTGGTGACCGTCTTCTGATCCTCCTTCTGCAAAGCTTTATAAGATGCCCATCCCTCGGCGTCCTTCTCGAATTCCTCCAACAGGTCTCGTGCCATCAGGCCAATCAACTTGCTCCTATCCTTTTGTGTTACCTTCCCGATCTTCGAGATCACACTCGCCAATCTATTCCTAAATAGAATACATGAATTCAATATGATTAAATAGATCTTTAGTTACCTCGTGACGAAAGTCTCCAGTTTGTCGATGACTTCTTGAACCTGGGGAGGAATCCCTGGGTCAGCAGTCTGTTCCTTTGGGGTTCTTTTGAACACCCTCGTTTCGCTCCAGAAGTCGATCTTCTTTTTCAAGATGACTCTGGACCCGGTTGCGAAGTACTGAGTCTTGGCAGGCTTGATCACTATCCCCTCCGCAAAGTTATCAAAGTTTGGCTTGCCCTTCAACGCGACAGGCTGAGTGATACCCAGAATACTAGGAATGGTTGAAGGAAACTCGTGTTTGAAGTCAACGCCGTCTTTAAATGAGCCCCTATAAACGCAACAATGAACGCTTGAGTGAGGGGGGGAAGGGTATCTACCTGAAGAGTGGCTGAGCATAAAAGAAGCCACATTCTTTGAATATTTCCAACGCCTCATCTACGTCCAGATATCGCCTGCCATCATGGATGTCAAAGGCATAAAATTCGTAGCTGGGATAATAAAATATGCCTGACAATATCATAATAATGAATATAACAAATATCAGACAAATACAAACCTTTCTGCACGTGCGTTATGCCTTTTGGGGTTTGCGATTCAAGACCAGGATAAATGCCGCCAAAGAATTCGCCATAAATGTACACTGTACCCATTTGAAAGGCAGCTTTGCCTTCCTCCGCTTCATCCTCCTTTGTTCTCTTTTCGCGTAGGATGTGATATGCCTTGAGTACTGCCTCTCTGTACTTGTCTACAATCATCGCCCACCCTTCAAAGAAGGTATCTGATTCTGACTGGTTAAAAAAACACCAAGAAACCTCGGCCTCGCGTACCTGTTGACTTCAGGATATCATTTCTCCTCGCAGCATGCACCTCGCGACCATTTGGAGTCAACAAGCACAAATTTGCGCCGTGCACCTTCTCCGTTACCACCCACTCCCCGCCTGTGTAAAAGCTTGGTGAAAGGAGGCTCGCTTCAAGAAACAAACTTACCCGCTTTGTCTTCTTCAAGGATTGCTTGCATTACTTGTTCCGAATTAGAGTTTTCAATTGAACCGTAGCGCCGAAACTGTGCGCTGCCACACTGACCAGCATCATCGTCGTTTGTCTTCTCCATCCTCAAACTGTTGCCCAGCGTCCTCAAGCAAAGGACTTCTAAGAAAATTATCGGAAAGCAATTCGTCTTCAGCTTGCTAGCAAAACGACAAGGGTTCTCAAGAGGGCATTTTTCCTCCCTCGGGAGAGGATTGAAAATAAGTATTACTACTCTGGTCGCCTCGGCCTTCTCACCCATTTTCACCCAGAAGAGTTGAAAGAACTTGCGCTATGCGTAAATAAGGCACAATTAAATTACAAGAAGGAGGAGACGCCCTTCGCGGCCATGCGTTGCGCCTTGTTGGCCGCTTGGATCCTGTTCGCTTCCCTTCTCCCTTTTACGGGCGGTAGGGAGTGCGTGACCTGGGACTCCAAGCCTTCATTCTGTCTCGGATATGCTGGTTACACAGGTAAGCTTAATGCATCTCCGCAACCTATCTGATGTCAGTCCCAGATGGGATGCTTGTCTATGTACATAACAACACCACACTGGTAAACCTTGAGATGCAACTCGCCGACGCATGGGTCACGTACTCTTCAGTCGTAAGTAAATATTTGCGATAAACATTCCTAAATCGCTCGTCAGGCACACATGCCAGTGATTTGTCGCAAAGATTTGCAGGCAATCTTGTGTGCGCTCTGGCTTCGCCCATGTGTGAGAGTACTAAACAGTAACATTCCCCCCCACCTTCATATCTTCCTTGAATTATTGCTAATAATCGCAAAACAGAAACTTATTTATATCCGGAAGAACCTTGTCACCAGCTGTGTCTTCAACAACGTAAGTAGTTCCAGTACACTCTCATTATCAGTCGTGAGATTAATCTGTTTACAGGCGCCTCTTGCGCAGAATTTTTCGACAGCGAGTCAATCCCCAATGGCTACGGATTCTATTTACCCTCTAATCAGACCCTGCCAGTCACATGCGAAGAGACAGATCCCGATATCGATGGACAACTTCTCTTCCCTCGCGAGCACTACAACATCTCCACCACGTATTTCCCCCCCCCCCCCCCCC
>Ga0209935_1004949_pt1 | contig 11710 bp, 17 predicted proteins | sample ThiBio_1000_plan_2_FD_183958 | JGI IMG/M metagenome (GOLD analysis project Ga0209935, IMG submission 183958) | Wastewater bioreactor microbial communities from Cape Town, South Africa - Thiocy_cont_1000_plan (SPAdes) | ecosystem: Engineered > Bioreactor > Thiocyanate-remediating >... | reverse complement strand
AATGTAGCTGGCCAATCTCAACGATGGGGTAAGAAACTCTTCCTTTTTGCGCTACTTTTTTTACCTTCCCTTCCCTTTCTTTTTTTGAGGGGAGTTTTTCTGCTTTTTTTCTTTTTTTTTTTTTTTTGTTTTTTTTTTTCTTTTTTTCTTTTTTTTCTTTTTTTTTTTTTTTTTTTTTAGTTCTTTTCTTATTTCTCTTCCTTTTAGGTTTTCCATTCAAAAAATATCTTGATCTTGTTTGTCCATTTTATTTCAAACATAGTAATCTTTCTTTTTCTTTTGTGTTTATATCTTCCTTTATTTGTGGAGTACATCTTTCCTTATCTCTTCTTCTTATCAGTACTCCATATTGTATGGGATTGTTTACGTTTCCTTCTTGTGGGTATTCTTTTAAAGCCTTTTACACTCTATTTTGGGTTTCTTCACCCTTGCTTTCCATGTATAGGTTCTGACTCCGTTTCCCACTTTCATGGAGACTCCTTTTTTGAAATCACCCCTTTTAATTGAAGTCCTTGCTAATCTTCCCTCTACTGCTACTGATGAACAGGTTTTCCTAGTGAATTTGCTGATCTTTTTCCTTATTTCCTTTATTTCCATTCACTTTGTACTACTCTAATTCCTTCTCTCTTCTTGGCTGATCCTTTCTTAGATCTTATTCCTCTTCTTGATGGAAATGCCCAATTCACAAGCTGTAGTTGGGGTTTCCATCATTTTCCCGCTGAAAGAGCAACCTATGCTTATCTTTTCATGTATTTCTTTCATTTTTGTGATTCTGTTGGGTATAAGCAGCTAAACATAGCTTACATTGCTTATTATTCTCTTTCTAAGGGGGAACCTTCTTCTATTGGAGGTAATTATGCCCAGTATCTTCTTGAGGCTCCTTCTCATATCCTTACATCTTCATATTACAGTTTACTCAACCTCTACAACAACCATTGGGAGTAATTGATTATAAGTTTCTCTTTTTAGTTTTTTGTGTTTAGTGTATTTTCTTTCTTTGCATTTATATATCTTTTTCAATCTTATTTACAATTCTTTTCCTTCTTGTTTTCATTCTTTCTTCTTTTAATACAGGGTCTTTATTGATTTTCCATTCTTCTTTGCTTTCTTTTTCTAATTCAGTATTTATTAATAGTAAGTCATATTTTTCTTCTTCTAGTATTTTAATATCATCAGGTACTATTTTTCCTTTTTATATCCATGCAGGTTTTACCCTATCCATGTTTACGTGTCTCTTATTTCCCCCATTCCTTATATTCACTATCTTAATAGTGTTTTCTGTGGTATTAGTTACTTTATATGGACCCTTTCATACCTTTGTTAGTTTCTTTGGTTCTCCTTTTTTCCTTTTTGGTTTATCTGATCAGTGTACACTGTAAACTGCCTACTCCATAGGTATGCTTTCCAGTATCTTATCCAGGTGTACACCACTAACATTTCTCTTTCAATTGTGCTATATTTTTGTTCTATAAGTATTAGGACTCAACTTCCATACCAAATGGGATTTTTTTTCCTTTTTTAGGTAACCTTAAGACTGGTTCTTTTACCAGCACTTTTTTTAATACCAAGATTACCTGTTTCGCTTCTGACAATTCCCATTTTCTGGGTCCTATTTTCTTCAATTTTATAAACTCATCCTTTTTTTGTAGATTTGTTAGTAGTCTTGCTAGTTCATTATGAATCTTTAGTAGTATCTTGTTAGACACACAAATGATTTAATTTCTCTGAGAGTCTTTGATAAAGGCATATTTACAATCTTATCTATTGTTTTCTTTTTAATCCTCAACATACCTTCACCTATTTAGTGTTCTAAGTATGTTACTTCTTCTTTTGTTATTTTGCATTTCTTAGTTTTGCTATTACCTCATATTCTCTCATTCTTTTCAATACTTCTCTCATATCTTTTTTGTGCTTTTCAACAGTAGCACTAAAGATTATTACATTATTTATATAGATGATACATTTCATCCATAACAGGCCATTCAGCACCATTTCCATATTCTTCTGGAACATGAGTGCTGTATTTGTTATACTCATAGGTAAAACGTTATATTCCCATCATTTTGATTTCACTGTGAATGTTATCTTCTCTTTATCTTCTTCTTGTAAAGGTATTTGCCAATACCCTGAGGTTAAGTCTAATGTGGTTATATACTTTGCCTTGAGCAGTGTGTTAAAGCTTTCTTTTATCCTGGGGATCAAGTAAGGCTCTTTTATAGTAACCTTATTCTATAATTGATAATGTACTGCCATTGCCTGTCCTTCTTCTTTACTAATAAGATTAGCAAATTGTAAGAACTCTATGATCTCTGAATCTGAATTACCCTTATTTTAGTCATTCTGGCTATTTCTTCATTTATTACATTATTTATCAGCTTTTCTTACTAATGTTGTGGGGTATATATTGGGTCTGTCGTTTTCAACTTTATTTAGTGTGGTATGTACTTAACCATCCCTGCTGTTTCTAATCCTTCCATGAATCAGTCTTCATACTCTCTCATGAGGTTTTTTACCTCTTCTTTCTCTTTTTTGGAGACTTTAAACTCTATTAACATCCTTTCTATGTCTTCATGTTTTAGCTTAGTTGAAGACTGTCTTTGTGGGAGCTTAGCTATAGTGCTTTTTATATCTTCTAATTCAGTGTTAACACTGTGTTCCCTTTTTGGTTCATCTTCTAACTAAACAAGGACTTTGATTTCCTTTCAGGCTGGAGGTTGTTTAAAGCTTAATGCCTCTCCTGAAGGCTTTGTCTCCACCTCTTCCCCTTTTATTCCATCTGAACTTAAGTAGTTTAAGCTAAACATGACTGCTGAACCTTCCCTGAGTAGAGTCATTCCCATTTTCAGTTCATTGTTCCTGTCTAGTTTTTTTCCTCCATCTACTAGTCTTCATGGTAGGAGATCGTGTTTTCATATGATCTTTTTCAACAGAATGTTTAAGTTCATGTCTTCAATTTTTTATAGAAATGGATGCTATTGTTTCTATTTCTTCTATCAAGGTTAGTATATCACCTTTGTTTATCTTTGTCATTCTTCCATTCTTATTTCTACTTCTAAGATTCCATATACCTTCTATCATTCTTGTCTATTTTTGTTTGAGTTATCCCATTATTCACTTCCCAATCTTGATTACAGATCTTAGTAATCTCAATTTCACAGTTCTTGGGTTTTCTTTTACCACAAGTTATTATTTCTCCTCTTACCCATTGAACTGAATATTTAGGTAATAATGCTTTTTTTATAGCTACTATTGTAGCTATGCTTTTATTTCTTACATCTCTCCTTGTTATCATAACAAGTATTCATTTTCCTTTATATTCCCATACTTTCTCATCTCTCAACAGTAGATTGCTATTTTTCATATGATATCCATTCCTATTACAAAGGGTATTATAATGTTATTTGCTATTTAAGTATTCCAGAATATGGTTTTTCTACCAATTTTTACTCTAATTTGGACTCTACCTAGGAATTTCACCCCGTTTCCCATAACCTCATTAGTTTCTTTTGAAACTTGGGTTCTGTCTATCTTATCTTCTATTCTAAAATATCTTGCCCATTCTATTACCATGACCATCAGGTATGCTCCTGAATTGGTAAGGCTTTTCATCATTTTACCTTCTATTTCTATCATAATCAATGCTTTTATTTCTTTTTCTCTTTTTATTACCAATACTCCTTCAATTCTCTCTCTTTCTTCTATTTTTCTTATCAATTCAGAGCATTTGTCCATAGAATTGCATTTTATGTTGGATTTTGTTGCATCCTCTTTATGTGAATCTTTATTTATCCTTTGTCTCTTTTTTTTCTTTGTTTTATCATTTTCTGTTATTGTTTTAATTTTATTTCATTCATCTCATCTCTTTTCTTTTTGATTCTATTTTTCTTCATATTTTCTTTTATTCTTTTTAGAATTCTTTCAGTAACAACAGATTCCCTGTTTTGTTCATGTACATCCTTAGTGGGGCTCTTTAAGGTGCTTTCTCTTTTCTCTATTCTATTGTTTCAAGGTCTTCTTGTTTCTTAAACTTCTTCATTCTTTCATTTTTATCTTCTTCACTATATCTTCTCTTTTTCTAGTTGAATCTTAGCCTCACTTTACAATCTCTTGCTAAGTGGCCCTGCTTTCCACAATTGTAGTATTGGAATTTCCCACATTCTATCACTTTATATCCTTTCTTACTACATTTAAAGCAGGTATCTCTTTTTTTATTATCTTTCTCTCTTTTCAACCATTTGAGGGTTCTTTCTTCATTCTGTGGATGTTCTTTCTCCATGTTGGTGTCTTTTACATTGAGGGTTTCTCATCTTCTCTCTTTCTTTCTTATTCAGTGCCTTTAGGATCTTTTTGATGGTTTCTTCTAGCATTTTGTCAGTTCTGAGAACCAACAGTGCCACATTTCTTTCTTTTCTTTCTCTACTATAAATGTAGCTATCCTCCTGGCTTCTTTATTTTTTGCTTTTACCTTTGTGGTAAGTGTTTTCCAGTCTTCTTTTGTGGCTTTTACAGCTAGTTTTAGTGTTTGTAAAACCTCTTATGAACACTTCCTTGACTATCATATCATTGGATTTGATCCCAGCTTCTCTAGCCATTCTTTCTATCCTTTTTCTCCAGCCTTCTACAGTTTTTTTCTTGAATTACCACATGTCTTGCAAGAGGTTACACACTTCTTGCTGCACTGGTCCTTGGAGGAATCTCTTTTTCATGTCTTCCAGCAACTGCTCTGTTCTTCCTGTTGGGTTTCTCATCATCTACTCATTGAGCTAAAGCATTGCTTCCCCTTGGAGGTTCTCTATGATATCGCTCAGGATACCTTTGTTATCTTCCTTCCTCCTTATCTTCCCTTTGATCTTGGCAATGAGGGCCTTTGTGGTTGTTTCTCCTTCTGTACTAAAGTACTTCCCTTTTTTCCTTTATTGCACTGTAGGTACAGTGTCCATTCTATTGTTACCAAATATCACAATATTTATACGATTTTGTTGAGAGGAATATAGTGAGGCTGGTTGGAGGGGTTCTGGGTTTGTTTCCAGGGCTAGTCTATTCTCTGTTAAGGAAACTTGGAAGAATAATAAATATGGTTGAACCTTTCAACTATTCACCTAGGTTCTAAATTCAGATCCTTTACTTTGAATATTCTGTGTTTTGGTAATTAGTTAACTTGTACTATTGTTTAGGGGTGCCACACACACTTGATGAGTTAATGGACAATGTTAATGTTACAGTTAGTACAAATAAAACCTATCAATCATACATACCACATATGTTTGTGAATATGAAAGGAAGAAAAATGACTAAGAAGGAGCTGCAAAGTAGAGGGAACTAGAAGGAGCAAAAAGAAGGAAAAAGAGTTAAAAGTATAAGGAAGATATATAAAGAAAAAGAGAGGGAAAGAAAAATAAAGAAATTCAAAGAAAACTATGAGGAAAGAATATAAATAACAAGAGGAAGTAGTAGAAACAGCAGAGGAATTAGAACAAAAGATGAAAAAAATAAACAAAGAGTTAGAAAAAGATGAACCTAGAATAATGGAAATGGTGGGAAAGGGTAATAGCAAGAAATACACAGGGGCAATGGTGATAATACAAATAACAGAAAAGCAAGTAAAGACACTGATTAATTTAGGAGCCTATGAGATACTAATAGTAAAGTTATAGTTAAATACCTGGGATTAAAGAAAATGATAGACAAAGACATCAAGGCACTTGATGATTTTAAAGGAGTTAATGGAGAGTTCTTAGGTATAAAAAGAGTGATACTATTGAAAATGAACATTGCAGTAAAAAAGAGGTAAAATGGAAAGTGTGGGTGGCAGATAAGATGATTGTACTATTTATCATTAGAAATGACTTCCATGATGAGAGATCAGTCATAGACTACCCAAGACTGACTTAGTAGAATGAGGAAGTGGATACACTGATAATAATAGAGAAGAGGCAATGACTTACAAAAGAGGTGGGAACAGTTATATCTACAATGAAAATAAATGTCTTACAATACTCAATAATAGATAGAGTTGGAACATCAACAACAAAAGAGGAAAGATAAAAGAAAAAATGATTAAATTCATGGAAAGATGTTAGGAAAACACAGAAACACAAACAGGAGTATCGAACACTTATAAGAGAAAACTAGCAAGAGAGAGAATACATGAGGCAGTAAAAATCAGATACATTAACATGGGTGCAGTACTTGTGAAGATTAAGAAAGGAGAAATTATTGGGCACATACAAAGTATAGAAAATATAATAGCAGTGATATCATATGAACACCACAAAACACCTAAGACCTTGAAGTCCTATAAGGCACTGTCAATTGAAAAACCTACAATAGAAAAATAAGGGAAAAGAGAAAATACAAAACGATGGTGATCCTTCAGCAAACAGAGAGAAAAACAAGGAATTGAGCCACTAGGGTACATACCCATCTTCTAAGGAGTCAATAGTACTCAAAAATGGAGTAGAAAGAGAAGGATAGGAAGAGCAAATTAGTATCGAGGGTTTCTGGCCCAAACAAATGAGTAGTGATATAAAGTCTTCACCTACTCTCAGTTTGTTTTAACTTAAAGATATCACTACTCTATCAAAGAGTGGGAGAGAGTGCCTTGTTATGGAAGTGTTAGCACTAAAAGTGGGGGTGTTACTAAACCCATGCAGTAACCTTATTAAAGAAAGTGTGGAGGGTATTTTAGTGCAACAACCTCTAGAGTAAGTAAAATAAAGTCCTTTTGTGTTTTCAGGATATGCTTACTGAAAGTAAGAAAGAGGTTAGTCACATACAATCCATAGAGATAATAATATCACCTGAAAAAGAAGAAAAAGTGAGAAGAAAAGGTGTAAAGAAGGACATAGTAGTTTATACTATAGAGAAAAATATAGATAAAATGATTGCCAATGTACAGATCATACTCAAACAAAAGCAAAAGCTCAAAGTGAGTCTAATAGAGAGAAGGGAAGCATTCATGGAGGATGTGCATCCAGTAGGATAAGCGTTCTTTATTCTCATAAAATACAGCTGAAAACTAAAGAGCTGATATACATGCTGCAATACTGAAGGAGTATCAAAGAGGATGAAATGCTAAATGAGAAGACTTATACAAAAAAAGAGTAGTAAAAAAGGCATGAACTTTGGCATACAACTCACTAGTGTTGTTAGTGAAGAAGAAAGATGGTAAATGGAGAAGTATTATCAACTATAGGAGGATAAACAATGTCACCATCAAAGAGTTATACCTAATACTAAGGTAATAAAGTTTCAGTGGCTAATTAAGAGTATACACTTTATATTCAAAAAAAAAGTTTAAATATAATGCTTTTAAATGCAAAAATAATATTTAATGAAAACTCATGAATTACTAGTAAAAGTAAAGTGTTTAAAAAACATAGGCAAAATTAAAAAATATAAAGCTCTTTTTGTAAAAAAATATATGTTATTTTAGTTATTTTTTTTCAAGCTTTTTTAAGATAATAAAATCATTTTTTCAACTAAAGTACTAATTTTGTCCTTTTTAATACTTACACTCCATGATTTTGGAATTGTTCCTCTTTTTCTGGTTTTTTTGCTAATTCTATACTTACATTGTTTAAACTCTTTAATAGTTTTCAACAACGTTCCCAAATAGTTGTACAACACAACTCTCCTTCCTCTTGTCTACCCTCTCCATTGAAAATTAAAGTGTGTCCTAATATGCACCCATTTAAGAACTACCCAAAAAAAATTCAGTACGGGGTTTTAGAGGATAAACAAAAATGTTTGGTAAACAGTATTTCCGCGAAGAAGAAAAAAGGCGCCAAAATTCGGCACTCTCAGAGATGGCCGAGGAAAGACTGCTTGGGTTGTTGACCGAACTGCGATACCCGAATGTTGGCCAGATTGCCTCTGCGCATGCCATCTTGTCTCCCGGAAAGTTGCGCTATCAATTGTTGGAATGGCTGTTTGAAAAGTTGAGATCTGAGCAAATCGATTTGTGTAATTTATACTTTTCTGTTAGGTATGATTCGAGTTTGCTTGACAGTTCAAAAGCAAGATCTAATGGATCAGAAGATGAAAGTGATACTGCACGTGCTCTAAGTATAAGATGAACTTCGTCTCGTTTAATCGGCTGATTCCCTGAGTCTCTAGGATTGGCAAGCTTGGCTGCGTTGCTGGGCTTATGTCCTCCAAATGATATGCAAACTATACAAGTAAGGGGATTAGTAAGCTCACAGCACGAGAGTATTAACTTACTATAGGGTTTGCAAAAAGGAGATCCCACTGAAGTGGTTCATCAATTACGATTCTTGGAGCGGCTGATCGAATTCGTCCGGCTGCCTTCTCAAATCGATAAAGAGTACGGAACAAGCCCTAGACTTCTTTTACTATATCTTTCGCTTTCTGTTGACTCATATCTTTGCTGTTTCAAGTGTTGATGTGTACTACAAGGAAGATATGGGTTTGATGCATTCAACTATAGCGCCTAAAGTAAAGGCCATCTTTGCTACTGAAATGGAGCTACTGCCAGGTGACATGCACTTCGAACCAGACGAAATACTGTACCAAAAAAATCCCTCCAATATATACTCACCCTCTCCTTTAGACCGGGTCTTGAGGAGTTGCAAGCTCAACAGCTCAGCCTCACCAATCAGCTTCAGGCCTTGACCAAAAACTTGCATGAGGTTTGTTTTTCGTGCATGCCATTGAACAATTACTCAACTCCTCTCCTTCCAAGGCATCAAATGGCCGCGAACTTCCGCAAGCCATTACGGAAACACAATTGAAGATAACACAGGAAAGGATACAAGCTTTTAAACAACAGTGCATTGAATTCAACCGCATCTACGACACCGAAATTAAGACCTGGCTGCGAGATGATCACGAGCGGCTTCCTGCTGTAATGCTGGGAGCGGATGTGGCTCGCATAAACATGCTTCATGAGAACCTGGATGCTCTTTTGCGCAACTTCCGCTCGATCAAAGACGCTTTTGGCGGTCTATTGGCCAACGACACAAGAGCCCTCACCCAATACGAAGAAGAACATATATTCCTTCGAGACGATTGTGCGCGCGATCTCGAGAATAGTGCACGCATCCTGCAAAGCACCTTCGAGAGGTGCGAACGACGAACCACACATGAATCTGTGTGTTCATGAGCGGCCGTAGAAAAGGTTTGTGTTGGTTTACATGTTTTATATAATATTATTTCTTTTGTTTTTATTGTTGTTTTTTGTTATTTTGTTTTCAACAGTTTTGAGTTTTGGTAGCCCAAGTGTGTTGTGTCTAGACAGAGAGAGCGCCACCCAATTGTGGCACACAATTGTAGAGGAAGTCAAGAGTTTCGTCAATGGGGTCCCCGAGGGATCCAGCTGGTGGTATCTCGCCCTCGAAATCGCCTTCAACCAGCTGGCTGGTGGACCGCAGTTTTTTGATGAGTCCCTGCACAGCCCCCCTTGCTTTCTGGAGCTCATAACGATAGAGAAGCCAATCCAGATTCTTGTCGGCTGGTTCTGGGAGGCCAAAGAAGCAAGTGGGCGCAGGATCGACACAAGTGGAACCACAGAAGCTCGACACCACGATGTTGACTACCATACGGCTGTTTTGCAGCGGGCAGGCACCATCCTGGGGTGCACAAGAGGTGCTCATCACATTACAGCCGGGACATTCCTCCTCCGGCTTGGCTTCGATCACTCTAATCAGTATCTGTTCTGTTGTTCCCGTTTCATCTTTCGAGGAAGAGAGGGGCAGATGGGTAAATAGGAAAGGTGGAGAAGAGCGGGTACTCACATCGCCTATCAACGAGGCAAGACATGTCTTCAAACAGATTTTCTAATGTTTCCGTACACTTTGGATCATTGTAAATGATGTCAAAGAGCGCAGGAAAGTTAAAATCCAACGTATCGTTGCCTCCCCCGTCAAGTATTTGTATAGCGTCCCCTGTTTATTGTTTGATTGATTGATTGGTGAGATCCAGTTAGGAAGCTCAAAGCAACACAAATAAAAATAAGTTAGAAGAATCCCCTGTACCGAGTGCACGATTTCCCAAGTTTTCAGCCACAAAACAAGGCCCTGCGCCATGCACCACGTCCGTGAGAAAGATGTTTGTGACACGATCTGTGGTGCAGTTCCCCAAAACACAATCGTTTGGAGAGTAGGAATAACTAGGCACCAACTCAAGCATCAACACCCCCGAAAGGGAGAACGTGTTGTGCCCCGCAGAGACATTTCCCCAAAGGGCTAATAGTAAGAGGGAGCGTGTCACGAACGCCAACAGGGCCTGGCGTCGCTCCATTCTTCCTTTCTATTTTTCGTTCCTTTTTAGTTTTCCAAGAGGGGAACGGATAGCACGCGAAGGGTTTCTTACCTAAATAGTGCCCGGCTTTTGTTCTTCTTTCTCTTGTCGGCATTAAAAGGGATACTACATTTTCCAAGGAGCCAACAAAGCCAAATTCCCAATTCAAGAAACGGGGATCATTCTCTCGCCCTCCCTTCTTTGTCTCCAGTCAGTATCCCCAACGACAAAGAAACCACGCGAGGTCGTTCGGAGGGAGAGAGAAAATGTCGGACAAAGAAGGGGAAGTCACAAGCAACAACGAACAAGCACAGGCAGAAAACGAGGTTCTTGCGAAAACGGAAGAGAAACCGGAATCTAAACTCTCCTATAAGAGTGGTGTTTTCATTCCCTCTGCGTTAAGGAAACTGCAAGAGGAGAAAGATATAAATCCCTTCTTGCACATGTCCAACGGTGATGGACAGGGGGTCCTTGAAGAATCTTCACAGCCCGAAAGCTTAACTCCCGTGCCAAACGATTCGGCCCCTACGGAAGAGCACCCAGCACAAGCAACGGAAAGTGAAGAAGGAAGTAAAGAAGAAGGAGCAGCAGGAGGGACAGGAGGAGACACAGCAACCGAGGAAGAAGAAGAAGAAGAAGAAGAAGAAGAAGACGAGGACGCAAAAATTCGGTTAGTTCCAAACGCTCCTCATGAAGGCAAGCGCGTCTACGACACTGCATTTTTGCTTTCATTCAAGTCGGTATGTATATCGCCCTCACCACGAGATCTATTTTTCTTCCCCCCACTTCCAAATTGTCCGGCAGCGGTTTAACTGTTTAAAAATTTCTTCTTCCTCTAGATTTGCAAAGAAAAACCAGAAGGCTTACCCGATCTGGACGTAACAAAGGATCCACAGAAGAGAGCGCTTCAATCATCAGACAGGGGTAGGGGATGGGTAAGATTTAACCTTCACAAACCCAGACAACTTAAAAATTCCTCTGCAGAACGGGCGAGGTTCCGGACGCGGCTCTAGATCCCGCGGTGGAGGGAAAAACAAAATGGTCGCGGTCCCAAAAGCATCTGTTCCCATTCCGCCTCCGGATGAGAAAACTTGGCAGCCTTCAAGACGTGTTGGAACTAGTGAAGGTTCTGCCGCACTCAAGAAAAAAGTGAAGTTGTACGTATTGCATTTTAAATTATGGATTTTTACGCTTTTACTGCCCCTAACCTCCTTTTTTTTTAAAAGCATTTTGAACAAACTCACGCTGGTCACCTTCGAGCCTCTGAGCCAAGAGTTGCTTGAATTGGTGAAATCAAACGTAACTGACGTGGGCGGTTTCACTTGTGTTATCAGGCAAGTGTTTGATAAGGCGCTGGGCGAACCGCAGTTCAGTCATATGTATGCTGAGCTTTGTCTCAAACTTCAAAAGACCTGCCCGACGTTTGAAGAAGATGGGAAAAAGATGGTAC
>Ga0209935_1004947_pt1 | contig 11711 bp, 14 predicted proteins | sample ThiBio_1000_plan_2_FD_183958 | JGI IMG/M metagenome (GOLD analysis project Ga0209935, IMG submission 183958) | Wastewater bioreactor microbial communities from Cape Town, South Africa - Thiocy_cont_1000_plan (SPAdes) | ecosystem: Engineered > Bioreactor > Thiocyanate-remediating >... | reverse complement strand
CAAATGTAGAGGATACCTTCAACAACCTCGCTATCTCTATCATCAAGACGCTAGGAAACGATGTGGGCAGTGTACAGAGCAGTCATGGACAAACCATCAAGGTCGCATCAGCGGAAAAGAAGGAAGGCTGCAACTGCTAAAACACGTAACGCAACTCTTTTTTTATTTCGCACTTTCAGTAAAGCCGCGTTTTTTTCACACTATGTACACAAAAGCAACCTACACCCTCTTACGGGTTCGCATTAGCTTCATCTCCTTCTACACCTTCATCTTCCTCAAGCATTGTTGCCACCCATTCTGGGACACCTTCACAAGGGTAGACAGTCATTCAATAAGAATAGAAAGGTAGTTGTTGAGATACCAGCAATGTGCTCTTGCAGGACATGATAGTTAGGTTTGGTCATCTATTTTGTTGGTGGTGAGGTAAGACGAAACGAAGAATGCTGTGGGATATACCTCTAAGGGTACTAAGAAGGAATCCCATCGAGGAAAGCGAATAAATTTGCGCATCCACTCTATCTCCTCACGCAATGATGAGCAGGAATGACCTGTCACCTTCTCTGCCGCTTCAGCATCTGCATATTGTAAATAAGTTCACGTAAATCCGCGTTGGAATCCCCTCGTACCTGTCGGACCCAATAGCGCGTGCAACGTGGCCGCTGCCAATGCTTCCGGATCGAATGCTAAACTGAATAGCGAGAGTAAGAATGGATATACTTATATTCGAAAAGTACTTACCTGCGATAATGTAACATCGCGGCATCAATTACCTACAACAATCAATTAGAGGCAGAACCACCAACAAGACTCTTAACCCTAACCTTTATACAGCGCATGAAGATATTACGTGGAAATCCGAACTCGCACCATTGCAATCTGAGAGGGATCTCCTCACCTTCGTCATCTCCTCCCTCTGCTTCCTCTCCGCTAAGGGATTCCCCTCCCTCATTCACCGACCTTTCTAAGGCTTTATCTTCATTTTGGTCTGTATGCTTTAGTGCCTCGTCTCCTTCGGTTGTGTTGGCGATATGCGCTTTGGGAAGAGGGCCAGAGGGGATCACATCCCATGGCAAAAGGCTCAGACCTCCCCCGATGTTACAGAAGAGTTGCATCCATTGAAGACAGGTGACTGACAGCACTCGCCACTCCAACTTCTGAACATGTTTAAGTAATTATTGTTGAAAAGATGCACTATGTCATTTCCCTACCGATAACATGACCCGCTCCATCGAATACAATTGCGTTATGGTACAGGAATCGGCCGTCAATTCCACCAAACTGTCAGCTTTAATTGGCCAAATTTCCTTTGCATGTGTTCAGATAGAGGTTAGGTAAGAGATGGCAACTTACCTCAATTTTGGCGGCAACAAAGACTGCTGTGATCCCAAGCAACTGTAACCTTGATCTGCGAGACAACAGAGTTTGAGAAAGAGGAACAATGGTTTGGAGACAAACATGGGCATTTGCGCTACAACTGACAAGAAGCGATCGAACAAGTTGACGGATAAGTGATAGGTCTCTCGATGCAAACATAACACCTCGCATACTTCCATCAACCACGCTAATACCACCAATCGTTCCCTTGCTGTGAATTGAGGTTGCCAGGCCCTTCCAAAAGATTAGCTTTGTTAATCGGAGGAAGATTGTAAAGAGTACAAGTAATGCGGCTTAGAGCGATAGCGCGGCGTTGATTGGCGCAATGCTATCCATTGTTGGTGCTCGCGTTCAGGAAGTACTTTCTCTCTTCCCTCCTCATTAGAGAGCTGGATTTGATCCATTCGGCGCCGTTTACTCCAAACAGATATAGCGGGCATCTTCCGCTTCTGTGAATGAGGTTATGATTTGTAAAACATGCTTATGAAGAAGCAGAGGATCAAATACGACAAAAACTCCATCACGGCTAGCAACGCGCATGTGCTCGAAGAGATTCAAAGTCCTCTGTCTGCTCCGCCTCGCATCACGCAAAGAACACTTTTACACCGAACTAAAATAAGTCCGTTTACCAGGAAATTTTTCGGGCACGTGAGACCCTTATTTAATAACAGAAAATTAGGGTTCGCCTCGGCAACGAAAGCTGCGCACGGGAGGGGAAGAGCTGAGGTTCTCTCTCGTTGACGATGGGAGACGAGTCGGAGACCTCAAGCGAAGAGGCAGAATACGAATTCAAGGTCTCAATGGTGGGAAATACGGGTGTGGGTAAAACGTCGCTGATACACCGGCTTGCAACCAACACGTTCAAGGAAGGCCAAAACTCTACGATTGGAGGGGGTTTGTAACGCCTCTCTTCTCTTTTCCTTCCCTACCATCTTATTTACTCCTTTGTCTTATTCATTTTCTTCTTTTGCCGCCATCTAATCCCTCGATTAATCATTGTTCGTGTTCTTTTCCTTTTTCTCGCGCGCTCTTCGAACATAGCTCTGAAGCACAAAGTTGTCAAAGCAGTGGATGGGGTAGTGGTTGGATTTAATGTGATGGTGAGTGTCCCTTCGGCTGCCATGTCCCTGTACTAACAAATCGCCACGCTAGGACACTGGGGGGGAGGAGCGGTTTAGGTAACACATAACGCTTTTCTCTATTCTTGAATTTTTTTGCTCAAATTCCCTTTTTATTTGACGTTTATCCGGATCGTTGCGAAATCTATCTTACTATTTTGTATCCAACAGAACAATAACAAGCAGCTATTATCGTGGGGCAGATGGTATCATTGTAGTATATTCGATCACCGACGAAGAAGCCTTCAAGGCAGTACCAACTTGGTTATCAGAGATAAAGAATTATCGCCTCCCAAAGCTCCTGGTGGCAAACAAAAGCGATCTATCCGATGATCGAACAATAACGACCAAGCAAGGCGAGAAGATCGCCGAAGAATATGGTAAGTCATTTCAGCTGCTCAATACCCACCCCATCCCAAACAATACAACACCATACACCCTTGCCCATCCCACCACTTCCTGCTATTTGGAAAAGCCACTCACAACACGAAAAACAGAGATAGATTATATTGAGACTTCGGCAAAGACAGGAAAGGCGGTGGAGGAGGCGCTTCTTTCACTGGGACGGCAGATGGTCGAAGCAGCTAATCCGACACCGCGTAGTAATCAAAGCATCATCATTGAACCTTCAGAGGCAAGCAAGGGTTGTTGTCTTCTCGCGTAGCTTGTATCAATTTTTTGGTTTGCGAAATTAATTAATTCGAAGAAGAGTAATTTTGTGGCGTGATAAAACGGAACAAGGGGGACAAGGAAGGGTAGGAGCAATGAACGATTCAGTAAAAATCATTCTTGCTGGTGACTTTGGGGTGGGCAAGACTTGTCTCCTTCTCCAGTGGGTTGAAGGCAAGTTTGTCCCCGACGCATCAACCACGGTAGATTCAGGTAGGTATTCTTTTGTCTTTTGGCAGAGTTTACTTACCCGGTAAAATACTATCTAGATTCCTTTACGAAAACGCTTCGGATAGATGGCGTTGAGATAACAGTGGAAGTTTTTGTACGTTGGAAAGCTTATTAGCAATCTATTTTCATGAATTGCGCTAACAAAAAACTCTGCAGGACACTGCGGGCCAAGAACGATTCAAGTAACCGATAATCTGCTCATGAATCTCTACAAGCTTGGTGTTAATTATTCTCTTTTCCAGGACCATTACTAGCAGTTTTTATCGCTCATCAGACGGAGTTATTTTGACCTACTCAATTACTGATCAGAAATCCTTCGAAAATATTCGTGGATGGATGGAAGATATCAACACGTACGCAACAGCGCATATTTGCCTAGTGGCAACAAAATTGGATCTAGCAAACGAACGTGTGGTATCAAAGGAGCAAGGAACGGAATTAGCGAATGAATTTAGTACGCTCTTTGCCCAGCCCTGTTATGTTTTCCGTCTTTCTGAACTACTATTGTTTATCAACTTCTGCCCCTCCCCTCCAACCTTATGTTGTTGTGGTGTAATCATCTTGCTAACATTACATTACACACTACAGAAATACCATTTTTTGAGACATCAGCCAAAGCAGGGGACAATGTGGAGGCGGTGTTCGTTGATTTGGTTCGGGGTATAGCAGCAGAGTTCTTAGCAGAAAACGGCAAAGCGCAACCTTCTGAGTCCGCCGTTGATCTCTCCGCGTCAAACAGCTCTCTTTCTCTCACCCCGCAGAAAAAGAAACGATGCTACCTCACCTAAGTATCCCCCTACTTCCTCTCTACCCTCTTCTCATCTCCTCTCTATCCTTCTCCTTCCCTTTGTGTACCACTACAACAACATGAATATATTTTGACTACTTGCGTTATGAAGTGCGAGAAAGGCGTCTGCTGTTTCAATGCTATTATGGTGTTGAGGAAAAGGGGCGGTCCTTTTCTGGTTGTTTCCGATTGTCGCCGCCCAGTTTGTTAACAGTTTGTCGAAGAGGAAGACACACGCAACAGAGGTTCACGATGACAAGCACAACTATTTATTGTACACTGCTCTTGTTGCTGATCGCGGTTGCAATTCCAAATGCGGCGGGATATCGCTGCCAAGAGACGATGAATGCCTACTTCCAAATTATGACCTCGGGAAAATATGATCAGCTGGCATCTATCATCAGGTACGTGCTTTTGTTATCGCTCTTATTACTCCCTCTTTATTTATTTTGCAAAATGTTTTCAATTCATTGCTAATCAGTGTTAAAGTAATAATGTTGTGTGGACGGTACCAGGCGGCGTAGGGGTGCTACCCTTTGCTGGTGTATTTACATCACCATCAGCAGTAGTTCAATGGGCGAAGACGCTCAATGCCAGCATCCAAATGTTCTTCGACGACGAATTTGGGGAGGTCAATACAGATAACGATGGTCACCTATCACTTCATGATGAAGCGATAGTCGTTCGCTCTAACGGACGGTAAGGAATTCCAGATGACATCTTTTCGTGTCGCTAATTGAATTCAATTCACGTAGGTACTATCGCTCAGCAGTTGCACATGAATGGCATTTCGATGAGAACTGCCTGGTGACGATCTTCAATGGCTATTATGACACCAGTACGCACTCTCGCCCTCTACTCCCGCTACACGCAGCAATATATAGACTGATCCCTTCATCTCATCCTCCCATACTAAAGTGGCCGCGCTTTCCGCTTTCTATGGTGGCGTGCCCTATGCCTACCCCATCCCCAATACGGCTGCCCCCGTATATGGAGTGGATCAGGTGCCCTCCGCTCAAGCTCAGGCCATCATATCCAAATACCTTCAGGGCCAAGACAACCTTCTAGCTGGTATGTGTTACCTACTACTCCCCTCATCTCGCTTACTTCCTTTCTTATTTTCTTTTCTTTCAGACAATGTCACAGTATTTATTCCTGGGGATCCTCACAACTTCCCTTTCGCTGGTTAGCCTCCTCTCTTTCTCTTCTCTTAGCTCTTTTTACTCACGCATGCTCTATAGGAGTATTCTTGAACAAGACCTCCTTCACCTATTCCTTTTCCTCTTGGTTCAAGCTGTTCGAAATTCTCAGCATGAATCAGACCGCCAACATGATGGTGCAAAACGGGTATGTGCCGCCATGCCTCTAAGCTGTCTTGATGTTGTTGTGTTGACTTTTTTTAATAGGAACGTAGCAGTCTATAGTAGCTACACCCTGCGATCGGTAAAGACGCAGAAGGTGACCACACTCCCCGTATTATCTCACTTCCTGGTAAGTAACCACATCCATCCCCACCAACCCTCAATGCGGGACTCACTCTCTCACTCCTGCTCAGATCAACTGGAAGGGACAGATTCAGAGGTACACCTACTACTTCGACACCTACCCTCTTGTGTTGATTAGCCAGTAAGAAAGTAAAAAGCTGATGATGAAGGAAGACACATAATTATTATTTTTTATGATACAAAACCAAAACTGTTTATTTATTTATTTATTTATTTGTATTTACTGTTGTTGCCCTTCTTGTAGCATATGCATCGCGTGAAGAGACAGCTGTTGAGAAAGTCCCGCTGCCATCTCCAACTGCAAGAAAGGCGCGTCAAAAATTGAACGAGCTAACAGGACGTAGAAGATCGCCACGTTTGTATTCTCCGTCTGCGCATCGCCGGCTTGGTCTCCCCTAGTCCTCATTAGTGCCGGATCTGGTTTATCCCGAGGCGGGTTGGGAAATGAATTAAAAGGTTAAGATTCAGGTTAGGTTAGCGCGGACCCTCGTCTCTTAAAAAGGATAGATATACCCACCTCCCTTACGTTGTAGGATCAAGTGCTCTCGAGTTTGGCCCACTGTGCGGCACATCGGAAAGAGCTGCTGTGCAAAATCGAACTCCTTCATAATCAACGCACCTACAATAGGTTGTTAGGTTGGAGGAGGCTTGAAGGGAAGTCAAAGGTCGTATCTATACCACAAAACATCGCAACCAGGAGAATGAAAGTATTCGATGTAGATGCTAGAACGTCCCATCGTTGATGTTGTTCTAATGTGGATGCCAACTCCCAACGCATCAAGGGATCGCCTCGAGAATGCTCTACAAATGTCCTCAGGTACCTTCTTAATGGACAAGCTGACTTAATCAATGGGAGAAGTCAAAGATTCATGTCTGCACCAACCTTTCAATATCCGTGTCATAGCTGCTTTTACCTCCGGCAAGATATTGATGAAGAGTGATCAGCTGCGAGAGATACCGTTCAGCTTTGCTATCTGTAATTTTGTTGAGTTTGAAGAAAATCCAAATTAAAAACTAAATAAAAATAAACCAATAAACAATTTCCAAGATAAAGAACTGCGTTACCGTAGTCACCCTCATTAATGTGTTCAGCGGGCAAGCGATGATCAGGGTATTCCCTGTCACCTTCTCCTTCATCAGCATGATACTCCGTTGCCCGCTTTTCCTTCTGTGCAGAAGTAGCACTGTCGAAGATCCCGAACCTCTTACGTTTCCTTGAACTTAGACTTCCTCCCTCGTGCTCTTCCTTTATCTGTTTTTGATCGATATTTGAGTCGCCTTGTGTTTTGACAGCGAGTAGAATCTCCTCTGCTTCCTCCCCTTCTTCCTCTTGCTCTTCCTCCTCTTCTTCCTCATCTTCTTGTTTCTTCCTCTTTCTTGTTGCTATTGTTGCCCCTTTCTCTATCTTATCAGGCTCTTTCTTGATTGTGACCCCCAAATAGCAACCTCTCAGGTTCCTGCCTGAGCCAATCCTCCTTGAAGTTACATGTGGGAAGATCTGATAGAACATCTTCGCAAAGATAGTCTTTTCTTTGATCCTCAACCCGTGCTCTTTGCAAAATGCCACATACTGGTTGTAGACCCATTCTTTCGGAACTGTGCCTCCTTCTTGTTCTTGCAAGATCGTTGATAACCTGAGGGGATAGTAAGGTTAGCAAGATGCCATATGATAGTATTGCAGGGACATGGGGATCGATCCCAAACTCCTGCAATATCGTGATACTCTACCAATGAGTTAGTGCGGGAGGGACGAGGAATCGTTTGCGGCTAGGCTTGCTGGCCTCCATTCGTGTCCTTAGGTGATCCTCAGGAGGCTGTGCTGCTTCCCTCCAAAAACGAGCTTCGCAAGAATGAATAAATAACAGTCCGACCGATCTTGTCGTGCGAGCTTCGCGACAAATGAGGTGATGACTGCGCAGTAGCATAAATAATAAATTAGTCTCGGAGTTTGGCCGAGAATGAAATCGGAACTAGAAAGTGCACGACCCGAACAGAACATTTCCTTTTGACTGATATGGAGATTTGGAGTTTCCTCATAGGTTAACGGACGTATGCCCTTTTGTATGTCGCCCAATTCATTACTCTTTCCAGAAGTGTAGAACATTGTCCACACCCTCAAAACTTAAACCTAACTACCAGCTGCCAGCTCAAACTTGGGGTCGCATTTTGCGTTTGTTGATCAAAAAGTACAAGGGAGGTCCTGGTAGTGACTCCGATGGTGATGCTCACCACCTCCACGTGCAATTCAGTTGTACGCCAACAACGTCCGCAACACAGTCCAATATTGGAAGTGTCTCTGCGTGTGGGAGATAGGAAGATAGGAGGTTAAGAAGATGTAGACAACTACACGATATTTATGTCTAGCCACGCACCTCAAATCCGTATTCATCCTTGCTACCATTGTTATTGTCGGTGCTATGGCAACCTGGTGCAATCAATATGGGGATCCCAACTGCATGCCACCCCAACTATATTAATGTTCAATAAATAAATAAAATATGGAATTCTTTTTCAAATTGAGGGAATTCATAGATATGATACTCACAAATGGAGGAGAAATAGGAGCTTTGGGTGTTGGATCACCTTCTAACATGATGCTAGCAAATATGGCTGTTATTAGTATTTGTTGTAGGTGGCTAGGAAGAGGAGAAATAGATAATAGGTACTGCATAATTCTTCCGGTCAGCTCGGAGTTGAGCCAATTAGCGAACTTCTTTCGCGCAAATCGGGGCGAGCCCAAAAATATAATATACAAACGATCCTTGAAATGGGGATACCTATTCACTAGGCCATACGCTGCCAGGGCGGCTAACGCTGCTCCCATACTAGTAAGATAAATGAGGTAAAGACAATTTGCCATTGGAGGAAAAAGCGGGTTGCTAAAAATAAAATGTATACCTATGGCCGGTGAATATGATCCGCTTTGTTGAATCCTCTCCCGCGCGCTGCACAATATGGTCAACCAGATCTCTGTCGTATTGTGCAAGACACCCGTGATTAATATCCTATTGAAAAAAGGAACATTTCGAGAGAGAGAGAGAGAGAGAGAGAGAGAGTTAGTCTTATTTTATTAAAATCTTTAGAATACATACTCTATACATTGCCCAAAAGCCTCCATGTACCCTGAAGCCTTCCTTCTTATCATGGGCTGTAAGGCCTCTAGGATTCTCCTTCGTGAAGGGTCCCGTCCCGACAATCGCTGAATTCAGGGTTAGGGGAACTCGAAAGAAGATAGGGAAGGAAACTCACTCACCCCGTGACAAATCGGCTGCTACCCGAAAAGTCCCATCTGTTTCCTTCATACCAAAGAATCGCACGACCAGTTCATCATCCTGCAGAAACTCTTGCATAGCATAGCCTGTCGCAGGTCTGCGGGAAGATAGATGGTTAGCACTACTCTCCTTTCTATATTTCATACTTACAGAATAGGAGACGAAGGCTTTCGAGCGAGAGCTTGGTACTGCCGTTTATGGAGTTTTTCCAATTCCTGCCGTTCCCACTTCGATATGGATAGTGGACTCCGCTTTCTTGTGAATGCTTTCGATTCTTCTTCATCTTCCTGTTCCTCAGGCCAGTCATTATCTTCTTTTTCTTTCTCTCGTTCTTTTTCGTTCTCTTGGTCGGCCATTAATGGCACTGCCCCTCCCTCTTCTTTTCCTTCCTCCTTCACCTCTGCGTCCTGTTGCTCCTGCTCTAGTGCAAACAGAGCAGCTTTATGGCTAAATTCCCGTTCCAATTCCTTCATCTCCAACTCGAACACGTTTCGTTTCACAAAATGCGATTGAGATCGAGTCAACCCATTCATTCGCCCCAATCTCTGCAACATAAATGGTAGGATAAGTACGTTTTTATAAAAATAAAGAAGTATAGCGGTACCCTCACTCGCTCCTCATCCGTATTTGTACTTAGTTTAGTCTCCATCGCTAAAGTCTTCATATCGACCGCAATAGGTTAGTGTACTTTGTTAAAGAGTGTTGAGAGTACCTTCAGCGTTTCGACACGAATAAACCTATTTAGTACCAAAGCCGAAATTAGATTCTACCACTTAGATCTCAGGATGAGGACTTACCCTCTTGTATCCCGCACACCCACCCTGGCATCATACTGAGCCCGATCTTCCTCGTTCAGTCGCGGGTTAACCCCGTGAATATAGCAGATTGAATTCAGCTTGGTGTAATAATACCAAGGACCTAATTTCGTATAATTATTTAACAGGGCTTGATACAAGAGGCTGTGAGTAACTTACCATCAACCGTGCCCTCTTCAAATAAATATCTGTACGATATTGATTGTAAGTATCAACTCGATGATTGCAATTCATGAAAAATACTTACTCAAAAAAGAAAAATAGATCCGCCATTAACTTCTTCCATGCTTCCCACATATCTACAGGACCACTTACAATGTGCCCGCGCACTTCCCCTAGAACGAATGTGCGATTAGAAACATTAATCCAGTTGCTACAAAAAGCGGGGACTAGTTACCATACACTGGGCCAAAAGTAAGCTGTCTGCTTTCATAGAATTCTTCCAACAGTGCTATTACTGACAATGGCACTGGCGGATGAATGGTACGCAGCTTTCTTAGCTTGACCCAATCACCTATTGCGAATCTTTAGCTGTGGCTGGTCGCATTAAGCTAGAATTACCAACGTCCTTTGACGTGCGCAAGCCGAACGACAGTACGTCGTCGATTACTTTGGACAAGCTCTCTCCCTCCTCTTCTGGCAAAAACGTGCTACAATGTTCCCACAAGAACATCGCGACCTCGCCTTTTCCCCAATGCGCCCTCCCATCGAGCGAAGTGGAAAGTCGGGAAGAAGCAGCTGGCGAAGCTGCAGGAGATATTGGGGGAGATGTGATAGTTATTGAAGGGGGACGAGAGGAGGTTCCTCCCGTCGTCTTCGGTGCGAACATGGGCTGCCTGCTAGCTTGATTGCGCTTTTGAATTTGAACGAAAGGTGCATTCTAGGAAGGATTTATCTCGCTCTCTCCAGCGGGAACAGACAGGCTCTTGCAAAGCGCAACAAGCACGAAGCCAAGGTTTCGCCGGAAGACTTGTAGTAGTTTGTTTCAGCAACATTCATTCACCGCGTCCTGGCTGAAGGGTTTGACTTCACCGAACTGCCTGCAAAACGACCTGAGAGACGAAACAAGAAAAATAAATCACAAGCAAGAAAAGACATGAGTTACGCTGCAGGAGAGAGCGACCCCAAGACGGTCTACGCTACGACTCAGGAAGGAGGTCCTTATGTTGAACCCCAACAAGGAGAGCCCTACACAAAGGTTGAAGGCAAGGTGCCATATGCGGATGCGGTCGAAAGCGGGAAACCCTACGCTAAAATGACATCAAGTGGAGACTATGGCAAGCCAATTCCGGGCTCACCGATGGTGAAATCACTAAAGGGAGAGCCTGACTATGTATCACAAGAATCTAATGGCCCCTACACGGAGACGGGAAAAGCGGATCGTGCATACGTAGAAGTAGAGGACGGCCAAGAATACGCAAAAGGCGAGGCTGGATCACGGTATGTTTTCTATTAATCACCCCCTGTTATCATTTTGTTTTAATTTTGAGTATCCGCCCTTGATTTACTTGCGTTCAGGGGTTTGTAACATATGTACCAGCAACTTGTATTTATTTCTTTAATCAAATATAATTTGATTTACTGTATCACTTCCTCATTGATGGCTTCATTTACCTGCCCAAGATTAATCGATTCGGAACAATTATCCTCTCGCTCATTCAGGTTTTCCGCCTCCTTTTCTTTTTCTTTCTCCTTCTCTTCTGTTTCTTTCTTCATTGTCTCTTCTTCGAGGATCTTGCGCTTCTTCTCTTGTTTCTGTTTGCGTTTGACCCGCTTCCTGCGCTGGATATCTTTGTCTGCCAGCTGTGGATATCCTCGCAACAGGAGCTCACCGAGCTCTTCAAACCTGCTCTCGTGTTCTGCGATGTACTTCTTTGCAGCCTGTTGCATCTCCGCCCATTTCTCTGGACGCCTCTCATCCCTATGCCACAGTTGAGTGT
>Ga0209935_1004946_pt1 | contig 11712 bp, 16 predicted proteins | sample ThiBio_1000_plan_2_FD_183958 | JGI IMG/M metagenome (GOLD analysis project Ga0209935, IMG submission 183958) | Wastewater bioreactor microbial communities from Cape Town, South Africa - Thiocy_cont_1000_plan (SPAdes) | ecosystem: Engineered > Bioreactor > Thiocyanate-remediating >... | reverse complement strand
TGCGAAGAGCGAACGACGGAGTGGCGTTGAAGATGGTGGCACGACAGATGGCACACAGTTGGTGTCTGGCTCGGCCTCGATGAGACTCGAGGAATTGGATGAGACACTCGGCGCAGTAGGTATGGCCACAGTTGGTGCTGCAAGCTCCTTGGAAGACCGAGATAAGGCGAAATCGAGGCCGCCTTTCTGTAGAGGCAAGTGCCACTGGATTGCGCGAAATTGAACGCCAACAGCCGCACGAGCAAGTCCGCTTCTTCGACGCCCCGGCTGCCCACACCACACGCAGAGGGCGGCGCAGCAGAGCGGGGAGCGTGGGAGCACCGCACCAGCAGCGAGGGCAGGCAGGAGCCGAGGTTAGTTGGTCCAGCAGGACAACAGAGAGAGAGCGACAGGAAGAGACAGCTGGGTTGGTAAGGCGCCTTCCGCGCTCTCTTCGTTCGCTCGCCCCCGCCACCTCCACGCATCGCCCCCTCCACGCATCGCCTCCTCGTCTCCCTCTCGCTCCGGCCGTGCCGTGTCTGCTCCTTTGGCGGCGCGTCTTCGTCGTCCCTCGCGCTCCTCGTTCGGCTCCCTTTCTGCAGCGGTAGCGCTCGTGGCTCTCGTGCGGGTGCGCTACTGCTACTGCGTGTCGGTCGGTCGGTCGCATTGCTGCTGCGCTCGCGCCCAACGCGCGTTAGTTGCGTCGTGGTCGCTTGCGCGCCGCCGTTTAGCCGTGTGGCTCCTCCCGCAACGCCATGGCCGACTCGAGCGACGCTAGCGACTCTCTCGACCGCTGCAATGTGTTCGTCAAGTACCTCCCTCCCGACCTGACGGACGATGGGCTTCACGCGCTCTTCCAGCCGTTTGGCGACATTATTAGCGCCAAGGTCATGGTCGACCACATCTCGGGCAACAGCCTCGGCTACGGGTGCGTGTCGCGTCGTGTGGCCAGCGTGTGTTCGCGTCCTTCTCTGACGCGCGAGTACGTGGCTACAGCTTCGTTCGCTACGCCACCGAGCAGGAGGCCGAGTGTGCGATCCAGAAGATGTCGGCGCAGAAGGTCGGCAATAAGGTATGCGTGAGCGAGCGAGAGTGTGAGCGAGCGCCATCACTCACTCACTGGTATCGATCAATCGCCACTGCTGCTGGTGGTGCTGTTGCGCGCGGTGCTCCATGATGGCTCATCGAACCTGGCGTGCGCGTACCGGCGTAGATCCTGCTGTGCAAGCTGTCGAACAGCAGCTCGAGCAGCGCCGCCGTCAACCTGCGGCCGTGCACCAACCTCTACATCAAGCCGCTGCTACCCACGACCACCGAAGGTGCGCTACCATATGGCGCCACCCGTCGATCGCACATGTGACAGGCTCGCAGCGCTGCAGCTCCGGCCGCATCTCACCTGCGTGTTGCGTGTTGCCGGTATCCTGTGTGTGTGTCATCCTCGTCGCCGTCTACCTCGCCGTCTACCTCGCGGGCTGTTGCTGCGTGGCGCAGAGCATCTGCTGGCGATCTTCCGACCCTTTGGTGAGATACTCGAGTGCAAGGTGATGGTGGACCGCCAGACGGGACAGAGTCGACAGATCGGCTTCGTGCGCTTCGCGAACCAGCCCGACGCCACGGCCGCCATGAACAGCGTCAACGGCGTTCGTCTGACGCCGTCGTCGCCGCCGCTGGTCGTGCGCTACGCCGAGAGCCAGTCGCAGCGGCAGCTGCGCAAGTCCAAGAAGGCCGCCGCCACGGCAGCCGGTGGTGCTCCCGGCAGCGCAGCCTCTCCGGCGCATACCAGCAACGGCGGCGCTGGAGCTTCGCCTTCGGCTGCGGCTGCTGCTGCTGCCGCTGCCGCTGGCATGGGCCCGAACGCCACAGCGATGCCTCCACCGGCCACGCTCATGGGCCCGATGCCTCCCGTGGCTCCGGGAGGCGCGATCCCTGTCCCGCTCCCTGGCGTACGTCGTTGCTTGTGCGCATGGCAAGCAAGTGGGGCTCACTCTCTCTGTGTTGGTGTGTGTGTGTGTGTGTGTGTGCGCACGTATGTGGTTGCCATCGTAGGGAGGCAAGCCGGGAGAGATCTCCTTTCCGTACTACGCTACGTCGCCTATGACGATGCCGACGCAAGCCAGCCCCATGTTCTACCCCGAGATGCCTTCGGCGCCGCATTACCTGCAGACCGACCAGTACCACCACCACCACCACCACCTGGCCTTCAACACGTCACCAGTGCCGATCCGCCGGCGGCCCGATGGCCCGCCACAGCAGTACATCATCTCGCCGCCGTCGTACATGCCGCACCTGGGCGACTTTCGAGGCCCGTCGCCACAGATGCGCCATCTACCCGAAGGACTGATGCGCAGCGACTCAGGAGAGTTGATACACGACGACGGCAGCGGTGGCATGCCTCCGCTGAGCCCCGTCATCCACCACCATCACCACCACCCACACCACCACCACATGCCGCATGCCATGTCGCAGCCACCCGGCGTCTACGGTCTCATTCCGGCCGCCACCGGCGACGAACTCAACGACGGTGGAGCAGCGGCGGCAGCGGCGGCGGCGGCGGCGGCGGCAGCAGCAGCCAATGCAGGCTACGAGCCACTGCAATCGGTTCCAGGTGGTCTTGGTGGCGGTGGCATGGGGCTCGGCGATCTGCAGTCGCCACGCTTCGGCGGTGGCGGCACGACGCCCATCGACATTCAATCGCTGCATGGCAGCAGTGGTTCGCCGGTGGCACAGCGAATCAGCCCACTGTCGGGCATGTCGCACACGCCACCGTCACCTGGCTCCTATCCACACATGCCGCTCTACCTCTACAACCCTATGCCGCCCAATGCCATGCCGCCGCCCATGTCGCCCACCATGTATATGCTGCCGCCGAACTCGATGCCGCAGCTAGTGCGCTCTCCCGGCCATCGGTTCCAGAGTCCTCCGACCGGTGGCCCCAACCTAGCCGCCAGCCCGCCGTACAACACTGGTGCCGTGCCGTCGCCATCACATTACGTATGCCACAAAACCACCACCACCACTACCAGCGACACATTCATCTGGCATTGGATCTACTCACTCACTCACTCACGTAACGCCATGCCTCTCGGCTCATCTCTGCTTTCTAGTCTGATGCTACCAACCTGTTTGTCTTCCACCTTCCTGCTGACGCCACTGACGAAACTCTCACGCGTCTCTTCTCTCCGTTTGGCCCGATTGACAGCGTCAAGGTTCGTAGTGACACCGCCGCTATCCATCATGAGTTATGCTAACTAACGAACGCGGCCTTTTCGGTCTTGTGTACGACCGCAGGTCATTTGTGACAAGACCACGAAACTCAGCAAGGGCTACGGATTCGTCAAGTTCTTCAAGGTCGAGGATGCGTACGCGGCGCTGAACACCATGAACGGCTACAACTTTGGCAACAAGCACCTCAAGGTCAGCTTCAAGACTCCGGCGAGCTCTCCGTCGCGCGCGTCTTTCACACCGTCGCCCGTGCGGCGCGCCCCATCGCCCGTTCTGGCTACATCGTATCCGCCCGTGACGCTGCCAAAGCGTCTGCCGCGTACCCACTCGCCCGCCCGCACGGCTCCGCACCGTACCTTGTCACCGGTCCCGATGCTGCAACCCCACGACCCGGTGCACACACCCGAGACGCTTGTACACGGCGTACATGCTACCACCAACTTTGCCACCTCGACGCCGAGTACATAAGCTCGCTCGTTCGCGCGACGGGAGTACGACCGCGACGGTGATGGCGTCGGCGACGCAAGTTGTCGCGCCGTCATGCCTCAGCGCCCGCGCGTCCGTTCTCCCTTTCTCGTTCTCCTCCTCTTCCTCCTCCTCCTCGTGCCAAGAGCTACCACATCACTGCTCTTGTGTACCGGTATTTCGATGCCCGTTCGTGTCGAGTGCCTCGTAGCCATGGGTTCGAGCGATCGACCAAGCGATGTAATTGTACGGAATCGTGGTACGGTCAGACGCCTGCCACGCATCCTCCGATCGGCTGTTACTCTTCCCTTCTCTCTCTCTCTCTCTCTCTCTCTCTCTCTCTCTCGCAACGAACAACTCTACACTATCCCCACCAACCAACAACCAACCAACCAACTACCTGCTACGCTACCGGCCAACTCTCTCTCTCTCTCTCTCTCTCTCTCTCTCTCTCTCTCCTCGTCTTTGTGGCGTTAAGCTTGCTTTGAGTCGTTTACTTGAGTTCGTATCTCTCTCTCGCTCCGTTTCAACGGTGCTCGTTCATTCATATCTTTGCGTATACCATATCCATCTATCGTCTATATCTCGATCGATGTTCCCTTTCTATTGCTGTATCTGTGTATGTATATGTATGTAATCATGCACCCCGTCCCAAATGTGCGTTGCTGCGACCACTCCAAGTTCGCTACCACTGCTCGTGGCCGTCTACATACGTCGGAAGGTGCCTGTGCGTCGTTGTTGTTTGTATCGTTTCGCTGTCGCTGTCGCTGTCATCATGGCCGTCGCCGCTTGGCGGCTGCCATCGCTCTCGATTCATCGTCACCCTCGTCCATCTCTCTCTCTCTCTCTCTCTCTCTCTCTCTCTCGTCTGTTCTATGTAGCGATTTGTATGTATGTTTCTCGCCTGCGCCACGTTGGTTGCCTCACCGACGAGCGCCGTCGATATCAAGTAAACCTTCTCAGTACGTCTAAAAGGTTCGCGGTCGTTGCGACCGATACTCTTGCTTGTGTGAAGGCAGCAAGTATTTACAACGTCGATCACCATCGATCATCTACAACTACACCGGCGCCGGCAGCGTGGTGGCTTCGTCAGCGAGCCAACTCATTGCGCTCCTTGATGATGCTGACGATTGATACCAGCGCATTGACCCACTCATCGCGCACTTGTTCGCTCTCGCACTCGATGCTGAGCGAGCCACCGCGAAAGACCACGAAGAAGCACACACTGGGCGACACTGGTGCCACACAATTGGCCCACGCAGACCATTAGGTGTTGGCGCAGTGGCAGCGGCGGCGGCAGCGGCGGCGGCGGCGGCAGGGGCAGGCATACCTGATTCGATGGCCAGCGCCGCTTCATGGCAATCCGGCGATACAGACTCGATGTCTATCTGCTCTCCCAACGACGAGCATTCAAATCGACGTCGCGTACAGATGATGGGCCACCCATCCAACCATCAATCGATCCACCAATCAAAAGCCACAGAGAATGAGAGAGCAAGAGCGCCGTACCAGCGCACACCTGTGCAACTGTTCACGCGATGGTGTCGTCTCGCCTGGTCCAGGAAACCACCACTGCAGCCATGTACAGTCCTGTGCCACGATTGATCGGTTGGTTGAATGATTGGTTGGTTGATTGATTGATTGGCGCCACGAACCTCGGAGAGGAACAGCGATATCAGATGTGCAACGACTTGCGACGATCTTGCTGCTCCTTCTCGAGTGGCAGTACGCTCGCTGGCGCTCTCGGCAGCGGTGGCAGCGGTGGCAGCGGTGGCAGCGGCGTGGAGCGTGAAGCGGCCGCCGAGGCGCAGGCGTTCGGCGTGGTGGCGCTCGAACTCGGCTTCGACGAGCGCCGCGTAGTAGCACGGGCCGCACACGCGCTTCTTGTCGGCGCCTTGGGTGGCAACGTCGGTATCAAGATTGCCGCTGCTGCTTCCCGCAGGCGCCGCGACGACGGCGCTGCCCGGGCGCGACGACGGCGACGAGCCGCTGACGTAGCTTGCGAGCGGCACGCGCTTCGAGGTGCAGGCGCCGCAGTAGACCTTGCCGTCGCGGCGGCAGTGGTGCCTGCGCGTCACGAGCGAGAAGCGCACGCCGCACGCACGGCACGCCGAGGCCTCCTCGTCCGGCTGCCAGCGGCAGGACAGCCGTGGCAGCATACGACAACGAGAGGGCGAGGCAGCGGCGAGCGAGAGAGGGCGAGAGCGAGAGGCGAGAGACGACGAGCAGACGCGAGTTCTTTCGTTCGGTTTCGTTCGGTTTCGTTCGTTGTTGGTCCGCTGCCTCGTCGCCGTCTCGCCGTTGCGTTCACTCTGCCATCAATGGAGGTCGTGCTCATCGAGCCCACGGGCTCTACTCTCAACTACACCTTCGAGAGCCGCCAGGCAACGGTCGCCGACCTGAAGGAGCGTATGCAGGCGCAGGAGGGCGTGCCGGCCTCGCTGGTGCGCGTCTTCCCGCCCAACTCGTACGTCGCCGCGCCGTCGCCGTCGCAACGCAGTAGCCGCGCTGGCGGGACGAGGGGCCGTGGGGGCCGTGGTGGCAGTGGTGGCAGTGGCACAGTGTGCCTCCGGTTGTTGTGCTTACGTGGTTACCCGCTCGTACGCCAGGGACATGAGCGTCATAGCGGCGGACGACGTGCAGCTCGCCAGCCTCGGCACCGAGGAGGCCGAGCGCTCCGACAGCCTGACGCTGCGCATCATGTACAACGCGCACGGCGGCGCCGACGTGGTCTCGTGCGGCGACTTTGCACCGGCGCTCAAGCTGCTGTGCTTCGAGTGCCACCTCGGCGGCGAATGGAAGCAACAGCAGTGCTGCTGCCTCAAGGTCAACTGCACCGTGTGCTGAGCTGCGTGCCTGCGTGCCTGCGTGCCTGCCTGCGTGCCGCGCCGCTGCCGCCTCACTCGCGCAACCCGACCGGCCGTGCCTTCGTTCGCTCCAGTGACGCCGCTCCTGTTCTTTATTCACAAGCATGCACTACCATTACCATCTTCAACAACGGCTCGCTTGGTTGCTCGACTCATTGCGGCGACTCGCCCTTGCGGTACGCCACCTCGGGCATGCCCTCATGGTGCGCAGCCGTTCGTGCCGCAGCAAACAAAAAGTCCGAGAGCCTGTGCCACGGCGCAGTCGCAGCGCGGTGAGCAAGCGTGCGTGCGTGCGTGCGTGCGTGCGTTGTTCCGGCGCCGTGCGTACCGGTTGAGGTACTTGTTGACCGACTCCTCGACGGCCTCGTCGCGCATCAGCGGCACGACCTCTCGCTCGGCGCGGCGGCAGATAGTGCGCGCCACGTGCAAGTGCGCGCTCGCCAGTCCTCCAGACTACAGTAAGGTGCAGCGAGCAAGGACAGCGGGCGGTCAGCAGGAGCGAAGAGAGCCGAGTGCCGCGGCGGCAGCTTGGCGTACGGGCAGGATGAAGCGCGTCAGCGGCGGCAGCTTGGCGTCCAGCTCGTCGATCCAGCTCTCGAGTGTCTGCACGTTCGACATGGCGAAAGACACGCGCTCTGTGTATCAGCTTGCGGTGAGCGACAGCGAGAGCAGCAGCCGCAGGAGCAGGAGCAGACGGTACCTCGCTTGAAGGCCGAGCCCTCGGACAGCGGCGTCGCGACGCTCGACATCAGATCGATAAGGCGCGATTGAATCTACGCACCAGCGACATCTCTCATATGAGCAGCATCCTTCTCCACACCACTCGCTCACGGTAGCGGCGCCATACCGTTTGCAGGCGGTCGTTCAAGCCGTTGTCGGCGCGGATGCAGTACTCACGCGCCACGCTGCGCAGCGGTGCACCGTCAGTAAGCGATGCGCGAATGTGCCAGCCTGCCCGCGCGCGCGTACCCGAGCGCCGCCGACAGCTCATCGATGGCGCCAAGCGCTTGGAAGGCAGCATCATCCTTGGAGCGGCGAGTGCCAGAGAACAAGGCCGAGGTGCCCGCGTCTCCGGTGCGCGTGTACAGCGTGCTCTTGGGCGGCGCGGCGCTGCTGCTGTCGCTGCTGCTCGAGCACGAGGGCGAGGGCGAGGCTGTCAGCTCGCGAGGCCACGATGCTCGCAGCCCTGGCGCGCTCGTACCTCGAAGATTCTGAGGCCATGGTGAGCGAAGTGGAGGTAGAGGAGAGGCAAGGGAGATGCGGCGCGCAGGCAGGCGAGAGAGAGAGAGAGAGAGGGAGATAATCCAAGCAATCAGCAGCAGCAGGCGAGGGAGGAGCGCGAGAGAGGCGCACGCGCGCACACAGAGACGAAAGAGCGGGAAACGCGTGGAGCCCCCACTGCTCTACTCGTGCCTCGTCTCGCCGACGAGCAGCGGCTGCTCCTTCATCTCTCTCTCGTGCCTCGCTCGTTGTCGCTGCTGCTGCTCGCTACTCGGTCGTGCCACCCTTACCGCATGGCGTCTGACGCGGGCGCTTCCCCCTTCCTCGGAGGCGACCAGCCAGAGGCCTCTGATCTTGCGGCACCAGCGGCCGGCGGATCGCACAGCAAACGGCGGCGCAGGCGGCGTCGCGGGCACCGAGACGAGCACGGCGCCTTGCCGCTGCGAGACGACGAGCTGGCCGACGATCTCATGCTCCCGCATCAGGAGCAGGGCCCCAGCTATCCAGATCTCGAAGACCGCACACCGCGAGTCGCAACGCCGCTTCCTACCCGAGTGACCGCACATCCGGCGCAGCCTCCTCATCGACACCAAGCACCATCTGCAGAGGCTACATCTCAAGCTCCTCATCGACATCAAGCACCATCTGCAGAGGCTACATCTCAATCATCTCATCGACATCAAGCACCATCTGCAGAGACTACATCTCAAGCTCCTCATCGACATCAAGCACCATCTGCAGAGGCTACATCTCAATCATCTCATCGACATCAAGCACCATCTGCAGAGGCTACATCTCAAGCTCCTCATCGACATCAAGCAGCACCTGCAGAGACTGCATCTCAAGCTCCTCATCGACATCAAGCACCTGCAGAGACTGCATCTCAAGCTCCTCATCGACATCAAGCAGCACCTGCAGAGACTGTATCTCAAGCTCCTCATCGACTTCAAGCACCTGCAGAGACTGCATCTCAATCATCTCATCGACTTCAAGCACCTGCAGAGACTGCATCTCAATCATCTCATCGACATCAAGCACCATCTGCAGAGACTGTATCTCAATCATCTCATCGACATCAAGCACCATCTGCAGAGACTACATCTCAACCATCTCATCGACACCAAGCACCATCTGCAGAGGCTACATCTCAAGCTCCTCATCGACATCAAGCAGCACCTGCAGAGACTGCATCTCAAGCTCCTCATCGACATCAACCACCATCTGCAGAGGCTGCATCTCAAGCTCCTCATCGACATCAACCACCATCTGCAGAGGCTGCATCTCAATCATCTCATCGACATCAAGCACCATCTGCAGAGACTGTATCTCAATCATCTCATCGACATCAAGCACCATCTGCAGAGGCTACATCTCAACCATCTCATCGACATCAAGCACCATCTGCAGAGGCTGCATCTCAAGCTCCTCATCGACATCAAGCACCAGCTGTAGATGCTGCGAATCCAAGTCAACCCATCGCTCAGACGCCTGCCCAATCTCAACCTTCGCCTGCCTCCGTAGCCGGCACTCCACAGCGTGCTGCACCATCGTCAGGAAAACGTGCTGCCGTTGCTCCTGTGACTGCGACAGCTGTCGGCGCCGCGATTGGTCGCCGAAGAGCTCGAGAGACCGGCCAGGGTAAACGGGCGTGGCCCGCGCGTGTCGTGGCTGAGGCCCGACGACATGCGGCACGAGTGCAATCGGCGTTACTATCCGGCGTCGAATTTGCTCGATCTCGTGTGCTCGCAGGCGGCACGGCGTCTCCCAGCGGCGGCAATCACGCGTCTCAGGCCAGTGCTACTTCCGAAGCGCCAGCAGTGGAGCGGCGACCCGGCATTCTTGGTGCACCGACCAACGTGCGTGCCGGTGCCGCAGCGCTGCTGGTTGCGGTGGTGGTGGTGGTGGTGGTGGTGGCGGTGTTCGCATGCGCGGCGTATGTGGCTCCAGGTGTTTGGAGCAGTCTGTCTTCGCCGCGGCACCACGACGAGGTTGACCTCAACAACGCCGTCAAGCCAACCGAGCCACAACCGCCTGCTGCGCACCGCAGAAGCAGTATCTCGCTCTCAAGCGCTACGAATCTCTCGAGCTCAGTCGAGAGGTTGAAATCCGAGCTGCTTGATGGCACACACCGATCCATGCTGAATCCTGTGCGTGGGCTGTACCTGTCGGGCTCGGACTCACGCTCGGTCAACATTGGACATGAGCTGCAGTACGAGACGTTCGTGCGCTTCATGGGCCAGCGATTGAGCCGCTTCCGCAACCGCCACTCGGGCGCTCCGCTACCGTCGCTGTTGGTCACCGAGTTGCACGTGGATTCGAGCTCTTGCCAGCTTGACCAAAGCCAAGCGGCCGATGTGGCCGACGGCCTTGCGGCCGAGCAGGCGGATTTCGTGGTGCTGGGAGGTGGCTCGATGGTGCGCGACCGCGCTCTCTGCGTTCTGTGGCGCTTGCTGAACCAGCGGCCCGAGTTGCCGGTCTTCTTCTGGGGCAGTGGCTTCGACGACACGGCGCTCGTGACGGCCAACCGCAACATTATGCACAACCTCCGCAATAACCGCTTCCAGAACGTGCAGTTCTCGCCCACCAGCGTCATTGCGCTCGCCAGCAGCGCCATCTTCGGGCCGGCGCTCGTGAGCTTCGGAGGTGTGCGGGGCAACTACTCGACGCAATTCATCTCGCGCATGGCACCCGCGTCTCCGGTGCGATCGGCTGGCGAGGCTGGGCTGCTCTTCGACCATCACTCGTTCGTCGATCGGCCGTCAAGTAGCGGTGCCACAACGCGACTCGCACAGCAAGTGCTCTTGACCTTTGGTTCGCGCTTCGCGGCAGCACTCAAGACCGAGACGACCACCACCACCACCACCACCACCAATGACAATGGCACTTCCACCGGCTCCGGTACCAAGTCACCAACGTCAGATGATGGCCATCGTCGAGGAGATGAAAGAGGCCGTGGCATCGTGATGGTGAACTTTGGCATTCCGACCGAGGGCGTGAGTGCCATGTACGGCAAGCATGCGCAGATCTCGACCGTGGCGGCGGCACTCATCAAGGTCATGCAAACGCTCTCGTTGAGCCATACGGTGCTGCTGTACGCCACGAGCACCACCGATCTCGTACACTTGCGGACGCTCTACAACGCCACGGTTCACAACGTCGACGCCGAGGTCGCCGACGTGAACCGCATCATCATGGCGCCGAGCGTGCCCGACGTGCGAGTGCTCTTACACGCCCTGGAGCACAGTGTGTTGTCGATCGCATTCCGATACCATGCTGTGATGTTGAGCGTCCGAGCTCGTGTTCCTCTCGTGGCATTGGCTTATCGATTCAAGGTGCGTCCTTACCCGTGTGAGAGAGAGAGAGTGAGAGAGAGAGAGAGAGAGAGTTACAAAAGGGTATTCCGATATTGATGCACCTGCGAGATCGGTGTAGACGATCGAACTGTGTGATTCCGTGGGCTCACTGCGGCAGTACACGGTGGCCACCGATGATGTCACATCACACGGCCTTCATGCACTCGTGGGTCGGGCGCTCGACAATGCAGCCAGCATTCGCACGATGGCGGGGAATGCGATCGAAGCGACGCGGCTGGCATTCGAGCGTGAGGCCGACCGGTTCATTCGATACCTGATGAAGACGGGCGTCGTGCCACCGGGAGACCTCGTGGCCGACGGCAGCACTCCTCGACCGGCGGTTGCCATCATGCTGCGTGCCGAAGCGCCCAAGGAGGGCAGTGCCGACCGCTGTATGGCCGACCGGTTCGACCTGGGCGCGACGGCCGGCCGCGCAGCTGCGATCGTGATGCAGGCGTACGCCAAGCAGAACACGTCGGTGACGATCCTGTCGCATCGACCGCACGTCGTGCCGCGGCGGAGCTACTGGCCGTGGATCTCGCGCTCGACCGCTGACCTGCTGGTGGTGGGCTCGGAGGTGTGGTTTCCGAACGACGAGATTGAGC
>Ga0209935_1004945_pt1 | contig 11714 bp, 11 predicted proteins | sample ThiBio_1000_plan_2_FD_183958 | JGI IMG/M metagenome (GOLD analysis project Ga0209935, IMG submission 183958) | Wastewater bioreactor microbial communities from Cape Town, South Africa - Thiocy_cont_1000_plan (SPAdes) | ecosystem: Engineered > Bioreactor > Thiocyanate-remediating >... | reverse complement strand
TTTTTGTACCTATGAGAGAAGAGAATGTGGAGGTGCACAGAAGAAAGAAGATGATGTAAAAAGTGAAAAGGAGGAGAAGGTAGTGCTATCTCCCTGCGTCTTGACTGAGAATGATCTCTCGGCCATTCTGGCTTCGGATTGTACCTTCGCACGACGACTTGAGGTCACACAGAGCGCACAATTATACAAAATATTAGAAGAGCATAGTCACTCTGTAAAAAATACAAACTTGTAGAAAACAAAAAAAAAAAGGATTTGTTGTAGAGTATTGGCAAGAAAAGGGAATTATTATGTAGAGGTAGTTTCATTGATAGTATAGAAACAAATAAAAATAAAAATAACAATAGGGATATAAATTATAATAATAGTTTACCAGTCCGACATTTTGGTGCGAACAAATTCGACAAAGTTAATCTGCCCGTCGTCGCCCACTTCGGCCTCGCGTACAAATTCATCCACTTCATCGGTATCGAAGGGCTCTCCGAGGGTGGCAAGATAGTGCTTCATCTCCGATGCGCTCACATACCCCTTGCCGTCCCTATCAAACACCGCAAACGCTGCTAACACCTATCACATAGGAAGATTATTATGATGGTAATAAAAGCTAACAATAAAATACATAACTAACAAAAATAAAGAAATAACACACTAATTGTAAGTTGACGCGACAAGCGCCGTACCTCCGAGTTGGCCGACTCGGCCCTGCTTTTCACTTGCATGACAGATACAAAGTCGGACATCGACAGATCATTTTTCCCTCCCATAAGCTTATGCACTTTGCGGGGAGGTTAGGAAAGAACAAGTTGCGCGGCGACGACAACAAAGTCGATCAATCCGCTACCGCCAAACAGAATAACGAAGGCAAAAAGGCCTATTAATTAAACTACGTACCGTCACTTGCGTCTTGGCTTAGCGAATGTAGAAGCTGTCCGAGTTCGCCCTCATTGATCCTTCCATCCCCATCCTTATCGAACAGTCTAAATGCCTCCTGCCACTCAGCCAACTCTTCTTTGTCTTCCATCCTGTACTTCGTGCAATTTTTGGGAGAGCGAATGGGCTGAAAGCTTTGATTGAGGCAATTCGAAGAAAGCAAAATTAGGGATAGTTCGCCTAGTCGCAGCTTGTTGGTTCAAAAGTCATCTAGATCAACATCTTCATCTTCCTCTTCTTCATCTTCTCCTTTTTGTTCCTCTAGCAGCTTATCTCGAGTCTCTATCAGCTGTCCCAGCTTCGCCTTCAACTCCTTGGCTTTCACGACACTGCCGTTCTTGTGCAGATGGTATTTGTCGCAGGCCGAAGCAAGAAGCTTCCAATGCGGGTCCTCGAGGGAGAGAAGGAGGTTGAGTTTGGGGTCCTCCAGGATGCGCAGCACGTGCTCCACGTCATCACACGCCAGCAACAGGTCGAGTGTCGACAAAGACGCCTTGACCTCCCTCGTTATCATCTCCTCGAAGACGAAGCGAATCCCGAGCCAGCAGTTGCGTTCGTCTTGCTGTGAGAACTCTTCTAACAACTTGTTGAAGGTGGTGACAGTCGGCTTGAGTCCCGCTGCTGCCATGTCGCCATCGAAAAGGGCGACTATCTTCTGCAGGTCGGATACCTTCGCGTATGTCCGCAATTGATGTTGATAGACTGCAAAGATATCGAAGGGTGCTACTCGCAGTGGCACTTTTTTCTCTAACAGCTCCTTGGCCACCTGCTCCACCTTGGCAACGTTGCCGGAGTTGTAGTAAGCCTCGAGAAGGGCCAGGTAGGTTTTCTTGTCCTTCTCCAACCCGCGCGCCTCCATCTCGACCAATAGCTGCTTGACTTTCTTAATATGTCGACGCTTGGCATAGCCGAGTAGCATCGCGTTGAACACCGCTACCTCCTTCCCCATCCTCTCACGCATACCCTGTGCGATGCTGACGTCATCAGCCTGTGCCGCTTCGGGTTTCGCCCCAAATAGGAATATCTTGTTCTTCTTCTCCTCTTCACTCAGAAGGTGACTCACGTTGTGCATCAATGCAGCCTCGTATGCGAGAACCTCGTTGAAGAGTTCCTCGGCCTTCACAAACTCGCCGATGCAACACCACCCCTCAATCAGTGAGGCATAGGTGTTCGCAACCACCTCCAACCCGGCGTCTCTACCCCATACACCCTTGAAATAGAGGATCCTTCCCCTCCTCTCCAACTCCGCAGCATAGGCAACCTCCTCCTCCGGAGTTAAAACCTGTCCGGCTTTTTTGGCCTGGGCCTCGAAAGCCTCCACCTCCGCGATAGCCGAATCCTCATCGGCCGCTCGAGCGACCCACGTGCCCTTCATTTCCTCGAATAACTTCATCGCCTTCAACATCTTCTTCTCCCCCGCATAGGCCGCGATGATGCAAGCATAAAGTGTCTCGGTGAGCTCCAACCCTTCCTTTGTCAACTCCACAAATACCTCCGTCGCGTTCTCTATCCTCCCTCGCTTGACCGACCACACCCTGATCACTTCCTCGAAAAGATGTGCACCCCTCTGGAACCCGCACTCTCTCATGGCCTTAAGGGTCGCAACTGCCTCGCGCAGGTACCCATCACTCAGTTGATTCATAAACAGGGCCTCCAATTGCGGCTGGTCCATGCTGGCATAGTCTATGGTAGCCTTGCGCAACAGGCTCACATACTCCGCCACCCCTGTCCTCGTCGCAACCCGCTCCTCCATCGTCCGGTTCAACTTTTGTTCGAGAAGGTCATCGCGAGAATTCGGTTGAGGGATGGAGGCAGCCAGACGTTGGGTCGCCGTCATCTTCTCCTTCGCCGCCGTCTTCGACGTAGTTGGCGTTACCTTAGAAACGAAGGCCTGTACTTCGCCCTCTTTGGTTGGTGGGGTGGGTGGTTTGGCTATCAATTCCTCTAACACCGAGGAGATGAAGTGTGATAGCGGTGGTTGTGGTTTTGGTGGTGGTTGTGGTTGTTGTGGTGGTGGTTGTTGTTGTGGTGGTGGTTGTTGTTGTTGCTGTTGTGGTTGTTGTTGAGGCTGTGGAGATTGTTGCTCCGTTGGTCGTATTGACATTTTGTGCGGTTGGCTGCGTTGTGGTGGCGGTTGTGGTTTTTGTGGTTGTTGTGGTTGTAGTTTTTGTGGCTGTTGTTTCTGTCGGCTCTGTTTCTTATCATGTATTTTGCCCGTCTGCTTTTTCGATGTAGTTATATTCTCTTCTTCCTCCTCTATATATTCTTCCAGTAGTTCCTCCTCTTCCGGCCCGATTTTTAGGGAGGATCCTTGTTTGGTTGGAGCACCCTCGCTTTCTGCATCCAGAGCCTTTTGAAGCTCGCTTTCGATGAAATCCGTGAAAGATCCTGGTTCTCGATCTTCGTAACGTGGTCTCGATGCCGTTTTTGCCGGGGGCGTTATGTCTATGACAACACGCGATTTAGAGGGCGTAGGGGAACGAAGATTCGATATTTGTTGTGAAGGGGGATTGGCGTTTGGAACATCCTGAAGATATTCTTTCAACAAAGACACGACGTTTGCCTCGCTATCTGGTCCGTGCGCAACCTGCCGCTTCTGAAGGGTGTTGTTATCGGGTTGTTGGCCGCTTTTTGTCTCGGGAATGTCATCGTCTTCAATGAAAGTGAACGGTTTATGCTTTCTCTTAGAATACCGGAACAGAGAGTAGGGCCTGCTTTTTCTGCATTGTAGGCGATTGTTTGGAACAATTCTTGTCTGAATGTACAGTTATTCACACGAAAAATATCTTGCATGAAATGACAATTACCTGATTATCGCAGCGGAACAAGGCAGCACAAGAATAAGACGGCAATTGTAAACCATGGCTCGCCCTCACATATGCTGGGTGTATGCCCCGCGCCTTCATAGGAGTTGCAGCCAACAAAACAAAGGTCGACCTTTCTTGGAAGAGCAAGCCGAAAATGAAAGGGGCAGCAGTGCTGCTTGTGGCTTTCGTCGTTTTGTTCTATCTTTTTGGATTGAATGGGAGGAGTTGGCGAGACTTTACTAAAGGTACCACCTTCTTAACTAGCCAAAACTAACCCAAAATGTAAGCTGAATTGCAGGAAATTGAGGACAAGAGGGCAAATGCAAAACCAGTAATAATCGACCCAAAAAGAACATACCGAAAAATTTGCCCAGCCTGCAGCAAGCCCAACGCTTTGAGTAAGTCTCTGCTCTTCATAGGAGAGACTAATGGATACCAAGGTGTAAATTATTGTTCTGGATGCGGCTTTCCTTTGTCCCATGCAGACATTCAGCGTGTATCCGACAATATTTTCCTTGATATGATAAAAGGATTAGATACGGTACGGTCACGAAATGACCCACTTCACAATTTAATTCTTTGCTCGCAGGGTACTGTTGTACTTAAAAGGACGAAGAAAGTGTTAGTCTTCGACGATAAATTTCCTGTGAGTTCCCAACACTGTAAAAATTTTCTGTTTAATTCAGTTCTCATCTACTTTAAAAGATATCGACTCACCACATCGACATAATTCCAACGCAAGTTATACCCGATATCAGCTATTTGAGCAGTGCGCACATTAGCCTGATAAAAAGTAATTGCCTTCTATCCCTCGCATCTCCTCTAATCTCTCTTGGCCTAGTTTTGTACCAATATGGATTGGAGGAACTCCGACTGAGAAATATTACCGTCGAAGGTCCTCTTGAAGACTACATCTTTGCTGGGTATGATGATTAATTCTTACCCAAATAATAACAACCCATTCTGTAGATTCAACTTCCCTGTGTCAGTCAACCACCTCCACTTACACATGACGGTGCCACCTTTCAAGCACAAGAAGATATTCCAGTACCCACGATGGCACCCCTATGAAAAAGTTCTATCAGATCTGGAAACCTTTGGGAAAGTTTTGACTTTGGTATGTGTTATCCTACCTCATTCTCTGCCTCGTTTAACTCCTTTATTCAGGATCTATATCCCAACAAAGAACTAGGAAAGGACTTCTATGATCACGCTATGCAAGTGCATGAAGCACTAGTCGACTATATTCTGTGACATGTTTATAATTTCTGTACATTATTTAATATTTATTCCTCTATTTATTTTATTTTATTTTATTTATTCATCTGGCTATTCATTCTAAATGACAAAAGGATTCCATCTCTGCTTCACATACGACTCATAAGTAACAGAAGCGACGAGAAGTGAACAGATTCATCAACCAGCACGGAGTTGAGTCTGCCTCCTTTCGCTTTCCCGCCATTTCTTGGTAATGCTGCAAGACACCTCATGCAGTGCGTGTCGTGTGGTAAAGAGGGTACCAAGCTCTGTGCGCAATGTGGAGTCGCGCGGTACTGTAGTAGAGAGTGCCAGAAGGCGGACTGGTTGAATCACAAGACACAATGCAAGTCTCTCAAGCTTGAGAAACAATCCAAATCAGCCGAGAAGAAGAATGCCGAACAAGAACAACCAGTAGATTATTTCCAGTCTGGTGTAGATTTTTGGGTCAAAGGAACTCTTTCCGCAGAACAAGGGAAACTAGAGGCTGCAGCTGAGGATTTTGTATATGCTTTTTGGCTCGATAATGCTTTAACAGGTATTTGTGAACATCACGAACAATAATTTAATGATTGCATGGTACAAAGGAAGAGGGAATGAGGAAGGGCCTCGCAAGGTGGTAACTGGTTTGCTCTTAGCGGAGGAAGACAGGACTGGTAGTTTTGACAAACAAATAGCACGAATACGCGCGCAAACAGCTACCCTTCCGGACAAAAATCCCTACGCTGCGCTGATCTACCTCACCATGTACCTCACCGAAGGATTGCTGGGGATCTCTTTGTTAGATCAACTCATCGAGCGAAATCCTTCAATCCCCTACTTGTATATTAACAGAGGGCGCAGGCTTGGTCAGATCGGTGAGCATCGCTATTTACAAGGTACCAAGAGAAACCACCACCTCAATCGCTTGCTTACCACTCACATAGGAGACAGGGCGGGAAGCGTAAGAGACTTCCGCAATCAAATGTTGGATGTTGAAAGAGCGGCTGCATTAATGGGGACAAATAGCGTAACGATGATGTTTGAGCTTGCGTATACCTATCGGGACAATGGGCAGGTTGAAAAGTCTATCAAGTGGTATCAAGCCGCTTTGAAGGCTGCGCCCGCAGACCACTGGTTTCGACCGCAGGCCGAGGAAAGCCTTGCGCTGATGCAGTATTCGAAAGGAAGAAAGCTTTTTGGTCGCGGGTAGAGCTGATTGCTTCCCGTTGCACTACACAACCCACTGTATCACATCAATACGCTAAAGGCACAGTGCCTTACTACCCACGCGTCTTGTGGGTTTACAACTTAGTGGAAAAAGGACGAGACTGATATTACTTTTCAGCTAAGCCTGAACGGACAAATGACCGATGAGAGGCGCGATGTTTTGTGAGTTGCTCTTGACCAAAGAAGAGAGTCTTGCGGTTGACAAGTCATGCGTGTGAAGGTTGTTTACGATAAGGCTAACCTGGTTATACCAGTGCCTCAGACTAACGACAAAGTATTCAACTTGATTCAAGTCGTTAATTCCCGTCTTCAATCGTATCTCGGTGACCGCACCGTTCGAATTAAGGAACTCTGTACATCCGACGGCTTTTATGTATGTTTGGTGTCTTGTTTAAATCGCCCTAATCCAAAATGTTTCCATCCAGCTCAATCCTAATGATGCCGTATCTGACGTCATTGGCGATGGAGAAGTCCTGGTTGCAAAGAGCTACTTTGCTTGGATTCAAGACAACTTAGAGTGCGTACATTCATTTTCATGTCGGCCAATGCTGATCAATTTTACACAGCCTCCTCGAGAAAGCGTTACATACTGTCTCGGCATCAGACTATGCTACTTGGCCCACTGGGTACTACACTGTGGATATTGGCAAACATAAGCACAATAAGATTTACATCAAGGTCGAAGCACGTAAGTAAGCAGTAATTATTGCGCACCTGTTGACCGTTTCAAAAGGTGTGTCAGGCAAGCCGGTCACGCACAGGCTCGAACTGTTTGATGAGGAATCTCTTCAATCATTCGGCAAAGATGGAAAGCATCTGGTTACTCGATATGAGGGTAAATCCAATACTGCCAATTGGTTTGCCGAGATCTGGTTTCATGTAGCGAAAGATACAGTCACAGGAATTGAGATTCATGTAAGTCAGTCATTCATTTTGTATGTGTCTCAAATTAATGGTTTATCAATTCAATATTAGTTGCAAGCGACCTCCGACAAACGACCTGAGATCGTCTTCTACCCCTTGGAAGTAGCGGGATTAACTGTCTCTGCCCCCAAAGTGATTCAAACAGCAGCTTTCCCCAAGCCCGCTAAGAAATACGAGCTGCCCAAGGCCACCAGGGAGGGTCCTGCCTTTGAGCCCAAGCAATACCTATCTTGTAAGCTCCCCCAACAAATTGTGTTTCTCTCTCTCTCTCTCTCTCTCTCTCTCTCTCTCTCTGTGTGTCTCTCTCTCCCTCCCTCTCTCTCACTCTCTCACTCACTCTCTCACTCATATTTATTTGTTTTATAGCACACTTGTCCCCGTCTGGTATTCCTAAGGAAGATCTTCAGATGGATGGTGAGGTTGTAGGCACTGGTGACTCAGGCCTTGAGATCAAACAAAAGGTATTCAGAAATTCCAGGCAATATATTTGTATCTTTTTATTAAGAATTATTGTCTCAAAAGGATCCCATTTTGGCTGACCAAACTTGGTATTCTGAAGAGAACAAAGGATTCGATAATTTGTTCCTCAACCATCTTTCGATCTTCAATCCTGGCTCGGAGGAAATTGCGATCGTAAAGATCACCTCCGAATACGAAGTGGACGGCAAATGGGTGACTGCCAAAACCAGGTAATTTCCTTGTTTTACAAACATATACATAGTTCTGATCACTTTTTTTTAAAATCTATCTAAGGTGTGGTAGCAAGTCGGGTTACTATAACTATTACTTGCAAGGTCCCGACCCCGATGAAGGATTCAACCTTGGATCCAACGATAGATACAACTTGGCTATCGGCACGTACATCTTTGTTCAGGCACCTGCCTATGAAAAGAACAGGAGGGCCCACGGTTCCTTGCCTAATCCCTTGCGAATTAAGATCACCTTCACCAACAAGGTACACAACACACCCACTCACACTCTCTCACTCACACCCACTCATGCTCACTCACACAACAACAGCAAGGAGGAAAGTCGGAGATCATAACGGAGTACAAGAACAGGCCATTGTATCTTGACACCAAGGAGAGTGAGGAGGCCAAGAAGGAAGGCAACCCCAAGGCGATCTTCTGGACCCAAACAGACGATGTCCCGGCAGAGGCACGCTTGTGGGCCAGCATCTTCGCGATTGAGGACAGATTGGAGATCAACACCTCCAATAGCAACCGCAATGCCTGGCTGCGCCAGTCCGATCTGCCTCAATATATATATCAGGCTACCAAAGCAGGTATGTGAGAATTTAAATTCCTTATTTGTTGCGAGAAGAAAAACAGGCTAACAATTGCATGGCACATTTAAGGCAAGTCGGAGGTGCCACTCGACAATTGTTGTTACGCCGGTGAGAAGTACGGCCACGACACCCAGGTGAATATTCTGGTGGACATCGAGAATCAGTGGGCATATGGCCTGAAGTTCGAACAAAAGACCAACTCTTCCAAGACAATCGAGTACTTCCTCATCCCTGATTGGTAAACAACTAAAAATATTTCTTTGTTTCTGCTGTGTCACATCAAGCAATATATTAAATAAAAAATATAATATAATAAGTAGTATTTATTTTTTTTTTAAAATCTGTTTGCACTTGCTTGTTTAAACAAATTTACCCTCTGGAAAAGCGTTTTGCAAGGCAACCCTGAAGCTCCCATATGCCCCATGAATAGCTGTCCCTTCCTGCAGGGTGTTTAGCGAAAGCGCAAGGAAATAAGTGTCATCAACCTTGGTAGAAAGCAGAGAGTCAAAGTGGATAGGGGACCATGAGCTCTTCAAGAGGGGATTGAACCCATTACGTTGGGCGAAAGATTCAAAGTACTCACGACATCGTTTGGGATCCTTCCACTGCTGTCGCACTCGCTCTCTCGCTGTTTTAAGTTTTGGGGAAAGGTGGCTTTTAAGAGGAAGGGCCAATGCATGCTTACCTTCTTTTTCAAAATCGGGAAAGGTCTTTCGAAAGGCATCATAGAGGGATCCTCTGTAGGCTGCTAAAAGACTAGCGCCCTGATATAACAAAAAGGTTAACTTGAAGGAAGCAGTAGGGGGAAGGAAAACTCTTACTTTTGGAAAATCACGAATATCCGATTTGGACACCTTCTGCCAGTCCTCCTGGCTCAGAGGGTCGAAGCCCTTCTGTTTGGCATAATCCAAGAAGAATTGCTTTCGTTTTTCTATATTCTGCCAATCTTCCTTTTCGACCTGCTTTTTCTCCGGCCGTAATACGACAGGCTTTGGAGCTGAGTACCAAACGATGTTCATCAAAAGGCTAAATAAAAGATACGACAAATGGCAGCCTTACCTGCTGGTATCTTTAGGCCAGGAAATGTAGCTTCCAGTGCTGCTTTTACAGAATTACCAAATGGCGTCAAAAGACCTCGTCCCTATATTGCGAGAAAGGGGAAGAACATAGAATGTTATAATGTTATAAAAGAGACAAGACTTCATACCTTTCTGGCGACGAGGGATCGAGGCACTGACGCCCAATTTGCAGCAACGAGGGGATCGAAACCCTGCTCAGCAGCAATTTCTCGGAAGAATAGTTCGCGATTGTTTATATTCAGCCAATAACTTCTCGGTTGAGATTGGCCGAATCCTATATGGAAATAAAGAATGTTTTAAGCTATTGATAGCTCCATGTATGAATACCTTTCCAAGTGACTTCCGGGAAAGTCGCAGCAAGGGCACTCGCGAGTGAAGGGAATATTTTGAGAATGGTGCCACCCTTGTTGTTACAATAAGTAAATATTGTTTTAAGATAGGAGCGTTTGTTTGTTACCTTCTTTGCTTTTACTTGTTTTTTAGTTATGGGATACCAATTTTCGGGGACCAGCGGATCGAATCCCATCTCCTCTGCAAACTTCGTGAAGAACGCTCGCCGATTCTCTATTGATTTCCAATGCCGCTTTGGTGCATTTGTTGACCTAGGTCGTTTTGATGGTAACACTATAAGAGAGTGTGATGTGATGAGGTGAGATAGGGTGTAGCAGTTGAGGAGTGGAGGTGGGACACTTACCTGTTATGGAAGGTTTCATTTCTTTCCAATTGGAGACGACGTCATCCCAAGAGAGGTCGTCCCTCATTCTGTACAGGACGGGCAGTTTGGGCTTTTTGGTTCCCGCCAGGAGGCCCCGATATTTGAAGCCCACAATATCCCCTGCTTTGGGATGCCACCTCGATACAAACTCAGTCGTTCCCGGTGTGGCTGTGAATCGTACACCATTTGGTCTAAACACGTCACGTGAATAAATAAACTATTAAAGGGTTGGGGGGACACATACAACTCGCACTCGTATTGATGTGGCCCTGATTGTGAGACAACTTTAGCCTCAGCATCTCGATATTTCTTCGAAATGGGATATATATGTGAGTCTAACCATTGTTGAGGGAAGAGGAGCAGATACCTTGTGTTTGAGGAACCCTTTAGATCGTCCTGGTTCGTAGGGTGATTGAGGGTCGCGCAAGATGATCCCTTCTCCCCCTTGATCCAGAATATCCTGAAAGAAGGCTTCAAAGTGATGGGTACCCCTACATATCTCCCTCGGTGCGATTTCGAGGTACTGATTGGCCTTCACGTTTTTCACTGTGACGCATCAAAAAAAAAAAAAATAAAAAATACAACAATGTTAGGAATGTTATGTTTTGGGAGGAGATCAAGACTTGCCTAGATAGGAATAGCGTTGCTCATAGGTGCCGAGGGTTTGCTTGGGCACGTCGAATACCATGTATTTGAATTTACTCCAATCTTGATTGGATAGATCGGCCCTGTGAGATATCTTGAGGGCTTCGTGGAACTTATCTCGCCCGAACCTTCACCAATAAAAACAGAGAGGAATCAGAATTTGTGTTTTCTTTCCTTTTCTCGAGGGTAATTGTTTTCTCATTTTACCATAACTCGCCATCCAAGAAAAGATCGTTGGGCATGGTATCTGCTATTTCTTGAGGTACAGGGAGAACTTTCCCAGTACGAGAATAGAATACCTTCTTGTCGGGATTCCAGAATGCCCTCAACCCATCATATTTCTCGAAGAGCCACCTTTGTGAGTTATTAGAAATTAAAAACATTGTGAGATTCTTCTTTGGGTCGGATGTACCAGTTGGTGGGATCTGCCATGCTATTGGTTAGAAAGCATGCGGTTGTGGGTTCGCCAACGCCGTCGACATAATATGATTCATTTCGGAAGAAGTTGGGGGGCGTTTCTTTTGGTATGGGTTTGCTATCCGCTGGCATATCGGGCAGGTGGAGATCTGGTCTAATCTGTTTGATTGAAGCCACAAGACTTGTTTTTTTCTAGAAAGTCAGCTAAACTTCTCTAATAATCTGAAGCATTTAAGGAGGTTAAAATTACCTTTCCACTGTTCCGTCCCACCAACAGGGTACGACGATGAGAGTCAGACCCTTAGCACGGGCTGCCTCTTCTTTTACTTTATCCTTTTCCGCGATTTTTTCCAAGGGCGTATAATTGTAATTCGTAGAGATATAGTGATGCCGTTCCTTTAGTTTAAAAAAGGAATTTTGGAGAATTGAGGGGGGGGGGAGAG
>Ga0209935_1004943_pt1 | contig 11721 bp, 13 predicted proteins | sample ThiBio_1000_plan_2_FD_183958 | JGI IMG/M metagenome (GOLD analysis project Ga0209935, IMG submission 183958) | Wastewater bioreactor microbial communities from Cape Town, South Africa - Thiocy_cont_1000_plan (SPAdes) | ecosystem: Engineered > Bioreactor > Thiocyanate-remediating >... | reverse complement strand
CAAAGCCATCCATAAAGTTTATACTCGTCTAAAATAGATTTGGTCAAAAGGTGTTCGGCATCGAGTTGTCCAATGTTGGAGCAGAACAACTACCTCTCCACACCAGGGTGCGTTTCCTTTTTACTCATCATCACCACCTTCTTGAGGGCGCTGCTATTGCCGGTGGCACGGGTTTGGTAGGAGCTGTTGCCGCAGTTGGCGTTGCTGGATACGAGTTGTACGAACACCATAAGCACCGTATGTTGCACGCGTGTCCCTTTTTGCTAGGTCTCAAACTTCCATGCTTTAGACGAGCAGGAGATGCAGCAGCAGCAGCAGCAAACGATGCAAAACCAGAACATGGGATATAACCAAGGCTACGATCCTTACGCACAACCACAGGGCTATTATGATCAGCAGAACATGGGATATAACCAAGGCTACGATCCTTATTATGCACAACCACAACAACATCACTTCCTCTAAACAAAAAGAGTTTCTGGTTTTTATCGTGTGTCTCTTCCTTCCAGCTTACAATAAAATTGTTTGCAGACGGGAGTTCGATTTGGCAGCACTTGCTCCCAACTGCGTTCAACCGCTTGCCTAAACAGGCTTGGCTTCCTGCCCATGGGTAGACATGCCAGCAAACTGAAAGAAAAGCTCTCTTCAGCGGTTCTCGTGGGTGTGCATGCTCCTCCTGTTCTCGTCGGGCGATCTTGGCCTTCAGGGCCTTGATTCTGTCCTGCTCGATTGCCAGTCTCTTTGCCTTCTTATGTTCTAATCGTTCTTGGAGAACAGTCAATGGTCGTCGGATCTATGAGGTTGAGGTAAGTGTCGTGAAATTAAGAAAATCAATAAAAATTCGCCTCCACCTACCTTCTGCCCAAAGATCTTGTGTTGAGTAGGAGTGCTCTTCATCGTCAACACCTTTCTCTTTCTCCTTCTCCACTTGTGGAAATGATCTTGTTCCGTTTGGATAATCCGGCAAGTTACATCAGCCAATTTTGGATCAAAAGAGGTCCCTGGCTTGTAAGATGGGGAAGCTTGTTGCTGCTTTTTACGGAACTCATGAACTGGGTGTATTATCCCCTGCCCACCAAGGCCATTGGTGAATTCCTGCATAATTCACTGGTTAGTAGCGAAATTACTCCGCAATAAAAAAATAAAAAAAATAATAAAAAAAAAACACAGGCAATTCGGCTGCCCTTGATAATGGTGGCGCGATCTATGTATCCGGTCAGGGCAACTTCACTGTGGTTTCCTCCAGTTTCAGCTGCGAACGCGGTGTTTATAACGGAGGCTGTATCGCGCTTGCGGACCAACAGTCCATAATTTTTCAGCGCCAACGAGAACACTAGGCACGCTAGGCAGGGCTGCTGGGTCGTGGATACAAAAGCGTTGTTTGTTCTGTCATAGAAAGAGAGCAGAGGGAGTAAATGTCGGTGCACCCTGCTGAAATTTATCCACCAGCACCGATCGTTGGTGACATATCGTAGATTTGTGTGATTGATGAGCTGTTTTTTTGTCCGGTTGGTTTGGTAGATAGCTTGTAGTTTTACTCTGCTACGAGATACGCCTTGAACAACAGAGAAAATCTCCAAGTCCACCAAATTAAGCTGAGGTCACGCTATAGCGGAGCACTTGCAGAGCTGGTCATTGTGCACTAAAGCAAACTGTGGCTGTGCACAACTGGTGCACCACACGAGCGCAGCTGGAGCTTCAAATTGTGCAGAAAAAGAGGACAAATTGTCTTCAGGTGGACCCACGGTTTACACGGTGGGATGCCCGGTGCACCAATTTTGCCAACATCATGACACATGGCCATGTCTTTGTTTGTAACGTAATGTGGATTTTTTCAGTGCTCGGCCGGTTCTTGGGTGGCAAGCATATTGGATTATTCTCGATTCAAGACCACAAGTGCAACGGATGCCGGTGCAATGTTCTTCTTTAGAAGCGGAATAACGGCCACCCAGTGCACCACGGCAAGGAAATCAAAGAGCCATTCTCTCACTCGATTTTCCAGGTCGGCGACACCCGTTGGGGAAAACGGGAGAACGGCTTGGACCGACTTCCGCCCCAGTTGCAGATCTGCGACTTTGCCGCGGCTAGGACCACACCCCAGCTGGGCTGCTGATGTGATTAAATGTTGCTCATCATCATCATCTTGGTTGTCAAGGGCAGGTCTCATCTGCGTGTTATCCCCTAAAATAGGCAACTCATACATGAAAGGTACGACGATCACAAATGTGAGTCACGTTTCCCCGATTTATGCGATCCGGCCAGACTGGACACCTGGTTGTGGTTGGTCGGTCGGTTTGTTGCAGCTTGTTGTTGTTGGGAAAGAAAAAGAGTTCAAACAGTTGGGCTTTCAAGCGCACAACGCGGAACCTAGGCACCACACATCACACACACCCCACACCTGCCCCCCCATGTCTGGACTCGTACTATTTCTCACCTTGATCGTCATGCTTGTCTTCACCGTTCATGGTGGCGTCTTGACTCTCAACGCCTACACCAACAAGCAATGCTCGGGAACACCATCGCAATCGCAGAGCGCCCCGAGCGGGACCTGCCTCACCGGAGGTGGAGAGGGAGCCTATTTCTCCTGCGGCGGCAATACCTTCACCTTCCAGCTCTACAATGGCTCTTCTTGTTCCGGAACCCCGACCACTTCTGTTTCCGGTCCCCTCAACCAATGCGCCAACGCTACCGGTGGCGGCGTGTACTACATGGCGACCTGCTCGTCTGCTTCTGGCCTGTCGTCCTGGTGGACATCCGCGCTCAAGATGCTTGAGGCCTCTCTGGTGCTAAAGAACTATTCCTAAGGCTTATTTATTTATTTATTCCCTCAGCAGCAAGTGCAAACGTGTAGCAAGAAATGAAAAAAAGAAATAAATAAAATATTCATCGTGCCGCTTACTACGCGAAAAAGGGTTCCCACGAAGAAGCTTTCGTTTTCTCACAGTGTGTAAAGCGAAAGAGACAATCAGATAAATGAGGCACACTATTGTTACCCGGGTGGCACCTTTTTGGTGTTTGTGCTGAGGCGTTGCGGACTCCAACAATAACACTCCTTTTAGCCAAGCGCGGATCGGGGTTACCTGTACGGCTGGAGCGTGTCCCTCGCCAGAATAGACCATCGTGGCAAAAAGCTCCCTTGTACTCCTCATCCGGGGACCCAAGAGCAGCGCGCGTTTTCTTTTTGGCGGCGTACCCGTTTACTGACAAGGACTTCCTCCGTCTTGCGTGCTTCTGGTGAGGAGAAGCAGGATTGGTATGACCAGCTGCAGTTGGCCATTGTTGTTGTTGCTGTTGTTCTTCACTCGGTTCGTCGTTTGATGCCTTCGATAAAAAAGAGCTCGCGCGCGGGAAGAGATGTTCGGCGCATCAAGATATGGGATGATGTGGTCTCGTGACTCGACGCACGCCATGAGCAAGGCATCCCACTTCATGATATAAAAAAAGGAGACCGGTGTATTCCGTTGGGCTCAATGCCAGAGGCTTCGAATCACCTCGACATGGTCGCTTGCGCAGCCTGTTAGAGTATTCCTCAGCGGAGCGGAGGTGATGTTGCTGCTGCTGCTGCTGCTTGTTTTTTTCGGAGGCAGCCTTGCCGGCTATGGTTTGCTCTGCACGTTCTTGATCTGCGCTTGAGCGTGCCCATTCCTTCCTAGGAATCCAAACCCAATCACACCGTGCATGCATCGCCATTGAAAGCCAAGCTTTGCCGTCACAGCGACATGGAATTGGTGGACGTGTGCACAAGGACAAAAAAGCACCACCCCCATTCTTTCATGTCAACCACCAAAGAATTTGTTGCCTGTTTTTACATACAGCCCATCGCCGTAAGCGACAGCACTTTCCAGCTTGCCGGGGACTACTCTTGGAACAGCTGGGACTTTGTTATGCACTTTTCTTTTTTTTTTTTTTTTTTTGGCGTCAGCTTGGTTTATTGTTCTCTTTGGCGCAGCTAAAAGTAAACACCTTGCCCTTCACTATTTGATCTCTCCCTTCTCCCACAAGCTATCCTGTTTCTTCTTCATCCAGATGCCCCGCATATCGCACTTGTTGCCTTCCTCAGGAGTCTCCTGGCTGGGAGAGTCATCACCTTGCATAGCATCCATAGAGGAGCTCTTGGAAGGCGCACGAGACTCGGACGCTTTGTTGATGACGGGTTGTTTCCTGAAGACCTTGCCCTGGGAAGAGAGCACCAGTTTCGCCGGCACCTGGAAGGTTTGGCGTTTGCCTTTATGTGTTAGGTGCAAGCGTGAGGGGAACTGATATTCCTGCTGCAAGGCCGAGCAGCTTACAACTCTAACAGGGCACCACAAATTCTCTTTAATCTGGTTCACACACGCTCAAAACATAACGATCAGGGGGAGGGGGGGTTTATTCTGTTGTGTCCTTCTCCCTTTGTTCTCTTATGGGCCGCCATCAAGATGATCTTGAACAGCTTGGACAATCCAAGAGGGTATCCCATATATGGAATCGTTGCTTTGCTTGGCTCTCCTTGTCTCCCAGAGCAGCTCTTATCTTCGATCCTCACCCGTGAGTTTGTAACAGCCGAATCGACAGCCAGGAAGAAATGCAATCATTCTTCTTCTCGTGCTCACTGTGCATGACCATGAGGCCTTTTCTACAACTACGCTAGTCCCCTTTTCCTGCACCACATCCTTTCGCTTCCAACAATTTTACCCCTGATAGGCCTGTGACCCACAACTGCACACTTCCTTGTCCTCTCCAATATCAGCTCCCCTCCTCCCCCTCTGTTTAATTGTGAGTGTCAGAAAAATTGCGGGAACCAAAAGAGGTCACTATTGTAGACAGGACTGTCTGAGGGTGTTTCGGCTCAATTTTGCAAAGCACAAGCCTGTTCCCCTTTCATCGGTCTCATGTTTCCGAGACCACCATCCTTCACCAAAATGGCGCCTGTCTTCCTCACACCTCCCCCTTTCTGGGGAGTGAGTGTTGCAAAAAAATTTCTAAGTCCAAAGGAAAATTTTTTTTTTCTCGCACAGTAAGCAAAAAACAGGGTGTCCGTCCTGTCCATGGTGTCCACCGATTTTTCAGTGAAAAATGTTTGTAAAAGAGGATACCGTTTGTTGTAATTTACTACAAAAGGGAGAGGGAAATGATGCCTGCTGGAGTTCGGCTCTACACATTGCATCCACTCGGATTTTTCCACCTTTTTGGGACTCCCTGTTTGCAAAAGATGGTGCTCAATGTGGGACCTTGTTCTCCCAATTGTTGACTAAAAGGTCTCGACTCTTTTCCCCTATCCCATTCTTTTCTCCTTCCAAAATAGGGGTTGCGTCCATACACAACTTGTTTAAAATATTTGACATGGGACTCTGCACTCGGCAGTTGGTTTTTGGGATCGACGTCAATTTGGGAAGAACTGAAGCGTCTTAACCCAAATGAGTTTTTATTTTCCCAGACATTCACTCTTGTGCAGCTTTCAATGCTTCTTCTGGCAACCCGCACCACAATAATGGACCTCCTTGCAACCAGCGCACAGCTGGAGCCGGGTGAACAGGTCCTCCTTCTTTCCACAGGAGGCACACGCTCTCGCGGGATTGCAACACCTCTCATGGTACTTAAGGCACTCGCGATCACAAAACCTTGCACCACAGAATCTGCATTTTTCTGGCAGCATCCACGCAACCACAGTTCTCGCACGCCCCTGCTCCTTTTCTTGTTGCAAAGTTTCATCGCCTTGTGTTATCTGGAAGTGGTGTATTATCATAGGCTTTTGCTTACATTTATTTTGTATGAATAAATTCCCATCGTGATAAGGAGCAGCTCATGCTCCTCCTTGAAGAGGAGCATCGGAACTCAACAGGATGCCGGCGAGAATTTGAAGGAGTCTTCAACAGGGGCACCACACGTGGAGGTGGAAGAACCATCGAGGCGGTGTGAAAGTGCCGTTCCAGGACCTTCCAAAAAGAGAAGGAAGAGGACGCCAGAATGGCAAGTGTGTCAAGAGTTTGAGGGACTAGGAAAAAAAAAAAAAACAAAAAAAAAAAAAAGGGTGTCAGACATGCCCCGAGCACAATTTTCTACTCTAGCCAGGAAGAGATTGGAGAATGTTCTTATAACATTGAAATTAACATCAGCTTTTGAAATGCAAATCAAATTTTTAGAGTACATGATTTCCAATGTGAGCTGGGCTCAAAAATTACTCTTCGTTTTATTTCGGAGAAGTAGTGCCAGCAGGAGGCCTGTTAGGACGATAGCCATTATCCCCAAGATCTTGGGAGCCGAGAACGGACGTTCGCCTGACACTTCCCCTGACTGACCATTTACCAGCACTTCGTATATCTTTCCCTTGTAACTGAGCCTGAGCTGCAAGATGGGCAAGAACAACGGGCAGGCCGCAACTGTGGGTGGCGCAGAAAGAGATACTTTTTGCTGCAGGAGAGTATCCGTCATAGAGAAATGATTAAACACCTGGTCAGCCAGCTTCTCCTTCATTGCAGTCTGGACGTGCGTGTCGGTGTTGAAGGGGTAGTACTTCTCCGAGAACCAGCCTTCTTGCAGTGCATCCCATTGCCAAGCATCGTCAGCAAGAAAATAATGGCTCTCACTCAACCATGGTTGGGTTCCTGGGAACAATTGGCAAAGGGTTTGGGGTCTTTTCCCTGCCGGCTCGTACATCGCTTCAACATCCACAGTCACAAACCAGCAAGGGAAAAAGCAACTGCTGTTGGCTCTCGATGGTAAATAATAAATCGTCTGGGGCGAACCACAATCCTTCTATCCATTTGTTCAAGTTGTCCTTGATGGTTGGGTGATCGGCGTTATGGAAGGCAAAAGGAATGAAGCAGACTTTCCTTGACACATCCGGGGGAGCCGGAAACTGCCACGCACCAACTCCGCTCTATATCCTCCTTGAGCTTTTTTCTTCGCTCTTGCGCATCCTGGGTGTTGGTGGGTGTTGGGACTGGCCCTGCTGTTGACTCCCCTTGCTGGCCTTTCCTCAGCTGGTCATACAGTTCCCTCTTCACAGGGTCAGACAGGACTGCAACAGAGAGGATGAAAAAAAGAGAAGAGGAGGGAGGGGGAGGGGAGAAGAGAGGAGGGGAAGAAACTTACCTTCAAAGGCTTCTTGTAGTCTTGTAAAAGCTTCGTGGCTTCCTCCTTTGTCCGGATGGTACTCCTTTAAGGGTGTTAGTGGATAACAATAACGCCTAGATTACCTTTGCCAAGCGCTTGTATTGTTGTTTAATTTCTTTGCTTGTGGCGTCAGGTTGCACCTGCAACACAGAGTAATAGTCAACAAAGTTCATTCGTTGCGAGTCAAGATAACAAAAGCCGCGCCAAAGCGTAATTAGGAATGATTTCTATTGGATGAAAATCGAGCAAGTTGCAATAAATCAGGAGGTCAATTGTAAGCTCTCCCCACCCTCCAACAAAGGTGTTCACGTGCTTTTTGGTGTCAGAGATGGTTAAGTGCGTTTACTCCGTTATTCAATTCCTTTCTGTCTTTGATTCCAGGAGGGAAACCCATTGGAATTCTCCCCCCACAAAAGCATTAAAATCATCACCACTTATATCACCATCATCACCAGTGTTACTCTCAAACAAGGTTGAAACCTTGGCATCAAATCAAAACATTGGTTCTGCAGGAATATTGCATTGCATTCACTCTATGTGGGATTGTCTTTCTTTGTCCTGTTGATTCAGAAACCTCCGCAACATCACAATTTCAGCCTACAACCATTGCTATTTGATTTGAACCAATGAAAGAATCCATCAAACCTCCATGGAGATTGCAGAACAACTCGGTATTCCAGTAGAGGAAATTTATTCAAGGGTTCTTTGAACAGGGATTACATCACCCTCCGGATTTATCATCTAGCGTTACTCTTCCTCAGATGATAACAAACACACACAATCTAATGACGTGTTGGGGAAAATTCTAACACTGTAGCATCATACCTGCCCATTTGGAAAAACACCAAAGTGAATGTTTTTAGAAACATACATTTTGCCCATTTCCAATGCGTTTGGGCTCCCCTGAAGCCCTTTTTGTGGCCGCAGCAATTTCTCAGTACTATTAGAGGGAACAAGCGCCACTCAGCCAGAAGGTGGTGGTGATCACTCTGCTTTTCGCTGCTCAGTGGCCACTGTTTGCTCTGCTAAAAATTGACAGAGCGTTTGTGCAAACACACAAGTGGCGGGCACATGTCATGGAAGTGAGTAGAATGGAGGCAAGTGGAGACACACCTGTTGTTATAGCAGATGTTGTTGTGCCTGGTGGTTTCCACCTCATCGTAGTTGCAGTTCTAGTTCAGTCTCACACTCGTTTGTAAGACAGCAGAGTAAGGACTGTCCACAAGTGCAAATCTCAACTTTTATATGAGGAATATTTGCCTGCTTTAAAAAAGGTGGTCTTCATAACACACACAATTCAGCGAATCCAGAGTATCGCACTTGTTACACCTTTCTTCAGTTGTGAATAATATCCGACAATAATAGAGTGTACTTGAAATAATGAAAAGTGTTTATTGGATATTAGTTAACTGTTCATAAATAGCGTAACACCCATTTCTGGTTAGCGCCACCACTGTAACACCATATGTGGGTATAACTATCTGGGTTCATATTTGAATCAGCAACCTCCACGCAAAGCAACATATTGGTATGGCGATTGTCGGTGTGGCATTGTAGTGCAAGGATCCCTTCATCCTTATACACCCATTTTTGATTACACCCATCATGTCTATCATACTGAATGACATGGTCACCACGGTGATGCTGTCCGGTCACGTCAATTGCTTTGTGTGAATGTGCGGCAATGATGTGGCCATCTGTTTCGCAGTAGAATTGCTGGTGCTTTGCCCCCTGCTTGGGCGTCTCCAAAACAAGTTTAGTCCCATTTGCCGTGGAGCCTGCTTCTACTGCCAGTACTAGATCAGGCCAATACATTGGTACTATATTGAAGCATTGCCCTGGGTGCAATGAGGCGGGCGTTTCCATCTGTCGCGGACCATCACACATTTCGCAACACCCGCTAGCCAGTGCATTGTGGAAAGCACATCGAGAGCATTCCCATATGTCCTCTTTGCTCGTCGTTGGTATCAACTGTTGTTCTTGGTTGCCAATTTCTACCAGAGGTGAGCGGCCTTCCTCATTGCTATCTTTTGCTTGCTCTGTGATTTGGTGTGTGGTGGTTTCTGTGTACCCGTTGAACGCCATCCTGTGCACCTCTTCATCTCGTTTGCCAGGCTCTTGCATTGCAACTGACATCCCTTGTGTTTCCTCTTCCTTCTCCTTTTCTTTTTCCTTTTCCTTTTCCTTCTCCAGTACCACAGTGTAAAACTCTTGCCCTGCTTCCTTTTCCTTTTCCTTTTCCTTTTCCTTTTCCTTTTCCTTTTCCCTGAGAAACAACATAGGAGCCGGTATGAGAAGATTGCACATATCTATTTTGAAATAGGATGTTATATAATAGCCTTAAATTGAAACAGACCTTCCAACATGGCAAGAGCTTGTTCGGAGGTTGGTCGGTCGGAAGGTTCCCAAGCACAGCATCTGCGGATGAGCCCATCCATCTGTGGCCATGAAGTTTGTTTTCCGTCTGGAGGGATGCGGAATGGTTTCTTCCCTCCAATTGTGACTGCCATTCCTGCAGCTTTTGTTGTTGCATTTTCCAAATCAGAGAGAAATGAGAGGGAGGAGAAAGGGAGAAGAGAGGGAGAGGGGGGAACACGTACGATTGTTGATGAGTTTGGGATATGGATGTTGACCAAATACCATCTCGAACAAAACAAAGCCGAAACTGAAGATGTCCACCTTGTCATCATATCTTGCTCCTTCATCTGGATCAACATTCACAACCTCTGGTGCCATATCTTTTTTTTTTTTTAAAAAAAAAAAAGGTTATGATTGGTGGCTTTACATATTTGGTTGAGGGGGAAAGAGCAGTACATGCGATGGTTCCTTGTTGTCCAGTCATGGTGGAATGATCTGAAATGATTCGCGATGTGCCAAAATCTGCATAAATACATTGTTTAACTCAATCAACTGAATATCCAGAGGACTACCAGCTATTCTTGCGCAAGGATTATTGAGATCTCCAGCAATCAAAATATTTCCTGGTTTGAGATCTCGATGAACTTGGTGCCGTGCATGAAGATAAACCAATCCTTTCAAAGTGGTGCTGGCGATGAGGAAGATCTGTTTTCCTGAAAGAGTTGCTTTGTCCAGGATGGCCTTCAAACTTCCGAGGGGATGATATTCGGTGACGAGGAGCAATCTTCCTCTGTGCGTTGCGGATGCCAACAATTGTAGCTTTTACAACACATTGAAAATGAAATCAGTCAACAACAGTGTAACAGATTGCAATGTGCACATACAATGTATGGAGATCGCAGATCAGCCATCAAGCCTAGTTCTTCTCGTAATCCTTTTTCCTTTTTCTCGTCTCCTTCAGTGGTGAGTGCTTTGACTGCCACCCAATCTCCCCTCCATTTCACCTTGTACACTGCATGCAGAGGAGAATTCGGTGATGAAAAAATAAAAATTATGATCGTTATAACTCAGTTACCTGTGCCAAACCCTCCGGTGCCAATCGTAGGAGTGTCTGGTCCAATCACAATCTCCCCGGGAGGTAATTCTTCCCATCCTCTGCGTTTGAGAGACCGATCGGCAAGCAATAGGTGAGCATGTTATCAAAAAATGATGGCGGTGTTGGAAGTACCTGCTGACAGCAGCAGGAGCTGGCGTCTTTGGAGATTGAGGCGCAAACAGCAATCCAGGACCATTCAGTGCATCCAAGACTTGCTCCGCTGTCGGACGGTCAGATGGTTCCTGCGCCCAGCAGGACGCGATGACGTTTCTTAATCCTTTGGGTATTGTTTCAGGAATCTCCGGCCTTTCACCATTCACGATACTAGTAGCCAGTTTCGTCACTGAACCAAATGTAAAAAGGGGGAGTAGGACTATAAGGAGAAGGGAGTTGTCTCCTTGGAGGAGTACATGGAAAGAGTCGGAAAGGATTTAGCCCAACCACGAGGTCATACAAAAGCATTCCAAAGCTGTAGATGTCAGCGCTTTTATCGTAGGTGTCCCTGCCTCGAAGGATTTCTGGGGCCATATCTGCTTGGATGGTCAAGATTGCCTAACTAAAGTGAGGGGCAGTGGACGTACACACTGGGGTGCCCACTTCGATGGTGAGCGTTGCATCTGCAGAGCGTGCAGTGCCAAAATCTTTGTGTGCGTGCGGGAAGAGCTTGTTAGATATCTGCCATATGTAATAGTTCATGGGTCACCTGTTATTTTCGCAGCAAGTCTCCTTGTTTGAGTCAGAAGAGTATTCTCGGGCTTTATATCGCGATGCATGATGTCTTGGGCGTGCATGTACAGGATGCCCATCATGATATCTGTCGCCAGCTCGACTGCCTGTTTGAGAGGCACACCCTTCGAATGCTGCTTCTCGATGAAATCCCGCAAGTTGCCTCCCTCCATGTACTCCATCAGCAGGTAAGTTGAATGTCCATCCGATCCGGCCGCATAGAGTTGTACCTAAAAGAGGAAAGGAGGAGGATTGGTTGAGTGATCTTTGAAGGGGCTCCTTAATCGAAGTAAGAAATAATTGTTTTACCAGGTAAGGGCTTCGAAGAGCCGCCAAATTTCGCAACTCCCTTAACGCAGATTCTCCCGTGTGATAGCGGAGAACTTTGACAGCCACCTCTAGCCGCCTCCAACTAATTTTGAACACTGCTCCGAGGTTTGTATCTT
>Ga0209935_1004942_pt1 | contig 11725 bp, 14 predicted proteins | sample ThiBio_1000_plan_2_FD_183958 | JGI IMG/M metagenome (GOLD analysis project Ga0209935, IMG submission 183958) | Wastewater bioreactor microbial communities from Cape Town, South Africa - Thiocy_cont_1000_plan (SPAdes) | ecosystem: Engineered > Bioreactor > Thiocyanate-remediating >... | reverse complement strand
AATTATTGTTCCAATCAAGGCTGTTGGGACTCCGCTATCGCACCCGTAGGGGCACAGGTTCCCCTCATCACGGGCGAGCTTGGTGAGAATGACTGCAAGACAACCTACATCACTTCCCTCCTTCAATGGCTCGACAGCCACCAGTTTTCCTACTTGGCCTGGACTTGGAATACCTGGAATTGTAACACCGGGCCAGCCCTCATCTCCAGGTTCGTCCCTCCCTCCACTCCTCTCTCGCTCTCTCGCGCAGTCACGCTCGCTCACTCTATTAAAAAGCTATGCTGGTACTGCAACGGGCTTTGGCGTGGGTTACAAACGACATCTTACAAATATCTCAACTTCCATTTAAATATTAAATAATATTAGATTCACCACTTTTTTCCAAGACTGGTTGCGGGTTGGGTGTCTCCCTCCTTCTCCCCCTCTTTCTCTCCCTGTCCCTCCTTCTCCTCCTTTTCCCCTCCCTTCTCCTCCTCTCCCTCTCCCTTCTCCTCCTCTCCCTCTCCCTTCTTCTCCGCACTGCGGGGTGCTCCATACCACTCGGGACACTCTGTGGTGTAATCGTAGTCGACAAAAATTTCCTCCCCTTCCTCAACATCCCTCACCAGGCGGATGCACTTGATGACACCAAAGCGGGGATGGGTGAAGAGGTCGTACTTGCTGTTGTTCAGGTCCTGAGTGATCTGACAATTGGCCTTGTGTGCCAACGAGGCCCTATAGGACTCGAGGTTGCTTGCATCGGGAGGCACATCGATGACCCAGTCGTCATCCAACGAGATGGTGTTGGCGTTGAGTGCCCAATCACGCGCGTCCACTTCCTCATGAGACACAAGGATGCCGTTGTAGAAGGCCACCACCTCACCCTTCACCATCTTGCGACGGGCAAAGAGACCCTCCCCTCCATCCTCCACGGTCGAAGGACCCACCCTCACACGCTCACTCTCGTAGGGGTCCGGTAGCAAGGGTTGAGAGGAGATAGAGTCTTCGGTTGAGGGGTCGTATTCATAGAGAGGCTCTCCTTCTTGAGGTCCTCTATCGTCTCCCTTCTTGCGAAACACAGCGGCCACCATCTCATTCTGGATAGCATAAGATATGGATGGGGTTAAATAGACTCGCAGACACAAACACCGTATCCTTACTTCTTCCCATTTGCCTACAAGCTGCGATACTCCGTCAGGGTAGGTGTAAATCGCGTGATCTGAAGTGATCATCCCTCCTTTCCAACCGCCTTCCAATGATCCGCCGTCCTATTGTTGAAGCACAAGAACAGATCAGCTTAGTGTGAGGCTTGTAGGGTGGTTACCGGATAGTAACAGATGCCTGGACCATGCCGAAGATCATTCCAATATTCGCCTTTAAACAAGATATTGCCATCCTTGTCACGTTCTTCCACTTGCCCACAAATATCTCCGTCCACGTAGTCCGCCACTAAACAAAGAATTAGCATATTTAGCTTGATCAAGCCGATACAAACCCTGCGTGCTGCCATCTGGGTGGGTATAGACAGAATCTAAGCAATGCAGCTGTCCATCCACATATGTCCCTCGCAACGTGGCCCCATCAGTAAAGTAGAAAACACCTTCGCCCTCTCTAGTGATTAATGGATCAATATTGTTGTTGGACGTTAAAAATTTACTTCTCGCCGTTCTTGAATGAGCCCTCAAAGCGGTCACCTGCCACTTTATAGACGAGGGCACCTCTTAAGCGAAAGTTATTACTCCCCCCCTATCGAATAATTTTCGTACCTACCGTGGGGCAGGCCGGTTTTTGGATGTGTTTCTCCTTCGTAAACCGGGATATCCTCAAGCTCTTCATCCAAAGGGTTTTCATCATCTTCTTCGACAAGTACCTTTTCCTTCCCCTTCCTAGTCTCGTTTGTATTGTCACTCGTCTCATCGTTGTCTCTCTTCCTCTTCATTTTCTGCAGTTCTAGTACCCCTAAGCAGAGATTTCCCACTCACGAAAATTTGCCCTATTCTGGGCGGGCTCTCCCGCCTGCACTCGAGTACGGCGATCCCGCTTTGGCAAAATTTGCTCTATCCCTCTCTCTCCCGCTCTGTAACAATTTTTCCTCTCCCGCTTTCACGCTTGGTTTTTCTTGCCAGTCCATTTCAAACTTCCAAGAAATGAGGAGGCTACTGATACAGTGTATTGAGGGAGAGGCAACAGGCCACAACACAACAAGGGTCTCTCTCGGTAGCAACCCTCTACCCCATAACGAGAGTACTTGTAATTCTCGAGCCAGCGCCAGTATAGAAGAGTCGCGACAGCAGGAAGTGCTCGTCGATCTTTCGCCATCGCTTGTAGACGTTTGTCAGACCCACAAGGAAGGAGATGACGAAGCATCCTATCAGCCAACCCAGGATGACTAGGGTGTCCTCAAACTCCTTCGACTCCAGGCTGCCAAACAAAATGGCCCTCGCTCCTCTCACCCCATGATAGAACGGAAAGTTGGATCCTATCGAATAGAATCCCGTAGCCAGATCCTCACTCATCATCGCACCACCTATGTAATATTTTGGTTAGCCAAGGTGAGAACGAAAAAAGAAAAAAAGAACGAAAAAGAAAAAGGGAACTAGAAAAGCAAAGAAGAAAAAGCAATGCTATACCAGTTGTTAGCTGAATGACAAGGTTAAAGGTAGCCAGCAGGTGGAAAGAAGGCACGCCGACGAGAGCGACGTAGACGGAAATCATTGACAGGAAAGAGAGTGAGGTAAAGTACAGCCACATCCAATATGATACAAATCCGTGCTCTATGTGAGTGCCATAGAAAACCAGCACCAGAGCAATCCAGAACGACGACACGAGGTTGAAGATCAGGCCGATGAGAAGCCTCAATATGAGTCTCCATAAGCCCAACAGCATTGCTACACACACACACACACAGAGAGAGAGAGAGAGAGAGAGAGAGAGAGAGTTATATAAAGAATTTAACATCAGGAGACTCACCAGCAAACATGTAGGGTAGACCTAAGCGCTGTAACATATCGATGTCAGTGAGGAAGGCGTCTTCATTCAAAGTCTTGACGCTTTGTTGCATGATGATGACCATCGTGAGCATCGAGGCTGCCCACATCAATACGAATGAGACGTAACTAAAAACGGAGTATTAGAAAATCATCCTAACCCGTGTCGGGATGTGAAAAAATGGCACACCTGGCATAGTTGGCTCCATAGTTATTGACAGGGTGCAGGTTATCGAATGAGAGCGCGACGGGTTGTTGCAGGAAGAGGGCCGATAAGTTTTCATACAGATAGCTCCCCAGATAATCCTCGAGCTCCGTGCTGCTCAGGTATCCATCCATGCCTCGGAATATGGACACGATTTTGTCCTTGATCAAATCGGCTGTAGCTGCATTGCGTCCTTCATCAAAGATGTATTCGATAGTGAAGGAGAGGCCTGTAGTGCCTAAGTAGAAAATAAATACAGTGTAAGTTTTCGAGGGAGAGAGAGAGAGAGAGAGAGAGAGAGAGAGAGAGAGAGAGAGAGAGAGAGAGAGAGAGAGAGAGAGAGAACTACCCTGTTGAGTCAAGATATCATTTAACACAGTTGGCGTCTTCAATCCTCCAAAAGCGAACAAGTCTGCAGAAAAGGACTCGGGAATGTAAACAGCTCCCCAGGCGCAGCCTCGATTTATGCAGTTCACAAGATCATAGCGCGTATTCGAACGAGGGGATTCGACTTTCCAATCAAACATTGTAGATAACGTGGGATCATACAGTAGCTCCTGAACAATGATGTTCCCCGCTGCTACCTATTTCAAAAGGCGTTAAGTCTAACTACAACAAGTGTAAAACTATAACTTACCTGTGGAAGGGATGATGGTAGTGATGTACCAGGAGGCACATTGGTAAAATTGAATCCTTGGTCCATATTCAACACAAGAATGTGAGTACTTCCAGTTGCACTCGAGGGATCCCACACGCAACCTATGGTATTTTTGGATTAGGATACTTAATCTACGATTTAAGAGATGCTACATACCCAAGTACAACGCAGCGTATATCATTAAGAGCACACTCATGGTCACTATCAAAAGAAACACCGCCATATTGTGCTTGTTCACAATCCTGGCTATGACCCAATGGCCTTCGTACAGGTAATCTTCTTCCTCCCCTTCCTCAAGCATCTCTTCCTCGATGATGATGAGGTCATCCTCCTTCTCCTTCTCCTTTTCTTTCTCCCCTCTGCTGTTTTGTCCTCCCGAATGTGATCGCTTTTTCGCTCGGTCCCTATCGGTTCGCTTCCTGTCCTCGGGGCTGATCTCGGTCATCTCCAGCTCTCCTTTTCCTTTCTTCGAATCCGTGAATCTCCTCATGCCCTTTTGTTCACTTTTCAATTCTTTCCACTCGAACCATCCGGACAGCGATCCCAGAATATGGCCCAACACAGGGCTGTTGTTGAAAAGGTGCCACCGCTGCTCGTATTCGAAGAACCCGCTAAGGAGACTCAACGCGACGCACCCAAATGCCCACATGAAGATAACAAACGCGTCGGTCGGATGGGAATTGCCTAGACTACCGAAGAAAATGTATCGGGAACCTCGCACAGAATAGTAAAAAGGGAAGAGCCTTCCTATCTGATACAGATTGCTAGTTTCATCGACAGCCAACATGGCACCACCTCCAAAAACAAGTTACGTTAGCTCATACAAGACGCTGTAGAAGGATACTCACTTGTTGCAAATTGTAAAATGAGCATGAAGGTGGAGGCCAGTTGGAATGTTGGAACGCCGAAGAGCACGCAGAGTACCGAGTTCATCGCGAGGAAGCATAGCGAACTGTAGAAGAACCACACCCACAACGAGAGGAAGCCGCCTTGAACATCTGCGCCAAAGAGGGAGAGGGTGGCGACGAGCAACAGGGTTTGACAAATTGTAGAAAGGCAGCCGATGATGACCCTGTAGACCGTGTTGTAGAGCGGAACAACCAGGTGCTTCATCAATGAGGATTCGATCCTGAACCGATCGAGAAGGATAGCGTCAAGTCGCAACTGCTTCATTCCTTCTGTGCCGTAACAGACAACGATGATGGCAGTTAATTGAGCGCCGATCCAAATAAGAGATGCGCATAGGTACGTAGCATAATTATCACCAAACTTCGGAACCGGATGAAGATTCGTTTTCCTATGTTGTACGTTAGCATTAATCATATGATAAAGATTTGAAATACTTACTCTAACGTTACGGGCTGAGTGAAGAAAAGTGGATTTGTATAATTCAAGTAGGGTGCAAGGTTTGGATCGTCATAGCACGTAGACAGGAGGGAGTAAGATATGTTGTTGAACATATCTGACAGATACATCAAGATTAAATCTGTGGTTTCGCGATTTCTGCCTTCATCGTAAATGTATTCAACGATATTTTCTATCGTGCGTGGTCCTGTAATCGATCAGAATATGCACTCAAATACACTGCATTAACCAAACCTGAGTTATTTGGAGAGATATCAAGTGTTTGGTTTTCAACTGTCTGGGTCGAAAACAAGTTGGTTGAGTAGCTCGGCGGAATGAATACTGCACCCCAGGCGCAACCATTATCTATACAAGTTTGTACTGAGGCTTTTGTGTTCGTAGTTGGATCCAGGACCTAAGGAAAAAATAACCTTTAACACAGCTACTCACAAAGCCTTCGGGATCGTACCGTCCATTGGAATAGCTGCCCGTAGCTGGACAGGATAGACCTGCATGCACATGTTGTTAGACTTCGTCGAAAACAAATAATTTTACTTGACGAGAAGACTGCCGGCAGATGGTAACAAGGACGCGTTGGCGATTGAGGAGCCATACTGTATACTATCAAATGCATAGCCTCGATCTTGGTCAAGGATAAGGATCTCCAAATTACTATTATGAGCTGAATTGAAGGTATTAGTTGAAAATTTGCGGTAAATATAATACCGTAAGGATCCCAGACTGCACCTGTAGAATGGGGTCAGTATTTTTTGACTGTGGAGGCACGTACCTAAGTACAGGACAGCATAGACCATGAAGATGAGCGCTATCAGGTTCATTATCAAAAAGAGACGGATATTTTCCGCGCTTAACGTTCGGCCCAGAATCCAAGCTGTATGATCATCTCTGCCACCTTTGGGTTTATAGCAAAACGAAATCAAATAACGGATTGAATCTGGAATGTCAGCCATTGGCCCTTGCAGCATCGCCCTAGTTGCACTGCCTCCCTGCCGACCGCTCAACATCTCTCTCTGTTCTTGGTTAACATCCGACCCACTACCTCTCGACCCCTCTCCGCTGTGTCCTTCACCGTTGCTTCCAACACTATCACCCCTCCGCTGACGTGCCCCGGAGTCGTCATCCCGAGCATCTTCGAGATCGATGGGGATATCAACCATCCTCCCGCTCTCGGCAGGCTTCCGTATTTTTCTCATTTTCTCCGGTTGTTAACCTCAGTGATAGAACACTCTATATCTCCTCGTTCTTCACCGCTCTACCTAGGATACATTCCCACCCACAGCCTCGGTTCAAAAAACCAAGCGCAACAATGAAATAAGGAAACTCTCACACTCGTCGGTGCGGTCGTTATGGATTTTCACGTGAACTAACCAAAAAACGAAACCTTTTTGAACAATTTAAAAAATAGTGACAATGAAGCCTCTTGTAACTAGCGCGCCACCTTTGCTATGCTACTACCCCCCATTCGTGACTTCGCGAAGTCGATCGAGAGAAGCTTTACTTCGTCGAGACGCCGGGCTTGGTGTACGTGGGATCCTTTCTATACGTCATCTTTAAGTGAATCTCTCCCAACTCCTCCTCGCCAGCCCAAGCCCTGACCTCCTCAGGTACCCAGCCCTTGTACCTCTCCTTCTCTCGCCTCTTCTTTTCCTTCCTTCTGATCTTCTCTTCTTCGGCTTGCTTGTAATGTAGCGGATACCATAAGTCTTGCTCAACGCCATCCTCCAAATCCTTCATCGGGACTTCGACTCTGCCGATGAAACGCTGGCCGCCAAACCTAGAATGAAGATGGGATGAGGACGATGAAAGAAAGCGACAAAAGGAGAAGGGTAAAAAGCTTACCTTCCGCCCTTATCAAACACGCGGACTTCAAGGTTGGCATCGGGATCGGAGTGATAGAGCTTGAATTCGGATCTCCATTGCGGGATGAGGGTCTTCTTGATCGAGTGTGTTTGCACCTGCTGTCCCTCGAGCTCGATCTTCGCGAAGGGTCCCTTCACGCCGCGCCCGAAGCCTCTCCCTTCAACGACGTTCAAGTCAAGGACGCCGACAAGCACGCTTCGCGTCGCTGTGATGTAATCCTCGAGCTTCTTCTTGTCGGCCTCGACCTGCAGCCTCCTCCTCTCCTCCTTCTTCCTCAACTTTTCGGCCTTTTTGCTCTGCTCTTCGGCCCTCCTGGCCCTCTTCTCGGCCTTCTTCCTAAGTCTCTCTTCGGTATCGAGTTCCCTCGTGGTGACAAGCGGGGCTGGTGTTGTCACAGGGAGGATGGCTGGTGCAGCGAGGATTCTCGACTCTTGCACCGTGGGAAGATAATACCCTGACCTCCTCCTCTTGTCCTCTTCTTCGAGGAGAAGCTGGTTCTCGTACTCCGCACGCAGTCTCTCCCTCTCGGCAAGCTGCTTCTCCGACTCGGCCCTCCTTCTTTCATCCTCGGCGACTCTTCTCTCCTGTTCGGCCAGCTGCATTTCTTCTCTGGCCAGTCTCCTCTCCTCGGCCGCACGGGCTCGCTCTCTCTCCGCCTCATCCATCCTCAATAGGGTGAATCTTCTGATCTCGTCGACCCTGGCCCTCTCGTCGCCGACGAACCTCAGATCCTCGTCCCTCCTTCTCTTGTCTTCTTCGGCTTTCTTGGACAACGTAAAGGTCCTCAGCCTTTCGTCCTCCGCTCTTCGTACTTCGTCCTCCAGTCTCTTCCTCTCCTGCTCGATCCTTAGTCTCTCTACTTCGCTTCTCCTTATCGAATCTAGCGCGTACCTCCTCTCGTCCTCCGCTTTCCTCTTCTCCTCGTCAAGTCGGTCTTTCTCTCTCAACGCAAGCTCCCTTCTCTCGAGTGCTCTTCTCGCTTCCAGCTCAGCTCTCTCTCGATTCGCTATGGCTCTCTGTACTTCCTGCTCAGCAAGCAATTTGTCTTGTTGGGCTCTCCTTCTGGCTTCGAGAGCCCTCAATCTCTCCTCGTCGGCTCGTTTCCTTTCTGTCTCGGCTCTTAATCTCAACTGCTCTGCACGCAACCTTTCCTCTTCTGCCTACAGAAAAAATAAGCAAAGGTAAGGGTAACATAGAAACTTGAAAAGAAAAACTAATAAACGCTTACCTCAGATAGCCCTCTCTCAGCGTACTGCGGCTCTCCTTGCTCGAACCTCCTAGCCAACAGATATATAAAATGGAAAGATGATCGAAATTAAATCAATTCCGATCTAAAACAAACGAGGGAATCTATCAGTTACCTTGCTCGATCTAAGATCGTTGACGGAGATCTGAGCGGTTCTTGATCGCGCGAGTGGAATCTCCACCAGAATTCGGAGAGATACGCCAGGTTGGCCCGCTCATTGGAGAAGCCGCTGATGCCGTATCGGGGTCCCATGATTTTGGGAATTCCCATATGCCTTTTGGCGAGAGAGGACGCTGTGGCCATGGCGTTGGCGCGTTGTGTGGGGAGGCTGTAGTGTTGCAGATCCTCAACGGAGACAAGTGATGGGTCATACTCGTGCAGCAGCAACAAGTAAGGAAATCCGTCATCAAAGCCATGGCCGAGGTCTTCCATCTTCAATCGGTAAGTGTCGGCATGACGCGCGGTCTTTTCGCGGGCCCAATCGAGAAGATGCCTTTTCATGAGTGCCTGGCGTTCTTCGTTGGAGGCTCTGGAGGGGAGGTTGGGCACGTGTCGATAGACTCGGAAGTGCAGCATGGTGCGCCACAACAGATCCTCGAGGAGGTGTTGGCGTTGTGCGCCGGGGTGGAAGAGGTAAGATGGCTTGATGCCCGGCTCGATGCCTTCATTCTTCAGCATGCGGAAGGCCATGCGGAGGTTATCGATGGAGTTGAACTCATCTAGACCCGCGGGGTCGATGTGGTAAGGGGTGAGGCTTTTGTGGCCGCTGAGTGTCTCGATGAGGCGAATGAGGCGGGTGCCATCCGCGAACTCTTCTGAGGGATCAGCGAGGTCCTTGGAGCGAGTCCAGCCTCTCCCTTCTCTCTTCATGACCCCATCGACCCAGTTCCATAACAAATCCTTGTGGTAGGCATCGGTCGTCGATCCGATCCCCGAAGAGGCGCTGGTGGCAGGCTCTAACTTGGGGGAGAAGGAGACCGTAGGCTTGGACAGGCCCGGCTGATTTTCATTTATATCACTTGCTATGCTCGTTGCCATGGGATTAATAGAGGTGCCTTAAGAATACAAGAAAATAAATCTGATGGAATCCCAATAGGGGGGCGAAGAAAAGAAGGAGGAAGGGGATACTTGTTCTAGTCAACTTTGTCCCTCCTCTCTTTCTCCTGCTGCTATGTTGTTGCGTCACGCACACTTTGAAAAAGAACCAAACGAAAACAAAGATGTACTCAGATATTTACCGTTCCCATTCCCTCATGTCTGCGAAAATCTTCCCAATCTCGATCCCTATCTATTTTCCGTCATTCTTTCATATCATCATCAAAGAAGCTATGCATGACAGCCGGCCGTCAATTGGTGCATCTCGTTCTTCTCACCCTCATGAATTCTCTCTCTCTCTCTCTCTCTCGAATCGCCAGACAGCATGCCACGCTAGAGTCTTTTATTCTTTCGCGAATATTGTTGCGCCAATTATGGACCTTGCACCATAAGGCTCTTCTGACGAAAAATTTGACGCGCAAACGGCTAATGAGCGGGGTTTTTGATATTCGCACCTCAACCAGGGAAGCAATCCTTGAACAGGAAGCATGGCTGACGAAGAGGACAAGAACGCCACCACAAGTGAAGAGGAAGAGGAGGAACACAGCGGAGAGGAAAAGAAGGCGTTGGCGTCCGGTACATCAAGTCTTGCAGCCGATGATGGCGGTGATGAACCGTCAACGCCAATGCAGAAGATTTTGCGCTCATATTTCTTTCGCCGAGTAGTCAACAAGACTAATATTACGCTCTTGATATCTATGCAAATAATTGGGCTGCTAATGATGTTGTATGCAATGCTGTACTATGGTAATCTTTCCGAATCTTAACAAATCCTTACTTATCCCCTTGCCCGCTGTTGCAACAGGGAGCGTTTGGGATCCTCAACGTACGTATCTAAGATAACAAACGATAATTTTACCTGATTACCACAATTTTTAGATTATTCGGACCACTTAAAGGTATATATTTTAAATCAAGATCAAGGGTACGCCTACGCGTCAATCATCACGCCAAACGAGACGATACCAACCGTTCTCCTGCCAACTATTGGCGATTTGCTTGTGGAAGAGATTCTCACGAATCCAGAAACAACCGATTTATTCTATTGGTCTGTGCTCGATCCTACCACCAACGATCAGAACGAAGCCCAGCATCTTGTTTCAATAGGAGACGGCTGGGGTGCTATCGTTATCCCTCCAACCTTCTCCGAACTTCTTTTCGCCGGCGCACCTGTTATCAACGGCTCTTTGGTGTTAAATTCCACCGTGATTAAAACAGGATTAGGTACCCTCCTCAACACCTTTTTTACTGTTAAAATCAAAACACAACACACAACCACTCAAACACACGCACAAACACTTTTTAGGGGGCTACATACCTGTAGTGAACCAGGTGACATATATTTATGACCTCGGGCGCAACTATCAAACAAACAACTTCATTCTTCGATACATCGGCCCGCTGTTTTCATCGATAGGATATGGCATAGCCTCCGCCATCCAGAGCGGCAATGGAGTCCTGGGCTCGCTGCTCTACTACTCCAACCCTTACTACTTCACCAACCCCATCCAACTCAACTACATCAACCTTCACGATGTGGGTGAGTACGGCGAGAACTTTGCCACCTTCATGAGCTTCGTTCTCCTATGGATCGGCGCACAGACCACCGTACTTGTCATGTATACCTACTCCCTCGATCCTAAAGAACAGTTCAATATGGACATGGCCCTCCTTGAACGCATACACGGTAGGTCTCCACCCAACTCTCTAACACCCCCCTCCCCCAACTCTGCACTCCTTATTCACTCGATAGCCCTCACTCACTGAGAGTCATTCACTGTTCACACTCACTCACTCACGCATTCACTCACCTCGCTTCACCTCTCACTGGCGCGTTTACTTTGAATACCACTCTTGTACTCTAATCAGTTACACTCACTCACTCATTCCAGTTAGGCACCTACACTCGCACTCACTCACTCACCCACTCTCTATCTCAGCATCCAATTCGTATGCCAGGTTCACTATTGTGGTACTCAGCACAACACTGATTCGGTTCTTTGTGGGTTTATTCTCGACGCTCATTCAAAGTTTCATGATATGCGTATGTCTAGCTATCTATGGCATCAACTTTGGTGATGGCTTCTGGGCGTACTGGTTTTGGATCTACTACGTAGCTCTCTCATTCTTGTTCATCAACGCCTCGTTCGCATTGGTGATCGGCTGCCCTATGTTCCAATTGCCCGCCACTTTCCTTCTTATCTTGCAACTCACTAGCTGTAAGTATACTACCTCTCTCTTTCGCTCTCTCTCTCTCTCCCACTCTCCCTGATGTGTGTGCGGTGTGTTTTGTGTGTGTGTGTGTGTGTGTGTGTGTGTGTGTGGGATTT
>Ga0209935_1004940_pt1 | contig 11727 bp, 11 predicted proteins | sample ThiBio_1000_plan_2_FD_183958 | JGI IMG/M metagenome (GOLD analysis project Ga0209935, IMG submission 183958) | Wastewater bioreactor microbial communities from Cape Town, South Africa - Thiocy_cont_1000_plan (SPAdes) | ecosystem: Engineered > Bioreactor > Thiocyanate-remediating >... | reverse complement strand
GGGGGGGGGGGGCAGGCGGTATTTAGAGTATAAAAGTACAGAGGAGGATACTCTTCTTTTGAGGAATAATTAGGAATGACCTATTTTTTTGTTTGGTGTTTTAGAGTCGTGAAAGACAAGAGGTAAGAAAATTTACCATGCCATTTGTTATGACAACCCTAGGGGCTTCTTTGGAACTTGGGAAAAGGCTGACAAATGCAACTTTTAGATATGGGGTGAAGAGAGGTGTGGCATACCCCAAGGGATGACCAGAATAAATTGCTAAGGTCTGCTCTTCTGTCATTTGGGACAAATAGTGCATTACCAGATGATATTGTGCCCTGCCAGAGAATGAGTGTGGACATGCTCACCACAAGTACTAACCAATTTTGGAATACCGCACCATTACCCCCATAAGTAATAAGCTCATGAGGGTAGAGAGCAACTGCAGGATCCAGGTTATTTTGGATCATTAACATGATAGCAGCAGCTGCCAAAAGATGAGCGTGTGTGTTGTCCGGCCCGCATTGTATTTGGTTACCGTACCTTGCCGAATTTTTGCTGGATACCAGTCAATTGGATAGGCCTTCATTGCATAGTGAGTTGGACGCAGGCGATACATATATATGTGCCCATATTGCTGAAGCTCATTCGCAAATTCCGATGCCAGTGCCTTGTGGTATTCGGTAGGAAAATAACGCAACGCATTTGCGATTGCCAACTGTGAAAAGGTTAATTGGCGAAGCACTTACTTCTGCAAACACTTCCAACCTTCTGTTCTTTGGGCCGGAGCCCTGGTGTACGAGCGGGGGCATGAATTATATTGCTGTCTCTTTCAGTCGCAGGACCTGCAACGTCAAGCGGAATGCCTTTCCAAAGCAATTTGGTTAAAGAAAGAAATTACTGATAAAAAGAAACCTTTGGTAAGCGATACTAGTGCATTTCGTACGTCAACGTTCTCCATAGCGTTCTCTTCGATCTGCTGAGCTTGACTATGTCGGGCGATTTTCGCTTTGCTTTTGCGTTCTACCTGGAAATATTTATTTGTTGCTCGAATGTGTAATGGCCCGAGTGGGGCTGGTTCTGACCTTCTCCCTCCTGTTGTGTGCATGCTTTTGTACCGCACACTTTTGGGAAATGAACGAGGTGTTGCGCATTGGCTGCCGTGATGAGGTCTCAGCTTTTCACGCAACCAACATGTACCTAAATTCCCATTTGCGAAGGTGCGCTCCATGTTTTATCACGCTTGGGATTCGTATATGCAGCTGGCCTTCCCAAGAGATGAGCTGCTACCTCTATCCTGCCTTGGTGCTGACACATTTGGAAAGTAAGACTCCTTCCTATCTTGCTTGATTTGGTACAACTTTCATCTCCCTTCACAGCTACTCGCTCACGCTGATAGACAGTCTTGACACGCTGCTTGTGAGAATACTCTTTTTTCAAGATGATTAGAAAGAATAACATCAGTCATTTAGGTCTTCGGTGACGTAATAGGTTTCGCAAAAGGAGTGGAATGGCTGATAGCAAACGTGGACTTTAACAAGGACGTCAATGTAAGTGTCTTTGAGACGAACATTAGAGGTAGCGTTCATTACTGGAAAATCTTCTTAATCTAAAGCCCATGACAGTGGTAGGGGGACTATTGTCCGCGCATCTCCTTGCCCATGAATTTTTGCCCGACTACACAAGCGGGCTACTGTCACTTGCATTAGATGTTGGTGAACGACTATTGCCCGCATTTGACACACCAACGGGGCTGCCCTATGGAACGGTGAGGCCCCTTTGTTGATGCACAAAGAGAAAGAAAGAATATTGACTGCAGCAGTCATTGGGAAAGAGCAGAGAAGAAAGAGAAGGAGAGAGAGAGAGAGAGAGAGAGAGAGAGAGAGAGAGAGAGAGAGAGATGGTACATGCACTGAACGGTGAAGATTGACACTCCTTAGGTGAATCTGAGATATGGTATTTGGCTGCATATCGTATGTAGACAGCATGACAATATCTCGTAGGTGTGCCTGTCAATGAGACAACCGTGACAGCTGTAGCTAGTACAAATACCTTCAGCTTGGAATTTGGGTTATTGTCGCATCTAACCGGAGATGCAAGATTTTCTGTTTGTGCCCACACTCTGCATTACTACTATTCGTTTTCCTGATAGCTCCATTTCTCCTATAGGAAGCGTCTCAACGCTCGTTGGACGCTCTGTGGTCAAGGGTAGGTTCGGTTGTTCCATGGGATTACACTTACATGGCATCAAGAGGTCTTCTCTTGGATTAGTTGGGAACCATATTGACGTGTTCTCTGGTGTGTGGACACACACAGATTCTACTATCGGTACGCCGGGGGGGGAGGGCTCGCAGCTTTTTTGTGCTCATCGTTGTCAATGTAGGTACTGCGGTTGGTGGGTTCAATCATGTTCGAGCGAAGTTTTTTGCTTAAGTTTAACTTGTCCCGTACTGTTTCTAGATTCATACTATGAGTATCTTTTCAAGGCTGGTATTTTGTTTGGAGACAAATTGTCTCTTGCCCGCTTTTCTGAAGTACAAAATTCTTATGGAAAACCTTTAAGATGCTTAACTTTTCGCAGGCATACTCTGCAGTTATGAATCACATGTTCAAAAGACCCTGGTACAGTCTCCCTCCCGAGCTATCGCCTAACTAACGCGGTGTGCACCTAGGTATATGTCGGTATGGGATCACGTTCAAACGTGGGAAGCTCTTATTAAGCTTACTAGGTGGACATGAGCTCGGGGACTCTCACCTGGCCGGCATTTGATGCGCTGTCGGCGTTCTGGCCCGGACTACAGGTGCAAGCAGGCGACGTTTCTCATGCAGGACAAACCCTTGCTGCATTTATGCAGGTATTGTTGTTATTCTTGCGTTTTTTGCTCATTTTTTTTGTAGATTTGGGCCAGATTCGGTGCCACGCCGGAAGTGTTCCATCTTATGACCGGCCAAATAGTTCCAAATAGATCCAGGTGGGTACCGTAAATTCTAATGCTTGCGCCATTGAGGCATCGTACATATCTTATATACACTCTTCAATATAGCTACCCGTTGCGGCCAGAACTAGCCGAAAGCTTGTATTATATGTGGTAAAAAATGGTTCTCGCCTAATACAAAGCATAAATACTCTGCGCTCAACAGGATGGCAACTCGCGATCCGTTCTGGCGGCACGCAGCTAGACAGATAATTTATTCTCTCCAGAATATTACACGAGTAGTACGTAATCCTTTTCTTTCATTCGCGTGCCTCACGCGATCGTAGGCCTGTGGCTACGCAGGTATAGCAGATGTCCATGTGCACAGACTCGAAGACCAGATGAATTCGTTCTTCCTTGCTGGTAAGATTTGAACAAACAGCAAATTTTCCCTCACCTATTCTTCTCTATTAACGCATGGACATGGTGTAGAGACGTTAAAGTATCTCTTTCTGATATTTGAGGACGATAGCTTTGTTAATCATGGTGCTGGGAATTATATCTTCAACACTGAAGGCCGTATGGATGATTGCGTTGTTTTTTGTGCTCAATAATTCTAAGATACTCTTCCGTGGCACTAGATATCTTACCTGTCGACTGGAGAAAGCATGCCACAAAGAGTGTTATGTTATCTACTCCGAACTTGGCATCATCATGTACCTGCTTGAAGGTAACACTTGTATTGCAATCTGGACCAATTAGCAACAACCATTAGGCGGGGTTCTTTTCTTCTTTGGGAGCTGGATCGTTTTGCCCTTTGGGCCCAGAAGCCGCAAGCATCGGTGCACTACAACTTTGTTCTGCACCACCTATCCAGGATCAGAATCGCTACAATGCTACCAATGAAGCCAAGCCGACTGCATATCGCGGCAAAATTGGGACGGGGACTAGCAATCCGTTTCAGGTATGTATATGGCTGCGCCCGTCATACAAACAAAAACAACTGAGGCCTTGTTTCGTCCAGACGTTTAAGGATTACATCGCCTTTCGACACAGAAACAGGCAGGCAAAGAAAAAAGCGAAGAATTAAAAATTTTTTGAACTTTTGTTTCTTTTTTGTGTACCTGGAAAAGCGCTTTGGCCAATGGAGCAAGGAGGGGGTTGGCAGTATTCGGAAACGCGAGCAAAGGAGCTTGAAGGTGACCAACGGCTCAAGTATTTCCCAAGCTTACCATTAAATCAGATTTTGCACAACGAGAGGGCAGGCAATTAACCAACGAACTTTGTCAGATTTTAGTTTCTATTGCAAAAACCGGGCTTACTTGGTAACACCCCGCCAGTCCTCATTCTTCATTCTTACGGGGAAATAGTTATGCATGGGAACATTTGCGAGTGCTCCTGCGCTTTGTTATTGAAAAGGTCTATATTCTCTTTTTAAAATCGCTCATTCTGCAAAATTATAGAATATGGTAGCATCGAATGAGCAGGTTGCGGATTGTGGAGCGGAAAGGGGATCAACTTTTGAGGAACGCAAAATCCAGATTTTGGGCTCTTTGGATTCTTTTGTTGGGTAACAACATCAACTCCTTGCGCTTCTCACACGCTTGATCCCAGGCCTCCATTTACGTTACAACGCTTATGTGAACTCTTGGTAGAACCGCAGCAGTACACTAGCACAAAAAAATACCTTAATGCACTAGAAAAAGTACGTCGCCATCCTGTAAAAGTACTATTTTGCTGTGTGTTCTTAAAACCTGCTCCGCTAGATGTTTGCCGTTAGTCAGACAATTGCCACACTTACGCCTGCGGAGTACGATAAAGAAGCTGCCAAACAGACCACAAGTTTTCTTGCCGTAACAAATAGCGTCGATGCTGCCAATAACACAACAGGAGAAGAAAAGGAAGGGGACAACAGCACACCGAAGGTTGTTGGGACTGGCCCGGTAGACATGGAATTATGAATTTCCCCTCTTCTCTCTCTAAACTAAAATAAACAAACACTTACTAATAGCACACTCAGTAGTAGAGAGAAGGCAAATACTATTAAACACGGATATGACGCTTGTTAACATTAATCAACCTTCTTATGTGATCGCAAGGAAGCAACATAACGAAGAGCATACTGGCCAAAGAAAATTGCCGCCAAGGCCAAAGCAAGGAGATAGCATAGCGTCTGGACCATGTTCAACCTAAGCCAATAAATGAAGAAAAGCGCGAAAATGCTGCCGATGCACCCCTGAAATCCCGCTGCAAAGAAGAATGCCGTACTGTTGAAAGGGAAGTTGCTCACATTTGCTCCCACAAATACCAGCTTTTTTGGTTTTGTTTTAAATAAAGAGAGGAGAGAAGAAAAGAAGAAGGGGTGAGTATGTGTTACATTTGCCGAATTGAGTTGAAGGATACTTACCCCCACGAGGAAGAACAAAAAGGGGGCGAGCACTAGAGCAGTAAAGGCGAATGAGACAACCGCAGGAGGTCTCTTATCGGGTGCTCTGAATTGATGCACGATCTCTGGCAACGGTCCACTGGCAACCTCAGCTAGGAGCTCCTTTTGGAACTTGCCAAACTGGATATTGACTGTCCCCACCTCCCAAGAAAGTGGGTTCTGTATCAAAGAATCTCCAATAACCAGTGTGACGGCATACTTCCCAGAACGTCCTTGGAAGGCATCGAGATTATCTTTTAGGTTCTGATATTTGTGATGGAGGACTTTTTAGCAAAGAAAGAAAGCGGGGACGCTCAAATAAACTTACCACAGCGAGCTTATATTTTTTGCCTTGTTGTTCAGCAACAAAGACAGCTTCTTGTTGGGTGTCGAGATTAGTGAAGCGCAGGAAGGCTTGGTGCACCGAGATCGGGCGTCCAGAAGCCTGACACCGGAAGGAAAATGACACAGTCTGGAACACGTTCGCACGCAAGACCTCTTCGAGGGTATCGGGATATCGGAGGCTATTTATAAATAACGAAATTAGGTTGGAGATTTTGGTGCAGGAGCAGGCTGACCTGATAGGATTGCTGGCAAAGCTGTCTTCGTCATGCTCTTTCGAGTCAGTGATTTGCAAGCTGACGTCGGTAAGTTCCGCAACGGCTACCACCTTAACAGTCCGAGTGGCATCTTCGATGGGGAAGAACGGCGAATTCTTGTCCAGCGGGGAGACACTAAATTCCATCGAATAGAACCCTTGGTCTGGCTTGGTTGCCAGAAAGTTGAAGCTGTACGCCAAATTTTGGGCGCCATCAGATACTGGTAGAGCTTGCTGATTTCTCAGTATGATCTGCTTCTCTTGTTCCACTGGAAACACTTTAACTATGTACACTCCAACATTCGTGGCAAAGTGACCAAAAATATCAGTTACAAGCACCTAGATAGAACCGGTAACAGATAGGATTAGGTTCTGTTGAACCAAATGGATGATTAGATCGTTTGCTTCACCCACCTTAATCAGGCCTTCATCGCCCTTGCTTGAGGTTAGGATGGAGCTCTTAGGCAATGTGAGGACCAAAGGGCTGTGCTTGAAGGCATTAGTGGCGACTGTCTTCAAGCCTTTCAATAAATGATAAGCATCTTCCACGTTGGTGATGTACTTATTCCTCACAAAATATTCTGCCAGACCAACAATCTGCGTCTGTTGCGAAGGGATGAGAACCATTAGGGGGAGGAGGGAAAGAAAAAGGTCCTCACCTGTGAAATCTGGACAGTAGTTGTAACTGCAGCCAAGGCATTAGCTCCAGTCCAAACGAGAGAGGTCGCTCTCAGATTGGAGAGAGGATCTAGATCGGTAAACTCCAATACACCATCATCCTCACGGGCAGTTGAAAAAAAGTCATCCACTGTAGCAACTGCTGTGTCAACGTGTTCAGCAGCGGCAGAAGACAAGGAAAAGTGTTTCTTCAGGAGAGCAAACGCGTGATAGGCATATCCTGTGCTCAAAGGTGTGCCCTCTTCTTCCTTGTCACTTGCTTTGAAAGTACCATCCACTTCCATTAGTGCATGAAGCGCCTTAGTCACGCCTGACAGGTCTTTTGCGAAGTCGGTGTGCCGATTTTCTTTAAGAGAGGCCAGCCCAGATAAAGAGAGGTAAATTTCCAAGAGGGAGTCGCTCCCCAATCCGCCCTCAAGAAGATGCACAACCTCTGCACTTGCTTTCTCTCCACATCCGAGCGCTTCGGTCACACTGATCGCGTGCGAAACCGTGGATACCGTTGCTGTTGCTTGTAGAGCTCTCTTCGCCCAGGCACATACCTTTTCCTTATGAGGCACTTCTGTGTTCAAAAGTTGAAGTGCCGAGACGGCGAAATGCGCGGTCTCCACATCTGCGAAGGTCCCATCCTTGTTCTGGGCTGCCAATAGGATCCTGCGTGTGACCGCCGCGTCCTGCTGAGAAAAGTAGTCCGAAGGGGAGTCCGCTGTGACCACAACAACAACAAAACAAAGTGCAATGCACAGCAGGAAGAGCTTCATCCTGAATCAGCCACACAAAGAGAACCACGAAAAAGTCAATTTTACACGTGCTACGTTTCGGTTGACTCGCGAAGCGTTGACCATTGACTTTCCTCGAAAATACAATTGCTTGTCTCCAGGATCAGATGGTAGACTCTTTCCCCACCCCCTCCCCTCACCCACACATCATGTTATTATGTTCCTATGAGTTCGCAGATATATATCTGATGTTGAGTAATTTTATTAAATAGTGTATTTAGTGCCTCTTTACATGATATATTTATAAAGAAAAAAATACTATACATAAAAAAAAAAATATTAACAAAAAATTTAATTTTTTATAAGGAAAACTTATAACTTGGAATATTTTAATAAATAGTTTTCTCTTATACTTGCTAAGTTGTTGAGCTTTCTAAATAGTCAAAAATGTAATGTAAAGTTTTTTAAAAATGTTAGGAAAAGTTTTTTAAAGAAACTACAGGCAAAATTTAATAAAATGGTAAACATTAGTAAGAATGTTGTTTAAAAAATACACTTCTAGAAGTTTCAAACTATTCTCTCTTCAATTCCTCACAAGTGGTTTTTTCTTTAGAATAAACTTATAAGAATTGAGTTTTATGAAAAGCTATCTTTCTTTACTAAAAGTTCTTTTACTTGACAAAAAAGCTGAGTTACCTCATGGCCAAAGTGCCAAAGCAAAGTAAAATGCCTAAATCATTAAGTAATTTAGCCCTTTTTATTGGGCAATTTTTAGAAATTTTTACTTATTAAACATTCTAATTAATATATTCAATTTCAGTAAGATATACTACTTGGTTAAAAGATAATAAAAATAAGTAATATTAGCAAGTATGGAAGTACTAAAACTATAATACTAACAACAGAATGTTTCATTAAGTTTGTGGAAGTAGTTAATTTTAAATAATATAATATAATATATAATATATATTATTATTAATTAAGTGTTTCATTAAGTTCATGGAAGTAGTTAATTTTAAATAATAAAGGCACTTTTTATGACTTGTAACAAACTTTATTAATTTTATTGATAGGAAAAACTTCCATACCAAAGGTCCTTGAAATATTACACTCTGCTTTTTATTTCCTTTGTACTTTAACTTGGAAACTATAAAGTCTTTAGAGTTTATTGAGTTAGATAATTATAGTTTGAAGAGTTAGTGAAATGAGTATTCTGTATATTTATCCTTGTATGACTTTGGAATTGTTGGTGTCCATTCTTATTGGATTGTGAAAATCCATCTTGTGCTTCCAGATTTTCACGGAGTAATGCTGTTTTTTTTAGTCTGATTAAAAAGGTTAACTAAGGTTGAGTTAATTCCAGGTTACCCTGGGTGAACTTAAGGTTAAAAGCTTAGTCTGACTACAAGGTTAACTCATATTAGTAGTGCTAGCAAAGCTTGCGAGGACATATGAAAAGCTACAAATAAACACATAGGAACCAGTTTATTGGCTAGTCATTAGAAGCCCACCTTTGAGAATGCTCTCGCACAGAACAGAAGTAGGTGCTATGTAAAGGAATTGCCTCGCAGAACAGCTTATCTCGTATACTCACGCTGGTGCTTTTTCCACCACTTGAATTTGACCACAGCATGAGCCAATGCAGTGACCATAAGCCACACTATTTTGGCGTGCCTGTAGAAGGTTTGCCTGCACGGTACAAAAAAAGAAAACATGCTGAACAGCGAGGAAGAGGAGTTAGTGAAAGATGATAGTAGTAACAGCAGTGCCGGAGAACAGAGAACTCCACCCAGAAAATCAAACAAGAGGAATAGGGAGGAGAGTGAATTGGCAGACAGGATGAAGAAAAGCGACTAACGCTGGTGAAATTAATCGTTTAGTCGGCTTTTGAGTGGATTAATCAGACTAAAATGTTAATTCGATATTTTGTCCGCTTAACTCCCCTCGTTTTATCGGGTTAACCAATTAATTCCTTCCGTAACGGACTAAACGATTAATGTCACCAGCGTTAGCGACAACTCCTAGAAGATTTCGAGCGTAAACTGAAAGAGGTATATAAAAGTCAGAGAAAAGAGCTGCAAAGTCAGAGGAAAGAGCGGCAAAGTTAGAAGAAAAACCGTAAGAAAATGCATCATTACGCCAGGTTTGTGCCTTACAGACCTGGCGAGGGTTACGATGTCACCACCCTACGCTTGCTGTCAAAAAGTGCTGCCCCTCTTTCGAAGACACAGTTGTGGGAGGAATGCAAGGCTAGAGGGATCGAGGCCAACGAAAAGGGAATCACTCACAAAAAACGCAGATTTGAGGAGTGGCTTCCAGAGCTTAAGAAAGCTGGAAAGATACATTTGCAAGCGGACCAGTACACTTTTCTAAAAATTCATGACATAGAATTTAATGAAATCTCTGATGTGAATAAGCCTTAAACAATGGAGCGTTCAGTCTCCGAAATCCGTCGTTGGAGTCAATTCTTCGCTTTTTGTGCAAATTCAAAATTGCTACAAATTTAACAAGGCAGGAGTAATGCTTCCATGCATTTTATAACGAGATACAGAGCACTCTGATAAGAAACACTCAACTTGAAGCTTAGGAGGACTAAACATAGCATCTTTGCAGCATCCACCTACAGTTTCAAAGCTGGAGGAATGAAGAGGGGAGGAACCAGACTAACGCTGGTGACATTAATCGTTTAGTCCGTTACGAAAGGAATTAATTGGTTAACCCGATAAAACGAGGGGGAGGTAAGCGGACAAAATATCGAATTAACATTTTAGTCTGATTAATCCTGTCAAAAGCCGACTAAACGATTAATTTCACCAGCGTTAAACCAGACAGTTGTTGTTTTTCTTAAGATAAGAGGAAGGAACTTATGGTCCTCTCACAGTGCCAGTGTGCAACACACAAAACATAATCCCTGTCAAAGGTCAATCAACCAGTTCTGGTTGATGAAGTTTGAACACAACCATTTGTTGCGACAATCACTCCACTGTTTGCCTAGTACAGGTGCTGTTCCTTGCTCATGCACAACTGCTGGTTCCTCATATTCCTCCCCTCTTCATTCCTTGTGTTTCCTTTTCTTGTGTTGAAGTGTGAAGAGCTACTGGAACCCCTCACTTAGTAGTTACAAACAAAATGGATAGGGGATGGGCCACATTGTATAACTTTTGGAAGTAACAACTAAATCCACTGTGAATAGCCCGCAAAATGTGTTGTGTGATTTACACTCCTCTTGCACATTTTCCTAAGAAGATTGTGTTTGTGGGAGAGACTAGCTTTGCTTTTGCTCTGAATTTGTTCTTTGCAGCTTAATGGGATTCAATATTGGGGGAGCAACCATTGTAGTATGATTTTAAAAATAAAATAAAATAAAATAAAATAAAATACCCAAGCACTTCCACCAAAGTTGTTGATGTATTGATTGGAATTTTTTCATTGAGTTCAACACTTTTGATTTTTTGCGGCCCTAACTTCAACAATTGTTAGCAACTGATTTTATAATAGTCCCCCTCCTCACCTTAATCGTGTTTCTTTCTACCTCAAGGGCTCAACTCAACACTCCATAGTCGGCTTTTAACAGATTAATCAGCCTAAAATGTTAATTCGATATTTTGTCCGCTTCACTCCTCCTCGTTTTATCAGGTTAACCGATTAATTCCTTCCGTAATGGACTTCACACGATTAATTTCACCAGTGTTACTCTCGAGAGCACACCCAATTTGGCCCTGACACCATTCTCTCTTGTCATGGCTCAAAAGGGCTTTGAAAAGGAAACTTCTCCCTTTAACAAAGGCAGGTGTTCCATGCAAGAACAAACTCTGGAGAAAATGGAGCAGGTTCTGTTCCTCCTTTTAAAGGTAAGTGAAACTATTAAAGCAGGATAAGAGTCTTTTCATCTTCAATTCCCATCATCTTTAAGAACTTGCACAACAGTGTTTCATAATCTTCCCATGTAGTTTCATGTGTTCTTATTTGTATCAATTATCTTCTTGCAAAGTGTTTGTAAATCAATACTTAATTAGTGTTACATTCAAAAGGGTGTGTTTATTTGATTCATTTTACAAAGTTTTTCTCACTTTAAAACATTATTTCCTGTTTTTTTTTTTTTTGTACTTTCATTTTTTTAATTTATATTTTTCTTCCAGTCCATCAACTCTATTTATTTATTTAGGAAATGAAAAGTATTTGCTGTTTGTGTTTACCATGAGACGTGGGCCACGTACACATGTCGTCCAATAGGGAAATTGGGCAACCCTTAAACTTTAAGTTGCTTACCTCGCGGCGCGTTCCTTCTGTCTGCGAGCTTTGGTTGGCAACACCGTAACTGCCTCTTGGGTTGTAGTGTGGTGCCACTTGCCCCACACCATATGTTATCGTAGCCTGCAAGAGAGGGCAACACCATCCCTCCTGCCTGCA
>Ga0209935_1004938_pt1 | contig 11730 bp, 11 predicted proteins | sample ThiBio_1000_plan_2_FD_183958 | JGI IMG/M metagenome (GOLD analysis project Ga0209935, IMG submission 183958) | Wastewater bioreactor microbial communities from Cape Town, South Africa - Thiocy_cont_1000_plan (SPAdes) | ecosystem: Engineered > Bioreactor > Thiocyanate-remediating >... | reverse complement strand
CCAGGCCTGGGCATCGGGCCTCATCACCAACCCGAACTTTGCCACCAACTACCCCTACCTCGCCTCGAACAATGCCGGCAAGTCGTGCGTCACCGACTTTTGCTCCTACTCTAAGATTCCCGTACCATCCAAGTATCGATTGCCGTCGAATCTCGATCAAGCCTCGTCGTTCCGACCTCCTACCACTCCTTACCATCAACTCGAACGATCGCAATCTCGCTTACCCAAAGCCGCCACCGAACCTACCATGCTCGAAATCTACTTGACTCTTGCAAAGTTGTTGGATTGGAATGATGATTAGTGAGTGAGTGAGAGTGAGTGAGAGTGAGTGTGAGTGGTAAGGATCTCTCTATCTATCCTATGTATGTATCAGTCTTGGTTAGTTTGTTAGAGTTTCATTGTTAGTCGTTTCATTGTTTCTTCTTCTTCTTCTTCTTGCTGCTGGTTAGTTGGTGAATTCATTGATTTGTATTGTATAGATAGGTTGATAGATGGATAGATGGAAAGTAAAGATCAATATCTCTAGCTTTACTTGATTCATTGATGTACATACACTCTCGAGAGGTCGGGCTCGTTAGAGCTCCACGGCATCGTCGTCGTCTTGCGTTTGTGTCGCTCGTCGTTTGGTCTCTTCGCGTAGCTTCTGCTCGACCTCTGGCGCACGGCTCAGTGACTTGGCTGTCACGACCGCGCGACAACCAGCGAATGGACACTTGACACTCTGCTTTCGACCCGAGTTTCGAATCAATGCTGAGATGGCTTCTTGGCTATACACATGTCCACATGTACTGCTTGTTGAAGAGAGTATCGTCGATAGATGGTGGTGGTGGTAAGTGGATGTTATCAACAACAACAGCAGCAGCATCAGGAGTCCACTTGCTCGTACCTCTTGACTGGATTGACGAGGAGCTCTCGTGTGATGGGGCACATGGTGCTGATCTCGCCACGTAATACAACTTGATCCTCCTCGAGGTCCTCATCGGCAACTTCTTCGCCCTGGAGATTGGCAACATCGTACAGTACAACATAGCTTGAGATACGAGGATACTACACAATGATGATCACGAGGGAGAGAGTGCTCGCTCGTACACCCAGCTGCTCTATGAAGCTTCGAACGAAATCGGATCGCTCGAGATTCACTTCCCCTCGCTGAGCCTTGATCTCAGCAAGGCGTGTCTCGAGCCACTCCGGTGCTGGCGTCTCTCTCTTTGGTGTTGGTGTGCGCGTGATGTCAGTGGAGCAGTTGGTGCGACGTCAGTCAGCTGATGTATCGGCGTGTGTGCGTGCGTCGGTCGCTCTGCCGTACATGCTCGCGGCTCTTGATCTGCGTCAGCACTGTGATGAGGTCCTGCAGCGACTGTTGCATCTCGGCATACCCCATCACGAGCTCCTTCATCTCAGCGACCTGTTCCGTCCATCCATCCACCCACCGGCCCAGCGCCTCTTGCTCATCAGTCGCTGGGCGCCGCTCGTCGTCTCGAGAGGAAGCTGCGAGTGCACCGCACCTTGTCGGGAAGGTTCTGGTCCTTCAAGGCCAGCGCCACCTGAGTGGTGGATCGCACGGACTCGATCAGTTGGTTGATGTGCTCTCGGTGCGAGAGTATCATCATGTCGATGTCGCGGGAGTACGTGACGATGGCCATGATACGCCGCCGCGGTGCGTGTGCGCGAGGCAGCGAGCAAGCGAATGAGAGCGAAGGAACGAAGGCGTCGCTGTTCTTGCTTCCTCGCCTGCTGCTTCGTCGGCGCTCGATGCTGGCTGGCGAGCGTCGGGTGGCGAGGAGAGAGTGAGGGAGCAGAGAATAGACAGCGATGAGGTGATAGAGTGAGAGGGAGAGGTACTGTATTAATGATGAGGATGAGGGCTGGTGTGGGCAAACGACCACCGCCACTCGATACAAACAAGATGCATGGATAGAGTCGTGCACGGTGGAGCAGTCACAGAACGGGTCCGACTGCGGTACGGAGAGCGAGAGAGAGAGAGAGAGAGAGAGAGAGAGAGAGAGATTGGAGCACAATCGGTCGCGCTAGCGGCGAGCAACAGCAGCTACTCGAGTCGAGAGGCTCGATGCGATCTCTCGGAACGTGTTGGCGAGGGCAACTCCGTCAACAGATTGATGGAAGGTGCCTCCAGCAAGCGCTGCGAGCTGTTGGAGCTTGGCATTGTCAGCAGCAGATCCGAAGGCAACTGTAAACGTGGTAACTGGGTGTGCTGCAAACCGAGTGCGTAGGGCAGCCATTTCAGCATCGCCATCGCTGGCTCCACCATCAGACATGAACAAGAAGGCGACGCGGTGCTGGTTGAAGTCGGTTCGAGAGATGACTTCCGATGCCATGTTGATTGCTGGTCCAAAGGAAGTATCTCCGCCCCGCAGAACGAGTTTGCTGTCGATATTCTCGGAGATTCGCAGCTGCTCGCAAGCAATATCGGCGTTGATTGCATACAGTATGATAGACAAGACATCCGCTGTAGCACCGCTGCGTATTCGGTCCTGTTGAAACTGCTTGACTGCACGACAAAGATCTCGCCACGGAGACCACCACGGAACAACAGATCCCATCGAGCTAGAGCAATCCAGCGCAAGGACAATGTGGTACGGTGATCCGTGTTGAGTACAGTCAAATACATGCCCCTCGATGGAAACTGTTTGACGAGGATGATCCTTGCGTGATCCTGGAAGATGCCAAAGAGCCAGTTCACAGTAGTGCGTCGGTTCGTCGTCTGGATGATCTGGGTGGGCACAATAGTGGCCGCAATGAGCGTAAAGATCTCGCTCCTCGGCACTGCATGGATCTTCGAACCCAATGTTTCGCCAATGCAGAGAGTGCGTGAGCTCGTCCTTCGGCACTGCGGGATCAGGGTGGTAGCGGCATGTCTGATGTCGTCGACCATCGACCGCAGCATGAGTGCATGGCGAGCCAACCGCTGAAGCATCACAAAGAACGACGTGAACATGACCTCGACCGAGCTTGCGACAGAACATATCGCACATTTCGGCCGTCCCCGACTCGCCTGCAACATACTTTCGGTCTCCAATGTCGATGTCGCTCGATTCAGCAACAAACTGAGTGTTCCTCATGTTGCCGTGGGCCGTGCGATGGAGAGCAATCGGCTCTGATCCGTCAACCGGATTCTGGTGGCCATATGGAAGTTCACAGAAGTAACCGCATGATGGACATCGCTGATCGCATGTGTGAATCACGTTGGGATCGAGAGAGTGGCGATGGTCGCCGTCGTGATGAGTGCGGCCTGCTGGTATCTCGATGCAGCATCCTCGTTTGACTCCAACAGCCTCTCGAACCAGTTGGTATGTGAATCGACCTCGTTGGCCTTCGAATACTCTCTCCTCGACTCGAGATTGCTCCTCAGGGCAGGCACCCACGCGCACCTCACACATCCCTGCGCTCTCGCATTCATGAGGACATCGATGAGATCGATTGCACATGTGCAACATTGGGGGAGGAGATTCAGGCATCGGAATGCCTTGCTCTTGGCGATAGCGAGCAGAAAGTTCTGGATCCTCATGAAAGTGATCTTCGGCCGAACATCGGTATCCACATCCGCGCTCCTTCATGAAACAATCGACATTGCATTGTTGGCTGTGACACTTGTGAGCCGTGTGAGGCACGAGGCCATTGAGTTGGCAAACTGACTGGCATCGAGAGTTGCTGCATTTCTCCTGACAGAGGTGCTGCGCAGAGCTACAGTGATGGCCACCTGCATGGTTTCTAAGCAGAGAGCAGTCAACGTTGCAGTTGCGAAGATGATTGAACGTGCACGTAGCAGGGCAATTGTGGTCCGATTCCCGGCAGTTGTGATTTGCTGCGTGCCCGAGCTTCTCAGAGCATCGTCGTTGAGAGCCGTCGATCTCTCGGCAGAACGAGCAATCGAACGTGCATCGATGATCAGTGTCGCACTTGTGCTCGTCATGAGAACCAGCAGGCCAAATGCATCGAACGTGGCACTCCGAGCACGAGTGGGAGCAAGCCATCCAAGCAAGCTTCAGATTGTGCAACGTGAGGGCAACACAGCTTCGGAACTTTTGTATTTGATCGTTAATCGGAAACTTGGCGAGATTGATCGAGACCCATGATTCCACTCGCCTCACTCGTCGATCGACGACAGCCTTGATGAACGCAGAGAACTTGGCCATCCACTCAACGTGGTTCTCTCCCGTTCGAGAGAACGAGAACAGTTGCTCGAAGAGAGTTTTGAGAGCAGCGAAGCTTGGAGGATTCGAGATCTCGAATGCATCATCCGCAACCTCAACGACATCGCCCATCACATCGATGGCCTGGGAGCATGAGATCTCTGTTCCATCATCCAAGCTCGTGAGAGGAACGAGTCCCGATTGGAGCTCGAGCCCTTGCATCTTGCCCGTGCGAATGACAGCATCGAGTTGGTCTCGAATATCTTTGATTCGTTGAACGAGATCTTGGCCATCAAGAGAAGTCCAATCCTTCAAGGCAAGCTTGGCCATCAACTGGACCAGCATCTCACGAAATTCGAGGCTTCGGAATGGTGATATTTTTTGAGTCGCCAAGGGAGCAAGCTCAGAGTCAAGTTGCTCATAATACTCAGCCGTTCCCAAGGGAGTGAATGGGACAATCGCGTATCCTTCCTGATACATCTGAGACAAGAAGTTGTTGCCTTCGTTGCGAGAGATGATCGATCCGAGTTTCGACTCGAAGAACTCCTGCAACTCGTCAACGGCACTCTCGGCCACGTCCTTGATGATCACTCCGAATATGCCTCGGAACAATCGATCGTCTCCTTTGATGTGAGATACTCCGCTCTGGAACTGCGAGAATATGGCTTCCGTCGTGCGATCGAAGCTGTAGTCGGTCTTGAACAGTGTCATGTTCGACACTGCTGCATTGAGGATCGACAGCAGCATGTCCTCAGTGTCGGTCCTCTGAAACGATCCGATTCCTTCAAAGTCCAGCACAACCAACAAGCTTCCGTCGTCGCTCGTTCTCAACGACATCCAGCATCCATCTGTGCATCGCTTTCCCGAGATATCGAACATCGTTCCAGTGAGATGATTGAGAGTGTAGCTCTTGCCTGTGCTCTGCTTGCCCATCGAGCTCAAGACTCGAATGTCGCCTGTGTGCGATCGAAACACGGCATCCAACATTCCGAATCCAATCTCTCGAGCAAGATCCTTGAAGCTGCCAGTCACTGCGGTTGGGGCAACAAGCTTGCCGTCAGACAAGACGATCAGCTCGTTTCCTTCAGCTCGAGCGATCTGGAGAGGAACCGAGCAGATCAACGATCGAATCCACCATCCAAAAGGAACTGCTTGCTCGGGAGAGAGAACCTCCAAGAACCTCAACCAAAGCCCTTCGAGCGGAGAGATCGTGAGGTTGTCGAGCAATCCAAGCTCTTCGATCGGTTTGCCGGCATCGATGAGTTTCCCAACGAGACGGGAAAGGTGGTCTCGAACTCGAGTGCGAATGGATGACTCATTGAGGCTAATCGAATCAAAAGCAAGAGCCACCGTAATGTGCTTGGGTGGGATCGGAGGCTCGAGACATCCACGGGTCGGAAACTTGTCGAACGCATGCTTCACAAAGTCCAACAGTGTCGAACAACTGGTCGGATCTCCGGTTGACTCGCTACCAACGTGGCGCAATCGGACTGCTTGATAGGCTGAAGTTTGAGTCTCGATGTCGAGCTTGAACGATCGTGCCTGTCCAGCCTGCAGATCGAATTGGATCAGATGCACTTGTTTCTGTTGGGACTCGTTCGTGTACTGAGTGATTACTGTGTACTCAAGCAATCGATCATCGATATCGGTCTCGAATGGTGGAAGTCGAGAAATCGATGCGGCCACAAACGGCTCAATCGTCACAAATCGATCTCGTTGTTGATTGGTTGTCGATGAAGAAGAGGAGCTCGGAGATGAAGAAGTGTCCATCGAAGACGAGGATGAAGCAGCCGAATCATCCTCAAGCTCGGAGGAGGGTTCAGAACGAGAGTGCACAAACGCGCAAAGAATCATCGAGCCATTGGGAGAGGCCCACACTCGATCAGGAATCTGAGCAAAGTGATGCTTGCTCTTCATCCAAGGCGCGTTGTTTTCGGCGGAGAAGTCATATTTCATCATCGTTCCAGAGAGAGTGATGAACACCAGCTGCTTCAGAGTCGGCAACAACACCATGTGGCTCAATCGGTATGGCGGCTCAAGGCCAGGAATGTCCGAGATGCTTTTTTTGTGGACAATGATCGAGGCAGAAGTGAACGACTCGTGGAAATGATATACGACAAAGTAGCCAACAAGATAGGAAGGCTCTCCTACAACGAGTTCGAGGGACGCCTCAGCATACAAGGCCAACAACCTCGAAGCCTCATCGTAATCGACAAGCACAATGTGCTTGCCAATTGACATCCGAAATACTTGCTTTTGCGTGCTGAAGACGTCCACGAAGCTATAATCTCCTTGCTTTGAGATCAACAGCGTCTTGCCAGAGCCAAGCGAGAAGCATGAAAATGGCGTGTACGGGAGCTGTGGCAGGGGATAAACAGAGCTCACGCTCGCCAATGCTCCAGTGCTTCGAAACGGAAGCGAGAGAATCTTGGCTGCAAAACTCTCTGGGAGTGATTTCTCCTTCAGAAACTTGAGGTTACGCTCCTTGGCAAACCACCCGCCCTTCCCGACGTTGGTGACGATGAGCAGCGGTCTATCACGATTACGGGTGGGGTCCTCGAACTGGCGGAGATACTGATCCACGATTTCTTTGGCTCGCTCTTGGTGCTCTTGGATTATTTGCTTGGCTCGATAGGCGTGTACATACTGCGCCAATCGGCTCTGATAGAGCTCCCACTTCGTTTTCAACAAGTTGTCCAACCGAAACAACTCCTCGGGTGTGGGATGAGGAAGAACATTAGAGTAGAACTCTTCGATGATACTTCGAATCTGATGTTGAGCCCAAGGGAGGCGCAGCTTCGCGCTGTAACCAGACGAAAAAAGCTCCCGAACGAAATCATCAATACTGTGCGACTTGTTTGCCAGCTCCAAAAGGCCCGCACGCTGTTCTTTCGAGAGACTCTCCATCTGAGTGGCGACTGCAAGGTACCATCGATGCCGTTCCACTGACCTTGGCCTTGCAACGGTATACTCGTGAAAAGGAATATCGAAATGTTCATACGGACCATCAGTCATGTTGCCATAGGCCTTTGACTGTGTAATGACCAGTCCAAGTGATGCCGATTGGTACCCCCAGAATGCCAGCCTCATCTGCTCGAAGAGCTCATCCTCTGGGCGTACTGTGATGGATAATGCTTGAAGCCTTTGCTCAAGAAAAGTCTCCAAGTGGTGCAGGTCCTGAAGGACAAGAGAGCTACTTTCACGGGCCAATATCTCGCGACTCTCTCGTGAGAGCAAGATTTCAATGCGATGCTGTTGCGCGAGGTGCTCAAAGTTTTGCATCTTGGCATTGCCTTTGATCATCTCCTTTTGAGGTGGATGTTCACGGAGCAACAGCAAGCCTGGCAACCCAGAAAACGAACGAACAACGACCGTACTCGATGCAGTATCAGATGAAATGGGTAGTTGAAACCCTGGGCCAATCGAGACTCGGTCCTCTCGCGTTACGTGCTTTGTAGCTATCCCTACAATTATGCGCGCTTTCCGATGTAGGTTCTTCGCCTGCGAGCCTAACCTTTCGACTTCTCTTTCTGACAAGCAGTAAATCACATGCGAGCAAAGACCGAACATCATGCGAACGAACTTGCACAATGGATTGCTCTGATTGATCGCCAGATTCTCGGTCTCGCCTGGCCACACGAACAGTATCGAGCCATCAAGGCTCTCTTCGTTCGTTGTGTCGAGGTGCTTGATCTCTCCTCGAAAGAGATACAAGCCTGGCTTCTTGCCGAGATCAAGAGATTCAAGAGAAGCGTTCCTCGAGAAGGACGCAAGAACTCGAACGAGAGCCGACGAAGGTCCCCAAAGGCCGATCACGTGATGGGGCGATTGATCGAGCACATCGAACGCCACTTCTCGACCATTGGGAGATGCAGCATCGGGCCTCACGACGTTGATCAAGCGAACAGTATCGTCGATGTTGAGGCTCATCTGCTCGACTGCAAAGCCGTTTTGAACGTGTTCATCCATGTACACGAGCTGGAAGAGCTTGTGAGATCCATCACCAAGCAACGAGGCAATCGTTCCGGTCGAGCTGAATCGCCATGCTGGAGGGGCGTGCCTTGGAAGAGAGGCAAGCTGCGTTGTCCCGAGAGAGGGAGCACGAGGCGGCGCAGCCATGGTGGTAGACGGCGCAGCGGCGAGCGAAGCCCGAGACAAGCAGGGAGACCAGACGCAGAGTCCAACAGAAAGAGCGATGGTGGGCCTACGTCGTTTTCATGAGCTCCCCATTGCTGGATGGGCACTAAGCCTGGATTGATATTTCGCTGAGCTCCCTATTCCTCGGGCACCGCTTCTCTCCTCGATCGACGTCGATCTCTTCTCCATCCTCACGCGCTCGCTCGCAGCCATGACCACCGACTTTGTCGACGAGGACGGCCTGCCCGGACCGGCGTCCCCCGCCGTGACGCACACCGAGGCCACGGGTCCAACGAGCTGGCGCCAGCGGCTGACGCCGGCCTTCGTCAACGTGCTGATACTCGGCGCGTGCTTCTTCCTGCTCTTCTTCTCGTACAACACCACGCAGGTACGCTGCTGCGCCTCCTCGGCCCGGCGCTGATCCTGTGCGTCCAACCAACGCGCCCATCCATCTATGCTCTGGGACGACAGAACTTTGTGACGACAGTGAACGGCAAGGTGGGCTTCTGGTCGCTGGCGCTGCTGTATGGCGCCTTCTCGGTCGCGAACCTCTTCTCGGCCATCGTGGTCTTCTTCCTCGGCGAGCGCCTCTCGCTCATGGGAGGAGCGGCGCTGTACACGCTGTTCATCGGAGCCAACATCTACGTGATCGATTGGGTTCTGCTGCCAATCTCGTTCTTGATGGGAATCGGCGCGGCGGTGCTGTGGACCGCGCAAGGCGTACGTGCCCTCGCGCTCTTCGCTCTTCTCTTCTCGCCCGCGAGAGTACGATCACTGACGCAATCACCTGCAAACGCACGATCTAGTCAATGCTCACCAAGTGCTCGACCAAGGAGACGATGGGATTCCACTCGGGAGTCGTGCGTGTCCCTGCTCTCGCTGTCACTCACGGCTCACACGACTCACACGCTCTCCGACTCTCGGGGCATCTCTGCGCAGTTCTGGGCCATGTTCCAGTTCAACGGAGTGCTGGGCAACATCTTTGCAGCCAGCCTCCTGAGTGCAGGACTCGACACTGGCATCCTCTTTGGCTCGCTCTTCGTCGTGGCTGCCATCGCTTCAGTGTCGTTCATCGTGTTGAGGTTCGTTGCGGGCGCTCGCTCTCCTCGCGTCTGCCGTGTGCGCTGAACGAGACGACGCGAGCAGACCCGCTCCCAAACCAGCAGCCGTCGATGGGGTTGCTTCATCTGACGACGCCGCCAAGGATAAGAAGCTCAATCCGCTGGCGACATTGCAACTCTTTCGAGATGAGAGAATGATGTTCATGGCGCTGATCATGATCTACAGCGGCTTGACGTACGTCTCATCGATCGGCCTGCCGCGCCAGTCGCTCACTCGCACCGCCTCACCCACACACAGACAATCGTTCTTCACGGGAGCCTTTCCGCCAGTGTTTGGCAAGGACATTATCGGATGGGTTCTTGCAGTGTTCTCGTTCTTTGACACTGTCGGTACGTACGCCACGGCCTATGCCGTGCGTGACTTGGACTGACGCACGCTCGAAACACAGCATCGATCCTGGCAGGACGCATCAGCGACTCGGTCGGGCGCCGAGCCGTGTTCATCTTCACAGGCTTCACGCACTTTGTCGGCTTGCTGCTCGTCGGTGTCTCTCTCGGCTACGGTGCCGATCACCGCGTACGTCGTTGCGTGACACATCTCGTCGACCCCAACAGCTGATGGAATGATGGCGGTGATGCAGTGGTTGTACTACATTACGATGGCTGTGCTGGGTGTGGCGGACGCTGGTCTCAACACACAGCTCTACGCAGTGCTTGGCAGCTTCTTCCCTCGCGATCCCGATGCTGCATTCGCCTGTACGTTCAATATACCTCACCCACAATGCCGCCCTCGCAAGCCAGCAGCATGCACTGATGCCGCCATGTGATAGTCTTCAAGTTCTTCCAAGCAACCTCGACAGCAGCAGCAATGGCGTACAGCTCGGTGCTTGCCGTGAACCTTGTGCTGGGCATCTTGTTCCTGTTCCTGATCCCAGGCATGGTAATGTTGCTCCTGATGGACCGATACATCATGCCACTGAACAGCACCTCCGAGGGTGTCGAAAAGTCTCTCAACTAGCTCACCGCACATACACGATATATGAGCAGTGACCACATGGGCACGCTCGATAGATAGGGCTGAAGCATTGCCTCAATGTATTATGTACAACTCGAATCTCGCTACAACTACAACCATTCTCCCAGTAAGTAATACACGAACGAGTGAATACGACACATGGCTCGAGCAGCGCAGGGCAGTCGGCTAGGAACGAGCAGCAGGAGCAGCGCCATGTCGGTTGCTGATGTGCTGCTGCTCAGCGGCGATGCAGCGGGCTCGGCCACGGAGATCCACCACCTGAGCGCTAATGTTATCGGTCGAGCCGAGCTCCAACGCGAGATAAACCAACGTGGCGGCAATCTCGTCGGTCGAGGCGCCCGAGTTCATCGAGTGGATCTCGGTGATGATGCTAGCAATGTCGCTGGCTTCGAACGAGTCGAACACGCCGTCGGTGGCGAGTATCAAGTACAAGGCCGAGTCGTCGAGCTGCACCGACACAAAGTCGGGATCCGGAATGATATAAGGCCGTAGATGCGCGTCGCCGATGGCTCGTGACATGGCAAGATCTAGCTCCACACAGCGCCACTACCTGCTATAAGCATTCACCAGTCGCGAGATACCGCTCCACTGAACGAGAACGAACCTCCCATGACTCGCCAGACTCCATTGAACGATACAAATCCTCCCAAGTCAATGATACGCTTGCTGCATACACACGGTCATCATTGCGATCGTCGTCATTCTCAGCCATCGGTCGCGCTATCAACGAGGAGCAGCAGTTCGTACTGTTCAGCAAGGTCGGTGGGTTTGTGATCGCTCGTAAGAGGAGTAGCTCGAGCGTAGCGGCCGTTGATGGTGGTCGATATCAGCAGCGCTCGACTGTCGCCCGTGTTGCTGACGATCAAGCGGTTCGAGTCGGTGATGCACGCAACGACCGCCGTCGTGCCGTCGGTGAACAGGTCGGCGAACATCGGCAGCTCGTCCGCCAGCAACGGATCGATCGGCGGCGCCAAGGCATCGAAGCCAAGTCCGAGAGACTCTTGGAGTTGCTGCTGTTGCTGCTGTCGCTGGAGGAGTAGTTGCTGTCGTAGGTGTCGCAGTACCATCGCCTCATTCGCGCGGTTGGCTCGAATCAGCTCGTCGAGCAATCGATCGCCGGCATCATCGGCCTCCGTGACCTCGATGCGACTCTCCTCGAGATTCGCTTGTGCGCTCGTGTCAGGATACTCGAGCTCAAGTGCAGCATCACCATCGCGATCATGTCCACCACCGCCATCGTCGCCGTCGTCGTCATCATGAGAGGCAGCCATCCAAGCCTGTCGTTGCTCGAGAAAGTCGCTATCGACATGGAACACGGCCTCTCGCATCGCCGATTCGATCGATT
>Ga0209935_1004937_pt1 | contig 11733 bp, 10 predicted proteins | sample ThiBio_1000_plan_2_FD_183958 | JGI IMG/M metagenome (GOLD analysis project Ga0209935, IMG submission 183958) | Wastewater bioreactor microbial communities from Cape Town, South Africa - Thiocy_cont_1000_plan (SPAdes) | ecosystem: Engineered > Bioreactor > Thiocyanate-remediating >... | reverse complement strand
ACTGGTACTAGTTCAACAATTCGAACAACGACAACAACAACGACTACGAGTAGTACAACATGTAAAATCTTATTATTTTTATGAGTTCATTTGATGATTAAGTCTTTTCTTTCCTAGCTGTAACAACAACTACTACTCAAAGTACAACTGCTCCACCGGTTCAAACTGTTGATCCTAGTGAGTTGATTAGACAATGCGAACAACCCGTTATAATTGGTACCTTTGCATCAACTACTGTTCTTGGCGTGGCTTCCAATGTTGTATTCGCTGTTGTTTTCGCGAAAATGGCAGCAGCAAATCTTAGCCCACCATCTAATCTTCCTCCATTGGGAAAATAAAAACAAAACTGAACAATGAATCCATTTTTATTTCGTCCTTATTCTTTTTTTTTTAAAATAAAATTCTCATTTATCCTTGAAGTAGTTCGAGAACTAACGCACCTAAATCATGCCAATCATCTTTCTCTTGATAAATCTGTGCCGATAATCTCAAATAACACGGAATATTACCTAATTCCGGAGGAATATTACTCGCACCACTGACCATTGTATGATACGTCGAATACAATTGATCAACAAGAATTTGACAACGAGTGAAATTATTCGTTGGTACTTGAACATTGGTCATCGAATTTTGCATATTTTCTGGTGACAGAATTTTTGTTTTCCATAGTTGTGCTAAATATCGACCACCGTATTGAGCTAATTCTTGATTGTAATTCATGATACGTTGTTCACCACCGAGCGATATTCGATAGTTGAGTGCCGATAGAATTGCACAAAAGGGCGTTCGATCACGTGTTCCTGTCCAGATAAATCTCGATTCGAAATCATCGGTCATTGCCGAATCGACAATGGCCGGTGCGGGAACATATAGACGTTGATGATCACGTCGAACATAAAGTATTGCACTACTTTTACTTGAATATAACCATTTATGTGTATTAGTAAAATAATAATCAACATTCGACATATCCTCGACATTAATCTCGATATTTCCAAGTGCATGTGCGCCATCGATAATAACGGGTATGTTATATTGATGACAGAGTTCGACTAATTGTTTAATGGGCAAAATGACGGCAGGATACGCAGAAATATGACTGAATATAGCAATACGAATGTTAAGAGTTGATGCATTTGCTGCTAGTGCTTCAGTAACTGGCTTAAGAATCGATTCAGGACCGGTAACAGGCCATTGAATAGGTACTTCGAGAGTTTTTACACCGTATCGAGAGCCTAACCATTGATACAAACCTTTGAATGGCCCGTAGGCAATCGAAAGATCAAGAATATAATCAGACGGTCCCAATGGTGGATCTAAATTTCTGATAATAGCATTAACTCCTTCGCTAGCATTATCAACTAAGACTGTATCCGATGCATTTTTGATATGCATCATTTTTGCTAATTGTTGTTTTGCTGCTGTAATACATTGACGGTAACCCGTTGCACCATTCATCCATTCACGCTAAAATAAAAAACTAGAAAAAAAAACGCGAAATTTTCATTCATTTTCTACATACAATAGATGATTCCATCTGATCGACATATTCATATTGCGATTGAACAACGATCTTTGGTGTGCCACCATAAGCTCCATGATTCTATATCATTCATTGGAAAGATTTTAGTAAATCATATATTTGGAATTATAGATAAACATACGAACTGATGAAATACAGTGCCGTTTTTTACGAAATAGAAATCATTCAATCGATCCTTACCAAAAGGAATGGCATTATTGCTTGTAACAAGAACTAAATTTACAGTGAATACAATAACAACCGTTATCATCAACATTGCAGATAATACAAATGTGCAAATTTAGGTCAGTTTTTTATTTTATTTTGTAAATTGAAGTAAAACAGCGACAGCTACAATCGTAAATCTCGACGAAAAAAACAACATATACACATGATTCACTTATAAAAATATTTTCAAACCAGAAAAAAACATGTCGAAAGCTATCATCGTGTCCGAAAATGATATCGAATATGAAATTAATCTCGATTCGAATGAAGATGTATTGAAAATCTTAAACAACATGCTAGGCAATATACTTCATTGCACATTTTCATTCAATGGCAAAGTCATTTCGATGAATGATTTAGCAAAAGAAATTCGTGATACAAAACGAGTCGATGTTACCCGATGTGCGAATATTTCTACGGGTTTACAAGATTATCCAGTTCGGTTAAAAAGTCAAAAGAATTCTGCTCGACCAATGATCAACATCGAATCCGTTCATATTTCATGTTCATCGGACGTATACAATCCAAATGAAGACATGACCGGTCTTATTATTTACTCATTCGACAATCAACAAGATTTTCGACTCAATGGTCATCATTGTCGTACAGGTTATATTCTCATTAAATTGACAAAAAATCTCTCTCATATTCAAAGTAATCAAGCAACTGTTCATGGAAGTTTATTCAAATGGTTTTTCGGTATCGAACCCGACAATCGATTCGTTGGTGCAGGTTTTACTCTCGTTGGTGGCACGATTAAATTCAATACCAGTGCATTCAATGCTAAACATGATGATTATCATGATGAATCGAAAGTTATAAGTGCAAATGAAATTGCACTCATTAAAACAGCATTAAACGGATTCTATATCAACAATAAATGGCAACAAAAATCAACTCAATCAGTTAAAGAACTCGCTGCTTTGCCTATTCAAAATCATCCGAAAACATAAACGAAAAGTAAATACGTGCTGTTGTTTTTAGTCAATCTGATAATAAAATGCATATTCAAGAAAAAGAAAAATACAAGAATTCTAAATGCTAAATCACATCACAATACACAACATGAAATTCAAAGAAAAAAAAACACGTGAACTCGTGTCTCACTGTTCATTGATCCTGAACTTAAATTCGAACATATACAAATTGTGAGATTCAATCAAGACGAAAAAGAAAACATAATTGCGAGAAGAACAAAAGTCCACTGAAAATATATCAGTTCGGTGTGTAATATTAAAAATTGCAGGAATAGGAAAAGAAGAACAAGCTGAGTGTACAATGAGCCTAAAATTTATAGAATGAATGCATATGAATGTTTCTTTTTCTATACAGCGACAGTCATTTTCTTTTGAATGTCATCGATTAACGAATCGCCAACACACTAAAAACAAAAAAAAGAAATTCTTAGTTAGCATTTGTTCGCAAGTCAGTTTCATTCATATCGACAACACGAGACAACGGACAACTTTACCCGAAAAAAAAGGACAATGGAACTTAAATTTTAATATTACTCGGGAGACTTATGTTGAGTTCATAAGTCGGAATAAACTGAAAGAGATCTTTCGAGAATAAATTCTTTCGTCGAACAGTTCGATACTTACAGCACAAAATTCATCAAAACTAATTTTTCCGTCTCCGTCTTTGTCTGCATTAATGATTGTCTATTTACACACATACAAATAAACAAAATTGACTTTCTCTTTTTCTATATTTTACTTTATCAACAATTTGTTGTAATTGTGAATCTTTTAAATTCGATCCCACCATCATTTTCAAAACTTGAAATAATTCACCTACAAAGAAAAACAAAAACAATTTGTTCGTGTTTAACTTCAGATAAGCTCAAGGGAATTCATCTGTTTGATACAAACACATCAATTTCAGCTCACATTGCAAAACGAGTCTGCATGAAAAGGTCAGACTAGTTCGAATTACGAGCTCGACTACGTACAGATTCGAACCGATTCCCTCAACTCATTTTAACCATTCACTCAGACAATCAACACTTACCATTAGAAATGAAACCATCTTTGTCCATGTCATAGATTTTAAAAGCAACTAAATAATACAAAGTAAATTGTTTTCATGAAAATGAAATCATTTCGACAAACATCTCAATTTCGATTCTTTATCGCCTTTGACACTAAACTGTGATATACCACCGATAAATTCTAAAAGAAAACAATTCTTCAATGATCTATTGAGTTTTTGAATTCGATGTGTAAACCTTTGAAATCAATTTCTCCGTTGCCATCCGTATCAAATATGTCTATGACTCGTTGAACAAGTGGATTTTGTTGTAATTCAGGAATTGACATGAATTCTTGAACACTCAGCGATCCACTTCCATCGATATCTAATTTCTTAAAACGTTTGCCTAACCGACGAATTTCATCTGCATCAACTACAGAAAAACAAACAACAACAACAAAAATATTGATTTCGAATTCAAATAAAATCTTACATGTGGCACAGAGTTCCACCGGAATTGATGTCATGTTCCCCTAGATAATCAATCAACGATCAGACAAATGAATCGAATATTTACAAGCATTGAATTCTTACCATGATGATAAATATATTCTAAATTCGTTTTGTTTTTCTAATCTAAAATATGCTGTGAAAGTAAAAGTATAGAAAAATAAATGTTCTCTTGCCATTTTCTATTTATGGTTGTTAACCTCTGCAAAGACGTACGTCAATAGAGGTCGTTCAGATAATTTCAATAAGAAAAATTCTGTCGTAATCCTAACTCAAAACGTCATTTTAATGGGGAAACTTCCTTTATTTTGATGATTGAAAACAAAATTTATTTACATGAGACAACAGCCTATTGGTATAAATAGACGAGTATATGTGTAAAATGCGTATTTATATTTTTACACCATCAGCTTCAACAGTTGGTTTGTCGTATTCTGTTTTTTTTTCTCCCTTTCTCTCTACTACATATCATATGATCTATCATTGTATAAAATCGAGTCCATAGTCCATCGTGTTGTACTTTTAGATTGAGAAAGCAGTTCTTCGTCAAAACATAAAACAAAATGAATACAAAACACGATCAAGTCGTCTTCGAAAATATTCCCGATCAATATGCTAAAGGCGAAGATGTGAAAGTACAATTTACGACTGTACATGAAATTTCCACCAAGGAAAACGAAGATCAAATCGCCATTTTACGTGTAGGTTCAGCAAATATTCAAGAATGTTTAGTTTATGCACCCGTTGAAATTGAATCATCGGTTCATCATGGTAAAGCAACATTTCCATCGTCGTGTTTGCCAACAACTGACGATGAATTCTATCAATTTGTATATCTTTCAAAAAAACGTAAATGTCTCGGTTCATCGATTCCATTTCAATTGAATTGTTCGATTGTTGACATTGATCTTCTGTCTCAAGCCATGTCGGACAATAGTACGCAATTGAAATCGGCTAGTGATGCACTTATTGCTTTCAATGATCATGATAATGAAGACCTACTCGTTATTCATACGAAAACAATGTTAGTCGAAGAGAAATTACGTCAAGAAAACCGACAATTAGTCGAACTTAATCGACGTTTAGAAAAACAAAAAGATGAATGCAAAACCAAACTCGACGAATTAGAAATCAAATCCAATGAATATATAACCAAAACACAAAACGAATTACAAAATTTAAGCGGCAAACACAAGGCAACCATCGAAGAACTTTCAACACGACAACGTTTAGAAGCTAAATTACGTGCCGAATACGACGCATGCCGTGCTCTATGCAATCAATATCAATCGGAAGCATTACAATTTGCTGAACGTTGCCGTGTCGTCGAAGAAACGAATGCCAAACTGTCGACTGAAAACAATCGTTTACGTTCACAAATGACCATGTCAAAACAATTAGTCGAAGAACAAAATGTTCAAATTGTTGATTTAGAAAAACATTTAAGCGAATCAAGTGACGCGTTGAAAGCAGCTAATCAATATCAAACACAACTCGAACAACAACTACGTGATTTACGTTTAACTAATGAAAAATATCAATTGTCAATGCAAGGACAAGTCGACATTTATACGAAACAAATCTCTCAACAAGAAGATCAACTTCATGCACTCGAATCGGCAAATAGTCTATTGAAAGAAGAATTAAATTCAATGAAAAATGATAATATTTTTCTTGTTTCAATGACTAAACAAGATAAACATGTAGCTAAAGAATTACAACAAGAAATTCAACAAATAACTGAAACCTATCGAAATGAACGTGATCAATTGAAAAAAGAAATGGATTCAATTCGAAAGGAATTAGATGAAGCTAAAGTTAATGAACAGAATTATAATCAATTGAAAATCTCTTTCAATGAAATCGAAAAACGTTGTGTTAAACATCAAAAAAGTGAAATTGACGTTAAAAAACAATTAACAGCTCACAAGGAATTCATCAACGAATTACAACAACAAATTCAAGATTTAACTGAACGTTTACTAGCTGGTAGCGATGAATATAAGACACTCTATCGAAAGTATGCCACACTCCAACGTTCACTTAGTCAAAATAATCAACCAACAACATTATCAAATGAAACAGGTCTTAATGAAGAAGCGTTAGTTACACTTCTTCGAAATTCTTACGAACTTCAACAACAAAAAGATGATGAAAATGATGATGATAATGAAAACGAGGACGAAGATGAAGAAACCAAAAAGGATGAGAAAGATAATGAAACTAAGCAAACACCGATTGTCACCGAAGAAATACGCGAATGTCCAATGTGTTATTGGGAATTTCCAAAACATTTTACATTGGAAGGAAAAAAAGAACATATTGAAAATCATTTTGCTTAAGCAATAATGAACAGACATTCATTCTCGCACATACTTTTCTGTATATATATATATATTTATACATAATTTGAACAATTGGTTATTAGCGTTCTTTCGATCATTTTAATTCAGACTTCAACTTGGTATTATTTCTCTCTTTCTCTCGTTCTCGTCTTCTTTTTTTCCTTTTCCTTCAATAAACTTTTAATCTTTGAAAAATAATTATCAATCAATCAAACCAACAATGCATCTTGTTCTTTTTTTAAACTTCATCGTCGATCAGTTGAAGAGCACGTAGACCACGAGCTTTGCGTTTGATTTTAGGCGTTGCTGGTGAAATAGACAGTTCACTTGGTGTATCGGCTTTCGTTGACAATCGTCGATAGATACGTTTACATCGTCTGTAGATACACACTGAAATTGTCAAGGCAATTGCTGATAGAATAACTGTTAAGAAGATAATGATAAGAATGATATCTTTCGATTTATCTTGTGTTAATGGAAGCATTTCGATGGTTGTCGTTGAAATTGTTGTTGACAACGAACAGAAATCATCGGTAGTTTCACGAGAAATATTTTGATTATAAATGATATAGATTGTTTGCCGTTTGACATGTTTATCATCTTGACAATTGAGAATAATTTTCATCGGTAAACGAATGAGTGCTGTAAGATTTCGATTGATTTCAATGGGCATTTGTTGAAGATATAATTCAAAGAAAAGAACACGATAGGATTGAAAATTTGCGTCAAATCGTTGTTCGATATAAACACTTTCGATTTGTGTTAAAGAATTATTTTTAATAATAATATGTAAAGTATTCTGATTGATACCATTTGTTTTATCGAATAGATCATAGATTAATTGTTGATGAAATGGAAAGAATTCTTCGAATAATTCGATATTATCGAAAAAGATTTGTACACATTGTAAATGAATCGACGAACAGTTTTGATCGTGAATTAGTTGAATATCATCGGATTCGATCGATGTTTGTATTGTACATTGAAGACAATGCGAATAGAAATGAGAGATTTCGAAATTGATTTGATTGATATCACGTATGAAACATTGATTTATTAATGATGAATTAGAAAACTCGAGACAATCACAACGAATAGATGAAAAAAGTAACAAAAAAACGAGAGATTTCATGAATGAAAATAAATGTTCGAGCGCTTTTTATTAGAAAAATTGGAATGAAAAGAACGACTATCTTCATTTGACAGTGACGGCGACGGTGTAGGTGTTGATAAATACGATGTTAGACTTCCACGTCCAGAATTATTGTTATTCCTTCGTTTACATAAAATATATAAACAAAGAAGAAAAAGTAGACATGGAATTAAAATTCCAGTTGCTATTAAAGTGATTAAAAATGAAAATGTCAATTGAAATTTCTTCGTTGTATTTAAAACTGTTGTTTGAATTGTCTTTAGATTTTTCTGTATAGTTGACGCTGAGGGTGTTGTAGGAATTGTTCTTGGATTATTTTGTATCGTTGAAGATGAAAATGTTGTTGTGAATGGATATTGACATGCAACAGAATTCCGAAAAGTGGAGTTTTCACTGCGAGGTCGATAAGTGTATTGGATGTATCGACCTTTTGAACATGTTATAATAATTGCCAAAGAATAGAAAGTCGTATTTTGAACATTATTGTCGATATATAAATCCTCATCATTTTTCCACTTCAATATTGTAAATCTGATGCCATTATAAGATCGATTTGTAGTCTGATCCAATGTTCGCATAAAATCCAAGGAGAAATTATTACTATGATAATATTGTATCTGAAAGTCTACAAAATGTCGATCGTTGAAAGAATATCCTTCTGATGTATAGAACATGTGACTAATTAGATCAGAATATTGTACAGTAAAATTTTCGTATTCAAATGAAGTATTGAAAGCCATGACCATGCAACGAGGTTCACCGGGAGCTGGTAAACAAGATTTATTCAACGCGATATTATCCTGTGGCATCATAATTTGTCTTATATCACAACTTAAACAGTATGAAAAACCGTCCTGTTTATATTCATGTATTTTACATTCGTTACTACTATTATGACTGTCATGATGAATAAAATTGAGACAATATTCATGAGTAGGAAATAAAAATATTAAAATATAAAAACAAATTGTCAGCAAACATATCATTGGACTGAGGAAAAAAATAATGAAAAGCGCTTTTTCTTATTATTCATTGGAATTGATAGTTGTTGTAGATTTTATGAATATAAGAGCAAACTCGTAAAACTGTCGATTAATGCAAATAATCATCTTACTATTAAAAACAACAAGATACGCATGTGTCATGCGTTTTAAGAACAAAAAAATATTTCGTCGTCATATGACTTATTCATCATGTTTACGGATTGTTTGTTGGCTTTTTCCGCAGCTTTGTGTTATTTAAAGGCATATGTAGAAAGAAGAAAATTGTCAGTTCATCTTAAAAGATAGACAAGTCGAGAGTAAAATTTCATATGAGTTAGTTAGTATAAAAAAAAGTGATGTTCTATTTTATTATGTCAAAAATTGTGATACCTTTTTTCGTCAAAAGTATTACTCATACGCGAGACTCGGTCATGACTCATCATTAGAGAATATTATGCGTCATGTGAAAAACATTTTGAATAAAACTTCCAAATTATAGGTATTTAAGATAGAAAACGCAATAAAAAGCTTTACCGTTATTAGAATCATCGTCGATTGAACCAAAGGATTTCTGTGATATGCATGAGTGTGATCAAGTAGCAAAGATGCTGATGCATCTAAATTATTGTTTAAAAAATAGAAACCAGTAAATGTTGACAAGAAGATATATCTGTAAATTAAATTTATTTTACAGAAATGAACAATCCTGTGAAATGTGTCAGCTGATAATAAACAGTTTTCTCGTACAATTATTTTTTTCGAACAAAAAAATGTAAATTACGTCGTATTTTTTCTTTCAAAGGAAAATATGGATTTCTTCTGTGCACACAGAAGATTCGACGGCTCTGAAGAAATAGTATTTCAACCAATCGACTGATTCAAGTGAAAAGAATTTCATTTTGTTATCGCGTGTTTTAGGTTTCACAAAACGCAGTACCTCAATTGTATTTGCGTATGCGGCGACGTTCTTCAACCGATAATTCGGTAAAAACTAAACGAAATATTCAACAAAAAGTCGAAGATTATCATTATCTCTCATGTGATGGTTCTTTAATATGGACCATTGAGAATTGTAAAGAAAAACTTCGTGAGTGAAAATATTTCAAATGAAAATTTTAAGTAAACGTTTGTTTTCTTTTAATTTTAAGAGCGAGTAGACAATGGCTTAGAGGTATCAATCGATTCACCTGTATTTTTCTCATCGCCAACAGGCTATAAAATGAGAGGACATTTAGATATGCATGGCAATGATGACGCAAGAGGCACTCATATATCTCTTTCCGTTGCTATTGAACCCAGTCGATACGATCCAATCCTTGAGTGGCCGTTTAAATATCCGATAATGATCTGTATTTTCGATCAAACTGGTCAACAGCAACATATTGTTCATAAGTTTGACCCTTATACAACTCCAATTTGTGGGAATTCACGTAGGAAAATCATCGGTGGTGTACTTAAACTATGTCCTCTCCCAATACTTCAGCAAGAAGGAAATTGGTACGTTCAAAATAATAAGATGTTCATTAAAATTATGATAGACTATCTCGAAACTCCATATAGAATTCTACCATATGCTATGAGCATCAATCCTGGGCTACCAATGTATATCCACGATGATTTACGTCGTAAGATGATAGAAATATATCTTCAGGCTCGAATTGCCATCATTGCAATGATCAACGAAAACAATCGATCGATGAATCGACGAGCTTTACTCCCTTCTCATAGCTTTTATCCCTGACAATTGCATATTTTTATTTCGTTTTTTTTATAATAAAACATTCCAAAAAACATGTAGTTCTTTTTCTCTCAATGTTTTGTCACATTCGACGTATCATACAATGGTCAGTGGTGCAAGTAATATTCCATGTTATTTGAGATTATCGGCATGATTTAGGTGCGTTAGTTCTCGAACTACTTCAAGGATAAATGAGGACTTTATTTAAAAAAAAAAGAATAAGGACGAAATAAAAATGGATTGATTGTTTCGGTTTTGGTTTTATTTTCTCCATGGAGGAGAACAAAGTGGTTAGCCAAGATTTGCTGCTGCCATTTTCGCGAAAACAACAGCGAATATAACATTGCAAACCACGCCAAGAACAGTAGTTGATGCAAAGGTACCGATTATAACGGGTTGTTCGCATTGTCTAATCAACTCACTAGGATCAACGATTTGAACCGGTGGAGCAGTTGTACTGGTAGTTGTCGTTGTTACAGCTAGGAAAGAAAAGACTTAATCATCAAATGAACTCATAAAAATAATAAGATTTTACATGTTGTACTACTCGTAGTCGTTGTTGTTGTCGTTGTTCGAATTGTTGAACTAGTACCAGTACCAGTGTACGGTGTAGTTGAACTAGGAACTGTAATACCAGTTGTTGTCACCAATGGATTGGCGGTTGTTGTTGATACACCTGCACTGGTAACACTTGGAATGACTGTTGTTGTTGATGATGTTGACATTCCAGTTATATTCGAAAATGCTGGTGCATTGAAAACACTGAATGGCCAAAAATTTGGATCAATAATTGGTTTCGATTGTGGACCACAAAATTGAGTACCAGTTGCAACACCACTATTCGATTTCAAATTATACACCGAATAATATTCACAGAAAAGAACAAAAACTTACTTATCAAAAAGAATATAATAACTTTCGCCCTAAAGAATTTGGTTTACATTTTTTTTTGATATCGAAAGAGAAGAAAAAAAACTAACTGGTATCCATGAATATTGTGTGAAGAAGATGATAGTAAAATTTGAATAAATAACAGAACTACTCGTGCTAACATCAATGGCATAGACTTGTGTATTATTAGATTTAAGAAAAAATCGAATAGATGATGATGTCGATGGACGATTGACTGCTTTCGTACATTGTACACGCCAAACTGACTGATTCGCTGTTACCATACCTACAGGAGACTAGAAAACAAACAGTAACAAAATAGAAATGTCATCTTCTTGTTTGTTATTAATTGTAGATACCATTGTTCCATTGACATAACTTGTATAGAT
>Ga0209935_1004936_pt1 | contig 11736 bp, 18 predicted proteins | sample ThiBio_1000_plan_2_FD_183958 | JGI IMG/M metagenome (GOLD analysis project Ga0209935, IMG submission 183958) | Wastewater bioreactor microbial communities from Cape Town, South Africa - Thiocy_cont_1000_plan (SPAdes) | ecosystem: Engineered > Bioreactor > Thiocyanate-remediating >... | reverse complement strand
TGTAACGTTCTGTGAGGCCACTATACACTCAAGGTATATGGGTGACTCGAAGGTATATTCAGGGAGCTGTGGCTCTCTTAATTACAATAGAACGTTACTAACTTCCCCCTTTCCTGTTACTCGGGATTCCTCCAAACTCCGTCCTCGTTAGCTCCGAGTGGTCCTTTCCTTATTCATCCTCGTCCTCTCCGTCGTGCCACAGGGAGATGGAAGCTCCCTAGCTCTATCAGTGGCAATGCGACCTAAGAGGAAACATTTCTCATATTGCACTTTGAGAGGATCTGAGCATTGAGGTGATGCAAAGTGATTGCCTGGGAACTCTACATCTAGCCTGCTGCATGGGGTCCGTGGTTGATAGGAGTAGTGTTCTCTAATTTGGTGCTTGATCTCTTCCCACTTATCAAGTGTTAATGAGGGGGAAAGAGGTGCAAAGTGAGCTAGGGAGTGAGTAAGAACTGTGATGCTAGATTCAGTGAGGTGCTGTTGATTGAGTCTCCAAAAAAGAGACCCCCTTGGGATGGGTTCAGGAGAAATGAGGTGGATAATGGTGAGTGTAGTCAAACAGATTCTTATGGGATGTGGGGAAGTGATGGAGGGTAGAGAAGCATCTGTTGAAGTGGGGGGATGAGCAAGAGTAGCATTGATTCAGGCAGGCTGTATATCACCTGTTGTGATGAGTGAAGTTGTGTGATGAGCCAGTGAGAGCTAAGTCAGTATACTCCGCTGTAGACAGGGCATTTAAGCATACAATGACTTCAGAGTTGAGTGGGGATGGAGGGGACCTGTCACCATATCATGTGGTGAAATTGAAATCACTAAGGATAAGCTCACAATCTGCTGCAACTCTGAGAATCTTTGTAATGAACTTGTGGTGGCCAGAGTTGGGAGCATACACTCTATACATCCTTATTGGAGGGAAGTGGGGGGTGTGGACAGTGGTAGTGATCCACCATCCTTTCTCATTGGTGTGTGGATTGAAAAAGTGTACTCTAGGCCACAATCAGAGCACATTTGCGCTGCTTTTGCATGTATGAGGCAAAGATAGCATTGGGAATGAGGGCCCATGAGTTGTTAGTGGGGGTGAAGTGTGTTTCTAATATGAAGGCAAAGTCAGCTAATAAGTTGAGAAGGTGTTGTAGGAAGTGATGTAGTTTATCTGGAAATAGTTGAGTGTTATATAGGCCATTAGCATTGTAGATTACAAACAATGCCATGAAGGGGATTATCCTTTCTTTCCACGGGTACCACTAACACCCTTGGAAGTCTTTGAAACTGCTGCTGCAATAGCAGTGTCATTACTGCCATCTTCTTCATCTTTGTCATTCAGGGGGGTTTTAGACTCCCCCTTGGCTTTCTCTTTCCCCTTCTTCTTGTTTTTTGACTTAAGGGGGGAGAGTGAGGGATTTCCCTCATCATCAAAGTAGATTGTAGGGAGCTTTACTATGTGTGTAACATGATAGAAGTTGGGAGAGTGGCCTGCATGGCCACACAAATGACAGTGGGCATCACAATTAAGGCAACCAAACTAGATATTATAGCTTCCTAGTGCCATGGTCTTAGCCACCAGGAAAGAAAATAGGCACACAGAGAAAATCAGCAGTCCACACACAGCGAGTGCAAGTGACTGGCTAAGTAGCTTTAGCTGCTCAGGGGAAAATGAGTGAGGTAAACCCATGACTCAAACTCAAACACTAGAGTGAATGGTTAGGGGGGGGCCAAGATGAAAACGATGAGTCTTTTTCCCAATTACAATGTTCACTGGGAACTGAGAGGCAAAAGTTGACACTGCCTCTGTGGAGAGGAAAGTGACAAGCTTTCTCTATAGCAATGTTTGAACCCCTCAAGGTTGTTCTCATCAAACTTAACCAAATCAAAGATGAGCTTAAGTGTTGAGTTGGTGAAGGAATTAAGAGAGAAAGGCCTAGGAACATAGACTTAGCAGTTACTAGAAGGAGCTGTAATGTTGATAGCAAGTAAAAGAATAGTAGTGAGGTTGGCAAAGTAGAACTTAGCCACTTTGGAATTTGGTTGGAAAAGAGCAGCATCTTTCATGCTATCCATTTCCAAGAAAGTCCATTATATGTTTTTTTAGCCTAATCATGAACTTATCAATTTTTTAATTTTATAAATTACATTTCTCAAGTTAATAAGTCTATAATTGAACTTAATTTGCAAAAAAGGCATATTTCCCCCTTTATGCCCTAATTTTGCACAAAAAAAGTGAGTTAAGTTTGAAATAAAAAAATAAACAAGAATTAAAAAATGTTAATAGATAGTTTTCACATAAATTCATTTTGCACTCAACTTTGTCAGGTAACAAATACATGGTCACAAGCCAAAGAGTAACATTCAAATTGCAACTTAATGTAGAACTGGCCCAGTACAACTAACACATTACAAACTTAGAATTGTAGCTTACACAACTACCAAAAAAAATGAACAAACACTATAAAGCAATATAAAAACAAAGTAACACTATTACAATACTGTAAAGTAAGGGAACTCTACTTAGAAACAAAACAAAGCCTATGTAAGCAGTATATTGAAGCACTATGCTGTAAATATAAACTATAATAACAAAAAGTTAAATAGTAATAGAAAAAAAAATTAGTAATACAATTATATCATTTATTACCCACACTCTTTACTTCACTTCTTTTCTACTAATGTTCAATAATATTGTTCCTTTTATTTAAATAACTTTTTATTAATTTCCTTAAAGTTATTGAGTGTTTAATGTTTTTATCTATTCTTTTCTTTAATCTCAAGTATTTGACCCACAACTTTACTATTAATATTTCACAAGCTTTTAAATCAATTCATTATTGCCCTTGTATATTTTTTACTATTCTCCTTTTTTACTGTTTTCATTATTTTAAGTTCATTTTTTTTTATTTTTTTGTTTATTTCTTTCATCTTTCTAACTCCTCTTTTGTTTATTACTGGTAATAAATAAAGATAAAAGCATTAATAAAGTTTAAAAACAAAAAAACAGTAAAAAAAGAAAGAAAAAGAGTAGTAGCACTTATTATCTTAGTAATTAAATATGAGCATGTGTTAGAAGGTTGTTCAAGAAAAAGTAAGTAACTAATAGGAAGTTTGGGGATAATATTGATACAATAGTAAATAGAAAGTCTAGGGAGAATACTAATGCAGAATATAATGAAAATCAGTGGAATTACCTATTCCATGATATTCCACAGCAACACTACACAGTACATACTACAATATACCTAAACACTACACTACTAAGTGCTTAGTTCCAATAATATACAAAAACTGTAACAGTTTGGGACACAAAGCTATTAAATGTATACATTTTTTATATTACTATAGAAAACCTAAATATAACATCAACATATATTGATGGCCAATCCAAGTTTGAGGCTATTTAGGGAAAGAAAAAAAAAGAAAAAGAGGAAAAGAAGAGAAAAAGGAGGAAAAGGAGGGAGAAGAGGGAGCACATATGAAAAAAGAGTAACTATAACCTTAACACACTATACTTCAACACTACAAGGAGGCATGACCTTGAAGAGCAGGGACCAAAGTGTAGTGAGAGTTTCTAGAGTTAGTGGGCCTTTATAGCCCCTTCTTGGTGTTTGATTTCTCCTCTTTCTTCACCCTAGCCAAATACAGGCTGTACAACTCCCCTAGTGTACTCACTATCTTTGCTCAAATCTCCTTGATGCTCTCTTTCACAGCTATCTTCTTATGCACTTTCTCTACAAATTGTCTGATCTCCTCTTCTTTTACCACTTCTCTTGAACTGTTAAAGCAGATTTGGTCTACACATCACTATGCTGGTATGAGTACTTGCATAAATTGCATCAAAATTTTCACTAGTCGAAAAACGAATCCCGTAACGAATGGAGGAATTGAAGGTCTTGGGGCCCAGGTTGCTCAAACGCAAACGCCACAGCATACCCGTGGGGATACGGTACTGGTTGTTTTTCAAGAGGCACATCCTCGAGAAACCTTGTGTCAGAGAACTGTTCGAGAGGGAGCTGACGCGAGAAGATTTCGCTGCCCTGGTGAAGCAACATGCGAACCCAATGAAATACGGTCCTTCCTTCTGTCGCAGGAAACGCAGCGAGGCAACCAACTCCCGCAACACCAATGACATGATGGCTGTCTTGTATCGCTACCACGCCGCGTTGTTGGCACCCTCCAGCCCCATCCGCACCAAAGAGAGCAAGGCAGCAGGTCTGGGAATCTTTTTGCGCACCGGTGGGAGGAAGGCGGCGGCCAAACAAGGGATGCCTTTGCTGGAGGAACATCTCTTTGGCACCCTGTTCGAATTGACCAGCAAGGAAGAGATCGAAGAACTCAGGAACGAAGGCTATCCATCTTTGTTGGAAGTTCCCCAAAAAATAAAAAGGAAGAACAAAGGAATAACATCTCCCAACGAAAAAACGGAAGCGAAGGTGTATGCGGTGTGCGGCCCTTTGAGCCTGGTCAACCACGACTGTAGCGCCCCGTTGCGGTTCACCCTGCCTCGCTCGATGATGCCACATGAGGAGGGCAAAGAATTCCATGGCCTCCAAGCCATCTATGCGCAACCAGTTGCCGAACGGGGCTTCCGAGGCACCGAAGGAGAAGAAATCTCGGCGACCTATTCTGGCTCAACTTCATTTCAGGGGGGTTGCAGATGTTCGATCTGTGCCGCGGGAGATAAAAGTTGTGCATCAGAATAAAAATTACTTTCACGGGCTCAGCAACCCTCTTTAACTCGCGAAAAAGTAGTGTCCTTTGCAATCCGATATACGTTGTCCATCGGTACCAATATTGCCGGGTGATCGATCAGCTGCGCAAATAAAATTTTTCTCACAACCCCTCGGGCATCGTCTTTTTGCTTTCCCCCCAGCGCCATTGAACAAGTTTCCAAGGGCGAAGCCCATCACCGAGGGTCTCAGCGCTGGTGGGAACCAGGCCCGATGCTGTGCACAGTTTTCAATACCTGTTTTTCTTTACTAATATTGCGTCCTGATTTGGAAACACGGCTCTAAGGGCACAGTGTGTGCAGCGGACTTAGAGATCGGGGTTTGAGGGCGAGAAACTATTGAAGTTAGAAATGACCACTCCTCATCTGAGACCTAAGATAAGCGCGCATTTCTTATGGCGTTACCGTTTCTAACACTCCAACTGCGATTTCAAATGAATAGACCGATTACGGAGAAACAAGGGCAAAGCCGCCATGAATGAAAATAAGTTGGGAATTAAAAAGGGGCAAATTGTAGAGAGTTGGGTTTATTCCGACGAGTACGCGGGCTACAATGCACTAGCTGGTGACTCACACCAGCACCTCCCAACTCTCTGTGTCTTCGGATGTTGGAACAAGATCGAATGGGAGCGAGAGAAACGCAATCAGGGCTATTTCTGCTGTGAGTGCTTGTGAGAAGAGACCGCAAGAATCCGCACGATCGCGTACCGGAGCTGGTTCCACACCAGGGTCAAGTTCACTCCCTTGAGGGTTGAGGAGGACTTCTTCCTGTGCGAGAAGGGCGGCAGTGGAACCTGTGTGGTAGGATGCTTGATGCTTCGATCCCTCACGATGGCCGTGTACCAGTTGTCAATCGGTAAGAGTTGATCCTATCCCAATGCCTCCTATTCCATCTCCGAATTGGAGGCGCCTCTACTCATTTTGAACAAAAATGCACTTTAGGATAGCGAAACTAAAAAAAACAAATCACCCAAACTTTGTTGAAAGAAAGGGGGGAGATTGGGGAAGGAACGTACTTGTTTGCGTATCAAAGTGCTTCAAATTCTTCTTCCTCTTCATCTAAAGGTCGAAAAAGCTCTACACGGGAGTGGAGGCACAAGATCAAACATGTCTTCGAGCAGCTGTTTGAGCCACATGACAACCGCAGTGGAGACCTCACTGGGGATACCCACGACCTTGTCCCCTGCCGTCTCAAAACACGCAAGCACCTTTCGTAAATTGTTCTGTTTGGGGAATGATGAGCAAAAAGAAGCCACACGATCAATTGGTGTTGTACCTTCAATAGCTAGTTCCTGGTGCACCGGGAGGGGATTTTCTGGGCTCGCGTGTAGACAAGCATTTACGCACAAAGAGCGCACCGCATTGTCACGAAAATCTTTGACAAGGTGTGAAACATAACGAGAGTTGAGAGGGATGAGTTTTCTTGAACACAGAAGCTGTTCCGTCTCTATCAAATAATTCTTTGAGTTCTTGTGGAGTGGCGTTAACATGTTACCTGTGACCCCTTTTGAGGGAGACGATACTTGGCAATCAGATATCTTCGAGGCATGCTTGCGCGCAATTCGGCGAGATTTCTTGCGTCAAACAATATCACTTGCACGAGAGCCGCGACGCCTTCTTCAGCTCTTCCCTTGGGATGAACACGAGAGATAATCGATAACCATGTCCGCTGATTGAACAATCTTTTGTCGATATCATCTTCTTGGGGAGGGTGTAGGTGGAGCAAAAGGTTTGTTGTGTTTGTTGTTATTGTTGGGAGGCAGCGGAGCCACAATTTTGAGACAAGAAAAATGATTAAATTTTATTTTTAAACAATGTAAATATTTATTATTTTAAATATTTTTGTTTTTTTTAATTAAAAAAATTGTGTGATATTCGGAATACACGCTTGGAAAATTTGAGAGGTGTCGGCCTGCAAGGAAAATCTGCAAGCAACAACGTTGTGTTGTGAATCCGGTTAAACAGGCTGTTGAAAGCAAGTGGTGAGACGCCTTGAGGCGCGTTTTTGTTTCTTTGATGGTGGTCACACAAGAAGGCCTTCCTGGCACTTGGCGTAATTCAAACCAACACCACACAATTTGCTTGTAATTTATATTAAAAAAAGAGGTCGACTTTTTTAGTTTAAAACGAGCAAAGAAGGCGTTCCTGAAAGCATGGGCGAACCTAGCAAAGTCAGGCAAAGCCGAGCTTCGAAGGAGCGCAATCTTGCGCAGCAGAACCCGAGCCGTCACCTCATCGAGTCCCGCGTCCGCACGAATACATACGGGGAAACCGTCAGAGTGCAAGTCTCTCCTTCCGAGCTGGCGACTGATGTGCGCAACTGCATGCCAACAGGATTGTTGCAAGCGAAGTACCAGCTCTCTTCCCGAGCCTCTGAGGCTTCGGTAACTTATGAGATCTCAGCCTAGGGGCTTGCTAACATATTTTTCGCTTTTTTTTTTTACCAAGAAAACCGTGCAACAGCTCTTGCGAGGTAGTGCTGCAGAAAGACAGGGAGAAGAGCTGTTTGGGCATCCCAAGGCGTCAGACAGGATCTCCCCGACAACCTATCTAAAGCGCCATCCTTCACGTCTTGCTGCGTATTACACCCGGAATGAAAGAAAACTGCTCACCCGCGATTTTCGAGACGATGCGGTGCGTGCCCTTTGCCTGGAGGTATGTATGGGAGATCATGCGCGCCAGGGACATCAAGGTGGAGAAGAAAGAAAGAGATAAATGACTCGTTTAACCACCATCACTTTTCCTCCCCCCGCCCCAAAGAAGCCCTGTTTCCGTTCTTGACGGAGCTGACGAGACCGATGCGAGAGTTGATGCTCGCTCTGTTGCGAAGGTTGGTAACTTGCTTTGAGCTCCACAAGGATATCGGGCTTCCAAGTGACGTCTCGACAGAGGTGTTGAGCTGGTTGAAAGATTTGTTGCACGAGCTGTTTGTCATCATCCCGCCAGCTACCCGATCTCGATTCGAAGCGAACAACCAACCTCACCAACCACAACCACAACCACAACCACAACCACAGCCACAACAACAACAACCACAACTACAACCACAATCACCACCACAACCACAATCACAACCACAACCACAATCACAACCACAACCACAACCACAACCACAATCACAACCACAACCACAACCACAATCACAACCACAACCACAACCACAACCACAACAACCACAACCACAACCACAACAGACACCACCCGGGCATTCGCAGCGGTACGTTGGTGGGAGCCAACCGAGGAAAAGGAAAAAGGTTACCACCACATCTCCAAGGGCACGCCCTTCGGCGCTCAAAAAGCCTCGCCTCCAGCACGCGAAGCGTCGTCTTGCAGATGTGGCATCAACGGAATGCCGCCTCAACAGCGAGATCGCCACTCAGGAGCCCATCCCAGATAATCTTGGGTGTGCGGAAGAACCAGAGGCTCCTACCGATCTTTCGACGCTTCCTTCTCCCCGGGAGGTTGATTTATTGGCTCGATACGAGTCTCCGCCTGTTGCTCTCGATGGTCCCTCTCCCTATGAGAGAATGTTGTCAGTCGCGCAAGAAGCAGATGCTTTGTTGCACGCAAGTATGGACTTGGGTCCCGTGGAAGGGGAGACGCCAAGTGGTCTTGAGCTGTGCGCGAGCTCGTTCAACGGGTATACCGCAGAGGAAGAAGGGGAGTCCTCCTTCGCCGAGGGCGAGGATGTGGAGATCCTGGTCGATCCACCCGAGCAGGAAGGAGAAGCACGGCAGAAGAACGGAGAGTTGGGGTTCGTGCCTTCGGATTATTACAGTCCCGCCGCAGTCGTGCACGAGCCGAAAGTGATGGAACCCATCCTTTCCTCCGGCCCCCCGCCAGAGACTACGAGGGATGAGCTCCCCAACATCGCACGTGCGCTCCATGGGACTACTGCGGGGGAAGACGAGGAGATTCTCTTCGCGAAGGGCAAAGAGCTCGTGCCATTTCACCGCGAGGATGCCGAGGGGCAGTGGGAAACCCCGGAGGCCGATGGGAACACCGGGCTTGTGCCGTCGACTCACTCCTTTGCCCCGGCGACCTCTTCACCACCGTCTGTCATTCAAGCTGCAATCCCCCTTCCTGATCCTGCTGCAGCGCCAGCGATGCCCGCGCAATCAGAAAGAGCTGAGGCGCACATGACCGCCGATCCGCCTGAAGGAACAGAGATCGCCTCAATGCCTCAGCCAGCAACTGATGCAAGGCAGAATAACGAAGGGTTCAAGAGGAACAATGCAACAAGCCTGTGCCCTCAAGTTTGGGTGTCGTTAGCAACCAAATCAGGCGCTCAAAGAGCCAAGAAGGTATCTCCTAGCACCCCATATTTTGACATGTCACTTGTTCACATGCAAACACAGCGGCAAGGGCATGGAAAGCCTCTCACTCCGGAGTACCTGTTCGGGATGCCCTTCTCTCAGCTGCGAAGGTTGGCCGAGCAACGGGGGATAGATGTCGGCGGCGAAAAAGAAGAACTTGTCAACCGACTGCTGTCCATTGAAGAGTAAATGGAACTTCGCAAGGATTGAAAATCTCTCGCCCCGGTTCCGCCCCCAGGTGAGGCAATGCGAAGGAAGGGGTGGCACAGAGATGAATCCTTTCCTAGCTGTCGCAGCGAAATACCTGGTGAGAGGTGTTGGCGACTGACACACCCCACAGGGGTTTTTTGGGAAAGCGTGTTTTAGACGTCGTAGCGTCTTCGTGGTGTCTCATATTTTTCCCCGCGAGTAGAGTTTTCACATGAATCAATGGACCGCACTTGCGGATTGAAAAGAAAGCAGCGAATCCTCAAACCCGAATACAAGATATTTTACAAATCCATGTCTGCGCTCGTAAGCTGAATGGAAGGCACAGGGACGCTGGTCTTCTGGCATGTCGGTCATGGATTGTCCCCCACAAGCCAAGCACCCATTCTTCTTGTTGCTGTTGTTCATCCTTGCCTCGCAACCACCTGCCCGGAAGCACAAAGTCCACGGCCATGTAAAACAGAGCCACCAGAAAGGCGACGCTCCCCACGTTGCTATATGCCAAAGAGATGCATTCCCACAAGGTCTCTGCCTGCAGAACCAGGTCGGATTGTTTACTATCACTTGAGCCAGGTGCTCCGAAACGCGTCTCACTAATGGGACCTCTTTCTCTAGAATGGACAGCTTCCTTATGAAGTGTTGAAGGCTTCCACAAGCTCCCACCATTTGAAATTGTCATCGCTGTTAGAGAGGAAGCACGCCTTGAAAAAGAAGGCGACCCTTGCGAATGAGTAACGACCCATCCTTGCCCTGTGAGGCCGTGGGGAAATCATAGGAAATCAACCACTCGACACGAGCTTGCGATACCACTGTGAACCTCTTGCCCCACACCGTACGCGCGACCTCTGGCAACCACAGACATCAAGGTCACCCGCTCGTCGGTTGTATTTCTTTCGATCGACACCAGGCTCGAGTTCGACAGCGCTTCGCTGAAACCGAGATCCTTGACCAGCGCCATGCTCATGAGTTGGCAGGTGGGATTGTAGTCGGCGGCCTGTATGTAGAGCTCGGTGGCCTCGGAGTAGTAAAACAGGAACGAGACAGAGGCCATCGCACAGACAAAGAGGTAGGAGAGCAGCCGCTTTCACCAACGTCACGGTGGTCGCAAGCACTCGAACTGACACGACAGCGCATAGAATTCGGCCTTGCCGTTGTTCTCTTGCGGCCTATCCAACACATGGTCTCTTCCTTTCTTCGCCCTTCATTTGCAGTCAGGCCCAAAAAAAAATTTTGTGCGGAACACCGGTGGTTTTCACAGTTGGCAGTCGGTAGTGCGCTGGAGTGAAGGCACTACCAACACGAACCAAAGTTTTTGTTGTCTTCTGTGAGTTGACCTTGTCCTCATCCTTGTCCTTGTTCTTCTCCTCTTCGTCATCCCCAGCCTCATCAACGGGTATCGGTGGTGTGCGATCATGATCCGGTGGTGCACTACCATGATCCGGTGGCGAGGAGAATGGCGAGTCGGGTGGTGTAGGTGGCGAATGTCGTTGGTGTTGTTGGTAATGGCCTTTTGTGTTTCTCTTCCCTCCCGGTGGCGACTGTCTTGATGGAGCAGCACGCTCAGAACGTTTGAGTGCTGGTGGTGAATGTGTTCTGGAGGGGGAGAGATTTTGTCTTGGCGGTGTTGCTCCATGTGTCCCCTTGCGCTTCCTCGTTGTTGGAGGTGATGGGGCTTCATCTAAGATTTTTTCTTGCTGGTGCTTTGTTGTAGTTGTCGTTGTCATTGGTCCGCCTTCATTTGCCGATGCGTGCTTCGTCCTCTTCTCCTTGCCATCGTTTTTCGTGGGAGGGAGATCGTCTCGTTTTCGTTTTCCTTGGCGTCTCGACCACAATTGTGGTACTTCACGCGAATCATCATCTTCATTAGGAGGAAAGCTTCTCTCCCCTTTTTCTTCTTCATCATAAGAAACAAGACAGACACTTGCTTGAAGAACTCGATCAGGATATTGTTCCTGATACTCTCGCGCAAATGTCACAACGGCTTCTTGATCGTATTGCTTCTCGAAGGTGATGGCCATCAATGCGAAGTTGTCTTCCTCATCTTTATCATTTGTTGGGTGAGGGGACTGTTTCTTCCTCTTCTTTGTTGGTTTTTTCTTCTTTTGTTGGACCTCCTCAACAAAGAGATCAGTTGACGCGAGAATGTTTTCGCGAATCCACTGGTGCAAGCATTTGGCCTCTTCACTTTTGCAGCGCGCACCCAGAACCGTTTGCAACAACCCCATCACATTCACTGTGATCACAGTTTGTGTGCCACCACCGGTCAAGATCTCTTCCCGAAATACATCCTCTTTATCCAATCGGTTGCCCACAGTGGTTACGTTGGACTTCAGCCCCATCAACTTTACCACATCAACCAAAAGAAACCGCACGCCTTCTCCATTCGGGGTTTTCACCCGACGCAACCTATTTTTGTTCTTGTCTCCAGGACCTCTACCACCATGCCGCTCAAAAAGAATTTCCACAGCTTCCATCAACCCCCCTTGCTCGACA
>Ga0209935_1004931_pt1 | contig 11754 bp, 19 predicted proteins | sample ThiBio_1000_plan_2_FD_183958 | JGI IMG/M metagenome (GOLD analysis project Ga0209935, IMG submission 183958) | Wastewater bioreactor microbial communities from Cape Town, South Africa - Thiocy_cont_1000_plan (SPAdes) | ecosystem: Engineered > Bioreactor > Thiocyanate-remediating >... | reverse complement strand
GGTAATACAAGTCCTCGAGGAGGAGGAATACACATTCAGTTCTCGGACTTGTTGGTGAGTAATCCATTCGGAGAAACGGCCACCATCGGCAATGGCTCACTGTCAGACTCTTCAACCTTTGAGCTGTTCGACCATCAACAATGTGATCATCGCGATACTGAAGGCAATGATGGCCATGTTGATGATGAAGGAGAAGGAATCGAGCATTCGTTTCGACCTCAGTCTTTCTATCAATCTGACATGATCAGATTTATCGGCAGCGTTCGTGCCGATCAACCCCATGTTGTGGAGGTCGACGACACTCAAGTGGCCTGCTTTATGAACACGAGCTTTGTTGGAAACTCGGCGACTCTTGGAGGAGCATTGTACATCAGTCGATCATGTGCGTATCTTTTGCTGTTGGTGCTATATTGTTGTCCCTGTTGTAATTGGATGATCGATTGATGTTCTTGAACTGTGACGAACTGTAACTCCAGTGGGACAGTCACTGCAACTGGCCACTCATGAGTGGGGAATACTGTTCTCGCCATTGTGTCTATTCTCCAACAACACGGCATCATCGTTTGGTGGAGCAGTGTACATTGACTCACCACTGAGTGCGGCTCAGCTCTCTCCAATCACTGTACGCCAATCACTCGATATTTCTTTGATGGATGGAGTGATTGCTCAATCGATCAATCTATCTATCTATCCACATTGAACGATGGCAGTCAGCACTTCTTCAAAACGCAACGATCATCGACAACAAGGCGACATTGGGAGCAGGATCGATCGGATGGAACGGAGCGCCACCACAAGCCAACAGCATTTGTGATGGCTGCACGTATCAAGGCAATGATGCACCGTATCAAACCGAACAAGGCTTTGGCTCGGTACCAGCATCTCTTCGATTCGGAGCCAACTCATGTCCAGTGTATGTGACGATTCATCCACCGTTTGAAATGAGCACCGAGTAACAGCCATATGATGGTATTGGTGGTGACCTGGAATGTGCGAATGTATGACAACAAACAGCTCGCCGTCGTTGGATGCATCACCATTCTCGATCGATGTGCAGATTCTCGATGACTTTGGCACACCGATCAAAGGACCGATGTTGAGCGAGCTCGGCTTCAATGTGACATTGAGCATGTCGCAAACCACCAACTGCGCCATTGAGTTCTTGCCAGTTCGTTCACTCTCAATCTTGGTGATGGCACCATGTCTTGCTTCTTCTTCTTCTGACACACACACACACACACACACACACACACACACACACTCACACACACACACACCGTAGAGTGCCACTCTTTCATTCAGTGCGTCATCGGGATCAGCAACATTCTCGGACCTTCATTTGATCGGTGTACGGCTTGTTCATGACTCATCAAGTGGTCGATCCTGCGTCTTGTTGGTTCGTTCGTGATTGAGGATGAGTAGAATCCATACTGAGTGTGGCAGTGATTTTGCAGACACCGTCATCTCAATGTCCATTGACATTCTCGACCCGTGACGATCTACCGAAGCGATATCAAATCGGCAACCTCGAATGTATCATCACATTGGGAGGATGCTCGCAAGGATACCATCCGACGTCGAATGGCTCGGTGTTTGTCGACAACGGAGTGATATCTCCGACACCGACCAACCAATCGGTGTCGATCGAATACTGCAAGCGCACGAGTCTCGCAAAAGATCTTCGATTCTTGTGGATCTTGCTGTTGCTCTTGATAGTGCTGCTGATGGCATTGGTCGCTGGAATGGTTGGATGGAATGTGTATCGCCGTCGAAGGAGGTACTTGCGAGAGGCGACTGAGATTCCAGACCTGACACAAGTCGACTATTCTCTTCAAGGTTCGTTGGTACTGATGGTGTGGGAAATCACAACTGGCGGATAATTGATTGCATTGATTGGATTGGATTGGATTGGATTGGATTGGATTGGATTGGAGCAGCAATCTTGTACGTTTGATTGAATGAGAGCAAGACCTCTGTTGATAACAGTATGGTGGACTGACAAGAGTTTGATTGTTGCTTGGCTTGTTGAATGGATCTCCACATAACGTAGGAGCGACCCTGAGATTCGACACATTCCTTGGAGTGAGATTCAAGTTGGTGAAGTGCTTGGACATGGCGCTTCAGGCATTGTTTCGAAGGGAGTGTGGACCAATCCAGTGTATGTCTCACTCACTCACTTGATGATTCGAGTGGTTGATTGGTTGGTTGAACGATGTGATGCAGAACTCGAGAGACTCGCGATGTGGCCTTGAAGCAACTGGTATTAAGCCAGAAAGAACTCACAGAAGTCGAACTGAACGACTTTCTTCGAGAAATCAAGTTGATGAGGTGCGATTGAGAGAGAGAGAGAGAGAGAGTTGAGAATAGATAACATCAAATCATGTGTCAGTGAATGGTATCTTACACAAGCAATCCTTGAACGGCCGATCAATACTTGTAGTGTGCTCAAGCACAAGTTCGTTGTCGAGTTCTTGGGAATCTCATTTCGAACCCAAAACGAAATGGTTCTCGTGATCGAGTTCATGCAACATGGCAACTTGCGAGATTTGCTTGATCGCAAAGGCAACAACTTGCCATGGAAGCTTCGATTGAGATTGCTCAAGGATGCAGCCAAAGGAATGTATGGTTCTCGATCTCGATCTCTCTCGCTGAACATGATTCGAATTGAAGGGAACACTGACTAATACCGAGTATTCTATCGATCGATCGATCGATGGTTGGTGATACAAGGTGTTACTTGCACTCACGCAAGCTGATCCATCGAGATTTGAAGCCACAGAATCTGTTGATCAACGGCGCATGGACATGCAAGATTGCAGACTTTGGTGTCTCGACCATCAAGCCACAACAGACACAAACCATGACATGCATCGGCACGCCAGTGTACATGAGTCCAGAAGTGCTGGCGAAGAACAAGTACAGCGAGAAGGCTGACGTGTATGTCGTTGTCGTTGTTGTCGTCGTTGTCGGTATTCCTTCATCTTTGGTGCTTGCTTGTTTGACTGACAGTGAGGGTATGGGGATGAGACAGATATTCGTTCGGTATCGTGATCTTGGAGACCTACACAGGTCAATATCCTTATTCCGAACATCGAGGCATCAATCACATGCAGCTCGTTCTTCAGATTTGTGTTGATGGCTTGAGACCTGACACCTCGATGCTTCCTCCAGCTCTTCGAGAGCTCGTTCTTGATTGCTTGTGCGTTGGAACATGCCAAACACACAACCACAAGATTGAAGATTGACTCAATCGGTTGGGTGCTGGACAATAACAGGAGCAATGAGATGAAGCTTCGACCATCGTTTGCAGAGATTGTCGTTCGACTGCGACGAATGAGCAACTTGCTCTCAGGCATTCCAGGAGATCACGCCTTGAGTAGCGATGATGATGCCACTCGTTCATTGAGATCTGCACTCGCTCGTGACTCGTCATCATCGTCGACCAACTTGAACCTCACCGAGATCGCGATCCGCATCGACGACATGGGACTGCAGGAGGACATGCAAGAAGTTGAACAACTTGAACGAGAAGGTCAGGCTGTGGACGATGAGGATGACCAACGAGCGCGACTGCTCGATGAGTACGATCAAACCGTGTGAGCAGCATCTCGTCAATCGAATAGATCGTTGCTTGTCGTGGGCCATCAAGCCATCAAGGCGCTGTTCCCGAGGTGGTGGTACCCATATTTGCACCGCAGCAGTACTGAAGGCGCCTGACGGGAGGGATAGAGTTGTTGGTTGTTCGGAGGATGGATGGGGAGGTGGTGACTCATTGATTCATTGGTCGATTGATCGATCGCTGCTCGCGCAGTGTGGTCGGCGTATCCGAGATATGAATGATGATGCTGCTGCCTTCCTCTTGTATCCCTCTCCCATCACCCATCACATCTCTCTCCTCACTTCTTTTGTCAATGCTTGTTGATCGTTGCATCTTGTACACCGTCTCGTTACTCCAGCCATATGAACACCAGTTCAAGTGAAGACGATACTCGGCTCGAGCAACAGCTCTGGAATGCCGCCGAGCAAGGAGACCAACATCAAGTGGCTCTCGCTCTCGATCAAGGCGCCAACATCAAGTGGCACAACGCGAGCAACAAGGACAACGCTCCTCTTCACGTTGCTGCTCGCTATGGCCACGAGCAGGTCGCTCGATTGCTTCTCGATCGAGGCGCCAACGTTGATGCCACGAACCAATCCCAAGCCACTCCTCTTCACGTTGCTGCTCGCTATGGCCACGAGCAGGTCGTTCGATTGCTTCTCGATCGAGGCGCCAACATCGAAGCAAGGCGCAAATCAAACTCCACACCATTGTACATTGCAACACAACATGGTCACGAACAAGTTGCTCGATTGCTTCTCGATCGAGGCGCCAACATCGAAGCAAGGCGCAAATCAAACGCCACACCATTGTACATTGCAACGCAACGTGGCCATGAGTCACTCGTTCGATTGCTTCTCGATCGAGGCGCCAACATCGAAGCAAGTCGCAAATCAAACGCCACACCATTGTACATTGCAACGCAACGTGGCCATGAGTCACTCGCTCGATTGCTTCTCGACCGAGGCGCCAACATCGAAGCAAGTAACAAATCAAATGCCACACCATTGTACATTGCGGCACAACGTGGCCATGAGTCACTCGCTCGATTGCTTCTCGATCGAGGCGCCAACATCGAAACAAGGCTCGAATCAAATGCCACACCATTGTACATTGCGGCACAACGTGGTCATGAGTCAGTCGCTCGATTGCTTCTCGATCGAGGCGCCAACATCGAAGCAAGGCTCGAATCAAATGCCACACCATTGTACATTGCGGCACAACAAGGTTGTGAGTCACTCGCTCGATTGCTTCTCGATCGAGGCGCCAACGTCAATGCGACTGGCAAATCGAACGCCACACCACTATTCATCGCAGTGAAGAGAGGCCATGAGTCACTCGCTCGATTGCTTCTCGATCGAGGTGCCGACATTGATAATGCACAGCCTCAATGTGGCACGCCACTCCATCTGGCGTCTCAATGTGGTCATCGCCAATGCATCGAGCTTCTGATCGACCATGGAGCTGACAAATCAATCACCAATGTACGTATCCACGTGCAACTCTGAGCGGGCGTTCGTGCGTTCGAGTCGGCTGATAGAATCAATCCAACCAACCAACCAACCAACCAACCAACCAACCAACCAACCAACCAACCAACCAACCAACCAACCAACCAACCAACCAACCAACCAACCAACCAACCAACCAACCAACCAACCAACCAACCAACCAACCAACCAACCAACCAACAGAGAAGCGGCAAGACAGCCGATCAAGTCGCCAGTACTCCCGAGATCGCTCGATTGATTCAATGCCACGGTACCAATCCATTCACCCACACAACCAACCACAAGACAATGCAATCTCTCAATCTTTCACTCTCGTTCGATACCACAGTCGATCAAGATCGATACTGACTGACATCATCACGATGATGATGGTGATTGTGGATGGATAGAGTTCGTGTGGTCTCCATCGTCACATCGATGGGTGGCTCACAAGGATCGTGCATTGCAACAGACCATGATCCAACTGTTGATGATTCGAAACACAATGTGCGAGGACGGCACAGTGCCATGGCTCCCGAACGAGCTGATGTTCGAGATCTTTCGTGCCTTGTTCAATGTGTCTGGTTCACGTTAACAACAGCGCCATACGAGAACCACAATGGCATCGCAATGCGACATACAATCACATCAATCAACCAACCAACCAACCAGTGCATCAGAAAGTATCACCGAGATTCGTGGCGATAGTACATTGATCGATCGATGCGACGGTGCTTGGTTGGGGTATTGTATGGCAAGATGTGCGTATGAGATACCACGCGATGCTCCTCATGATGCCAAGCCGATGATACGGCCATGTGGGAGCTGCGAGGACCATCAAATCGCCATCCCGCAAGCACCAGATGAAGCAGCGGCGCCGGCAGCAGCGGCAGCTCCAGCACCGCCATGATGTCGTTGCTGAGTGCCGACCTCCCAGACGCCGGAAGGCAGCACTCGTTGACGATGGGCTTGTCTCGCAATCCTCCAGAACAGCTCCTTGGTGGCCTTGGGTTCGGAGCCAGGTGTCGATGGCATCGTCAGCGACTGAGCTTCCTCGGCAGGCAGCCACGACGACGACGACGGCATGTACGATTCCAAGGAGCTGGTGTCGCCCAGTTCAGTCACTTGACGCAGTGCCTCATCGAATGATTGTCGAGCGAACGGCACGGTCGTGTTCAACTCGGCGCCAGCGACCACCTTGCCTTGAAGACCGGTCCACAGCAGGAACTCACGGCGCTTGCAGCTCCAGAACCTCTTCTGCTCGCACTCGAGCGGGCACACCAGAATATCCCACTGCCAAAGGGGCTCATCCTTCTTCACTGCCGTCCTGATGACAAGCAGCCACAAGTCACACGATGGCAGGTCAAACTCGCCAATGAGATGCCTCAGGGCAACGGTCTCGTGCTGATAGGCGGTGCTCATGGTGGAGGTTCGCGTTGTGGGGCACCGAGCGCAGCGAGATTGTCGTGACGAGCCGAGCGCACTGAATGAAATGACTCGAGCGAGCAGCTGGTGTGCGCAATGCTTGGTTCTCGAGTGCCTCTCAAGCTTGACATCAGGCGCATCAATCCAATACATCACAGACATCCACTTACATCACGGACAACTCATCATCATCATCCATCAACCTCACGAACATCACGAATACAATCAAAGGAACGAGAAGATCTCGAACAAGATCTCGTTCGGAATCATCGACATCGATGCCGACTCGCCGTCATCGATCAGCGATCGAATCATCGTCATCGTCGAGATGGCTTGCTTGATCCATCGAGGAGCATATCGATGTCGATCAGGTCGCCATGTGAACGTGTCGGCAAGCCATTGATTGGCTCCAATCACATGCACTCGATTGGCGGCCGTGAAGGCGATGAGACCTCGATGCTCGTCGAATGCAACATCGAACGGCTGTCCGATATTGTGGCAATCGAACGACGAGATGTGATGACCTTCGGGAGTGAACGATTGCAATCGAAGGTTGCCATTGTCGGCGACGATGATTCGGCCTTGGTTGTCGATGCACAATCCTTGAGGAAGCTTGAACTGGCCTGGTTGGTCGCCTCGATGGCCGAACTCGAGCAAGAACGAGCCATCGATCGACGACAATACTTGCATTCGATTGTTGCCGGTATCAGAGACGATGATTCGGCATCGATCATGATCGATCGCAATGCTTGATGGCAAGCAGAACTCTCCAGGTTGAGATCCTTGCTTGCCAATCTCGAACAAGAACGAGAGATCGATCGACGACAAGAACACCAATCGATTGTTGTTGGTATCGGCAACGACGATGCGGCGATGATGGTTGTCGATGGCGATGCCTCGAGGACCGTTGAGCTCGAGATCTCCTGATCCTTGCTTGCCGATACACGACAAAAACGATTGGTCGCTCAGAGACCATGATTGTACTCGACTATTGAACATATCGACGATCAGGATGCGATCATGATCGTGATCGATGGCAAGGCTCCATGGATACTCGAACTGGCTTGGCTGTTCGCCTTTCTTGCCGAACTTGGACACGAACGAGAAGCCATCATCATCATCATCAAGAGAATACTTGCACTCGATGATTGAACGAATCAGCGACCATCAAGAGATCTCGATGATGGTCGAATGCCAAGCCTCGAGGACCGTCGAACGAGCCGTCATCGCTTTGTTGGATGGTACCAATCGAGAGCTTGATTCGAGCATCGATATCATCATGGTGCGGCTGGTTGAGATGATCGCTCATGATTGCAACACCAACAGCACAAACACAAAGACTATCTGTTCTGCCGACCACAGCAATAACAACAAGATATCGATTGATTGATTCAACGAATCCAAACACGCGATTGTGATGCGAAGGAGACTATTGAGAGTGCAGCACTGCGAGAGAGACAGTGTGGATGCACGAGACAGTACGAGTGGATGAGCGCACACGAGCACGAGAGATGATGATGCAGCAGCAGCAGCGAGACGACGAAGCAAAGAACAGCAGCTGCCTCCTCGTGCTCTCTCTCGTGTGAGTGAGAGTGCTCTGTCGTTGGGCATTTGGTGCTGCTCTTGCTGCCACTCCTCCCTCATCCTTCCATCCAACGATCTCGATCTGCAATCCAACGCTCATCAATCTTCATTTTGGAGAGCTCAATATGAATGAGAGAGAGAGAAACTTGATCCTCATCAATGTGTGATTGTATCGTCATCATCCATCAACCTGACGAGTATCGCGAATACAATCAAAGGAACGAGAAGATCTCGAACAAGATCTCGTTCGGAATCATCGACATCGATGCCGACTCGCCGTCATCGATCAGCGATCGAATCATCGTCATCGTCGAGATGGCTTGCTTGATCCATCGAGGAGCATATCGATGTCGATCAGGTCGCCATGTGAACGTGTCGGCAAGCCATTGATTGGCTCCAATCACATGCACTCGATGGCCGGCCGTGAAGGCGATGAGACCTCGATGCTCGTCGAATGCAACATCGTATGGCCGCCCGAAGCTGCAGCAATCGAAGGACGAGATGTGATGGCCTTCGGGAGTGAACGATTGCAATCGAAGGTTTCCAGCATCGGCGACGATGATTCGGCCTTGGTTGTCGATGCACAATCCTTGAGGAAGCTTGAACTGGCCTGGTTGGTCGCCTTGATGGCCGAACTCGAGCAAGAACGAGCCATCGATCGACGACAATACTTGCACTCGATCGTTGTTGTTGTCGGAGACGATGATTCGGCATCGATCATGATCGATCGCAATGCCTGATGGATAATTGAACTCTCCAGGTCGAGATCTTCGGATGCCACCAATCTCGAACAAGAACGAGAGATCGATCGACGACAAGAACACCAATCTGTGGTTGTAAGTGTCTACAATGATGATGCGGCGATGGTTGTTGTCGATGGCGATGCCTCGAGGATAGTAGAACTCGAGATCTCGTGATCCATTCTTGCCGATGCACCACAAGAACGATTGGTTGCTCAGAGACCATGATTGTACTCGATGATTGAATGTATCAACGATCAGGATGCGATCATGATCGTGATCGATTGCAATCCCGCATGGATACTTGAACTGGCCTGGTCGGTCTCCTCTCTCGCCGAGCTTGGACACGAACGAGAAGCCTTCATCATCAACATCACAAGAGAATACTTGCACTCGATGGTTGTCGCTGTCGACGACCATCAAGAGATCTCGATAATGGTCGAACACCAAGCCTCCAGGAGCGTTGAACGAGCCATCATCATCGCTTTGTTGGATGGTACCAATCGAGAGCGTGATTCGAGCCTCGAAATCATCATGGTGCGACTGGTTGAGATGATCGCTCATGTTTGCAGCACACAATGAAGTTGCACGAAGAGCCTTGCTCTGTGTGTGTGTGTGTGTGTGTGTGTGTGTGTGTGTGTGTGTGTGTGTGTTCGTGCGCACACGAGATTGGAGGGTCTCGATGAGGGAGCGAGCGACGAGATGCGCGACACGCAGCGACAACCAACAACGACCACACACACACAAGCACCACCACATCCCCCAACCAAGCCCCCAAATATCGCTCGACCTTCAACGACCAATCTCATATACACACACTCTCTGTCTCTCACGCCGACGCCCCATCAATTGCACGATCCGGACAAGCTCTTGAAATCAACGTCCCAAGCTCCTCTCCCTCTCGTGAGGTGGTCGAGTGCTCGATTGTATTCGCAATCATCGAGATGCAATGTCTGTTGTGTGTTGCATCATCGCGTATCAAATCAAATCGATCAAATCAAAGGAACGAGAAGATCTCGAACAAGATCTCGTTCGGAATCATCGACATCGATGCCGACTCGCCGTCATCGATCAGCGATCGAATCATCGTCATCGTCGAGATGGCTTGCTTCATCCATCGAGGAGCATGTCGATGTCGATCAGGTCGCCATGTGAACGTGTCGGCAAGCCATTGATTGGCTCCAATCACATGCACTCGATTGTCGGCCGTGAAGGCAATGAGACCTCGATGCTCGTCGAATGCAACATCGTATGGATGTCCGATATTGCGGCAATCGAAGGACGAGATGTGATGGCCTTCGGGAGTGAATGATTGCAATCGGCTGTTGTTGTAGTCGGCGACGATGATTCGGCCTTGGTTGTCGATGCACACTCCTTGCGGAAACCTGAGCTGGCCTGGTTGGTCGCCTTGATGGCCGAACTCGAGCAAGAACGAGCCATCGATCGACGACAATACTTGCATTCGATTGTTTTCCGAGTCGGAGACGATGATTCGGCATCGATCATGATCGATCGCAATGTTTGAAGGATATTCGAACTCGCCAGGCCGAGATCCTTGCTTACCGTCAATCGAGAACAAGAACGAGAGATCGATCGACGACAAGAACACCAATCGATTGTTGTCGGTATCGACGATGACGATGCGGCGATGATGGTTGTCGATGGCGATGCCTCGAGGATAGTTGAACTCGAGATCTCCTGATCCTTGCTTGCCGATGCACGACAAGAACGATTGGTTGCTCAAGGACCATGATTGTACTCGATTATTGAGGCTGTCGACGACGAGGATGCGATCATGATCGTGATCGATGGCAAGGCTCCATGGATACTCGAGCTGGCCTGGTTGGTTTCCTCTCTCGCCGAACTTGGACACGAACGAGAAGCCTTCATCATCATCATCACAAGAGAATACTTGCACTCGATGGTTGTAGGAATCAGCGACCATCAAGAGATCTCGATGATGGTCGAACGCCAAGCCTCGAGGACCATTGAGCAAGCCGTCATCGTGGGCTTGTTGGATGGTACCAATCGAGAGCTTGATTCGAGCATCGATATCGTCTTGGCGTGACTGGTTGAGATGGTCGCTCATGATTGCAGCAGCTGCAGCACAAAGAGTACAGCACTGCGAGAGAGACTGTGTGGATGTGCGAGAGAGTACGAGTGGATGGGCGCACACGAGCACGAGAGATGATGATGCAGCAGCACCGAGACGACGAAGCAAAGAACAGCAGCTGCCTCCTCGTGCTCTCTCTCGTGTGTGTGAGTGAGAGTGAGAGTGAGAGTGCTCTGTCGTTGGGCATTTGGTGCTGCTCTTGCTGCCAATCCTCCCTCATCCTCCTTCCAACGATCTCGATCTCATGATCACTATCAAGAGGGAGAACGTACAACGACACCGATAGAGCCACACACAGAGAGAGAGAGAGAGAGAGAGAAGCGCCTTGGAACGCTGGTCGTGCTCTTCGGAGTTTGCCTTCGAGCATCGGAGATAAACTTATGGGTCGTGGGTGGGTGCTCTTCGACTGTAAAGAGCCTGCTGCATCGATCGATCGGCTGCTGCTCTTGCCCCCATCTCTACCTTCTCCTCAAGAGAGAGAGAGTCCAACTTCTTCTGAGTCCAATTTTGCGCCCTCTTCTTGGAGTGTCAGCGCTCGTTGATCGTGTGCTTATTGTTCGTTGGCTCGCCTTGTGCATTGTGTGTGCCTCTGGTCTTTGAGTCTTTGAGTCTTGATATCTTGAGTGTTGCCGGGGCAGTGTTGCGATTGAGTGGCCGCACCGACCGTTTGCCGCCGTCGTTAGTCGATGGGCTTGGCGATCATCGGCGTCTCGCTGAACCCCGTATCCGAGACCCTACTCGCCGTGCTCCTCATGTTCACGTTGGTGACTCTCTTTCGTGCGTTGCTCCTTGCGTGTGAGATCG
>Ga0209935_1004930_pt1 | contig 11757 bp, 7 predicted proteins | sample ThiBio_1000_plan_2_FD_183958 | JGI IMG/M metagenome (GOLD analysis project Ga0209935, IMG submission 183958) | Wastewater bioreactor microbial communities from Cape Town, South Africa - Thiocy_cont_1000_plan (SPAdes) | ecosystem: Engineered > Bioreactor > Thiocyanate-remediating >... | reverse complement strand
GCAGTGCGACGCCGCTACCGAGCGACGACGCCAAGCCCGGCATGCAGGTGTTCATCTGCGTCAACGGCTGGCTCTGGAAGGAGAGCGATATCACGTCCAACTGGAATACGGTGCAGCTCCTGAACCCTGCAGCTGAGGTCTACTCACTCAAATGGGAAACCAAGGAGCTTGCCGCCTTGGGTCGAGTACGTCGTAATCGATCTTGAGTTGCACATACACACACACGCACGCACGCGCGTAGATCTCGAGAGATCTCCTCCTTGTTGAGTTAGTGAGTTAGTGAGTTAGTGAGTAGGAGAGCGAGGAATGAGTGAGAGATCTTATATGAGTTCTAGATCTCTTTAGCTGGAGATCTCTAACGAACTCTGGCTGTTGGTTGGTTGGTTGGTTGGTGTGCACGTACGACAATAGAGCCTTGTAGAGACTTTGGTAACGGCTGCTGGTATGCAAGTGGCCAAGCTTTCGTTGCTCGCTACCTCTGCCGTGGCAGCCTCGGCCATGGCAGCTCTCACATGGCCGGCAACTGCCTTGATGGCCATGAACACGGTATGCACGCACGCAAGCAGCGGAGTCACGTTTGGTTGCACAGGTGTTGACGTGGAGAGGTGTCGTGAGTAGATCTCGAACCCGTGGACCACAGTTTCGGGCCGAGCGCACAAAGCCGGTCGCGTGCTCGCCAAGGTCCTGTTGGCCAAGCCTCACGGCAACCGCCCGGTGTCACTGATCGGATGGTCGCTCGGTGCTCGCGTGGTGTTTGCTGCGCTCGAGGCGCTCGAGGAGCACGAGAGCGGCACTCGACTCTTGGATGGCTTTACGTACACGGACTCGTGTCTGGGCTTGATCGAGAACGTGTATCTGATTGGCGCTGCTGCGACCAACAATCCCAAGCGCTGGGAAAAGTACGTTGCAGTGAGAGAGTGACACAAAGAGAGAGAGAGAGAGAGAGAGACTCACATCGACTGATGATGACGATTGCGCGCGTGTGTGTAGAGTACGTCGTCTGGTGGCTGGCCGCCTGGTGAACGTGCACTCGAAGAACGACTGGATTCTGGCGATGGTACATCGCGGAGCCAACATGAATGCCAAGGGCGTGGCGGGGCTGGGTCCGATCGACAGCGACGCGGTCGAGAACGTCGACGTGAGCGTGATCGTCGGTGGGCACCTGAACTACCGCAAGAAGCTCAAGAGCGTCCTGCGCTACCTCAACATCCACTCGAGCATCGACACGGCCTCGTGGGACTACTCGACGCTGACGCCCGAGCTGAAAGCAATGATGGCGCAGGTGCTGGCCGACCAAAAGGCGGCGCGGCGAGCGCGAATCGGGAGCCATCTGGCACCGATACCCAACAAGCTGCGCGATGAGTTGTACGGCATCAAGCGCGACGACGACGACGACGACGACGACGTCAGCACGAACGCAGCACCAGCTCATGAGGGCGATGGCGACGCGGCTGCCGCACAAGCTTGCGAGCCGGTCGTGTACCATAAGCCACCTCCTCCGATCCCTGGCGCACCAGTGGCTGCCGAGGCGCACGATCAGCCACCAGCTCCGCTTACTGCGCAAGATGACCCCCTCCACCACCACCACCACCAAGAAGCACAGCAGCCGGAGGCGGTGGTGTACCACAAGCCAGCGCCGCAAGTGCCGCCAGCCGCGCCGCACAAGCAGCCTCCGCCCAAGCCAGCACTGCCAGTGCCGGCGAGTGGGGCGGCGCCTCCCAAGCCACTGCCTACCGTACCACCGCAGCAGCACCGCGCTGCCCCACCGCCGCCGCGGTGACGAGCGAGAACAAGACGAACAAGACGACGACGATGGTGATAATGAGTTGGTATCACGCACGCGAGCGAACTGCGACAAACCGAGCCGAGGATGACAATCACGGCCTCGTAGGAGGCGCGTACTCGTGTTGTTGTTGGCGGTGGCGGGAGGTTCAAACGCATACAGCGAGTAGCACACACGCACACGCACACGCACAAGGCGCGCTTTGAGCCAAGTGGCTCTCAGGTTCATATTCAACGAGCGAGCGCAGAGCGACGACGCGCAGTCTGGCACGCGCGCGGCAGATCAGATCACACAGCAACAGCAGCGGTGTGCGAGGTGAAGGTGATATTTCTGCGATAATCGTCGTCGTATGAGGGCGGCGGAATCTTGTGGCTGACTCGAGCCAACAGCGCGGTACGATCGGAGTGCGCGACGAGGCGAGTGAGAGGCGGAGGCGTCCGAGAGCACGCGAGCACGAGGGCGAACTGCAGCGCCGCGAAGGCGAGCGACATGGGCGTCGGCGACATACGCGGAGGGATGTTGCCGAGAAGTTGCGCGTGCTCGGACGGATTTGGGTAGTGCGTTGGGCGCCGAAGTTGCCTGCTTCTCTCCGGTAGCTCTCTCTGTCTCTGTCTCTCTGAGAGTGGGTGGCGTCGCCTGAGGAGGCTGGTGGTCCTGCGCTTTCAGTGCCAGCTGCCTGCTGCCTCTCTTGTCCGCCTGCCGCTCTCTCTCGCTCTCGCGCGCTCTCTCCTCTCTCGCTCCTTCCCTTTGCGTTAGTCGCTCGCTGCTGCTCGATCTCTCTCGTCGTCGCCATCTCGTCTCCCTCGCTCGCTCTCTATCATCACGTGCATTCGCTCGTGGTTACCTTGGCTGTAGCAGAGAAGTATCGCAGGAACGACAGAGTGCCCGCGTGCTCGCCAGCGCCAAGATCGATCTCTCGCGAGCTACCAAGCGGCAGCTGCCTCGCGAGATCCTCGCACTACCACCGCCGCCGCCAACCGGACGACACAGATACACACACACCGCCACCCTGGCGAAGATGGTGCAGTACGAGTTTGTTGCAGAGAGGTACGCGACGGCCGCCAGCGCGCAATGCATATGGAACGCAGCAGCAGCATCGGCACCACGGCGATCAGACGCGCAACAGTAGATCTCTCTATCGATCGAGCGCGCTTACTTGGCGGCGGCGGTGGCGGTGGCGGTGATACGCGGCGGTGGCACGCACGCACACACGCGTATTTGCTACTGCATTGGCGCGCTGCTCCTCGCTCAATCGCGCTCACACGCACACACGCAAGGCGATCGATCAGGAGCAGGGCGGTTAGTTTGATCACGAGGGAGGAGGAGCAGGCGGCGACTTTCCCAGTGCCACATATGTCAGGATCTCTCTCGCGCGCGCTCTCTCGCGATATATCGTTCGCTCGTTCGTTCGTGCCCTGCATATCAGATCTCTCTGCCGCAAAGGCGCTGCTGCGAAGAATCGAGACGTGCCGAACGCCTACTGATTCGGATCGATCGTTTGATCGTGACTTTTTGTGTGTGGTTGCGTGGGTGGTGCGTACCTGATCTGATCTGATCTCGTTCGTTGTCTCGATCTCGATTCGCGATCACCGGCCCAACCCCACAGCCCCAATGGCGAGAAAATACGACAACGACAGCAAAAGGGTGTCCGACCACCCGAGCTGCTCTCACCTTCCGGCGGGCAGCCCAAGTGCCGGGCGTGCGGCACCACCAAGACCATCCAGTGGCGAAGAGGGCCCGACGGATTTCTCTCGTACGTGCAGGCTGGCTCTGGACGAGGAGGGCCGGCAGGAGCGCGATAGCTGGAGCTCGGACACTTTTCTCTGCCACCTGGCATGCGAAGGCGATCATCATCGTCATCGTCACTCTCCAATGATCTTATCGATCGTATTGGTAGTGCTTATGACTTGCCTAGCGCAGTCACTCTGCTCGCGAGGGGCTGGGTGGTGAGAGTGAGAGAGTCGGCGGGAGATCGGCGCACACCGGTGCTGGAACCAATTACCATCCACCACTGACCCTCCTCTCGTTGTCGTTGTCGTTGTCGTTGTTGTTGTCGTTCTCGTTTCTTGTTGGTTGCCACCTCATGCATGATGATGTTCAGCCTGTGTAACGCCTGCGGTCTCCGGTTCCTCAAGATCGTCAAGCGGGAACGGACGTTCAAGTATGCGACACCGCGATCGCGGCTGCCGGTCGACTTTCTGCTGAACTGAGATCCGGCTCTCTCTCTCTCTCTCGTGACTCCAAGCCGACTCGAGTACTCCACTCCACACCCACCCCATGTAAACCTTAGTACCTCTGCTTCTCCATCTCCTTCCGCTCCTGTTCATGATCTAATTGCTGAAGAAAGAAAAGAAGAAAACTTGACCGCAAGCAACCAAACACGTTCAGTAACCAAACTGCGCACGCAAAATATGCTGTGCGCGTAACAAGTTTACGAGCGAGCTTGCTGGGGTTTAATGTGTGACACGGTCGCATATGAGATCGCCGATCTCGCTGCAAATGATGCTGAAAGCAAGGCAAGAGAGAGCGAGAGAGCGAGAGAGAGCGACCAACAACAGCAAGAGAGCGAACGGCAACGGAGGAAACGATCAAGCGAAAATCTCGTTCGCTCTCGCGGTGTTTGGCGATTTCGCGAGATACCGAAAGAAGTGCTGGCTTTGTTCTCTTTCTCGTTCGTTGTGTCGATCGTCCTCGTTCGTTCGTTCGTTCGTTCGCTTGTTGGTGCGTGGTGTGGCGCGGTGGCCCTGAGTTGAGCCTTCGTCGACATGGCGAGCCCAGGCAGTGGTGGTGGTGGTGGCGGCATGTCGATGATGGGCGAACTCGTGTTCCCGTCTCTCGAGGACCTCGTGCAGGGCGTGTTGGAGTTGATTGTCGACGGCATCTACGATGCGGCGTCGCTGCTGCCGCCGATCGACATCTCGCAGGTCGAGTCGTTCAACAGCTTGCGCGAGCTGCAGGACCACACCAACATCACGCTGCTGCAACACGTGCTGACCGACGTCGGCTTGCCGGCGCGACTGGGCCTCAACGTCGGCACGGGCGACGTGTCGCTCACGGTGCCGCTGCCGTGTGCCGAGCAGGACATCTCGATGCTCGAGCTGCTGGTCGCCACGCAGGATCGTCGCCGCGCCTTCATCTGGGCCATGTTGTCGCTGCTGCCGATCCAGCCGCAGCTCGAGGCCTTGTATGCGCGTATCTTTGCGCCTGCACCTCCTGCTGCAGGCAGCGGCCACAGCTTGGATGCAGACGAACCGATACCAGCGTTCCGTTCGACGTCGGCACCCGCCATCGCCCTATCGTCCTCATCCTCCTCCTCCTCGTCGTCATCATCATCATCATCTCTCTTGTCCTCCTCTTCAACCACGTCCTTACTGCTCCAATCGCTGATCGAGGAGCGCAGCAGCATGGGCAACAGCGCGCTGCTCGCCAACACGTGTCTGCGCGCGTTCGCCGAGCACTCGGGCGTGGCGATCGTCTCGAAGCGCATCGACTTTCGGCAGCAGAACCTGCGCATCGCCCTGTGTCCCATGAGCCGCACGCGCAACCGACTCTCGGGCCGCACGCTCTTCACGTACTCGCCGTCGTACACGGCCGTGACGGGCTTCGACCTCGCGAGCGCCACCTTCCCGCTCGAGAGCCTCCATGCGCAGCGCGCGCAGCTGCTCGACGCCATGGTGGCGCAGTTCTGGCGCTCGATCGATCGGCTGCGCTACATGCCCGACGACAACCTCAAGCGCGAGCTCTCGCGCACGCTGCTCGAGTACCTCGGCGCCGGCGTGCCGGCCGACAACTGCCAGGCCGCGAGCTTCCAGCCGCACCACTCGACGCCGCCGCTCAACATGTACCTCTACGGCACGGCCGGCATCGGCAAGACCTCGTTCGTCAAGGCCTTCCGCGCCGCGTTGCAGACGCTCGTGTGCTCGTTCCTCGAGCCCGACAAGCGCGTCGCCGTCGTCAAGCTGCCGCTCAACGCCATCTCGCCCACGCACCTCACGTCCGTGCTGCAGGTCAAGGGCATCTCCGACATGTCGATCGAGCGCATGCTCGAGCAGACGCTCTGCAAGGGCCACCTCGTCATCTTCCACCTCGAGGAGAACCCGCGCGACCCTGAGCTCCAGGAGCAGCTCTTCTCGCGCACGCAGCTCATGCTCACCAAGCTCGTCGCTCGCTACCCCGAGTACCGCGCCAACATTATTTGCATCTTCACCTCCAACTACGAGCCCGTGCCCGCCATCCTGCACACCGGCGCCGCCAAGTACTTTCCGGTCGTGCCGCCGTCGCGCGACTGCCAGCGTCGCTGGTGCTCGCAGAAGCTGCAGGACGTCATCGCCGCCGAGACGCGCGCCCACGCCATCACGCTCGAGTTCGCCGACCAATACGCCCATCCGCCCGAGACCCTCGATCTCCGTCCGCTCGAGCGATGGTGGATGAGCCTCGCCTACCACATTGCGCGTCACATCTGTCCCGACCCAAGAACCGCACCCCTGCCGCCCGGATCCTCGACTCACATCCGCCTACACGCGGAATCGCCGCTCTTGCCGCATGTCGATATCTCGGTCACCTCACCATCGCCATCGCCATCACCATCATCGCCATCACCTTCATCGCCTCCGGAGACAAGAGACCAGCCAAACGACACCAGCAATGGTGCCGTGTCGCTGCTCGACCACCATCGAACGCTGCATCGTCGCTTGCCGCCACTCGAGCTCGCAGCGCCCAATCGCTTCTTCGTGCATCGCCGCCACCTCTCGCACGCTCCCGAGCTGCTGGCCTTGCTGCAAGCGAGCCCCATCCCGCCCGAGCTCCACGCCACGGTCGCCACCATCATCGACATGGCCGGCTCGACCTACCTCAAGCCCGGCGTGCTGGTCGTCACCGGCGGCAGCGCCGAGCGCCGCGAGCTGTGCGTGAGCGCGCTCGTCGCCTACCACAAGATGCTCTTTGCCGATCGCCTGCGTCTCACCGACGTCACCCTCCGCACCGAGGACGACAAGTTCAAGGTCTTTGGCCAGCCGGGAGAGATCCTCGGCGGCCTGTTCCGCTTCATCGACCGCGTCAATAACGTCAACGCGTGCGACGACGCTCGTACCGACCTCGTGGGCCTCATTACCGCCACGGTCAATGATCTTGGTCAGTTCATCTTGCGCGATATGCTGGAGCCTGATGCTAGTCGTACTCATCGACAGGTACATTCAGTCGAGATCGATCTCTCTCACTCACCCACTCACTCACTCACCCGCTCCCCCTTGTAGACCGTGTACAAGGATAGGGTCATTTTCATCCTGACTCTCGACGACAACTGTAACATAACGCCGCAATTGTACTCTCGAGCCCATGGTATCATTGAGTGTTGAGCTATCCCTCGTCGTCCTCCTCGTCCTTCTTCTTCTCTTCTCTTCTCTTCGGCCAAACAAACCCAACCCACACATGATCACAACCAATAGATCACCAATACATCCATTAGATCAGAGTTAGTTGATATCGAAGCCGCACGAGAGAGAGGCAATCTTGGAAGCACGCCATTCATTGCTCCATTCATTTGGCTGTTGCTTCATTCATTTGGCTGTTGCTTCGTTCGCTGCTGCTGCTGCTTCGTGCTCCTCCACCCACGCGAGCGAGCCGTGCTGGCCCGCACTCCACTCTCACTCACACACACACTCACATATGCTCTCATTCGGCCTGCTACTACTGCTCTCGGTCGTCGTCATCATCGTCTATGTCGCCCTCCAGGACCAAGTGCCGTTCTGGCACTCGTCGCTACGCCGCGAGCTCGGCTTCTGGACCGTGTGGAGCTCGGCACTCGCTGCCATCGTGCTCGGCCATCCAGGCTCGCCCGTGAGCTTCGTGACGCTCGGCCAGCCATGGCTCGCACTCCTCGGTGCGGCGCTCGTTGCGTGGCTCGTTCGCTCGCGCGTCCGCCGCACGATGCTCAACACCTACCTGTCGCGCTTCGCCATGGAGACGCGACACTCGGCCGTGCCGCACTTCTACATCTACTCGCCGGCCGACGACGGCTCGAACGCCTCGACTCCTCTGCCGCACCACTCGCACCATCGTACTCGCACCACCACGACCACCACCGCCACCAAGAAGCTGCCTGCCGTCTCCTCATCGACCAATGAGCAGGCCCGTGGGACTGTCGCCAATGCAGCGCTGCCGCACGACACGCGCCGTTCTGCTGCCGCAACCGCCGCCACCACGGCCATTGACGAGCGCGAGCAATCGATTACGCCTGCGCCTTCTGCGCCACCTGCATCATCATCATCATCATCATCGTCCTTGTCACTATCAAGCAATGTCTCAGCCACGGAAGCCAGCGAGGCGATCTCGACCGATTGCACAGCCTCCTTGCCGATGATGCCATTGCCTGATGCTGCCGATGGCGCCGCAACAGCTCCCGCGTCCCCCAATCGCGTGTGGACTCGAAGGGTCTCGCAGCGGACCGTGCTCCGTCGTGTGCGTGCTGCCACGAGCTTGGTGCAGCAGCCCACCGAGACCACCAAGAGCCTCATGGCGCAGTGGAGCACCATCTCGCAGTCGCTCGACGCCACCACCACCTTTCGCTACCTGATGCGTCGAACGCGCATTCGCGAGCACGAGTCGCAGCTGCTCGAGCTCCTCGTCAACGCCACCAAGCACGACCTCAACTACATGGTGCAGCACATCAACCTGCCGCTGACTGTCGCCGCCTTTCGCCAGAACCAACTGCAGCTGCTGACGCTCTTGGCCACCGCCAATGTGCCACCACCGGCGCCTGCTGTCACGAGCAGCGAGCCGCACGCAACCGAGAACGTCGATAGCGGCGCCGCTACCACCGCCACCGAGCCGCCTGCTGCCGATCAGGAGCCCGAGATCCCAGCAACAGAGATCGAGGAAACGCGTGCCGCAATCACGACACAGCCGCCAGATCTTGTTCACCAACAGGAGCACGAGCAGGAGGACAAGGAGCCACTGCCAGATGAGCCTCTCTCTCAAGCACCTGACGATAGCACACCAGCCGCTGCCACCAGCCTCGAGCACGAACCACTGGCACCTCCAAGCAGCAGCAATGTCACACCGCAATCTCCTCCTCCTGTTCGCGCCGTCGCAGCCACTTCGGACTCGAGCGGAACTCCAGCCTCCACTACGCCATCGCCTGGCTTCTTCTCCTCGCTGCTCGCCAAGTTCACGCCATCGGCCACAACGCCTGATGCCTCACAGAAACAGAACCAGCAAACAGCGCAGCCGGCTCGACAGCAGCCCCACCCGTCGTGCATCATCGATCCGAGCATTCGTGGTCGCCTTGGCGAACTGAACGTCATCTCCAAATGCATCGTGTTGGACGCGTTGCAGAAGGCCATCCATCGTGTTGATGTTCGCCAGCAATTCATCGAGTACGTGCCGCGCCAATGACAAGCTCGGTCAAGCGAGCGCGTCGGAGCTGGCTAACCCACCACAACCACGACCATGTGTCTCGCAGATCGATCGCGCTCTCGGTGGTCGGCGAGGATCTCAGCACCTTCCGCACGCTGTTGGACTCGCGCGGCGAATGGCACAACCTGCACAAGCTGCTGTTCAAGGACATCAAGGACCCGAGCATTCGCGAGCGAATCCTTGCCCACATTGCCAACAACAATCCCGTGGCGCTGTATCGGCAGCAGATCAACGAGTACCACACGTGTGCTCGCATCAAAGGTGGCCTACCCGCCACCGCTGTGCCGGCCACCAACACTGCGCCTCCTGCTGCTAATGAAGAAGTGAGCACGAGCACGAGCACGCCGCCATCCGACGGCCTTGCTCCTGCCGTTGGCCTTGTTGCGCCTCCGCCTCCCGCCAAACCAATCGAGACAGCCACCACCACGACGCTGCTCAAGATCCTCTCGGACATTGACGACACGCTCTTCTGCTCCGGTGGCCCGCCAGCTGGCGCTGACAAGCGTCTCCCGAAGCACACGCTCTATCCCGGTGTCTTGTGCTTCTACCGCGAACTCGATCTCGCGACCGACTCCGATGTGCAGCGCTGCGTCGATGCCGGCCACGCGATCACGCTGGCACAGCTGCGAGGCCTGACAGTGGCATCCTCTTCGTCGTTGAACGATGCCGTCGTTGTCGCAAGTGCGCTGCCTGCCTCTTCGTGGACCGACGACGAGCTCTCGTTCGAGCACTCGATGCGCGAGCTGGCCGAGTGCGAAGACGAGCTGGAACTCGAGCTGCAGGCCGGAGCCATGTTCTCGGTCTCGGAGTCGTCAGCCTCGGCGTCGAACCTCGAGCCGGACGACGCTGCGGCGGCGGCCGCGGTTCGGAGCCAAGCTTCCGAAGGCGCCGACAATGCGTGGCAGGATTGGCTCGAGGCCGAGCACGGCTTCCTCATGTCGGACGAAGAGGACGACCGCACTCATAGCGCTTGCGGCGACTCGGGCGACTCGGGTGACTCGGGCGATGATGAGGACGAGGACGAGGACGACGAGCTCTCGTTGGCCATGTCGCCTGTGCTTGCTGTTGTGCCTGCGACCGAGCGTGAGCGCGAGACGCCACCAACGCTGCTACCAGCGACACCGCCATCGCTGCAGCGCTCGTCGCCCATACAGCAACTCAGCCCGCCGCTACCTCCTCCGCCTCCGCGGCCGCTGTTCGCTCCGCGGCTACTGGCACACGGCAACCTGACGTTCCTGTCGGCTCGACCGCACCTGTACAAGGGCTTCAGCGAGCGTGCCTCGTACCAAAGCTTCAAGACCATGCTCGGCAGCCACGGCATGCACACGATCCCGAACCTGCTGCCGGGCGACGTGGCCAGCAGCGCGCCGGTGCTGGTCGGCAAGATGCGCAGCGTCGCGAGCAAGAAGTTCAGCAACTTCCAGCAGTACGCGGCGCTCTATCCCGAGTACAGCTTCACGTTCATCGGCGACAACGGCCAGGGCGACGTCGATGCCGGCCTGCTGATGCTGCGCCACTACGGCGGCCAGGTCAAGGCCGTCTTCATCCACCGCGTCGTGCCCGTGGCACCGGCCGTCGTGGCGAGCGCCAGCGACGAGAAGCTCTTCTATTGCAACACCTACGTCGAGGCGGCGTTGCTCGCGTGCTGCTGCTCGTTGATCTCGACCGAAAGCGTCTACCGAGTCGCCAAGGCAGCGCTGCAAGACCTGGCGGCAATCGCTCCCAAACTCAAACCCAAGCATCAAAGCGGCTTTGCACAGGTACGAGAGTCGCGTCGCGTGCGGCTACGGTCGACGACCGACGACCACGAGCGCTAACTGTCCTCTCTCTCTTTGTCATCGTGGTGGCGGCAGTATCGAGAACTGTTGCGCAACGACGTGGCGACCGTCAATCAACTGATATCACTCGGCGCCATCGAAGGCGATCTGCTCACGCTGCCCGATGCAGCAGCCATCATCGCTCCTCTTCCTGCACCGAAGCTGCCGGCAGGTGACGCGAGTACGCAGCCACCGCCAATGCTGCCCGACAACACAAACAACAACAACAAGATTGCGAACGAGCAGAGCGCCGTCATCGATCAGTAGCGCGAGCCATTGTGGCTGCTTGCCTGTGCGTGTGTGTATGTGTGTGTATCATAGTATTCATTCATAGTACATTTCAAACAACCAACCAACCAACCACAGCCTCTGCTGCTACAACTACAACAAATCATTCCTTTGTGGGCGACCGCTAGCGTTCCTGCCACTCGCGCAAGCCGAACACTCGCGGCGCAGCCTTGTAGAAGAGCGACTGCCGCAGCCCGTTCGCTTCGTCCTTGATCTCAGTATACAGCAAGGACGCGAGAGTCGCTGCCGGCGTCTTGCCCGAGGTCTCGATGATGCCTGCAGCGCACATTGTCGCAGTCAGTTGCCACACCGCCAACCTACTTACCAACCGAGCGAGCAACGAGCAGTTGACGTCGTGCGCACCTTCTTGGAGGCCCATGTGCATGATTTCGGCTACCGACAGTGGCCGCCGCTCGCGCGTCAGTATCATGTGAGCCGCCTCGCGGAACGTGAGCT